>OGKA01000078.1_pt1 | contig 111869 bp, 116 predicted proteins | sample 1572211 | NCBI WGS metagenome assembly OGKA01 (sample SAMEA2582125, study PRJEB24529) | metagenome | biome: Human gut stool | place: China | collected 2011 | reverse complement strand
CTCTGGCGGCGCAGTCGGGACAGTATTTCGCCCGGTTGGACTTTGGGACGAACACTCTGCCGCAGACCGCACAGCGTTTTAGCTCCTTATCCCGGAAAACCTCCGCTTCCAGCGTTCCGATTTGCGGCAAGACCGACCAGCGGAACCACTTGCAGCAGACCGAGAAAGAAATGGTCTGGGGGCAGGCGTGGATGTCTCCATCGTCAAGGAACATACAGTTCCCGTCCTCATAACAGCAGCACTCCCGGCGGATCAGGGCGTTTGCCTGTTTCCTCTGTGTCGGTGTCATGCGGTAAAGGGAGCCGTCCGGCTTGCGCTCTATGGGCGGCAGTTGTTTATATGGGTTCTCTCTCATGTGTTCCCTCCATTTTTCCTTTGCCGTTCTCCCCGAAAAGGCTTCCTGCCCCATTCCTGCGGCGTGTTCCAGCGTTGGCACGCTCCCCGGACTTCGGGACATTTTGTCCCGAAGTGGCTCGTTGCGGTGCTTCCCCTGCCGGGGTATTCCTTTTCGGATGGTCATTCATTTTTCAAGGTGCAGTTCATCGATGAACTACCCTAAGTCTACACGAAAAAAATGCAATTCCCGGAATCTTGCGAGAATTGCATTTTAGGGCAATATTCAATTTCAAAATTGCAGTTCTGCAATTTTCTTGTATAATGGGAAATAGGAAAAGGAGGTGCTGTGTATGGCTTTACCCGGAACACCCGGACAAAGGATTTCTGATTTGTGCAACGGCAATCATATTTCTCAAAAGCAACTTGCGGAGAAGATAGGCGTATCTGCTTCCCAGTTGAGCCGCATTGTCAGTGGGGAAACAAAGACGGTCAGCAGCGATATTCTCATAGGCGTGGCAAAGGAATTTAAGGTATCAACGGACTACATATTAGGCTTGTCCACCTTGAGTGTCCGTAAAAGTTATGATATTTCTGAATTAGGATTGTCCGAGGGAGCTGTGAGAGGGCTTGTGGCAGGTACAGTCGATGTGCAAATCCTTAACCGTCTGTTGGAACACAGGAACTTCCCGAAACTGATGGATTTGATACGGATTTATTTTCAAGACACAGCGGCAAAGGGTATCATGGCACGAAATCAGCTGATTGAACTGGAAACGGCTTCCTTGTCCGATCTGATGAAAGAACACCCGGAACATCGGGCAGAAGCAAAACAGGATTTGCAACTTCTGAACGCACAGAAGATGGGAGAACATGAAGCGGAAATTGAAAAAATCAAGAATGTATTTCTTGCTATCCTGCGAGATATTAAGAAAGATATGGACAACAGAGAACAGCCAGGAGAAGCTGTGACCACCGCTATGTTCCAAACCATGCAGGAAACCATGAAAGACCACCAGCAGGAGCTGCTTTCTATGGACGATGTAACTGCTATGATTGCCGGACAGATTGGGAAGTTTCTTCCGATGGACGAGGAAACGGCGGAACAGTTCCGGCAGTTGGCAAAGAGGATGATGGAGCAGGTAGGAAAATAATTGCAGAAAAGTATATGTAGTTTTATAAAACAATCAGGAGGATTACATGAGACGGGTAAAAAAAGAAAAAAGGAATAAAGTGCTTATTTTTAGTGTGATTATCTTGCTTCTTGTATGTGCAGGCATTGCGATAGCCAGTTTGCATAAAGTAAATAATATTTTGTTGGAAAACTCGTCTGAGGCAACAATAGAAATTATTGGAAATTCAAGTACAACTGAACCTGCACAAGAGCTTCGAGGAACTGTAAAAGATGCAACAATGAATACTATAACTGTTCAAGGTGAGGATAATCGTGAATATTATTTTGGAACAGAAGGTGTAAATATTTCAACTGGTGAGACAGGAATAGTGATTGGGAATCCAGTGACAGTTTCATATCATGGCAAATTGGATTTGAATGCATCTGTACAAGAGGTTGAATTACTTTCCATTACGGTTACGGATTCCAGTTTGAATACCGAAAATCCTGAACCAACAACTGGTGAAACAGAGCCAAGTCCCCCTTCTGCTTCCGTGACACAGAAAGCACAAGAAATTCTAAATGCAATGACGCTGGAAGAAAAAGTTGGACAGATGTTTATTGCACGCTGTCCCGAAATAAATAGCGTACAGAAGGTAAAGGAGTATAATCTTGGAGGTTATATTCTTTTTAGCCGAGACTTTTCTGGAAAAACAAGAGATGAAATTATCCAGAATATTCAAAGTTACCAAAGTGCAGCAAAAATCCCCATGTTTATCGGAGTAGATGAAGAAGGAGGCACTGTCAACCGTGTTAGCACAAACCCTAATTTGCGAGCTGTGCCTTTCTGGTCCCCTCAAGAACTCTATGCTGAAGGTGGCTTTGATTTGATTCAAAGTGACACACAAGAAAAATGTGAATTATTGAATAGTTTGGGGATTAATTTGAACTTTGCCCCAATCTGCGATGTTTCGCAAAATCCAGAGGATTTTATTTATGACCGGAGTTTTGGACAGAACGCAGAGCAAACTGCCGCTTATGTCCACTTAGTTGTGCAAACCATGTTTCAAGAAGGTATGGGGAGCGTCCTAAAGCATTTCCCCGGGTACGGAAATAATGTGGATACACATACAGGTATTGCTTATGATAATCGCACCTATGAAACATTTTTGAACTCAGATTTCTTGCCGTTTCAAGCAGGAATTGATTCTGGAGCCAATATGGTATTAGTTTCTCATAATGTGGTATCCTGCATGGATAGTCAAACCCCTGCTTCGCTGTCTTCACAGGTACACAAAATCCTGCGGGAAGAATTAAAATTTACTGGAGTTATTATTACAGATGACTTAGCTATGGATGGTGTGCGCAATTTTGCAGAAGACACAAAAATTGCAGTTCAAGCTGTGAAGGCAGGAAATGATATGTTATGCTGCACAGATTTTGAGGTGCAAATTCCAGCCATACTTGAAGCAGTCAAACAGGGAGAAATTACAGAGGAACGAATCGATGAATCTGTTTTACGCATATTAGAATTAAAAATTTCACTTGGGATAATATAAAGGTTTATTTACAAATAGTCTAAAATTTCAGTTTTTACGGGAGTGTGTCCACAAGTTCGGTGTAGAACGAGGAACGGGGACTTTCATATACGCCCTGTCTGCTGATGAAACCAGTCCTGCGCTTGCGGCTCCACGTCACGCAATCACAACCCTGTTTTCCTGCTGCTTCAAACGCCTTTGCCCTCCCCGGCGGCAACCTTATTTTCGCAGCAACGCCGACAGAGCGTATAACACACTACACTTTGCAAGCAAAGTCGTGTGCCAAGGGGCAATCCCCTTTGGAAACCCCGGACAACAAAACAGGCTGAATATCTCGCACTTTCCCGGTGCTTGATACTCAGCCTTTATTTGTTGTCAGCAGCCCCCGTTTCGTGGTCTGCGTGTAGTTCCTTGTAAACTGACCTAATAAAACGATTATATATATTTAAAATCATACGTCTGGAACAGGCATTTCCACTTCCTCCAACTACAAGGAAAGCCTGTATCCAGGCGTATTTTCGCTTATTAGGGAAGGTCAAGTATCATTTTAGACACGTTATGGTCCATAACCATTTACCTATACGTCCATATTCGAAAGAGAGTTGGAACATTTTTGGTGGGAATGGTAAAGTAATGTCAGAAAGAAACAGAGAGCTTCAAGAGGTTGGGTTTCAGACGCTGAAACAAAATGAAAAGAAACAGACAAATAGAACTTCTGAAGAAGCAATCTCTGACAGATAAAGGAGGAAACCATATGAGATTTGCAACTATCAAAGTGAACGGAACAGAAAAAGCCGGTATCGTCTTAAAGAATGGAGTGCTTCCGATTGAGGCACTGAATGCAGCAAAGGGAACCGCATGGGCCGAGGATGTCATGAGTCTCATCCAGAAGCAGCAGATTCCGGGACTGACAAAATGGTATAACGCAGGCGGCAAGGAAGAGCTGGAAAGTATTCCGGGACTGGTTCCGAGCGAGAAAGTTGTATACGGACCGCTCTACCGCAACCCGAAACGTATCTTTGGTATCGGCCTTAACTATGCAGACCATGCCGGAGACATCGGTTCTGCAGCTCCGAAGGGATTTCCGGGAAGCTTCTTCAAGCAGGCAGACACCCTGATTGGTCCGGGCGATGAAATCCTGCTTCCGAAGTTAAAAGAAGCACAGAAAACCACCGCAGAGGCTGAGCTTGGAATCATCATGGGCAAGGATTGCAGAGATGTATCCGAAGAAAACTGGCAGGATGCCATCGTCGGTTACACCACCATCCTTGATATGACTGAGGAATCCATCTTAAAGGGAAATGATTATGTAAGCGGCAACCCGAGATATTTAACCATCGTAAAGAACTTCCCGACCTTCTTCTCCTTCGGTCCGGAGCTGGTAACCCCGGATGAGGTACCGGATGTCAATGAACTTCTGGTCCAGAGTGTTCACAACGGTGAAGTTCATGCAGAAAACGTAGTAGCAAACATGACCCACAGACCGCCGCGTCTGGTATCCCTGCACAGCAGCATCCAGGGCTGGTACGCCGGAGACATCCTTTCCACCGGAACACCGAGAGCGTTCCATATCCAGGATGGCGATGTAGCAGAGTGCCGCATCACCGGACCGGACGGATTCGAGATGACACCACTTGTAAACCCGGTTGTTGATTTAAAGAAACATCCGGAGAAAGAAGCGTAAAAAATGAGATTTCATCCGTGATGGATGGAGATAAAAATGGGCTGCATGGTGATTTCCCCCAAATAGAATCGCCTTGTAATATGTACCGGGGATGGCGTGAAAGCGCCATCCCAATTCCAAGAAACTGACACATATCAGATACATTTGGGAAATAAGATACTTCAAAAAAACGAAAAATTCAAAAAGAACATTCAAATCATTTTATATATTCATTTTAAGCAGGAGGTAGCAACATGGATTTAGGATTAAAAGACAAAGTAGTTCTCTGTATGGCATCAGCAGCCGGACTTGGCAAGGGAATTGCAACCGAGATGGCAAGAGAAGGTGCAAAGGTTATGATTTGTACCGCAGAACCGTTTAAAGATCAGCTTCTGGAAGCACAGGCTGAGATTGAGAAAGAAACCGGAAACCGTCCGGAGACCTTCCTCTGCGATGTTAACAAGGCGGAGGACATCGAGGCACTTGTAAAACACACCGTTGAAACACTGGGCGATATCTACGCACTCGTAAATATGTGTCCGGGTCCGAAGCCGGGACCGTTCGTAAGCTTTGATGATGCGGCATGGGAGGGCGCTTTTGAGATGTGCCTGCTCTCCTACGTAAGAACCATCCGTGCGGTACTCCCGTCCATGAAACGTCTCGGCGGCGGCCGTATCGTAAACTCAACTTCTTCTTCCGTTAAGGACTGCCTGGACAACCTGATTCTTTCCAATACCATGAGAATGGGCGTTGTCGGCATGAGCAAGACCCTGGCGAGTGAGGTCGGCAAAGACAATATCTTAGTCAATGTCATTGGACCAGGTCGTATCGGCACCGCAAGAATTGAGAATCTGAACAAGATGCGTGCAGACAAGGCTGGCATCAGCGTAGCAGATTACGAGAAGGAAGACCTGAAGAAGTTCCCGATGGGACGCTACGGCACCATCGATGAATACGGACGTCTGGCTACATGGCTGTGCTCCGAGGCGAATACATACGTATCTGGTCAGACCATCCTGTTAGACGGTGCGATGACAAGAGCATACTAATTGCAAAACATGGCAAAGATGCATTTTCGGAATGCAGGACATCCGGAAGAGTTCACGGAAGGCATGTTTTGCAGGTGAATTGGGAAATTTACCCGGAACTGCAGATACCTCTCTCCCGGAGGACATTTGGGGAAATGAAATCTGGGAGAGAATATAGCATAGAGGAGGTTGTTTAAAGCAGGCACTTTTGAAATAGAAAGTGCTGTGAAACAACATGGTGGTCACATATGTGTGAACAGTAAGTGAGGGTATTGCATAAGAAGGGGAATATTCATGAAAGAAAAAAAGAAATTGAGCTTGGCGACAAAGACGTTCATCGGTTTTGGCCTTGGTATTGTCATCGGACTCGTATTTGGAGAAAAAGCAACCATTGTAAAACCTCTGGGAACCATCTTTTTAAATATGATTAAAATGATTGTCGTTCCGATGGTATTCTTTTCCATCACAGCGGGAGTCGCGAGCTTAGGAGACTTGAAAAAGCTTCGGAACATTGGCGTGAAGGTGGTTGGACTGTATGCGCTGACATCTGCACTCTGTGTAGGATTAGGGCTTATCATGGCAAACATCATCAATCCAGGAAAAGGATTTGATTTAACCGCGTTATCACAATCGACTGATTATGAGGCGCAGGCGATGCCGAGTATCATTGATACGTTAATCGATATGTTCCCATCCAACATTTTCACTTCTTTTACCAACACAAATATGCTGCAGATTATCGTATTTTCGGTATTCTTAGGCGTAGCACTTATCATGATGGGAAAAGAGGGGGAACGCCTTTTAGCAGGTGTACAGAGCTGTGCCAATGCAATGTATAAAATCACAGCTATTGTTATGGAGTTTTCTCCGATTGGTGTATGTGCACTGTTAGCAGATTCAGTTGGTGCATATGGTCTGAAAATCTTTGGACCGCTCGGAAAGCTGATTCTCACGGTTTATGCTTCCGATGTAATCCTTGTTTTACTGATGTATATTCCGATGGTAGCGCTTCTGGCAAAGTTCCCGGTAAAGAAATGGCTGCAGGGTATCTGGAAAGTATGGGTTGTAACGGCCAGCACCACCAGCAGCAGCGGTTCTCTTCCGATCACAACCTCTGTTACGAATGATGAGTTTGGCGTATCTTCCGAGTTATCATCGTTCTCCCTGCCGCTTGGCGCAACCATCAACATGAATGGTGGATGTATCTACTATGCAGCAGCTATCGTAATGACGGCACAGATTTATGGAATGAACCTGACACCGTCCGCATTGGTAAACATTATTATTTCTACTGTATTAGTAGCTATGGGCTGTCCGGGTGTTCCGGGAGGCGCGATCATCATGACCACGATTCTTCTGACGAACATGGGACTTCCGCTGGAGATTGTAGGTCTGATTGCCGGTATCTTCCGACTGATTGATATGGCAAATACAACCTTTAACGTAACCGGTGATGTGGTAACTACCATGGTAGTAGCACGCAGCGAGGGCATGATGCATACGCTGGGAACTGGTGCGGAAACCGAGACGAAGGCAGCGTAAGGGCTGGAGAACAGAAAAACGGAATTCCGGCCGGCTACCAGGAAAAATAAAATATTCTTGGAAAAGTGTCAGCAGATGCGGACCAATGAGAATCTGAGAGTATATGCAGAATGAAAAGGAGATTTTATTATGGATAAATTATTCGCAAAAAGAATGGATGAACTGGTTCCGTCTGGAATCCGTAAAGTAAACGAAAAGGCGCTGGCAATGGAGCGCGCAGGAGAGACGGTCATTCACTTTGAGTTAGGGCGTCCGGATTTCGATACACCGGAATACATCAAGAATGCCTGCATCGAGGATATCAAAAAAGGCGATGTATTCTATACTTCCAACTTTGGTACCATGGAGCTGCGGGAGGCGATTGCCTGGAAATTAAAGACGCAGAACAATGTAGAGTACAAACCGACTGAGATCATCGTCAGTGTAGGTCTTTCCGAGGCAGTTTTTGATGTCATGGCAGCAATTCTCGACGAGGGCGATGAGGTTCTGGTTCCGAATCCGGGCTGGTTAAACTACTTAAATGTTCCGAAGCTTCTGGGCGCGGTTCCGATTACCTATACATTGAAAGAGGAGAATGATTACCAGATTGATCTGGATGAGATTCGTGCAAAGGTTACCCCACGGACCAAGGCACTCGTTCTTATCACTCCGAGCAATCCGACCGGCGGTGTGCTGGCAGAGGATGTGCTGAAAGAACTGGCAGAGATTGCTGTGAAGAACGATATCATGATTATATCAGATGAGGTATATGAGAGACTGTTATACGATGATGCAAAACACATCAGCATCGCCTCTCTTCCGGGCATGAAGGAGAGAACCATCACATTAAACGGCTTCTCCAAAGCATACTCCATGACCGGCTGGCGTCTCGGCTACGCAGCCTGCAGCGAAGAGATTGTCAAGACTGTCAATAAGCTGCATCAGCACGTGGTTACCTGTGCAAGTTCCTTCGTACAGAAAGCCGGCGTCGTAGCGCTGAAAGAAGAGAAGAACGAAGTAGCAGACATGGTAAAAGAGTATCAGAGACGCCGCGACTATGCAGTTAAAGCAATCAACGAGATCGACGGACTGAGCTGTCGTTGCCCGAAGGGTGCATTCTACATCTTCATCAACATCGAAAAGCTTGGCATGAGCGGCCAGGAATTTGCTCCGCTGCTTCTTGAAAATGCCAAGGTAGCAATGGTACCGGGCGATGTATTCGGAAGCGAAGGCGACCACTATATCCGTATGTCCTTTGCAAACAGCTATGAGAATGTTGTTGAGGGATGCAAGAGACTGAAGGAATTTGTGGAGAAGATTCGTAAGTAAAAGTTACTTAAAAAATTTGCTTTACGAATTGAAAGACCGAGTGAATGGTCGGAATCTGGATAAGGAAGAATAGTAGAATAAAAATTCTTCAAATGTTAAATAAATTCGACCAAGAAATGATAGAAAAATATGAAATAAAACACAGGCAGCTTCGACGGATATCGTCTAGGCTGCCTGTGTCTATTAGGGGCTGAAGTCCCATTTTGTACGTTTTGTGCAAAAATTCTAAAATATATGTAGAAACAGAATGCACAGAGAAAGAGCAAATTCTTATGCCTTAATCTTCTTTTCCTCCAGATTCCGGTAATACTCCTTCACCATATCGATAAAATCCTTCGCGTGTGGTGAAATAATGCTGTTCTTCTTATATAAAAGCAGCAGCGGCACGCTGAACGGTGGATTGTCTACGGTGAAGAATGCAAGCTGCTCCACGTGGGCAGTGTGGCGGATTCCGCCTTCCGGGAGGAAGGTGATGCCGAACCCTCTTGCCGCCAGGTTGACCGAAGTCGTACTGCTGGTGGTGTATAGGGCATCCTTTGGTTCCATATTCATCTTGGCAAAGAGGTTTTTCATGGCGTGTCCCATGACCTGATCCTCCTGCAGCAGGATGAAGCGTTCCCGGCGCAGCTTTTTCATGTCGATTGGAAGCGGATGGTCCGGAGTGCCTGCTTCCAGACCGCGGATAGCCGGATGGTCCTTGCTGGCTACCAGAAGGAGGCGCTCATTGAAGATGGTGTCATAGACGAAATCATCCAGATTGAGCGGCATATTCATCAGGGCAAAATCGATCTGATCCTCCTGTAACAGCTTGGAGAGCTGGGCAGTGTGGTGTTCACGTAAGGTGATGCGGACATCCGGGTGGCTTTCAGAGTAGCTTGGCAGGATATCCGGCAGCAGGACGGATCCGCGCCACAGCGTCATGCCGACATTCAGAGTACGGCTGCGTCCCGTTTTCAGCTCGCCGAGCTGTTCCTCAAACTGCCCGGTCAGGACTCCGACACTTTCCAGATAACGCATATAGATTTTTCCTGCCTCAGTTAGTTTGAGCGGCATATGGCTGCGATCGAAGAGCTTGACACCTAATTCCTTTTCGGTTCGTGCGATACACTGGCTTAAATATGGCTGTGACAGATATAATTTTTCAGCCGCTTTGGAAATGCTTCCCTCACGGACGGTGGTAATAAAATACTCCGGGTTTTTAATATACATTTTTCCGCCTCCATTTAGCTTAATTAGCCTTTGCTTTATAGGACTATTTTTAAATGCTTATATTATTGTAAAAAAACAATATTTATATTCTCGTTCCGGGGATGGTATTTCAAGTTGATGCGTGTTATATTATAGCCATCAGGAAAAAACAAGAGTTTTCACTTAGAAGTATCCTAATAATATATAATAATATTACAATAGCGATATGTCAAGTGAAGAACCGACCTGATTCTATACCAATCCCTTTTATGTATAAGTATTGACAGGTATCCGTTACCAGTTTATTTCTTTTTATTTATGTAAACCCTATTGCATCAACCCTCCATGTGCGGTCAGAAGCCAATGACAGCACTACAGCAGTTATCCGAAGATTCCCTCTTGGAGGATAACATGCGTTTCCACGGAATTGCTGCCGATTGGGTAACGGATTTCAAGGCAGAAGTGGAGCAAAGATTTAATAAAAAACCGTTTAGTCAGGAGTTGACCCCTCCTAGCTGGACGGTTTTTTATTGTCTGGATAAGTAAGGTGGAATAGCTTGAGCACATTATATACCCCATTTTTAACTAGGTTTTTTCAAAAACCCGCTCATTCTTGCTTGTATTTTTTCAATTTTCCTATATAATAATAAAGAACGTAGATGAAGCTTTTACCTTTATTGCTACAAACTATGTACGCAGCAAATGTTTACAGGCGGGGAGTTCCTGCCGTGAGATTCCGTGTGATACAATCACAATAAAGGCAGGCGTGCATACACTAAGAAGAAAGGCGGATTTATTAGTTATGAAACAGTTGATTTATCTGGACAATGCGGCGACAACCAAAACGCGTCCGGAAGTAGTGGAGGCAATGCTCCCGTATTTTACGGAGTATTACGGCAACCCGTCTTCCGTTTATGAATTTTCGGCAGAGCCGAAGAGAGCGATTGCACAGGCTCGCGAGACGATCGCGAAAGCGCTGGGCGCAAAGTCCAACGAGATTTACTTTACCTACGGCGGCACGGAGTCTGATAACTGGGCGCTGATTTCCACAGCAGAGGCATATCAGGCAAAGGGCAAGCACATTATCACGACCAAGATTGAGCACCATGCGATTCTGCACACCTGTGAGTACCTGGAGCAGAGAGGTTTTGAGGTTACTTATCTGGATGTAGATGAGTTCGGTGTTGTTAAATTAGACGAGCTGGAGAAGGCGATCCGTCCGGACACCATCCTCATCTCTGTTATGTTTGCAAACAATGAGATCGGTACGATTGAGCCGATCAAGGAAATTGGTGAGATTGCGAAGAAACACGGCATTTTATTCCACACCGATGCGGTACAGGCATTTTGTCATGTTCCGATCAATGTAGATGAGTGCCATATCGATATGCTCAGTTCCAGCGCTCACAAGTTAAATGGACCGAAGGGAACCGGCTTCCTTTATATCCGTACCGGATTAAAGACTCGTTCCTTCATCCACGGCGGCGCACAGGAGCGTAAACGCCGCGGCGGTACCGAGAATACGGCTGGTATCGTAGGATTCGGCAAGGCAGTTGAGATTGCGATGGCGACGATGGAAGAGCGCACAGCAAAAGAAAAAGCGATGCGTGACCACCTGATCGAGCGTGTATTAAAAGAAATTCCATTTGCACGCCTCAACGGACATCCGTCCCAGAGACTTTCCAACAATGCAAACTTTGCATTCCAGTTCATCGAGGGTGAATCCATGCTGATCATGCTTGACATGGAAGGCATCTGTGGTTCCAGCGGTTCTGCATGTACCTCCGGATCCCTGGATCCGTCCCATGTACTTCTGGCGATCGGACTGCCGCATGAGATTGCACACGGTTCCCTGCGTCTGACCCTGTCAGCCGAGACAACCATGGAGCAGATTGATTTCACGGTAGACTGCTTAAAGAAGATTGTAGAACGTCTTCGTTCTATGTCTCCGCTGTATGAGGATTACATTAAGAAACATCCGCAGCAGTAAGATTTAGACATTTTAAGCAAAATGAACATCTACAGATAGGTACTTTTGCAACTGAAAGTGCCGTAGGATAACGTGGTGGCAGCAGAAATTTGCCGTATTTAAAGGCGAAAGCACGGCAAATTCCGTTACTGTACACGTACACAGTGAATGAAGATATAGAGAGGAAACACCCGATGTATTCAGAGAAAGTAATGGATCATTTCCAGCATCCGAGAAATGTAGGCGAGATTGAAAATGCCAGCGGTATGGGTACCGTCGGCAACGCAAAATGCGGCGATATTATGCGTATTTACCTGGATATCGATGACAACCAGATCATCCAGGATGTAAAATTTAAAACATTTGGCTGCGGTGCAGCCGTTGCGACCAGCAGCATGGCGACCGAGATGGTAAAAGGAAAAACCATCCAGGAAGCGATGGAAGTTACCAACAAAGCCGTTATGGAGGCACTGGACGGACTTCCGCCAGTTAAGGTACACTGTTCTCTGCTCGCAGAGGAGGCAATTCACGCTGCTCTCTGGGATTATGCTCAGAAGAATGGCATTGAGATCAAAGGACTCGTAAAACCGAAGACGGATATCGGCGAGGAAGACGTCGAAGAAGAGTATTGATGAAAAAGAAAAAAGTAGTAGTCGGCATGTCAGGAGGAGTTGACTCCTCCGTGGCTGCCTGGCTTTTAAAAGAACAAGGATACGATGTGATCGGCGTCACAATGCAGATCTGGCAGGATGAGACGAATGTAGAGCAGGAAGAGCACGGCGGCTGCTGTGGTCTGAGCGCTGTCGATGATGCCAGACGGGTTGCGGAACGGCTTGAGATCCCGTATTACGTGATGAACTTCAAAAAAGAGTTCAAAGAAAATGTCATGGATTACTTTGTACAGGAATATCTGGACGGACACACGCCGAATCCATGTATTGCCTGTAACCGATATGTAAAATGGGAGTCCCTTTTGCAGAGAAGTCTGGAAATTGGGGCTGATTATATTGCAACGGGACATTATGCGCGCGTGAGGAAGCTGCCGAATGGCCGCTATGCGATCTGCAAGTCTGCGACGGCGGCGAAAGATCAGACCTACGCGCTTTATAACCTGACCCAGCATCAGCTTGCACACACTTTGATGCCGGTCGGCGAATATACGAAAGACAAGATTCGTGAGATGGCGGAGGAGATTGGACTTCCGGTGGCACACAAGCCGGACAGCCAGGAGATCTGTTTCGTGCCGGACAACGATTATGCAAAATTTATCGAGGAAAATAGTGATTGCCGGATTGACGAAGGCAATTTTGTAGATAAGTACGGCAATATTTTAGGTCGTCATAAAGGAATTACCCATTATACGGTGGGACAGAGAAAGGGCTTAAATCTGGCACTCGGTCATCCGGTGTTCGTGACGGAGATACGTCCGGAGACGAACGAGGTTGTGATCGGGGAAAATGAGGATGTCTTTTCTAACCGCCTGACCTGCCGGAATCTCAACTGGATGGCGATTGAGGATCTGGGCGATCAGGAGATGCGCGTCAGTGCGAAGATTCGTTACAGCCACAAAGGGGCGCTCTGTACGATCCGCAAGATTGGCGAAGATCGGGTGGAATGCGTATTTGATGAGCCGCAGAGAGCGGCGACGCCGGGACAGGCAGTCGTTTTTTATGACGGCGAATATGTCGTAGGCGGCGGTACGATCGAATAATTTAGAAATGAAAGAAGATTTTAATTGGGCAGAAATCTCTGTCGGCATCAAAGTTGTGCTGCGATCCGATTGATTGGAAACAGTGAATGCGCGGATCATGGAGAGGTTAGAATCTTCTGTAAGATTGGAGTTTTTTATAAATGGCAAGAGGAGAAAGCAGAAAAAGAAAGCCAGGCACACCGGATTACCGGAAACGTTTCTGGGCGGCGGTGACCGCGATTGTGGTCACGGCGGGTTCCATTGGCGTAAGCCATGCTGGATTTACCCTTCCGAATCAGGCACAGAAGCAGGTGCAGATGGCGGCTGCTGAGACAGAACCGGCGGAACAGACAGCGAAGAAACAGGTGCCGAATGCGGCAAAGCGAAGTCTGGAGCTGGAAGATGCACAGGGCATTCAGGAGGCGGATGCAGCGGCGGTTGCGGACCAGAGCGAGCTGGAGAGTGACAAAACGACGGCGAGCGGCTTCCGGAGTGTCGATGAGACAGTGTATGCGACTGAGAACCTGCTCAACGTGCGTTCGGGCTGTGGAACGGAGTATGAGATTGTGACACAGCTGAATCAGGGCGACAGCGTGCAGCGCGTCGGTATCGGAGACGGCTGGAGCGAGGTGCTTTATAAGGACAAGAGCTGTTTTATCCGTTCCGAATACCTGACGACGACCGAGCCGGGCAGTGAGGAAGCGACGGTCACAGCGCAGGGGGCAGAAGCGGATGCACAGGGTGCACCGGTGTCCAACGGACGTATCGTAGCGATCGACGCGGGACATCAGGCAAAGGGCAATCCGGACAAAGAACCAGTTGGACCGGGCTCCTCGACCATGAAGGCGAAGGTGGCTTCCGGCACCGAAGGTGTATCGACGAAGCTGCCGGAATATGAGCTGACTTTATCAGTTTCGAAGAAGTTAAAACGGATTCTGGAAGAGAGAGGCTATCAGGTCGTCATGATCCGGGAGTCCAACGATGTCAACTTAAGCAATGCGGAGAGAGCGGAGATCGCCAACAAGAGCGGCGCCTCCATTTTTGTCCGGATTCATGGCAATTCGCTGGATAACACGACAGTCAACGGAACACTCTCCATGTGCCAGACGGCGACCAACCCGTACAACGGCGGGCTTCACGCGGCAAGCTATTCTCTTTCCAAGAAGATCACGGACTCTGTCTGCGCGGCAACCGGCTTCAAGAACCGCGGTGTGCAGGAGACAGACAGCATGAGCGGCATCAACTGGTGTAAGATTCCGGTTTCCATTGTCGAGATGGGCTTTATGAGCAACCCGGAAGAAGACCAGAAGATGGCACAGGATGATTATCAGGAATTGATTGCCGGGGGAATTGCGAACGGAATTGATGCGTATTATCAGTAAAATCGTTCAACAGGTAGAATAGAGATAAAATCAAAAATACCAGTTATTTGAGAAATGTTTCTTTGGAATGAAGACGCATATTTCAGGTGACTGGTATTTTTTTGGTCACAGAAAGAAATTAAAAAGGATAAGGGAAATATTTTGAATAAAAATAAAAAAGTGTTCTAAAATAGGAATTGGAGTTTCTAAAAGGTTGACAAAGAGACTGGTTTTTCGTAGTATAGAAAGAAATGACAACTATTCGACGGATTTTAGAAGGGAAAAAGGTATAATGGTTGTGAAGCGAAGGGAGAGGAGCCTATGAATTCATCGGAAAAAACGGCAACTTTATTAAAATTATTGGGACGGGCACCTTATGTACATAGTGTGACGGAGCTTGGCGAGCAGATCAGCTGTAGTAAGAGTGGGACCTTTAAATTGCTTGCATCACTGGTAAAAACAGGACTGGCAGCGCAGACACCGGAACATAAATATACATTGGGACCGGCGGTTTATGTGTTGGGACGTACATATGAAGACAAGATTGGTTTATCAAAGATGGTGAAACCATATCTGGTTCGTCTCCGGGATATGACAGGGGAAAATGCTTCATTCAGTATGCTGATCAATGGAAAGGCAATTCTGATCTACCGGGAAGAAAGTCAGCAGCTTGTTCGTGTTATGGGAAATGTTGGACAGGAACGTCCCTTATATGCAGGAGCAACCGGCAAGATTCTGGGCGCTTATCAGGAAGAAAGTGTGATTCGCAAACGTTTGATGGAAGAACCGATGAAAGCGTTTACAGAAAATACAATCTTGTCCCCAGAGGGACTTTTGAACGAATACGCGAAAATACGTGAGCAGGGATATGCGATCAGTGATGGAGAACTGAATTCAGAAACAATCGGAATCGGCGCACCGATTTATGATGAATCTGGAAATGTCTGGGCGGCGGTTTCGATCGGCGCGCCTAAAATGCGGGTGGATGCAGTCAAGATGGAACGTTATATCTTCCTGATCCGGGAAATTGCGAAGGAAATGTCGGAGCAGATGACGCAGGGAGAAAGCATTTCTGAATAAAAATACTGAATAAAAACAAAAATAGTAGATGACAAACAGGGAAAAATCGGGTATAATAGTACAGGTGTTTCGAGTAGAAGCACCTGTATAATTGGAGACGTAGCGAAGCGGCCGTAACGCGGCGCACTCGAAATGCGTTTGTCGGTTCATCCCGGCACGAGGGTTCGAATCCCTCCGTCTCCGCGTCCTGGGGATCCTTGTAAATACAGGGATCCCCTTATTTTATGCGGGTTTCCGGGCTTTTTTGAAAAGTTTTATAAGTGCAATTAAATGCTTAAAAGTGCATCTAAATGGGGAAAGTATCACACGAAATATCACACGAAATCACACGATAAAACGGTTCTTCTTCGCAAGGGTTTCCTCAATCCTGGAACGCTCTTCATCGATGACATTTTCATAAACTCTTTTAAGGACAGAGCTGCCTGGCTTCCATCCGCCGATGGCTTCAATGTAGCGATCCGGAACTCCATTGGCATGCATCTGGGATGCTGCGTAATGCCTCAGGTCGTGGAACCGGAACGGTGGGAGCCCAGAAGCACGAAGCGCCTTCCGGAAGCGCTTGTACAGCTGATCGGGGTTTAGTCCTATAATGGTATCGCTGTCGCTCTTGTGGGGGATGACCTTGATGAGGTCTATCACATACTGCGGAACACGGACGGTCCGGTATGAATCATAGGTCTTCGGTCTGTGGACAACCCATTCCCATCTATCTGTTTCTGACACTGCCTTATTAATCCGAATCGTGCAATTCTCACAATCAACATCTCCAAAGGTAACGGCGCACGCCTCTCCACGTCTCATCGTGCCGACAGCGGCAAACAGGATGCCGACTTTTACTTCTGGCGATTCGCAATGATCCAGAAGAATCTGCACGTCCTTGATGGAAGGAGTGTAGTATTCGAGCTTTACTTTCTGCGGAAGTGTAACCTTGACCGTAAAGTCAGGTATAAACATAGCCAGGGCAGCAGATAGCAATCCGAAGACGTTGCGGATGTACTTCGGGGAGTGCGAGATTGCAAGGTCAGAAACAAATTTCTGAAGCTCGATGTTTTTAATCACTGATAAGTCAATCGTAGAAATTGGATGCGCCTGGATGCGCCGCAGTACAGTATAATACCCCTTTATAGTTGATGGGGATAACACATTTCTTTTCATTTCGATGTATCGGGTACATGCCGTCGAGACGGTCAGAGCTTCCTTCAACTCCCGGCGATTATTCTTCCATTCAGTTGCAAGTGCCTGAGCCTCTGCTTTTGTCCGGGCCGTAAAACTCTTATAATGTTTCTTTCCATTCTCATCCGTATAATCAAATACCTGGATGCGGATATTTCCGGACGGCAGTTCGCCTTTTTTCTTTTTTGCCATAATATCATTTCCTTTCTTCGGTTGCGATGCCGCAACTCTTTAAATTCATACACAAAGTGATAAGTTCTGTGCGTGGATTTTATAAATGGGTATAAAAATAACGCCCCTTGCCAGGACGCTCTGGAAATGATATAATTCAGGTGTTCAAGCTGTATTAATCATAACCGGAGCAATCTGGTAAGAGAAAATCCATGTAAAGCCGTTCGGTACGCCAATACCGGGCGGTTTTGCTATTTCAAAGTGATTCTCCTTTGACAAATAAAGTGGATTGACGTATAATATACTTAACAAGACAGCCAGTAAGGGAGGTCAAGGCTCCCCGCTCTGGCGAAACAATGTACTAAAAAGTAGTCGTCAGCTTACCAGGGCAGGACGGCTATTTTTTATGGGTGTATGTAAGGATTGCCACAATTAACAACGCTACAGATACAATCAACTGTAATTCCTCATATGTACTCATAAGGCATCCCTCCCTTCAAGACTCAGGGCGGGTAAGCCGCAGCCGCTCTACTGGCTGCCTTGGTAAGTATATTATTGTCAATGTTCTATGTTTAACAGGTTTTTTCTGGATCTCGTTTTTCTCTGAGCCAAAGAAAAACTCCCTCGTTCCATCATCTGGTAAGAGGAAGTTTCACTGGTCATCTCTGCAACGACCATTTTTGAAAACTATTTTACCATGAAATGATATCTATATCAATTTTTTTCAGTGCTTTGCATATTATCCTCGAACATATCATAAAATACATTCTCTGGAATAACTTCAATATCGTATCCTTCTAATTTGAGTTTTTCGGCTTTCTTTTGTTTATTACTTTTTCCGTCCTTAATCAGAGGACAGTAAGTGTTATTGGCCAAGATTAAATAATTAGTCTTTTTTGTTACAGAATCAGCATTTATTCCGCCGATGTCAGCAACAAGTTGCATGGCATCTTTTCGAGCCATTTTTTCTAATGTGCCAGTAAAGACGCAAACTTTTCCATAAATAGGATGCGTAATATCGAAAGAATCCTTTGATGCCTGTATGTCAGTTGCTTTTAGACCGCGTTTGTGTTTCTTCCAGGAATCAATGAAACTTTCAATGCTTCCGAAAGATTGAATCATCTCTTTCTGGAGATGTTCGTAGCAGGCGTGAGTGATATAACAATCATTTAAAGAACGATGGGCACCTGAATAATCAACCTTGTAACGTTCTGCTAGATCCTTCAAACGATGGTGAGCTTCCTCTGGGTGTATGAACCGTGAAAATCTCATAGTATCAACAAAATCATTATCGAGTTTTTCTGAAAGATAATACTCAAAGTTGTCATATAGGAAATTGATATCGAAATTAATATTATGACCAATTAAAATATTTTTACCAATGAAATCTTTGAACTGCTTGAAAACAGGTAGTGGCTCAGGTGCATTTGAAAGCATTTCATTGGTGATGCCTGTGAGCTTTTCAATAAAATCGTCGATATAAGTGCCGTCATCATAGGTTTCTTCTGGTTTAATTAAAGAGGTAAAATTTCCCACCTCTTTTCCATCTATGTATTTCACGGCAGACACTTCAATAATTGAATCAAAATCGGGTGAAAGTCCAGTTGTTTCGATATCTATAATACAATAGCTGGATGGAACAGAAAAAAGATTTTTTCCTTTTTTTCTGATTATCTTTTGAGCTTCGGTAATTCCGCTAAGAGAAAATGTTAATGTCATATAGGCTCCTTTTTAAAGACATAATTATTCTTTAGTTTTTTAATCTTAAATTAAGTAGTTCCATCGGATATCCCGTGCAATCACAGAACTGGCTTTGCGTACATCCGGAATAAGACTGCAGCAAATCATCTGATATAAGCAGATGAGCGGCAAATTCGTTTGCTTCCCGTTCAATGCCAGATGTGAGAAGCAGGGTTTTATTTTTTATGAACGCGCAATTTTCTTTTCTATGTAAAAGTGCGTGCCCGAGTTCGTGTGCTGCGACTACTTCGAAGAGCGGACTGTCCATCGAGATGCTGTCATTAATGAAGATCCAGCGCTTCCGGTTTATAAGTTTGTAGTTTCCAGCAATGTTTCCAAGCGGGAGAATCGCTATGCGAATATTGGCATATTCAGCAATCTTTATAGGGTTCCGGCTTCCAGCTATGCGTTCATAGTACCGGATTAGCCTGCGGATTTTATGATCAATTGTTTCCAAAAAGTACCACCTACTTTTTATTCTTATTTGGATTGTACTTTACTTTATTTTCTTTCTTTGTTTCCCTAAGCGCGTATTCGAATGCGTTTTGGAGCAGGCTCAGGGAAGCGCTGTCAATTTCTGTATCACCATAATACAGAGGTCCATCTTCGCCGTTTCGGATTTTATCCATGATGTTATCAAGGTCTTTCTTTATGTCGCGCTCATCGCGGGCAGTAAGCTCTGGAGTTTGTGCTGGGGAGTCATCTGCTTTTCCACCGGATAAAAGATAAGGAAGCTCAATCTGAAGGTAATTAGCTATTTCAACCGCGCGATTGGAAGGAATGGTTCCTTTTTTTAATTGATTTATATATCCATTTCCATAACCCAATTCTCGTTCTAGTCTGGAAATTGGAATTTTTCGTTCTTTACATATTTTCTTTATCAATTCGACACTGTTCATTACACACCTCTAAAAATTATAGAAAACTCTAAATATGAGCTTGACAAATTAGAAGATACTCTATATAATGAACTCGTGATTTAGAGAAAGCTCTAAATCAAAAAATGAGTTTTAGAGATAATCTTATATAATTATTGGACATCTTTATATTAGATTATTCTCTAAAACTTGTCAATATATTTTATAAAAAAATCTAAAAGACAAGGAGGGGAAGAGGTGCTGTACAACAAGGTTGTAGAATTTTGCAAAAAAGAAGGAATTCCAGTATACGTTTTCGAAAAAGAATGTGGCTTGGGAAATGGAACAATCCGTGGTTGGGAAAATGGAAATCCAAGGTTGGATTCTTTACAAAAAGTGGCTGAACGGATGGGAGTTCCTGTGAGTGAGCTGCTGGGATGAACCAAGCAGACAGAAGGGAGGCGGAAAAGTGAAAAAGGGCGTGATATTTTTCTTGCTTGCGCTCTCCGTATTAATGATTCGTTCGGAATACGGAGATTTGCCAGCAAGTTTGTATGGAATTTTTATGGGATGGACTTTGGGAAGAGCTGATTAAAAACTTTTAGATCCAAGTTGTACACCAATATAAGAAATAATACAAAATCCAATACAATAGAACAAGAGAGACGACCAAGTCACGGGAGAGAATGCGGCGCTAAGAAACGCGCCTGGAAATAAATACAGAAGAAACAAATACCCCCAAATAGTACGAATCTTATCAATGAGTGTTTTTCGCCTAAACAATTCGAAAGCATTAATATGTGGATATCCAAGTTTCCTTTTTAGAGATTCATAATCTACATAAACTTGATATTTGATTTGGCGAAGTATTTCTTGATGATTTTGCTTTAATAGTAGTGCTTGATGAAAGTCTTCGGTAAGCTGATGCAGTTGAGGAAAGACCAGTTCATAGTGTTTGCGCAAAATAATCTGCATTCGGTTTGAAAGTTTTATTAAGCTTTGGCAGTCAAGTTTTGAGATGTCTTGAACAAAAAGAAGTTTATACAATGGTAAATATACCTTTTCAAGTTGCTCTTGATTGATTGCCTTGTGTCGGGGATTATTTGAAGCATATCGCCCCATTACATAGGAAATGGCGGTTGAAAGAATAAGTTTGACCCATATAATCAGAGATTCGAAGGATATAGGGTATTCAGCGATGATATGTTGAAAAAATTGTTTCATGAAATTCTCCATTCTAGTGTAATTAGACTTTGATGGAAGCCTATGAATTCAGTATAGGGCAAGTAGAGAGAAAAGACAATGGGGGAGTTCCTGTGAGTGAGTTGGCAGGTCGAAGGGAGGTGATCGCGAAATGTGGGTATCCAAGAAGAAATGGGCGTCTTTAGAGAAAAGAGTGACTGCTCTTGAAGAAAAGCTGCAAGGGCAGTCACGCGATGCTGAGGTTGATAAGATATGCGAAAGAATGGCAATGGAATTATCAAAAGCTAGTCTTCCTGAGAATCGTTGGTAGTGCGAAAGCCGATGCGACGTGCAGGTTTAGTTTTGTCTTCACGTTCCACAGAGGTAATGAGAAAGTTAAGCTGACTAACGTGTTGGATAAGCTGAGCATCCTTTCCGTTAACAAATCCATAAAAATAAAGCATATCTGGATTTTGATAACCAACAGATGTAACGACCATAACGGTCGAAGAACCAAACGATGCCAAGCGTAAAGCAATTTCATGGTCATTATCAAGCTTAGCTTCGTATTCAGCTATTTCTTCCATAATTTTTTCATATTTCCAGTCAGCGAGAGAATAGTTTCGGATTCTATAAGAAGATAATTCGCCCATATCGTTCTCCTTTCTATCATACTCGGTTCTGGTAGGAGCCTGTAAGTATAGTATAGGACAAAGAGAAGGAAACGGCAATCAAAAAGGTGCATTCTGGTGGAGGGAGGTGAGAGGAATGGAAACTAGAATAACTTTTGAAATCTCTGGTGAGCAGTACACGATGTTTGTGGAAGGTATTCTAAAGAAGAAATATTACTTGTCCAAAGAAAATAAGGGAAGCGTGCTGGCAGACCCGATTCTGGTAAAAGTTACAGCCAGCACAATGAAAGATTCAATTATGTACTGGCTGGAATGTTTACAGACCTATATGAGAAAACGTCCATGAGTGAGGAGGTGCATATATGGCGAAATCATTAGTTGAAAATGCAATCATCGACTTTCGCTGTGATTTTCACAAGCTAAAAGAAATCCTCGGATATGATGACAACCAGCTGGCAAAGTACCTCGGATGTTCAGAGAGTACGATCGGAAAGCTCCGGAAGGAGCCTATGAATGTTTCGGGCAGATACATCCTTCTGGTGCAGGCTCATCTGGCGATCGAGGATGCAAAGCGAAGACAGGGAGTCCTTAGATGAAGACATGTAGTACCTGTTGGAAACGATGGCGGTGCATGGAATCCAACCGGGAATATGCCTGCCGAGAATATGAGAAGAAAGCGAGGAAGCGTAATGGAAAGAAAAGAATTGCAGTACATACCTATTCGGAGTCAGAGCCAGCAGAGGGTTAGAGAGCTGGCGGCAAGACTGTATCGGTCGGACGCGCAGCGGTTGTTCTGGTTTCGTGTGGCGGTTGGCTGCGCGACCGTCACGGCGGTGGCAACTGGAGCAATGATGGCGATTGCACAGAGTGCTGCGATGTTTTAGAAAAAAAGCCGATGAGTGAAAGAGAAAAGGAGCGTACTTATGAAGAACGGGAAGTTATTTGTAATTATCGGCGGAATTATTATAGCCGCTGCGCTGACATTTACAGTTGGTATCCAGTCGGCACAGAACAGAGCGATTGGATTGGAAGAGTCGGTATATACGGCTGAATCCGATATTAAGGTACAAGAGAAAGCACGTGTGGATAAAGTATACAACTTGGCAGATTGCGTTAAACAGTACGACAGACATGAATCAGACACCCTTAATCAGTTGGCAGATAAGATGGCTAAAGGGAATCAGATTGAGGATGTAAGCACGGCGCTGGCAGCAGTTACATATTCTTACCCAGAATTGAAATCGAATGAGAATTATAAACAACTCATGCAGGAGCTGACAGTCATTGAAAATCAGTTATCTCAGTACCGCGAAAATTATAACAGCAATATAAAAACGTATAACAGTTATGTTAAGAGATTTCCGGCGAGAGTATTCTTGTCATGGACAGGTTATAAGGTGCAAAATTTTGAACGCCTTGATTATCAAGCGCCTGTATCAGCTCCGACAAAGTTATTTGAGGAATAGTCATGGAAGTAAAAAAAAGAGAGATTCTGGTCAGTATTATTATTGCACTTATTTCAATCATGATTGGAATTTTCATTTCTGGAAAAATCAGCGATAGTCAAGATGCAGGAAGAGAGAGCTATCAAAAAGCTATCCAGATTGAAGAACCAGAAATTTTCCGGCATTGTATGAGTGTAAACTCTGGAGATGGTCTGATTTACGGAGAATTAAAGGCAGTTGATACTGTCAGCGATCCGAATATTGAAGGGGAATGGTTATATTTATCAAAAAAAACTCAACGATATACGATGCACACCAGAACGGTTCATACTGGAAAGACTACACGTATCGAAACCTACTGGACTTGGGACACGATTTCAGTTGAAGAGCTTCACAGCAAACGGGTTAGTTTTTGCGGAGTGGAATTTTCGTATGAGAAAATAAACCGCCCTGATAGCCATTACATAGATACAGTGAAAACGGGAAGTCATATGCGGGAAGTGTTTGACGGGTGCGATACCTCATATACTGGAACCATTTTTACTAAGATGGCTGATAATGAGATATCAGATGGTTCTTCTTTTTATCTGAACAAGACACCGCAGGAAACTTTGGATGTTGTAAAGAATGCTGGACGTTGGGAATTAATTCTGTTCTGGGTAATGTGGCTGATATTAACCGGTATTGTTATAGTCATTTTTTGCCATATGGATAATGAGTGGCTGGATTGAGAGCGCTTTAAGGAGGATGCCACGATGAAGGTAATAGAGGTTAAAGAGATTCTGGTAGAAGACGATGTTTATGCAGCATTGGAAAGAGAGGCTAAGGAGCTGAGTATTTCAGCGGCGAAGTGTGCACCTCCGTTTGAAGTGACAATTAGTCATGTGGTTGATATGGCGGTGCGCGCATATGGACAGGTATTAATAGAGGAACAGAAGAAAGCAGACGCACTGGCTTATACGGAATAGGAGAGGCGAAAAATGAGGTATTTTAAAATCTGCCCGCGGTGCGGAGCGCATCTGGATCCGGGCGAGTCATGTGATTGCAGAAGGGAGAGAAACTATGAGCCAGGTGGACAAGGTAGAGATTCTCGCCGCGAGCATCCGATCGCGCCTTATCTTGCCAGAAGGTCAGGAAGAGAACCTGCGGAGCGCCCTGGGACAGGGACTGAGTAAAATTGATGAGGTAGAGCGGGTGCAGACTAAGGCGGTATCGCCATATAGGTACATAGAGGTGCAGATGGAGGATAGACAAGGATTTGCGCTGTGGGCGGCGGGCGGGTTTGACGGAAGAAGCAAGAGAGGATATGCGATTACGGCAGCGGGGGCGGATGGACGCCCGCTGAAGCCCTATCGGCTTATCAGGGAGACGAATGGACGGCACCTGCTCTTGCCATTGTATCAGGGCTGCTTTATTGCAGAGTCAAAAGCGCTGCCGAGGGGCGGTCCGCTGACAAGCTTGTATCAGGTGATCGGTTTTATCGGGCGGGATGGGAAGCTGTATGCGAAATGCCAGTGCCTGTGCAGTTCAGGGGACAGCTTTTTTATATCCCGGATGAAAGAGGGAGAGGCAGATCGTTTCTCTGGCTTGATGGAGTCTGCAGCTTGTATGGCAAGCAAGGAAAGCAATACATCGACGGAATATTGGTGGTAGTATGGAACATTTTACAGCGGAGGTGCATCGGATTCGTCCGGCGGCACCGGGGCAGCAGGTGATTGAACTTGCGGCGGATGAACAACTTATCAGGATGATTCGGAATAGGAATGTCCGTTATGTAGCGATTGGCATAGAGGATGGACGCCGCATCACACCATTGCAGCAGAGGAAAGCGTATGCCACGCTGCGGGACATCGGGGAGTATACCGGGTACACGATGGATGCAATCAAGGGAATCATGAAAGTAGAGCACATGATGCGGACAGGGGACTATGAATATTTTTCCCTGGCAGATTGTTCCGTGACGAAAGCAAGAGAATTTATCAATACATTGTTGGAATATGCCCTGAAAGAGGGGATTATCATGGATGAATCCGGTCTGATGCGGACGGATGACATTGATACCTATCTGATTCAGTGCATCCGCTACCGGCGGTGCTGTATCTGCGGGCGGCCGGCGGACATACATCATGTGGATGCGATCGGCATGGGAAATAACCGGCGGCATTATGATGATTCGCAGAATGAGATAGCGGCTCTTTGCCGGAACCATCACAACCTGGCACACAGTTTGGGATGGCAGCGGTTTATGAGTAGATATAAGGTGTACGGTATTGAAAGATACCGGTGCCGGGAAGGAGGAAGTGATGGCAATATCGTTCGAGACGATTGGGAACGGGGCGCTGGCGGCGCAGTTCAGGCAGGCGCTGGCACAGGTGGGGCGAAACATTATTGACCCGAATATGGATCCAGAGGCTGTGCGGGGAATTACAATCAAACTTAAATTCAAGCCGAATGAAAGCGGAACAATCGAAACGATCTATGCTTGTGAAGCAAAGTTAGCTGGTCCGAAAAAGTCGAAAACAACGTTTTTGATTGGACAGGATGTGCGGACCGGAAAGATCGAAATGTCAGAGTATGGCAATAACCGTCCGCAAGTGGCTGCGTATGATACGATTCAGACAGCGCCGCGGCAGCAGGCTGAGACAGAGAAAAATTTCGATCCGGAGACAGGAGAAATTTACGAGCCGCAGTCCGGACCGATTGATTTAAGAAAGAAGAAGGGAGAATAGAAAGATGGAAGGATTAAAAGAAGCGATTGACCGCGTAGCAGAGCTGGCGGTACAGGCGGAAAAAACAGAGGTTGTAATGATTGCCGGAAAAACATATGCGAACCGCAATCTGGTACGGTATGACACACCTAAAAAGGCAGCAGCCATTCATACCCATACACTGGTTTCGCTTCTGGAGTACATTGAGAAATGTGCGGGCGAATTTGCTGGTAAGAAAATGACAATTCATGTTGAGAGCCCGGAGAGAGTCTACTTTATTTCAGAGTTGGATTCAGAGCGTGGAAGAGAATGCCTGTTTGAGGCTGAGGCGGAGATATCGGCGTTTCGTTTTGGAAGCTGGTACGAACAGGAGAATTTCATGATTGCGCTGCAGTCGAATTTTCAGCCGAATGACGATTTAGCGGCGGTTATGATGCTGGCTGGAAACATCGAAAAGAAGAATAAGCAGACGTTTTCGGATGATGGAGTATCCCAGGTGGCAACCATGAGCGTGGGCGTTGCATCGAAAGCGGATGCGATGGTTCCGAACCCGGTGAACTTGACGCCTTTCCGCACATTTATGGAGGTGAAACAGCCATCCAGTAAATTTGTGTTCCGTATCAGCGGAGAAGAGACCCCACAGTTCAAACTTGTGGAAGCAGAAGGTGGAATCTGGAAGTGTGAGGCGATCGCCAACATTAAAGATTACCTTCTGGACGGACTGGGTAAAATGCCGGAGGAAATCAGAAAACGTATTGTGGTTATCGGATAACCGAAAGAAAAAGTAACATTCTCCTGTGGAGATAATTTGTTATATATTACCGAACTGTGCCATTGGTTGGCATCTGCCCCGGAGCTTGTCGTACTCCGGGGACTCCTTAAAATATAATTGGCTTTCTCTGACCGTCCAGATGGGTTGTCTTAGCGAGCCGCAAAGTGATGCTTCGGCAGGCGGGGATATCCTTCCTGCTGCGGCATATACGAGGTGGAGAATATGAAGGAAGGTATCAAAGAGGGTATTACCTATTTTCCACTTGATTGTCACTTAGATGAAAAATTTGATTTGATAGAAGCAGAATACGGATTAAAAGCATTTTCGGTAGTCGTCAAGCTCTTCCAGAGAATCTACGGCGGGCATGGTTATTACTGCGAATGGAATGAAGATATAGCGTTACTCTTTGCGAGACAGAAATGCCTTTCATCTAGCGATGCTGGGAACAACTTAATAGCCGATATAGTGGCGGCTTCTATCAGACGGGGTATCTTTTCCAAAGAGCTGTACGAAAAATACGGGGTTTTAACCTCCAGGGGAATCCAGAAACGGTATCTGGATATCGTGTATAAACGTAAGGCTGTAAAAATGGAAAAGGCATACCTTTTATTAAGTGATGCCGAAATCAAGGGAAATGTTGTCTTAATCGACCATTCTGACGACAGAATGATAAAAAATGACGTCAGAATCGAACAAAGTAAAGTAAAGCAAAGTAAAAAGAATACTAACGTATTCTTCGTTGCAAACGGCGAACCGCCTGCAACGCCGCCGAGAAAGCTGATTCCGGAAGATAGTTTCGAAATGCGCTGTGTTAATTGTCTGCTTGATGCACTGGTGAAGGATATGCCAGGAGCCAAGGTACCCAAGACGGCAGCAGAACGGCAGAAATGGGCTGTGGAAATTGAAAAGATGAAGCGGATTGATAAACGGAGTGAAGAGGAAATTCAGAAAGCTCTTAACTACGCTGTTACGGATCCATTCTGGAAAACGAATATCCGCAGCACTGGCAAATTCCGGAAACAGTTTGAAACGCTGCTTCTTCAGAGCCGCCAGCGGACTGACAGAAACAGGCAGCAGGCAGCGCCGAAGAACCGGTTCCACAATTTGGAAGAGCATGGATATGACTATGACAAAATGGTGTGGGATATGGCAAATCGGTCTGGATTAGGGTAAAGAGGTACGGAGATGGAAGAATTAAAGAAAACACCGCGAACGGGCATGGAAGCGGCTGGGCAGCAGACGGGACTCTCTCTGGCGGAGGCAGAAAAGCGGATTGTCCAGAGCGCAGCGGGGAGCATGATAGAGATCGGCTATTACTTGAAGCAGATTCGGGATGCGGGGCTGTATGAGGAGAAAGGTTATAAAAACATCTGGGAGTATGCGGAAGCGGAGTTTGGTTTTCATAAATCAACGGCATCCCGTTATATGACCCGGAACGACCGCTTTTCGAAAGGCGGGAACAGTCCGGAGCTGGATGAGAGATACATAGGCTACAGCAAGAGCCAGCTGCAGGAAATGCTTTCCCTGGATGATGAGCAGATGGGGCAGGTAACTCCGGATATGACGGTTGGGGAAATCCGACAGATCCGGAAAGCGGAAGAAGATCCAGATCCGCAGCTTCCCGGTCAGATGGAGATAGGGGATTTTCTGGATCCGGAGGATCTGGCGGAGAATGGGGCTAACATGATGCAGGAAGAAATTCCGGAGGAGATACAGCCGGGAAGCGTGGTGCTGCAGGTAAAGGATTTGATTTTGGATAATGGAGAGGATGAGGGGCAGCAGGTGGGTGTTGCGGCGTCGCAACAGAACCTGGTACAGAAAAATACAATGGATCCGAAGCTTCGTGACATTTACCTGAATGAAGCAGCGAGGAAAATAATTGCGAATCATAAAGAGTGGCTCTGCCAAGATTTCGATAACAGAGTTCTAAATGTGACGGAGTCGGAAAAGCAATTTAAGCAGAAATTCAGAAATATATCAACCAGTTATTACTTTCCGGATCCCCAAAAAGAAAGCAAAATAGCTTGGATGGATATGTTTGGCGATTATATCCAGATCTGGAACGGGAATGCTGAATGTCTTGGAGATGTAGAATGGTTTTATCTTTGTGCGGCTGTGCAAAGTATGTGGAATACAATAGCGATCGAAGATATACAGAAGTGCATGGAAAACGGTGATGAAAAACAGCCGTCGGGTAAATGCATTCACCGTCCAGAATTTCTGTGTACATCCTCGGAAGAAAGTAAGAGAACACCGGGGAACGGCACTGATTGCACCCATCATTGCTGTTGGGACTGCTCGGAACGTGGAAAAGGAACCTGCAGGATAGAGTGTTATGCTTCGGCACATCGCCCGGTTACTCAGGGGGCAGAGATATACTGCATTCTGGAAACGGAAGATATTGAAAACGCTGCCGAAAAGCAGCAGGAAAAGAAAGAGAGTCTGGAAGAGCTAGAAACAGCTGCAGGGCAGCAGGAGGAAAAGAAAACGGATCTGGAACTGCTCCAGATTATGTATGAGAAAGAGAAGAGATTGTTGAATAGTTTCCTGGAGATTCCGGAGTTGGATGCGGAAAATGAGCACCTTCGCAGGCAGGAGCTGACGGTAAAAGCGCTGGAGTACATGTTTGGAATGATGAGCCCCACGGAGAATCCGGAAATGACTCAGCCTGAGCTTCCGTTGATGAAAAACAACGATCAGCGAAAGGAGTGGCTGCAGGCATATCGGGACTGGGGTGTCTGGTATACGGATGAGAATATTGGTGCGACGTATTATAAATATGATTTTGAGAATGGCGCCAGACTCATCGTGGAAGAGTATGAAAATATCCTTTCGATTTGCGGAAAAGAGGAAAAATCCATCAGTGAGTATTATCACCTGGTAGGAGGGCCGGAACCGGTCAGAAGCAATGGAGTAGAAAAATGGACGCGCCATGAAAGATATACGAAATATCCGAACAGCGAAACAGAACTAGTGGAGTTTTTGAAAGAGGTGCAGCGGAAATGACAAAGCGGGAGGTAATTGAAGACCTCATTAAAAATACTTCCGGTCCGGTAACAATTAAATATTTGGCGAGGTTAAGCCGGAGCCAGAAAGCTACGGTTAATTGCATTGTGAATGATATGCAGGATGAATTACTTGTGGAATGCATCGGAAAGCTGGATCAGGAAAGATTATATCGTCCGACGGTGCTTCTGACCCGTCCGCCGTCTTGCAAATCCTGCCGGGAAGGAATATGGCCGGTAGAGATTGATGAGGTAAGGCAAAAGATAAAATATGGCAGCCTGGTGGTTATAAGAGATAGGGATGGTGTATTAAATGTGGAAAAGGTGGATAAGACATATCCCTATCATTGCCATATGCAGAGCGGACACAGTTACACATGGGGCGAGATGGTGCAGTTTGATAGATTAGGGAGGATACAGAATCATGGAAAGATTAACCGAATTGGATGAGAATGGGAATATCCGGGTAAAAGCGTTTAATATTGAGAACGTTAAATCAGGAAACTGGAAGGTTATGATTAATGAAATGTATGAATTGCAAAAGAGATTATATGCCTACGAAGAAACGGGGCTTTCTCCAGAGCAAATTAAAAAATTGAATGAGTTTGAACGTTCACAGCTTGTTACGATTCTTAAAGAGCTGGCAGCAGAACGAGCTAAATATCATTGGATTCTGCCAGAAATGAAGTTGCCGGAAAGCGGAGATTCGGTGCTCGTTACGGTGTCAGGGCATTTTGGTGGAATGATTTTTCAAGATGCTTTGGGATTGGCTGTATATGATCCAGTTGTTGGATGGATTATAGATGGATATCCGGAATGGGAAGAGCCAGAGGTAAAAGCATGGATGCATCTGCCGGAGGCATATGGAAGTGACGTGGAACAGAGTGGTATTTTTGAGGCGGAGGGAGTGGATGCCACTAAGGAAGCGGTATATCCGGAGTGGAAAAGAAAATTGATGCAGACGTTCCTTGGCAGCAGGAGAGGATGAATGAAAAATGAAGCAGCCGTATGAACAGGGAAAAAGGATGAATTTATTGCATGGCCTTTATGATGAGCAAATGGGGCAGCAGGTGCCGGGAGTTTATTCCTATGCAGAAATAGGCAGAATGATAGGACGTTCCATTTCGGCGGTCAAGCTGGCGGACGATGAGGAACGGCTGATTGCCGGACGTTATCGGATACTTCCGGATCCCATCCTGGAAGAGTGGGACAAGGCAAGACTAAAGATTCTCCACTATTGCAGAAAAAATAAGGGAGGTGGTACCGTTGGACAAACGGATATTGGAGCAGTACATAGATGCCTGCGCCCAGGTCAAGGAGACAGAAGCAGAGCTGGAAAAGATTAGGAGAGCAAAAAAGCGGCAAGAGCAGGATGCTGTCAAAGGCTCATCACATGATTTTCCATATACGATGCAGACGTATCGGATTGAGGGACTTGCGTATGCATCAATGCAAGAGCCAGGTGCAGAGGATCGTCTGGAAGAAGTGTTAAAAGAGCGCCTGCGGAATGCGGCGCGGATAAAACAGGATGTGGAAGTGTGGATCAATACGATTCCGGTGCGGATGCAGCGTATTATCCGGTACCGGATTTTCGAGGGAATGACATGGGAGCAGGTAGCTATACGCATGGGGCGCGGGGCGACTGGAGATAGTGTAAGAGTCGAATATGTAAGGTTTATGAATGTTAGTTAAAAGTTTGTTCGTTTTGTTCGCAATGTTCGTTTTCAAAGTGTTATAGTGTATCATGAAGCTAAAGGCTTATAGCTAATAGCTTCAACGGACACGCTTGCAAGAGCGTTGAATACTCCTCCGTATGTACTTCAATCCCCGCTGGACAGTGACCCCGGCGGGGAATCCCCTGGGGCGTAGCTCAGTCGGGTAGAGCAGCTGGCTTATATCCAGCGTGTCGAGGGTTCGAGTCCTTCCGTCCCGATTTGGCGGTTGTTTGGCGGAGCAACACGCCGATCCACTTGTTTTGTGGTTCATGGTAATAAAATATCCTTTCGAGAATGGCACCTGTCGCGAGATGGGTGCTATTCTATTGCAAAAACATAATATTTCTTTGCACAAATATATTGACATATGGTAGACCCTATGATATAATATATAATGTAAGGAGGTGAGAGACATGAAAGGGAAGAGCAGGAGAAAGAAAAAGACGGACTGGAATGCAGTTGCGGTGCAAGTCCTAGCGTCCGTCATTTCTGGATTGATACTCAAGATTATTGATAAGTGGTTTTCTTGAGTACAGTGAGGGGGTGAAAGCCCTCTCTCCTGTAAATATAACATATTCTTTCGTGTCAGTAAAGATGAAGAATTTGGTTATTATTGTGATCGCTCTTTTGGTAGGCTACCTCGTAAGAAAGATTTATGAAAAATGGAGGGATAGAAATGCCAAAAGGTAATCCAAGTGCCCAGACGATCGCGTCTGAGAAGTACCAGAAGAAAGCCGGCTATATGGCAAAAAGTTTTAAGTTGAAACGTGATATCGTGGAACAGTTTGAAGAAGCCTGCCGGGCAGCAGGAGTCAGCCAGGCGGCACAGATTACAAAGATGATGAACGAATTCATCGAAGAACAGAAAAAGAATAGTTAAGACATGAGGGCATCCGGAAGCGGGTGCTCTTTTCTTATGCCGGGAGGTGATGTGATGATATATAAAAGATGCCCGCACTGTAAAAAAAGAGTGCCGGCAGGAGAAAAATGTGGGTGTGGGTATAAACGGGAGTATGCACCGCCAGAAAAAACGAGGAGGCTGTATCACTCTGCCAGATGGCAGAAGATAAGAGATACAGTTATTGGATTCTATTCTGGCATTGATCCATACGCACAGAAGCATGGAAGAATTGAATATGCTTTTACAGTCCATCACATTGTGCCGGCGGAAGAAGATCCGGATCACTTTTGGCGTTTGGATAATCTCATTCCTTTGTCCAGAGCATCGCACGATGAGGTGCATGGACGCTACAGGGCATCGGATGAGGAGAAGAGGAAAGCACAAGAGGAGCTTCGATCGCTTTTGAGGCTTCCTGATTGGGCTACCCAGGGGGGCGCGGAAAAGTAGCGGTATTTCAGCCGTAGACCGCAGCTCCCCTCTTCTTTTCGCAAATTTCCCTTTTGGGGGTCAAAAAAGGAAGGTGATGATATACATGGCCAATAACAGAAAGGTGCTGCAGATTAGCAGCAAACACAGGACAAGGGCTGAGAAGGCTCAAAGAGAATATGAGGAATCCTTGGTGCAGTCGGATGGCATCGATCTGGATGATGTGAGCGCATCACAGTTTGTAAATACGACCGCACGGAAGGAATACGGGCGTGCACTAAAAAGACTGCGTGAGGAAGTTGGCATGGTTGGCAATCTTAATAAGTCGGATCTGCTTAATTACGCAAACAGCTATGGCCGGTATATGGATCTGGTAAAAGAAGTCCGGAAGAAAGACTTTACCTACATCATTGAAACCAGAAGCGGGCCGAAGCCGAACCCGCTGATTAAGATGATGGATGAAGCCAGGAGGGATATGGCAGAGTCTTCCAGAAGGTTAGGAATGACATTGGACGGACAGCTCAAAGCAGCACATGTTAAAGCAAGCAAGGAAGAGGAAGAGTTAAAGAGAGTCTTCGGTGATTTCTGATGACGAATAAAGAAGAACTTATAAAGTATTGCAAAGATTGCATCTCTGGTGCAATCCCTTCCTGTAAAAAGCATGTGTGGGCCTGCCAAAGATTCCTATCCGATTTAGAACGAGTCGGAACACCAGATTTCCCTTACATTTGGGATGAGAAAAGAGCGGAAAAGATTGTAAAGTGGTTCTCCCTTTTGAGGCACTCCAAGGGAGCCTTGTCCGGAACGCCGATTTATCTGACCGCCTGGCAAAAGTTTAGAGAATGCCAGATTTATGGCTGGATTCACAGGGAGACTGGAAAAAGACGATTCCGGAAGGCATTTACAGAGGTTGCCAGAAAGAATGCCAAGTCTCAGATGGAAGCCGGAGAAGCTCTGTATGAGATTGCGATAACATCATCTCAGAACCACGAGGTCAACGAGGTGTATACGGCGGGCGTAAAGAGAGATCAGTCAAAGATTGTATTTAACGAATGCGATTTGATGACACGAGGAACTCTGATTCGCCCTAAATTTAGTTTTAAGAATGACTGCATTGAGCATCTTAAGACAGGTTCCTTTATCAAGGCACTATCGAAAGAGGACGGAAGGTCGGGTGATGGAACAAACCCGGCTTTCTTGATTATTGATGAGTATCATCAGCATCCAACAACTGACTTTTATGACCTGGCCCTTGGTTCCAACACGAAAGAGCCTTTGACCTCCATCATTACAACGGCCGGAAAAGATTTGACATATCCATGCTATACGCAGGAATATGACTACTGCACAAAGCTTCTGGATCCGAATGTAGATGTGCATAATGAGGAATATTTTGTGGATATCTGCGAGGCGGAGCCTTGTGATGACATTGGTTCGGAAGAAACCTGGAAGAAAGCGAACCCGATTCGAGCCTTCTTTCCGGAAGGCTTGCAGAAAATCAGGGCAGACTATGAAGTGGCCAAAGAAATTCCTGAAAAGATGATCGCATTCCTAACAAAGATACTTAATATGTGGGTACAGGCCAAGGAAAATGGCTACATGAACATGGAGAAATGGAAGGCCTGCGAAGTAAAGGAGCTTCCGATAGACATCAGGAACCGGCCCGTATACGTAGGATTTGATATGTCGTCCAAAATTGACCTTACATCGGTTGCTTTTATTATTCCATATCAGTCGGATGAGCTGGATGCACAGCAGAAGCGTGTGGTCAAATACGTATTATGGACGCATTCTTTTATTCCGACCTACGACAAACTGAGGGAGCACATCATAAAAGATAAGATGCCATATGATGCATGGGAACGACTTGGATATTTGACGTTGACCAATACGCCGATTGTGGATCAGAACTTTGTCATGAAGTACGTGCTAGATGAATGTGATAAGTACAATCTGGATATACAATGCTTGTGCTTTGACCCGGCGAATGCATCAAAGATCATGATGGATCTGTCCGATCAAGGTCATACAGTTGAAGAAGTCTACCAGAGCCACAAATCGCTAAATGAAGCAACACAGGGATTCAGGGAGCAGGTATATGCCGGAAATGTGGCATATACGCATAACCCGCTTCTGAACTACTCGATGTCAAATGCAGTAACCAGAACAAGCAACGGATTGATAAAGATTGATAAGGATGCCAATACGAAGCGAATTGACCCGGTCGATGCAACATTGGCTGCCTTCAAATTGGCTTTATATCATGATTTTGAGATAGAGAACATGAATGATTATGTGACGCGTTTTTTAGAGGAGATTGGATAGATGGGATTTTTTAGTGCAATCAAACGGATGATGAGAAATGAGATTGCCGCAGATGTCTCCCAGAATAATGGATTTGATAAGCTTGTAGAGTGGTGGGGGATTGATCAGGCTAAACCGAAAGCAATCAACGAGACGACCTACTTTACATGCTTAAAGGTCCTGTCTGAGACGATGGGAAAAATGCCGCTTAAATTTTACCAGGAAGATGAGAGCGGAGGACGAGTTCGGGCACCGACTAACAATGCGGCTGACATGCTGATGTACCGGCCGAATCCGATCATGTCTCCGGCAATCTTTTGGTCAACGCTGGAGGCGAACTGCGAACATTACGGCAATGCTTACGTATGGATTCAGACAACGTATGTAAAAAAAGGGCGGTTTGGCGGTGATATTGTAGTAAAAGGGTTCTGGCCGATGCAGTCAGAATGTGTAGACGTTCTGATGGATGATGCCGGAATATTTGGTTCAAAGGGTCAGTTGTATTATCACTATACAGACCCTAAGACTGGGCAGGACTATGTATATCGTCAGGACAGTATTCTACATTTTAAAACCTGGCTAACCTGGGATGGAATCATGGGAAAATCGGTACAGGACATTCTGAAGACTACGGTCGGAAGTGCCGGCTATTCTCAGTCCTACTTAAACGAGCTGTACAAAAGCGGCATGACTGCATCTAGCACACTGCAGTACACAGGAGAACTTGATGATAAGCTCCGGGCAAAGCTGCAGAAAAAATATAACGACCTGCTTACAGGAGTCAAAAATGCGGGAAAAGTGGTGGCAATTCCGGTTGGATTTACACTGCAGCCTTTGACTTATAAGCTGACTGATGCTCAGTATTACGAGATGCGCAAATACACAGCACTCCAGATTGCTGCGGCATTTGGTGTCAAACCGAATCAGATCAATGATTATGAGAAATCCAGCTATGCGAACTCAGAAACGCAGCAGTTGGCTTTTTTAGTTGATACAATGCTGTTTCGGCTCACGATGTATGAGCAGGAGATTAACTACAAATGTTTGACGCATAAAGAGCGGTCGGAAGGATTTTTGTTCAAATTCAACGAAAAGGTCCTCTTGAGAGCAAATGCTGAATCACAGATGCAGGTGATTACTTCAGCTATACAGAATGGCGTTTACACGCCAAACGAAGGCAGACATTATCTGGATCTTCCGTCAAAGGAGGGCGGAGATGTATTGATTGTAAATGGCAACTATGTTCCGCTGACTTCTGTTGGCGCTGCATATGGAGTAAGCGGGGAAGGAGGTAAAGATTAATGGTTTTAAAAATCAATGGCGATATCGTTGGGAATGATGCTAAAGAGATGTATAAGTGGTTTAAGTTGGAATGTACAACCCCTGGAGATGTCCAGAAAGCATTTGCGGCTCTACCAAAGGGTGATCGGCTGCAGGTAAAGATCAATTCTGGCGGCGGTAATGTAATGGCCGGACAGGAAATATATGCCATGCTTCGGAACCGAGCGGATGTTGATATTGAAGTGGAGTCAATGGCAGCGTCCGCTGCATCTGTGATTGCGATGGCAGGCCACAGCACTATATCACCGATTGGTATGCTGATGATCCATTGCGTATCTGCCAGCTGGGTATCCGGAAATCATCAGGACATGGAAAAGATGGCGGAAGTGCTGCGGACGCATGACGAAGCGCTCGCAAGTGCGTATGTGCTTAAAACAGGACGGTCAAAAGAAGAAATTTTACAGCTGATGAACAAGGAAACTTGGCTGACGGCTGAAAGGGCGGTTGAGCTGGGATTTGTGGATGAGATTTCGGATGAGGCTCCGGTGTTTACCAATGCATTAGGCATGACGGCAGTAACGCCGGAAATGGTTGAGGAATTCCGGGCAGCAAAGGCGAAAGAGAAAGCGCTGGGAGAAGAAAAAGAAAAACTGTTAAAAGACCTTGATTTATACGGGGTGTGAAAGGAGATAAAGTATGAATGAGAAATTATTGGAACTGTTAAATCAGATTAACGAACAGAAGCAGAAAGTGGTAGAGCTGGCAAATGATGGAAAGCTGGAGGAGGCAAAGACGGCCAAGGAAGAACTCCAGAAGATGCAGAACAAATTTGACCTGTTAAAAGACGTTCTGGATCAGGAACCGGCAGCGGAGCCGATCGAGCCGACAGCAGAGCCGTCTGGAGTGCATCCAGTAAACATCAACAAAAATCATGCGATTCATGAGTTCGCGGATGCGGCACGTCATTACTTTAGAAATGCAAAAGCGAATACAGAAGGAACGAATGCGGATGGCGGTTATACAGTTCCGGATGATATCAAAACAGAGATCATCCGTTATAAAGAAGCAAGATTTTCAATGGAGTCTCTGGTAGATACGGAGCCTGTATCTACAGATAGCGGCCGCCGCACCTACCAGTCGAGAGCAGACCATACTGGATTTGCCCAGGTTGCTGAGGGTGGAAAGATTGCGAACGTTCCAGGACCGACCTTCGAGGTACTCGAGTACACAATTAAGAAATACGCGGGCTGGATGCCGGTAACCAGTGAACTGTTGGCAGATTCGGATGTCAATATTACAAATACGCTGATCCAGTGGCTGGGCGAAGGGGATATTGCCACAAAAAACCGTCTGATTCTGGGAGTCCTGCAGACTGACACAGCCACCGAATTAAGCAATCTGGACGGAATTAAAAAGCTGCTTACAGTGACGATTGGCTCTGCTTTTGCTGGAACTTCTAAGATCGTCACAAATGATGATGGTTTAAACTGGCTGGATACCTTAAAGGACACGAATGGCAGATATCTCTTAAAACCGAACATGGATCCGACATCCCCGCTTAAATATCAGCTGGCTGTAGGAGCCACGAATGTTCCTCTGGCGGTAATTCCGAATTCCATTCTTAAATCGAATGTGGCAACAGCAAAGAAGAGAGGAATCCCAATGATTTGCGGCGATCTGAAAGAGGGCATTAAGATTTTTGACCGTCAGAAACTTTCTGTCCTGGCATCGAATGTGGCGTCTGTGACTGGATTTAACGCATATGAGCAGGATATGACTCTGTTCCGCGGTATTCTGCGTATGGATGTCAAAGCAAAGGATAAAGCGGCATTTAAAAACGGTGTAATTACGGTGGACGATGACACTGTATCCGGATCATAAGGAGTGATGAGTGATGGAACTGGAAGATATCAAAAGTTATCTCCGGATTGACGGGGACGAAGAGGACGGTCTGCTCCGGATCATGATAGATGCCGGAAAAGAATTTATCCGGTCGGCGGTTGGTGAGTATGATGATACGGATTCAACCGCCCAGGTGCTTCTGGCGGCAGTCGTGCAGAATATGTATGATAACCGGGAACTGATGCAGTCAGAGCAGCAGGTCAAAAAGCGGATCGAGTATACCTTCCAGTCCATGATTCTGCAGCTCCGGATGAAATACGGTTTGAAGCAGGAGGAGGCGGAGAGTTGAGCCAGGTTAAAGAAATTAATCCGGGTCGTCTGAAGCATCGCATCACGATCATGCGGTATCAGGAAAGTGAAGATGAACTTGGAAACACGGTCAACACATTGACTCCGCTTAAATCCTGTTGGGCGGAGCTTCGGCCTATACGAGGCAAAGAGCAACTCGAATACTACAAAAATATTAATGATTTGATGTACAAGATCACAATCCGGTACACAGATGTGACAGAGAAAGACGTAGTTAGTTATAAAGGACGGCAGTTCCAGATTAACTACATCACGAATCCATTGGAAGACAATTATTATCTTGAGCTCATGTGTACGGAATCAAAGGATCATGCAGTAAAGGAGGCGGAAAGTGTCTGATGTAAGTTATGCGGACGTTATCCGTACTGTAAATGATATTTTGAAAGTGAACTATCCAGAAATTACAAGATACGGCAATGATACCGTGGATAAAGCGGTACCGCCGTATTTTTTTGTTGAGTGTATTCCAGTAGGGGTAAACCGGCAGACGAAAAATATGCTGAATAAGTCCTGCAGCGTCATGATTACGTATGTGCAGAGAATCTCCAATCAGGTGGATAACCTTTCCAAAGCGGAAAAAATAGGGGAAAAGCTGGGAATGAATCTCTGTGTGAATGACAGACAGCTGCAGGTACATCGATATGCGCACGAATATATCGGGGAAAAGAACAACATTTTACAGATTTCGTTTGCACTGGACTGGTGGGAAAGCACACAGAAGCCTTCAGAAGAGGAAATAATGGAACATTTACATACCGAGCTTACGGCGAAAGGAGAATAAATGGCTAAGTTATTATCACCAAGTATTTCGATCACGTTCGTAGAAAAGGCAGCAAGCATGATTGAGCGGGGATCAAGAGGAATTGTTGCGCTGGTGCTCAGAGATGCCAGCATCAAAGGAGAGCCAGAAGTTTATACCATCCGGGATGTGACGGGAATTCCGGCGGGATGGTCAGAGGCAAATAAGCAGTACGTCAAGGACTGCTTGAAGGGGTACAGCACTGCGCCGCTGAAAGTGATTGTTTACGTGATGTCGGCAACGGAAGAGGCAGAGCAGCTGTATACGGATATGTTGAGTTATCTGGAGACGGAAACATTCCAGTGGCTTGCGATTCCAACGGTTGAGACGGACGGAAAAACCAGCGATATTGTTTCGTGGGTTAAAACGCAGCGCGAGAATGATAACATGATCAAGGCGGTTCTGCCGAATGCGGACGCGGCGGATTGCGAAGGAATCATTAACTGGGTCTCCACGCTTTCGTATGAGGAAACTGTAAGCAGCGATGGCAATAATACGACGGTAACCGTTAAAAAATACACACCGGAGCAGGGAACACCGAGAATCGCGGGTATTCTGGCGGGAACTGATATTACAATCTCGGCAACTTACGCACCGATGAAGGATTTCAGTGATACATCACGTCTGAATAAGAGCGAAAGGGATACTGCTGTAGGTGCAGGAAAATTAATCGCTTTATGGGATGGTGAGAAAGTGAAACTGGATCGGGCGGTTACGTCGTTTGTGACTACGACAGCTAATAAAGGAGATTCTTTTAAGAAAATCAAGCTGGTTGAGGATATGGATATGATCAAAACGGATATTCAGTCCACGATTCAGGATGATTATATCGGCAAATATGCGAACAGCTATGACAATAAGTGCCTCTTAATTACAGCGATTAACGGATATTTCAAAACACTGGTAAGTGAGGGTGTGATTGAATCAGGTACGGCAGAGGTTGACATTGAATCCCAGCGGACATATCTGGAAAGTCTGGGGAAAGAGGTTATGGTAAATGGATCCACCAAGAAACCGGACGAACTGTCGGATGACGAGGTTAAGGTGGCCAATACTGGCTCGCATGTATTTTTAAAGGCTACGGTAGTACTTACCGATGCCATCGAGGATGTGAGCCTGACGATCAATGTGTAAAAGAGTTGCGGTATCGCAACGGAAAGGAACAGCATGAAAGAATTTGAATCAAACCGCACGATCAACGGAAGTTATGGAGAAGTGTGGCTGGATGATGACTATCTTGGAGAAATTGAATCTGGAAAAGCCGAGGTTGATATTACATACACGGATATCCAGATGGCACGCCGCATTATCAACGGTAAAAAAATGACAAAGGCAGAGGGAAAAGGCTCTATTAAGCTGCATCACGTCCGCAGTAACATCGCAAAAAAAATGTCAGATGCAGTCAAGAGCGGGAAAACTGCCAGTTGCAAAATTATTATGCGCCTGGCTGATCCGGATGCTCTTGGCGAGGAAAGAGTGGTCTTATATGGATGTAAATTCAGCAAGGCTACACTGATGGATTGGGAAGGCGGAAAAGTAACGGAAGAATCCTATGATTTCTCTTTTGAGGATTGGGACTTCCTGGATTCGATTATTGCATAGGAGGAAGAACGATGGAAATTTTATCAATTGATACACTTATGAAACTCGACCGGAAGCTTGTGGAAGAGATCCCGACGAAAGAGGTACGCGCAAAGCATTTATCTAAAATTATGGGAAAAGACGTCAGCGTGAAGATTAAAGCGCTGTCTGGAGAAACCTATATAGGTCTGCTTGCTACGGCCACCAACAAGAAGGGTAATGTGGATCCGGCGAAAACCTATAAGGCACAGACGCTGATTGTTGTGGAGGCGATGCAGGAGCCGTCTTTAAAGGATAAGGAACTGCAGAGCCATTTCGGCGCTGTATCACCGGCAGATCTGGCGCGGATTCTGTTCCCGGGCGGAGAAATGACCTCTGTATTTGGGGAGGTGGCGGAGCTCTCTGGATATGGAGATGAGGAAGAAACGGATGAAGAGGTAAAAAACTCGTAGATACCGACGTTGATTTCCAGCTGATGTTTTATCTTTTTTGTAATCATGACTGGGCACCGTCGGTATATTTTGATGCACATGAATCAGATAAGAGAGTGATCCGCGCCTTTGCAAAGATGGAAGCAGAACTTGTTAAGGAACTTCGGGAGAAGATAAATGGAGGAAAGTAATGATAAGGCTTGAATTTGATGGCGCGGATGAGCTGATAGCAGATATGCAGAAACTGGTATCCGATTATCCGAAAGAAGCTTCAAATGCGCTGTTTGAAGTAGCAGAAAATTTTAACGAAGATGTTAATGCAAAGATGCCAGGCAGTTACGGAAATAAAATAAGAAAATGGAAAATCGCAGGAGCCAAGGAAGGGATCAGCTCGTTTGTAACGAGCGCCAACCGGGCTCCTCATTTTCATTTAGTCGAAAACGGACACGCAAAATATGATTTTCACGGGCATTATACGGGTGGGTTTGTACCTGGCAGGCATTATGCAGAGCGGACGCGCCAGGAATATCAGGAGAAGTATCCGGAACTTATATCCGGAAAGATTGAAGAAATGTTGAAAAAGCATAACCTTTGAAAGGGGGGGGCAGGAATAAGTGGCCAAGAAAGATGTAGATGTACGGTTTAATTTAATAGACAATTTTACGGCATCTTTTAATAAAACGATCCAGACCATGACTGCTGGCACGAAGAAAGCACAGAATGCCTGGAAGAGCGTGTCAAAATTTGGAGACAGCATCACAGGTATGGGAACAAAAATGTCTGCCGTTGTAACTGCCCCTCTCGTAGGCCTAGGCGCGGCATCAGCATCAGAATTTGGCAATGTGGACAAGTCTTTAAAGCTGGTACAGCAGACGATGGGATCGACCGATGCGCAGGCAAAGACGTTGGAGAGTGCAATTAAATCGGCAGCGTCTAATTCGGTATTCGGGATGCAGGATGCTGCGGATGCAGCGCTTAACTTCGCGCGACAGGGCTTTGATGCGGCGACGGCGGCGGACATGATCGCTCCGGCAATGGATCTGGCAGCCGGAACAGCTACAGATCTGGCTACGGTTACCGGCGGTGTCGGTAACGCATTGAAGATGTTTTCGGATCAAGGACTGAAAGCAAATGATGCAACGGATATGCTGGCGAAAGCGCAGGCACAGGCCAATACCACGGTGCAGGATTTATTTGATTCGATGTCGGTTGCCGGTCCAATGTTGGATTCGGTTGGATGGAGTTTTAAGGATTTGGCTGTTATTACGGATGTATTTGGTGATGCAAGTATATCTGGTTCGGAAGGTGCGACGGCAGTTAAAACAGGCTTGGCAAGATTGGCAGCACCGGCAAAAGAAGGTGCCGATGCTATGAAAAAACTGGGGCTTAGCTTCTTTGATGCTAGTGGAAAAATGGATGATATGCAGACCATGCAAAAGAAGCTGCATGATTCCTTTGCTGGGTTAAGTGATCAGGAACAGATGGCGGCAGCGTCGGCCATATTTGGTAAAAACCAGATGGGAAAATGGATGACGCTGATCAACCAGTCTCCGGATACGTTTGCGAAATATGCGGCTGGACTGGATGGAGCTGCTGGTTCGGCAAATAACATGGCGAGCGCATTACTGTCGGGTCCCGGCGGCGCGGTTGAAAAATTGAAATCATCGTTTGATGTGTTTAAGTACACAGTCGGTGATACGGTGGCGAATGCGGTAACACCGTTTGTTGAGAAAATAACGGCGCTACTTGATAAGTTTAACAATATGGATGAGGCGCAGCAGAAGCAGATTGTTAAATGGGCGGCAATGGCGGCGGCAGTTGGACCGGGACTGATGATGTTTGGAAAAGTCGTGTCTACGGTCGGAAAAGTTGGAGTAAGTTTGAATAAAATTGTCGGAATTGCTTCCAGGGCGGCAGGTGGATTTAAAGCCTTGCGTACAGGAGCAGGATTGGTGCAGGCTGGAATTGCAGCATTAACTTCTCCAGTCGCGTTGGTTTTGGCGGCGATCGCAGCGCTGATTGTCGTGATTATTTCCATTAAAACGCATTTTGATGTGTTTAAGGCAGCCTTGAATTCAACGTCTCCCACGTTTCAGCGTTTAAAAACTAATATCCAAAAATTGATGACCACGATCCAGCCGCTTATCAGTAAAGTGCAGGAAGTTGCGCCAGTATTCATGAATGTATTTGGCACCGTGATTGCAGGTGCGTGTGGTACAGCGCTTTCTATTTTGGGAGCGTTATTAGCTGGAGTGACTACGATAGTAACTGGAATTATAGAAGTAATTCAAGGTATTATCACGTTTGTGACAGGACCTTTTACAGTCGGTTGGTCAGCCGGATGGGAAGGCGTGAAACAGATCTTTAGTGGTATATGGGATGTCATAAAAGGAATTGTAGAGTCAGCAATAGGCGTATTCGGCGGTCTGGCAGATAGCGTCAAAGGGTTGCTGGGACTGGGAGGAGAGAAAAGTAAAAGTTCAGCATCTGGCAAAGTGCCTGGAAGGGCGGTCGGTGATCGTTTCTGGCGCGGCGGTCTGGTACAGGTTCATGAACGCGGCGGCGAGATTTTGGATCTCCCACGTGGTACAAGGATTTATCCTCATGACGTATCGATGCAGATGGCAAAGGCGTCTGCGGGGCAGTCGATCAACATCCCAAAACTTGCCGATACCATTGTGGTTAGAGAGGATGCAGACATTAACCGTATCGCGGATACTTTGCTAAAAAAAATCAAGGCGGCATCCGGAAACATGGGAGGTGTGAACATTGCTACAAATATGGCTTAAGGGCGGCGGAAGCCGAATAAGGATTCCGGTAGTGCCCGCAGAGTATACTGTAACATCGGAGCAAGATAACACATCCGTTACCGTGTGCAATCTTGGCGAGGTTACGCTGCGGGGAAAGCGGAAACTGCAGCAGATCAGCTTTTCCAGTTTTTTCCCGAGACAGTATGACTCTGGATACTGTGATGTACGCTCTAAGAGCCCGATCACTATGGTAAAAAAAGTTGAAAAAATGAAACGTGCCGGGAGTGTGAAACTGATTATTACCGGGGTGCTGTCCATGAAAGTGACCATCGAATCGTTCGAATGGGGCGAGAATGATGGTACAGGGGATATCAGCTATACGCTTAGTATGAAGGAATATCGGACGGTCAGCATCCCGGCGTCAGTGCTGGTGAAAGAGCAGCCAGCACAGCCAGCGGCAGCCGGAAGCGACGGGGGAACATCCGGAAGGGATCAGCCGGAGACGACTGGAACACAAAGCTACACAGTCAAATCTGGTGACAGCCTGAGTGCTATTGCCAGAAAACTGACCGGATCAACCAATTGGCAGACGATTTATGAGCAAAATAAAGCGGTGATCGGCAGCAACCCCAATATGATTAAACCGGGGCAGGTACTGACAATACCGGGGGCAAAGACATGATTTTACAGTTGATTAAAATGCAGGAAAATATGCAGTATGACATATCTAAAGCGGTGGATTCCGTCATGTGGTCTGGCAGTGTCTTAAATGCCGGACGTTCTGTAGAGTTTGCGTTGTTAAACGATCCGTATGATTCTGGGCTTAAAATCCCAGCTGTTTGCACGGGTGACTATATAGCACTGTCGGATGGAGATGAGTTGTTTTATGGACAGATTTTTAACATCGAGCGGTCAACGGCGATCGGTACAATCACGTATACGGCTTATGATATCATGAAAAATCTTTTGGAGTCCAATGGGCGTTACAACTTTAAAAATGTGACTCCGGAAGCGGTTGCAGCGCAGGTACTGGCGGACATAGAGGTGCCGTTTAATCATCTGGAGCCAACCGGGATCAACATCAAGTCGATGATTTGTGACTCGTCGCCGTATTATGACATCATCCTGGGGGCTTATACACAGGCCTACCGGATGACAGGCAAGCGGTATCTGCCGATGATTTGGCAGAGGGAGTTTGGCGTATGGCCGGCTGTTTATACGGTGGGCAATTTTACCCTGTCAGATGACTCTAATATTACGGCAGCCTCACTGTCTGAAAACGTGGACGGCATTAAAAATGTCATAAAGATTTATGATGACAAAGGCAACCAGGTCGGGGAGGTATCGAACGACCCGAGCACGTATGTGTATGGTATTTTTGCGGATGTATATGAGCAGGAAAAGGGTGTGGATCCAACTACGGCGGCTAATAATATGCTCAAAGTAGATCCGGAACAAAAGATTACGATCTCGGCAGTCGGAGACCTTAACTGTCTGTCAGGGTACTCTGTTGTGGTTAAGGATGCCGCCACGGGGCTGTCAGGAAAATATTGGATCACCAGTGATAAACACACATGGCAAAATAACGTTCACACGATGGAATTGGAACTGTCCTTTGAGCAGCTCATGGACGAAAAAGACATAGAGACGGGAGAGGAGGAGAAGAATGGCTGATACTTACGCGGAATTTGTGCAGATGATGAGAGATCAAGGCGCGGTCAACAACGGACCATCAATTGAGTTGGCGGTCATGACGGGACCAAAGAGCTGTAAGATTGGCACGCTGCAGTTATCAGGCGAGGATCTATATATTCCGGATCGTCTCATGTCTCCAGCGTGTACGGGGGTCAAAGTGCCGGCTTTAAATAAGGATGCCAGCGCCTACTCCTCGCCGCTCAAAGCAGGAGATACTGTGGCGGTTTGTCGGCTGTCACAGACGGCATATCTCATATTACAGAGGGTGGTGAGTGGAGCATGAGCATATTACCAACTTTTATGCAGACACAGATTGAGACTCAGACTCAGACCTCTAGCGTAATCGAGGTACCTAAAGAGTACGGTCTTGATTTTGAGACAGGACAGCTGACTGGAGAGATAGTCGAGGGTATCGAGGCGATTAAGGTGTGGATCTGGCTCTGCTTGCATACGCAGCGGTTTAGGTGGCCGATTTACTCATGGGACTACGGTGCTGACTTGGAGCAGTACATCGGGCAGTCGATCACGGAGGAATTTTTAAATGCAGACTGCGAGGATGAGATCCGGGAGGCACTGTTGGTAAATCCGTTTATTACGGATATTGAGGACTTTGAGGCATCGTTTGACAACGGAAGGCTGGTAATATCATTTACCGTCGTCACCAAATTTGGCAACACGGAGGTGGATTACGATGTATGAGGATAAAACCTACAGCGCGTTGCTGCAGGATGCACTGAGCGAGGTGGGAGGCGGCGTGCAGACTGGAGAAGGGTATCTGGTTCATAACGCTCTTTCAGTCCTGGCATATGAGATGGAAAAATTGTATATCCAGTTAGATTATCTCATGAATCAGAGCCATGCGGATACCGCTGACCTGGAAGAGCTGATTAAGATCGCCAGAGACCGCGGAATTTATCAGAAAAAAGCCACGAATGCAATCGTGTCAATTGTGGGAAATACGGTTATTCCAATCGGTACGCGATTCTCTTTGAAATCTTTTAACTATCGTGTTACTGAGGAAATTAATGAAAATACATACACATACAAGGCGATTTGCGAAGAAAGTGGAACCGACCCCAACAACTTGCAGGGTGAGCTGATTGTAATCGACCATGTGGATGGCCTGGAAACAGCAATGATCACAGAGGTACTGGTAAACGGCGAAGAGGACGAATCCAGGGACGCACTTTATGAGAGGTATCTGGCAAGCTTTACCTCTGAGTCGTTTGGAGGCAACATCGCGCAGTACAAAGAGTATGTCAATGCGATAGCGGGGGTGGGCGGCTGTAAGGTGCAGCCAGTCTGGAACGGCGCCGGAACTGTCAAGGTGGTGGTGCTCAGCTCCGAAAATGGTGCATGCTCGGAGTACCTGATACAGCAGATTCAGGAGTCAGCCAGTCCGACACAGGGCACAGGGTACGGATTTGCGCCAATTGACCACGATGTGACGGTGGTATCAGTTGAGGAGGTAAAAGTCAATGTAACGGCCAAATTTGCTTATATGAGCGGGTGCAGCTGGAGCAGCCTAAAGGATGCGGTAACAGCCAAGATATCCGAGTACCTCAAGAGCCTGGCGGCAACATGGGCGGACGGCGATCCGTCAACCAGGACAACCGTATATATTGCCAAGCTGCAGGCGGCGGTCCTGGATGTGCCTGGAGTGGTTGACATAACAGAGACACAGCTTAATGGCGCAGCGTCGAATCTGATTCTTGATTGGGATTGTATTCCGGTGGTAGGAGAGGTGAGCACAGTATGAGAGTAGATACGATCCGGTATTATCCGCAGCATATTGCTGATATTGAGGAATTTAAGCGCATCGCAAAGGTTTATGATGACAAGCTGCAAATCATCTGGAATCATCTCGATCATCTGCAGACGAACCGGCGCTTTGATGAGATGGATGAAGCAGAGTGCTGCCGCTGGGAGAAAATGCTCAACATCAAGCTGACCGGTGAGGAAACATTGGGAGACCGGCGCAGAAATATCAAAGGAGTCTGGACTTCGGGACTGCCGTATACAGAGCGGAAGTTTAAAGAGGTTTTGGATGCAATGGTCGGAGCTGAGTATTATTTGCTCGATATTAACAAGAAAACCAAGACTTTGAAAGTTGACTTGATGTTGGATGTGATTATGAAGGATGATTACATTTACAACCTGATGCGTGCAATGGCTCCGGCGGACATGATTGTGATTGTATCGATCATATTTAACCGGAACAGGGCGTTTAAGAGATATACCAATGCAGAGCTTAAAGCATATACCAATCATGAACTCAGAACATCCACTATTTTTAAACAGGAATTTAATACCAATAGATACCTGGGCAAGTTTACAAATAAAGAACTATCGTCGTATATGGAAATTGCACTGATGACGAAGAGAATAGGAGGCTGACATGGCGACAAAAACAGATAAATATGAATTTCGGAAAAAAGAAGATAATGATTTTTATGATATTGAAGACTATAACGACAATTTAGAAAAAATTGAAACAGCTCTGACGGAATTTGACGATTCTGGAAACGCCGAAGGGATCACCAGCTTGCCTGAGATGCTTGCAAAGCTGGTAACCGGTAATAAGCTGGCTGTAACGCTTAGGAATTTAAAGGCTGGACTGCAGTTTGTACTGCACACAGGGGCGATTGTAAATAACTGCGTGACGAATAATGCCAACCTGCCGCTGTCGGCGGCGCAGGGTAAGGTGCTGATGGATATGGTTACTCAGTTAAATAGCGAGACCTCTGCCCGCTGGAACAATGCCACACCTAAAACACTATGGATAAATGTAATTCCAAGCACAATAAATACGGTCTATAAATATCAGCACAATAGTTTAATCGGCGCAAATATGGTAAGTTTGGCTTTTGAATCTGCAGTATACGACATACTTATCTTAACAGGCAATGGTCGCGCATATGGAACGACAACGGTAAACACATTTACAGATGATCCCTATTGGAAAAGTGCAATTCAGGCTTCGTTTGATTCGAATACCGGAACCGTAACGTTTAGGATTTTGTTCAAAGGTAGTTCACAGACATTTAATAATTTGGCTTTAAAAGCTGTTACGTATTTAAAAATAGGATAATATGCCAAAAGGTTGTCCCATGAAATAGCGACCTGTGGCCCGCGGGGTTAAAAACAGCTTTTGCTGTTAAAGATTCATCAAATGCTAATAATTTGGCAATACTCCGTGGATATCAAAACGGTGCGGTAAGTTTGGGAGCCGAAAATGCACCAGGGACTGCATATCGAAGATTACAAATAAATACAGATGGTACAGTTGTTTATTACTATAAACCAGATGGTGTGGCTATTCCTAAAGCAGTAACTTTAGTTAGTCTCAGTGACTTGTCATAAGATGGTAAAATAGCGAGGCTTCCACTCATCTAAAAGAAAGTGGTAGCGAAAATAGCTTTTGCGCTGCTTTTCAATCGAGATATCAATATTACACTAATGTTAATTATATGCTAGCAAACGGAATCTACAAAACGGGCAAAACGGGCTTGAATCTTCCGTTTGAGGGCTATTGGATCATAATAACCTTTAACACATCCAACAACCTTGGAAATAGTTCGACCGCTTGGATCACGCAATTTGCCATTTCGACCGATTGGAGTGATAAAGCTATTTATTTTCGAAGAAACATAAACTACACCCCGACCACTTGGGAATCCTGGAATAGACTTGTAGCAAGTTAAATAGCGAGGCTTCCACTCATCTAAAAGAAAGTGGTAACGAAAATAGCTTTTGCGCTGCTTTTCAATCGAGATATCAATATCACATTAATGTTAATTACATGTTGGCGAGTGGAATCTACAAAACAGGCAAAACGGGCTTAAATCTTCCGTTTGAGGGCTATTGGATCATAATAACCTTTAACACATCCAACAACCTTGGAAATAGTTCGACCGCTTGGATCACGCAATTTGCCATTTCAACCGATTCGAGTGACAAAGCTATTTATTTTCGAAGAAACATAAACTACACTCCGACCACTTGGGAATCCTGGAATAGACTTGTAGCAAGTTAAATAGCGACCTCCTTACCGCACAAAGCAAACGATATCTTTTATTATCTGGAACTAATCAAAAGGGCATAAAATTGTACATCAATACAAACGCTGAAGGAACAGATTTGTGCTTTTCCTATAATGGGAAATATTTTGGTTCGTTGTCATTTGATAATGTTGATAAAAATTACCTGCCGCCAAACCCTGGCGCATACGATTAAAAAGCAGAAATCGTAATTTAACTGAGTAAATTTTACAGAATCTCTCCTTTTTGATACTCTGAAAGCGCCAGAAAGGAGAGATTTTATGATTGAAGAATTATTGATGAATGTAGTAAATGCGATGAGCAACAGCCTGGATGAGGAGCAGTTGGACAAGTTGCAGAATGTCCTGTACATCAATTTCCACGGCGTGAGAGTAGTAGAAGAGAAGAATGAACTCCAGGCAACTGGCACAGACAGCGACACTGTAAAGATGCGGCTGTTTGTTGCCAGTAAAAAAGTTTCCGGACGACAAGATAACACACTGGCTCAGTACATCCGGGAAGTTACCAACTGCCGGAATGCACTCCAAAAGAACATTGAAGATATCACCACAATGGACCTACGGTGGTATTTTGGAATGCTCCGGGAGCGGAATAAAATCAGCATGGTCACTCTGCAGGGGCGGATGCGGTATCTAAATAGCTTCTGGACCTTCCTACAAAAAGAAAACCTTGTGAAAGATAATCCTGTGGCGCGAATTGAATCACTCCGGATCGAAAGCACAATCAAAAAAGCCTTTTCGGCACAGGAGCTGGAAGCCCTCCGGATCGCCTGTGAGCGTCCACGGGATAGAGCACTGATAGAGTTTTTGTATGCGACGGGAGTGCGTGTGTCCGAGCTATGCAGCTTAAATATAGGAGATATAGATTTATACAAGCAGGAGTTCAAAGTTATGGGTAAGGGCCGAAAGGAGAGGAGATTATACGTCTCAGACGTAGCGTGCTTTCATCTCTACCGATATCTGAGGTGGAGAATGGCAAAAGAGGGGCTGACGATGGAAGAATTGGCACAGAAACCGCTTTTTGTATCTGCGAAGAAGCCATATAGCCGCATGACAGTGGCGGGAGTACAATATCTTGTGAAATCTTTAGGAAAAAAGGCGGGAGTTGGGAATGTGCATCCGCATCGATTCCGTCGGACATTTGCGACGGATCTCTTGAATCGAGGAATGCGGATCGAGGAGGTCATGGTGCTGATGGGACACACAAAGATAGAGACCACATTAATTTACTGCAATATCAAGCAGGATAACGTGAGAGAGTCGTATCGTAAATACGCAGCATAGAAGAGGAGAGAAGTATTTTTTTGAGTCGGCAGAAATGGCGGCTTTTTTGTTGTACATAAAAATAGGAGAGCGGAGAGAAGAGGAGATCAGGCAGTATTTTGCTCCGGAAGATGGGTAAGATTTTCACGGTTAAATTACGATTAAACATAGACGAAGCGGATTTCCAATTCGCTTTCTGATGTTTTTTCTGCTTGCCAAATCGTTAAATACGTGCCTTTTGAATCTAACATGATAATGGTGTGAGTGTTGCAAGCGCTCCATGTAGCTATTTCAGCATTTAAAATTTTTTCAAAGTCCCCAATCAAAGATTTGCAGGGTATGTTTGTTATAACCCCACCCATATTATTACCAAAATTGTAATTAGATGTCTTAATGGATATGTCTTTTACTTTAAGGGATGTTTGCTTATCGCTATTTAAAGGACGTATTGCTATTAGATTTTTACACAAACAGCATAGGCTGTAAACGTCCCTGTTCCCGTCTGCAACGCATAGAAGCCGAACCAAGGCTCAATATCCGATGTATTTCCAATGCTAGCGATGACAGAGTCGTACGGAGTCAGCATGCAATTGTCTGCGTTGTTGTACGTGGCAGAAACATACAAAACTTTATATCCAACAGGTATCTTGATTTTTTCGTGCCAAAATCCAGTCGTTCCAGCTGTTATGCTCTTCTGAGAGACGGTTTTAAACACAAAAAAATTTCTGGTAGAGTCTAGCTCGCTATTTAAAGGAATAACTGAATTTGAAAATACTGAGCCGAAAGGCTCTTTATTTATATATCAAAAAAAGAAAGAGAGGAAAAAGAACATGGAAAAAATCAAAATCACAGGAACGGATCAGATGTATGAGATCCAGAGCATCGCCCTGACGGCAGCGCATGTACTGCAGATTGTCTTTGTGGATGCGTTGCCGCCATCTTGGGGCGAAGACCTTGAACTTTACACTGCGGGTGACGTATTGGCCACAACACTCTCCGGGTGGACCACTGTATACCGCATTGATGGTCAGACGGTGTATCTGTCGGATGATGGCAGTATCTATACACCGTCTGCAGATCCGGAGCCGGTTGCTCCGCCGGAACCATATGAACCAACGCTTGCAGAATTGCAGGCATCCAAAAAGCAGGAGATCAGCACAGCGTGTGAGCAGGAAATCTATTCCGGAGTGGATGTGACATTCGCAGATGGATCGGCGGAGCACTTTTCTCTGACCGAACACGATCAGCTCAATTTATTCGGCAAGCAGGTGCAGCTTGCGGCTGGCGTGGAACAGTTGGAATACCATTCCGATGGACAGGCCTGCCGATATTACAGCGCCACCGATATGCAGTTGATCATCACCGCGGCGATGCAGTTTGTATCGTATCACACTACTTACTGCAATGCCATCAATATGTGGATCTTAGGATGCGAGAGTACAAAAGAACTCCAGGCAATTTATTACGGAGCGGATATTCCGGAAAAGTACCAGTCAGACGTTCTTAAAGCATATATTGCATTAATGAAAGAGGGTGTAAGTGATGAGAATGCACAGGTTACTGAATAAATATCTGTTCCTGTTTGACGTTGGCGGTCTGTTATACATACTGATAGAGTTGGCGTGGCGCGGATGGAGTCATTGGACGATGTTTATCCTGGGAGGAATCTGCTTCATCAATCTGGGATTGATCAATGAGGTTCTTCCCTGGTCCATGCCGCTTTGGCAGCAGGTTTTGATTGGCGCGGTGGGAATTACAATATTGGAGTTCCTGACCGGCTGTATCGTCAATCTTTGGCTTGGTTGGGGAGTTTGGGATTATAGCAATCTACTGGGAAATATCTTAGGCCAGGTGTGCCCGCAGTATGCACTGCTATGGCTACCGGTATCTCTAGCCGGGATTGTGTTGGATGACTGGATCCGGTATTGGAAGTTCGGAGAGGAACGGCCGCATTACAATTTAATATGACATACAAAAAAACACCCGAATCCGCGGCAAATGGATTTTCGGGTGCCTTTTTAACATGATTTGTGGAAGGAGACAAATGAAAAATGAAAAGGAGTACATGTATGAGCACTCAAATCTTTGCAACTGGATTAGTTGCCTGGCTCAGCGAAAAGCTGGGGGTGACATTTTATCTTCTGGGCTTGTTACTATGTTTGATGGTAATTGATTATCTTTCTGGTATGGCGGCGAGTGCTATAGAGGCATTAGACCATCCGGATGACAAATCGTATGGATGGAGTAGCCGGAAAGGAGCCAAAGGTATTGCAAAAAAAGTGGCGTATCTGTTTGTGATTGCTGTGGCGATGGTTATTGATTATATTATCATTCAGACTTCGGATGTTTTGGGATTCACATTACCGAATACAATGTTGTCTTTACTTGTTACGGTGTGGTATCTGCTGAATGAAGCATTATCAATCACAGAGAACGCGGGACGTATGGGAGCACCCGTACCTGACTGGCTTATGAAGTACATAGCTGCGTTAAAAAACAAGATTGATAGTAGAAATGGAGATAGCGAGCAGTAGAAGGAGGTGATCCGCCTATCTTCCTAGGCAGCCTGGGTCATGGCTGCCATTGCGATATCGCAACAGGGCGGACCTAGTTCCGCTCCTTACATATTATAAAGAAAAGAGGACAAATCTATGAGAGATATCACATTATGCCATCCGCGTCTCCAGCGCATTGCGTCCGCCTGGATCAAAGCCTGTGCGACCGAGGGCATCACGGTAGCCATCGGGGAAACTCTGCGGACGGTGGCAGAGCAGGACGCACTGTACGCGCAGGGACGTACAAAACCAGGAAATAAGGTAACCAATGCGCGGGGCAGCAGCTACAGCTCACAACATCAGTGGGGAATCGCCTTTGATTTTTATTTAAAAATGGATATCGATGGCGACGGCAGCACGTCTGACGATGCTTTTAATGACAGTACTGGCATGTTTAAAAAGGCGTCGGAATTGGCGAAGGGGTTAGGCCTTGCCTGGGGAGGAGATTGGAAGAGTCTGGAAGACAAACCGCATCTTTATTTGCCGGATTGGGGCAGCGGAACTGGGATTTTGAAACAGAAATATGGCACGTTTGAGGCATTTAAAAAGACCTGGACGGCGGAGAACGGCACGGTACCAGAACAGTCAAAAACGGTGATCACAGATCTTAAAGACATTAAGAGCGGCATACGCGGGTTGAGAGTCACTGCGTCCTCACTTATCATCCGAACAACTCCAAAAGGTACAGACACAGGCAAGCGCTACACCAAGGATCAGCGTGTGCAGCCAATTAATAAATGCTTTGCCGACGGCGATCCGTGGATCCAGACTGCAGACGGCTGGATATCCGGCAAATACCTTGAGGGCTGGCTTTTACAGGATGGGAGCTGGTGGTATCTACTGAGCGGTTACACCTACCACCATGATACGGTCTACTTGATTGACGGGCAGGCGTATGCGTTTGATTCGGATGGCTGGATGATTACTGCAGATCGGATAGCAAATGACGGACACATTCAGTAAAAAAAGAGAGAGCCGCCGGGACAAAGAATGTAAAATTCCGGCGGCTTGAAGAAACCGTATCGGATGGCGGAGTGTAACACCATCCGATAACTTGACATATAGGAGGTGGACATCCCCTCCATAATATAAAGCGTATTACTGCTGGTTTTATAACCATTTTTTTGAAAATATCACACGAAATATCACACGGGGGCGGATTTTCCCTTATAAATAAGGAAAGAAAGTAGGGTTCGAATCCCTCCGTCTCCGCTTTCTATCCCCTGAACAGACTCAGGGGATTTTTTTTGTTCTTCTATAGGAAATCGTCTCTTATGAAATAGATAGTGGAAATAAAGAAACAAAAAAAGAGAAAAAGAAAATATAGAAGCATATAGGAAACAGTATACAATAATGTACTCAAATAAGAAACAAATTGAATAAAAATACTCAAAAATATATTTTTCGTATTGACTTTTTTCGTCATTAGTGATAGTGTTTCTTATAGAAAACAAGGTTTTTTATTAGAGAACGTTCGCCAAACGATTCATGTAAATCAATTTGTAAAGGAGCAAGCAGATTAGTGAAGTTTTAGGGTCAAAGGAGAATGTAAGATGAAAAAGGTAATTTGCGCGGCAGCTGCAGTTTTGATGGTAGCATCCCTGACCGCTTGCAGCGGACAGAGTGGAGAATCAGCAGCGGCAGGAGAGGGAAACACGCAGCAGGCAGATGGATATCCGAATAAAACGATTCAGGTAATTGTACCGTTTAACGCGGGCAGTACGACCGATACACAGTGCCGATTTATTCTTCCGTATCTGGAGAAAGAACTGGGAGTTTCCATGGCAGTAGTAAATAATGGTGGCGCTTCTGGTGTTATCGGAACAACTGATTTCTTAAGCCGGGAGGCAGATGGATACAATGTTCTGTTTTCACTGCCGACACCTACTCTTTACAAACCAGCAGCGGGAGAGACTGAATATACGGTGGAAGATTTACAGCCGGTTTCGGAAGTGTTCAGCGCTCCGATGTACTTAATTGTAAAGAACGATTCGCCGTATGAAAATGCAGAGCAGCTGATTGACTTTATCAAAGAAAATCCGGGCAAGTTTTCGTATGCAAATGCAGGTAACGGAGGAATTGCCCAGCTTGCATTTAGCGTTTTTCTTCATGGCGAGGGGTTAGATGCAACGAGCGTACCGTCTGCAGGCGGTTCGGCTGACAATTACACAGCTGTTATGGGCGGTCATGTAGATTCTTATTCAGGAAATGAGAGCGAACTTTTAGGAAGAGACGATGTGCGCCCGGTTATCAACCTTGGAAGTAAATCCAATAATCCGGAATATGCCGACATACCAACCTTAGAAGAACTGGGATATAAAGGATATTGCACAGATACATATTCAGGCTTCTATTTCAGCAAGGATGTAGCACCGGAAATTGTAGAGACGTTTGATGCGGCAGTTAAGAAAGTATTAGAGGATCCGGAGGTAATTGCAGAAGCAAAAAAGCAGTCCCTGACCTTGTCTTATGCAGATTCGGAAACATTTGCGGCTGAGATCAGCCAGTCAAAAGAAGCGATCATTCCGGTTCTGGAAGAACTTGGCTTTAAGAAATAGGAGGACGCGATGAATCGAAAAAATTGTGTTTCTGGTATTTTTTGGACACTTTTTTTCCTTTTCTTTCTTTATCTGGATGTACAGATGGGAGAAAATGCATCGTATTGGCCGGGGATCATTGCGAAACTTGGCATTGCCCTCTCCCTTTTGTCAACGCTGGTATCAGGAATGAAATGGAAATCGGAAAAAGATGAGAAATTATTTCCGTTCACCGGCGCACAGTTAAAACGTCTGGGGATTGCATTGGCGCTTTTAATTATCTGGGTTGTATGCATCCGTATTCTGGGCTTTTTAACTTCCTCTGTGATTGTGATGGCGGCAACGGGGCTGATATTTGAACTGGCGCTTTCGTCGAAAACAGTGGTGCGTGATTTGATTGTAACAGTTATTTTTGCAGTAGGAATGTACGCACTGTTTACAGCACTTGGTATTACCTTCCCGAAGGGCATATTGATATAGGAGGACGGAAGATGGCAGATATTCTTACATATTTTGGAATGGCATTTACCGGGATCAATTTGCTGCTGGCACTTTTGGGAACGGTAATTGGAATCGTAATCGGTGCACTTCCAGGCTTTACTCCGACCATGGGTATTGCGGTGCTGATACCGGTTACATACACATTAGAGCCGACAGCAGGTCTGGTTTTTCTGGGCGCACTGTACTGCGGTTCTATGTTTGGAGGCTCGATCTCGGCGATTCTTATCAATACGCCGGGAACCTCGGCGGCCGCTGCGACAGCGATGGATGGTTATCCGATGACACAGTCTGGCCGGGCACACGAAGCACTGACAGAGGCAGCGGTTGCCTCTTTCTGGGGCGGCTGTATCAGTCTGATTGCACTTATTTTCCTAGCGCCGCCTCTGGCAAAATTTGCGTTTGAGTTTGGTCCACAGGAACGCTTTATGATGGCGGTGTTCGGGCTTACGATTATTGCATCTTTATCCGTAAAAAATGTTCTGAAGGGTCTTATGATGGGCTGCGCGGGACTTCTGGTTGCTTGCATTGGCATGGATCCGGTTCTGGGGCGGGCACGTTTTACCTTTGGACAGACGTTTTTAATGGGTGGAATCAATATGATTCCAGCAGTTATCGGTCTGTTTTCGGTTTCTCAGGTTCTGGGAAATCTGAAGAATCCGATTGAAATCGCGGACAAATCATCGATTGCACAGTTCAAATCAGCGCGGGTACGGCTGCTTGATTTAGTCCGGTATCCGGTTACATATATCCGTTCGGCAGTTCTGGGAATTATTATCGGAATTATTCCGGGTACAGGCGGAGATGTGGCTTCCTATGTTGCACACAATGTTGGTAAAATGTTTACCAAGGAGGAAAACTTCGGAAATGGAGCAAGAGAGGGCGTGGCGTGCTGTGAATCTGCAAATAATGCGGTAACAGGCGGAACCCTGATTCCAACTCTGACGCTGGGCGTACCGGGCAATGCGACAACGGCAATTCTGTTGGGTGCGCTGACAGTTCATGGACTGATTCCAGGATACGGGCTCTTTACAACCCAGAAAAGCATTACATATCCATTTATTGCGGCACTTTTTATTGCTAATGTGATTATGATGCTGATTGGCCTGTTTGGTGCAAAACATTTTGCGCTGGTTACATTGACCCCGAAAAATATACTTTCAGTCTGTGTTTTGATGCTGAGTATTATGGGATCCTACGCAATCCGCGGAAACGTGGGCGACGTCTTCGTAATGCTGGTATTCGGCGTAGCAGGCTTCTTTATGAGGGCATATCAGTATAATGTTGTTCCGATTGTACTGGGACTGATTTTAGGACCGATTGCGGAAGAAGGACTTTCTCAGGCATTGACCCTAAATCAGAATTCATTATCACTGGTTTTAGGTTCCTTGTTTACGAGACCGATTTGTGTCGTATTGATGATATTTATGGTTATTTCCGTTGCATATCCATTTTATACAGAATGGAAAGCGGAGAAGAAAAAAGAAACGAAATAAAGAGATAGAAAAAATGCTGTTGTGCGGGAAAGCTGCATGACAGCATTTTTTTGCAAGAAACAAAAAGAAGTCCAATGACACATAGTTTCTTAATAAGAAATAATAAAGCATAGATAGAAAACAAAATGTACAAAAAGTGAAAAATTATTTGTGCATGACGACAAAACGTGTCGAAATAGAAAAAATGGATTGACAATAAAAGATTGGTGTAGTATTGTTTAATTACAAATTGAGAACAAGGTTTTCTAATGACGAACAGATAACCGAAACAAAAATAAATCTGGTAAAACCAGTGAAGGGAGAACAAAAATGGATTTAGATCAGGTAAAATCTTACAATGAGGATGTAGCAAAACTTCGCGAGCAGAGAGATGCAGATTATGCAGAATATGAGAAAGCTGGAAGAATCTGGGGACTGGTTCCAAGAGAGAGAATTACCAAGATTAAATTCCCGCGTGTTAAGAAAGAGATTATCGATCGTTATTATGCACTGGAAGATATGTCCACAACCGTTTCGGATATTCTGGATGGATATGGAATCGACGGAGCTATCCCAACTTCCTATTTAAAACCGGTCATCCCGGGTTCCAAGATTGTGGGACCGGCTGTTACGATTCGAAATATTCCGGTTCGTAAGACTCCGACACAGGGCGCACATGACCATGATTTCATTGCAATGTCTACCCGTGATATTTATTATATCGGCGAGCCGGGCGATGTTCTGGTATCTGACTTCGGCGGAAACCTGGAAGTATCCAACATGGGCGGACAGAGTTGTACTGTTGGTAAAAGCTGCGGATTTGCAGGAAACATCGTAAATGGCTGCTGCCGTGATGTAAGCTCCATCCGTGAGATGGGATATCCGGTATTCAGCTGCGGTACAACCCAGGTGACCGGAAAGTATCGTATGGAGTGCGTAGAGATGAATGGACCGATTACCCTGTGCGGCAAATTGGTTGAGCCGGGCGATCTGATGGTTGCAGATGATTCTGGTGTCTGCATTGTACCGGCAGAGCTGGCAGAGGCAGTTATCGAGGAAGCAGAGAAGATTGCAGCATCTGAGGAAAGAATGCGTCAGTTAATCGAGGAGAAGAAACCGATCAGCGAACTTCGCCCACTGTTCAGAGCACGTTACAAATAAATCGAAGCGTGTAGGGCGAAGTAAGAAAAGGAGAAATAGTTATGATGGATCCGAAGGTAGAAGCGGAGTATGAGGAATATAAAGCGGCTGGAAGAATCTGGGGAGTCATTGATAAGGAAAATATCAAAAAAATCAAATTTCCACGGGTTCCAAAAGAAATCGTAGATGGTTTTAAGGCACTGGAAGACGATCTGACCGGTACAGTCAGCGATATTCTGGATGCACTGGGATATAATAAAGTGATTCCGGGAAGCTATTTAAAACCGATTGAACCGGGACATATGATTGTCGGAACAGCAGTGACACTTCGCAGTATTCCGATTGAGAAAACAACTACACAGGGTTTGATAGACCATGATTTTATCAAAATGGCATCGAGAGAGGTAAATTATCTGGCAGAGCCGGGTGATGTCCTGGTCGGAGATGCCGGTGGAATGACCGATATGAGCAGCATGGGAGGACAATCCTTCGTATCTGCAAAAGCACGTGGTCTGGAAGGTGTTGTAATCGATGGCGCGGTACGCGATGTGGGTGAAATTCGAAAATATGGCGTTCCTACCTGGTGCCGTGGCGTGACACCAAAGACTGGAAAATGCCGTATCGAAGCGATGGAGATCAATGGACCGGTTGTCCTGAACCGCATTCAAATTAATCCGGGTGATTTGATTATCGCAGATGATTCCGGTATCTGTGCGGTTCCGCCGCAGCACGCAGAATTTGTCCTGAAAAAGTGTCAGGAGATTCTCCCGGATGAGGAAATCATGCGTGAGTTGATTGAAAAAGATGCTCCGATTGCGGAAATCAAAAAATTGTTCCGGAAACGATATGTATAAGTAAGTTTGAATAATCGTGAAAACTATATAGTACGCTTAACAGAAAGTACGACTTCCTCATGCTAGGAAAGATGTTAAGTGTATTATATAGTTTTTTCGTCATTTAAGAAATGTTGCATTTACATACTATTTGGGGACATTTTTTAAATTTTAAATTGAACGTATTTAACATATTTTTCACAAAATACTATCATTATGGTAACGTAGATCTCAGCGTATAGATTTCAGCAAAGGAAAAGGATACAAACGTATGGAACGAGACAGCACACAGGAACAATATGAAGAAATGACGCAGACGCCGGTTCCGAAACTGGTACTGCGGCTGGCGGTTCCCACCACCATCAGTATGCTGGTAACTAGCATTTACAATATGGCAGACACTCTGTTTGTCAGCCAGCTTGGAACGAGTGTCAGCGGTGCGACCGGAGTGGTATTTGCATTAATGGCAGTAATCAATGCGTTTGGATTCATGTTTGGACATGGTGCGGGCAGCAATATCAGCCGGAAATTAGGGGCGCATGATGTGGAGAGTGCCCGTGTGTTTGCTTCCACCAGCTTCTTTTTAGCGTTCTTAGCCGGAGGTTGCATTGGAATATTAGGACTTTTATTTCATGTTCCATTTATGCGGCTTTTGGGAAGCACAGATTCTATTTTGCCTTATGCGCTTGAGTACAGCACATGGATTCTCATTTCCGCACCGGCGATGGCTTCCAGCTGTGTGATGAACAACATTCTTCGTTATGAAGGGAAAGCTTTTTTCGCCATGCTGGGGCTGGCATCCGGCGGTATTCTCAATATTTTTGGTGATATGTTTCTGATTTTTGAACTAAATCTGGGAGTGCGCGGTGCCGGTATCTCTACGGCTGTTTCGCAGTACATCAGCATGGCAATCTTGATCAGCCCGTTCTTTAGAAAAAAGGTACAGAGCCGGATTCATATCCGCTATATGACCCGGAGACTTTCCGATGTGACCAACATTATCGCAACCGGTTTTCCAAGCCTGATGCGTCAGGGACTTAACAGTATTTCTGTGATGATTTTAAACCAGTGTTCGGCTCCTTACGGTGATGCCGCCATCGCTGCCATGAGCATTGTGACCCGGGTCATCATGTTCCTGTTCTGTATTGCACTTGGCATCGGTCAGGGTTTTCAGCCTGTCAGCGCCTTCAATTACGGCGCGAAAAAATACAGCCGTGTGCGTGAAGCATTCTGGTTCAGCATCCGAAGCAACCTTGCTGTTATGAGTGTTTCTGCTTTGTTTGGAATAGTATTTGCTGCTCCTATTGTAAAAATGTTCCGCGATGATCCGGCGGTTATTTCCATCGGAATCACCGCGCTGCGTATCCAGTGTATTGCCCTGTTTTTCATGCCATTTTCCCTCTGTGGAAATATGCTGTTCCAGAGCATCGGACAGAGTGGAAAAGCAACTTTTTTGTCCATGATTCGAAGCGGTCTCGTCTTTATTCCGGTTTTGTGGATTCTCAGTTATCTGATTGGGCTTTTTGGAATTCAGACGTCACAGACGATTGCGGATGGGATAGCTGCGGCGATTACCATTCCGATGGTGGTGAGGTTCCTTCGGCGGATGCCGGAGGATGGGGAAGAATTTAGCAATAAAAGCGGATTTCTCTAAAAGTTGAATACCACAAATCAATAACCGATTTATTCCGGGCTTCGATGATCTGCATGATGATTCGGAGTTGTTTGTCTGGAATTTTCGAATTATTGTGGCACAAAAGACATTTTCCGGACTTTGTAATCCATATTTTGGTAGCATTGGGAGAAGGAACGCCCTTAGCAATATGAACGTGGACTGGTTCGAGCGGATTGTTTTCATTGACCCAGAAATAAACCGTATATCCAGCAATTTTAAAAACCTGCGGCATGATCAAGACCTCCTTCGATTCCACCTTCTCTTGCCAGCTGCAAAATGATGTGGGCGACGGATTCCAGAAGCTCCTGAAAATAATGGATATCTTCCTGAGAGAATCCCTGAATGTTTTCCCAGCGGTATTCCGGAAGCCAGCAGGTGGCGGAATAAAAGCCGCCCTGAACTGGTTTTTCGATTCGAACTTCGACTTCTTCTTTTCCTGAATTTTCCAGTATTTCGGAATGGACAATTTCTGTATTGTCATTTAAGGTCATAAAAGGGTATAACATTTTAAAAACGCCTCCTATATTTTTATATATTGCAAGTGATTCTATGTTGAGTTTGATTTTGTGAATTTTCAGCTATATGGTTGAACTTCACAGAATTTAAATGTTGCAGATTTTAGTGATTCTTTAACAAATCATTGATTTTGATGCTCAGACCCGGATAGATCCCAACCGGAATATCAGAATCAAACGAGTAAAGACAAGGGTCACTATCACGGTCATAATAGTAAACCACAACTTTTTCCTTTGCAGGATCGATAATCCAGTATTCCCGGACACCTGACTGGGAATAGATTCCATTCTACAGTTCGATTTCTATTACTGTTAAAGTAGCATATGAAAATAAAAATTGCAAGATACTTCGGTAATCTAAGATGAGGCGGCACTAAGATTTCAGACGGACAGCGGGAAAAATATGAAAAGAATTAAAAAAGAGCTGCCACGTTTTGAGTGACAGCCCTTGATTGGCAAATTTATGGATTTTTACCGTACCTTCGTATCTTCCGCATAAAACTCCGCATAAGCATCCTGCAAAGTCTTCAGCGTCTTCGGATCCTTTCCTCCGATTGGTTTACCATCAAGCTCAACGGCCTGGATGCAGAGCCCACCGGAGCTGCTGACGATGATTTCGTCGGCGTCTGCCAGTTCCTGCATGGTAAATGGTGCCTCGCTGGTCGGGATGCCGTTTTTCTCAGCTAACATCAGCAGGTGTTTTAACGTGATGCCCGGAAGAATCAGATTATCTCTCGGTGGGGTGCAGAGAACGCCGTCCTTGATGATTAAGATATTGCTGTGGGCGCATTCGGTGACGCGTTCGCCGCGGTGGAAGACCGTTTCCTGGCAGCCCTGTTCGATGCAGCGCTGGTAAGCGATGACACTTGGAATCAGGTTCAGCGTCTTGATGTTGCAGTGCAGGAAACGGGTGTCCTCCATCGAGATCAGGCGGAAAGTCTTATCAAATGGAATCAGGTCGCACGGAACAGTAAAAATCATCAGATTTGGTTTTACGGTAGCAGGTGGAAACTGATGTCCACGATAGGTAGTTCCGCGGGAACACTGCCAGTACAGCATACCGTGGTCAATCTCATTGGCATCGATGCATTTCTGCAGCTCGGCACGCAGTTCTTCGCGCGACATTTCAAACGGGATTTCCAGCAGCTTGCAGCTGTTGTAGAAACGGTCGAGGTGGTCGTCTGCGGCAAAAATGTTGTTGTTTGCAAAGGTGGTGGCATCGTAGCAGCCATCTCCAAAATAAACGGCGCGGTCCAATATCGGGATTTTCATTTCCTCGAGGGGGCCGATTTCTCCATTGTAATATCCGACATATTTCATTGCATATACTTCCTTTCTATGTTGATTCGAAAATACCTCGTCAAGTGTTTACATTATACCACATCCGCCTATAAGATGATATCTACCACAGGCGGATGTGTTCTTATCATTACATATTTATTTGTCTTTATGTTTAATAATCTTATATCCGCCTACCAGCAGCGTCGGCAGCAGGTAGAAGAGGATAAATCCGTAAGACAGGTACGAATAGCCCTGCTCGATCAAGGTGACAACGCCGACGCGGGATAATACGAGTGCAGCGATCAGCGTGATGACCGTAATCAGACCGCGGTTTGTATCGGACAGCTTGGCAGCGCCCTTTTCCTCCATGGCAACGTCGAAACGGTCGATGATCATGTGGATGCAGCCAGTTGCCGTCTCAACCAGCGTCCAGCCCATAACGAGACTGAACAGTGCCATCAGTGCCGGTCCGCCGTTGACTGCCTTGATCATTTCCATCCACGGGGTTGTGACATCCGCGCCGACGATGGAGGTGTCACCGTAGAAGCACATCATCGCAAAGTAAGACAAAAACCACGGAATAACCATCAGAAGACCGGCGATCAGACCGGAAATAAAGGTTTCTTTCCGTTTGGTCTGGCGTGTCAGGGAGAACATGCCCATCGGGATGGAATTGATGTTGTAGGCAACATACAGGATACCGGTGTAAATGCACAACGGAACAGTGACAGAGCCGTCGTAGGTGCTGGTGTCCATCGTGCTGAATACATGGGAAATGTTGCCGCCCTTGTTGACGAGTACCAGAATTGTAAACAGAATATAGCCGCCGTACAGTAAAATAGTACCGATCGATTCAAATTTCTCGATCATCTTGGAACCCTTAAAGTTCAGGAGTCCGCAAATCAGAACGATCACAACGGAGCCGAGAATATTCGGAAGTCCGACCTGCTCGAAAATACTTCCGGTTGCGGCTGCCATAACGGCAATCAGCAGAATCGCGATGAGGACAGTTAAAATATCCATCATCGGCCAGAGCGGTCCAATGACCTGCTTGATATAGTTTTTATAATCGTAAACCTTGTAGATCCGGCAGATCTCAAAGGTCAGGAAGGCAAACAGGGCAAAACCGATGCCGATCGTCAGTCCGGAGATCCAGCCCATCGCTCCGAATTTCGCACCGTAAGAATAAATCTCACGTCCGGTTGCATAGCCGCCGCCAATCAGAACCGATTGCAGCAGGACGCCCGGCAGAATGTACTTGGCGTATGTGCCTTCGTAGAAATTTTTGAATTGTTTCATACCTTTCACTCACTTTCTTTTGTTGACTATTAAAAATTATAAAGGATGAATGAAAAACTTGCCAATAGAAAGAACAGATATTATAATAAGGGAAACTTATAACGAAACAGGAAAAGTCAGATCGAAACCCCGTAAATTGGGCGGCGTGATTCATTTTTCTGCTCGATCGAAAAGACACGATTACATATAGGATATAGAAATGGGGAAATGAGATGAATTTAAAACAGATGGAATATTTTGTGGCGGCGGCGGAGCAGCTGAATTTTACGAGGGCGGCGAAAAAATGTTTTATTTCGCAGACAGCGATGACGCTGCAGATTCAGTCGTTGGAGGAGAAGATCGGGGTGCCGCTTTTTGTGCGGGACAAGCACCATGTCGAGCTGACGGCGGCGGGAAAGGTATATCTGAACGAGGCGCGGGCGATTCTGGTCCGCGCCGAGGAGGCGGCGAAGCTCGCGCGGACGGCAGCGGAAGGCGTAGCTGGGGAGCTGACGATCGGATTTATCCGGGGATATGAGCAGAGCCGTTTTTCGGAGACGCTCAGAAGTTTTCATGAGGCGTACCCGAATATTTCGATTCATCTGCTGCGGGAAAATATGAGCGCGCTCTATGAGCTGTTAGATAATGGAACCTGCGATCTTGCTTTTAATCTGTCTTTGTACACGCAGAATTACGAGGATTTAAAGCACCGGTTCCTCAAACGGTTTCCGATGATGGCGGTTCTTTATCCGGGACATACGCTGGCGGGAGAGAGCCATCTGATGTACCGTGACCTGGCGCGGGAAGACTTTATCATCATGCAGCCGCAGGGACGTTCCAACGATGAGGCGGAAGAAGTATTGATTTGTTACAATAAGGGCGGTTTTATACCGAATATCGTGGCGCGTGAACGGGAGGTACAGACGGTGCTTCTGGAGGTGTCTGCGGGATTTGGCGTGGCGATTCTCCCGGAATATGCCGTCCGCCATTATCGGAATGCGCGGAATCTGGTAGTGGTTCCGCTTCTCCGCGCGGACGGCAGCCCGGAAGAGCTTGATTTTGAGATCGCATGGCGTCAGAGCAACCCGAATCCGGCAATTGAAAAGCTGCTGCAGTGGGTGGAGACGCATGAGTATGTGGAATAATGAAAGCTGGAAGCTGCTGTTCATATCTGTTGAAGGGAGATTAACTGGAAAAATGAACACAACCATGTGCTTATAAAATGAAAAACAGGCATATCGCAGAGAAAAGGATGAAAATCATGCATGGATTCCTGCGGTATGCCTGTTTTGGAATAAATGAATAAGGGCTGCTATCAGTCGGGCTGCATGGTAAAAAGAGTTTGAGCGCAGTCTTTATTTAAATGGGAAAACAACCGTCAACATCCATTTAAATGCTTCCGGTGCATAAACGGCGTGCGGCTTTTTCGCCGGCATGACGAGAACTTCGCCTGCGTGAACCAGGTGCTCGACGCCATCGACCGTGAAGCGGCCGGTGCCTTCCAGAACGGTCACCATCGCATCTCCGGTGGAATCATGGGTGGAGATTTCTTCGCCTTTTGCAAATGCAAACAGAGTAACGCTGACAGCTTCGTTCTGTGCCAGAGTCTTGCTGACGATCTGACCGTCTTCTGCGTTTACCAGGCCGGCTAAAGACTGCACTTTTTCGTGAGTAATGTTTTTGATGTATGGGTATTCCATAATGAACCTCCTTAATAAAATCTCGTTTAGATATATAAATTTTCGTATTCTTTTGAGTCTGATTGAGTCCATTCGGCAGGTGTGTATGGAGAGCGGAACCTGCACGAAATGGTTGGGTAGGTCAATCGGGGGAATGGCAGATATTAATCTAAAATCCGCCCATCGATCGAAATGGTTGTTACCTGCCATGGAATGAATTTTCCGCTTGCCTGCAAGGCATTTTTAACTGCCTGTTCAATGCCTCCGCAGCATGGAACCTCCATGCGGACAACGGTCACGCTCTTGATATCGTTGCTGCGGATAATTTCGGTCAGTTTTTCGGAGTAATCGATGCTGTCCAGTTTCGGACATCCGATCAAGGTTATTTTACCATGGATAAAGTCCTGATGGAAGCGGCTGTATGCGTAAGCGGTGCAGTCGGCAGCGACCAGGAGCTTTGCCCCATCGAAATACGGTGCATGGATCGGAGCTAATTTAATCTGAACCGGCCAGTTTTGAAGGGCGCTCACCGGGATGGATGCTGAATCAGAAGGATTAAAAGTCTCGGCGCTATCTGCATGAGTATCGTCATGTTCAGAAGGAGCGCTTTCAGTGCGCTTCAGGAAACGGCTCATGGATCCTGGACATCCGCTGAATGCAGGGCGGGCGGAAGCGTTTGCAGAAGCAGCAGTATTTGCATTTTCCAGCACCTGTTTTGCCTTGCGGGCAGCCATATGAACCTGGACGGCCGCTTCATCGTAAGCCGCTGCTTCGCGCTCGACAAAAGAGATGGCACCGGTCGGACAGGCTGGCAGGCAGTCTCCCAGACCGTCACAGTAATCATCTTTTAAAAGAGCTGCCTTTCCATCAACCATGCCGATGGCGCCCTCGTGACAGGCAGAAGCGCAGAGCCCGCAGCCGTTGCATTTTTTTTGATCAATTTCAATAATTCTTCGTATCATGATAAAAACCTCGTCTTTCTTAACTTTCATGTATGAATTTCCTGTCCGTGAGGATAAAAGCACGGAACAATTACTGTTTCAATTACGAGATTAAGTATAATTGTTTTGCTGAGAAAAGTCGGTTGTTTTTACAACGTTTTTAGAAAAGCTACGGCAAATTCCGTTGTTGGACACGCCTTTACTTTCCTATATGCTTGTACTATAATTAATACTTATATAGCCAGATAAAAAGAATGGCGGAGAAAGGCTGAGAACCAGAAAAATCAAAGATAGAACGATGGAGAATGACAGAGTCAGGGGCTGTTGACTCAGCTGGTGGATAGAAGAACTTCTGAAAGCGAGGAAAAACATAAGATGAAATTTGCAAATAGAATGGACCGGTTTGGCGAGGGCGTGTTCTCCATGCTGGCGCAGATGAAGAAGAAAAAATTGGAAGAGGGGGAGATGATCGTTGATCTGAGCATCGGCGCACCGAATATTGCCCCCGCACCGCATATTTTAAAGGCGCTCAGCGAAGCCTGCCTGGTACCGGAAAATTACCTGTATGCAATTCAGGATCAGCAGGCACTTCTGGAGGCAGTGTCCGACTGGTATGCGCGCCGCTATGGAGTGGAGCTGAACCCGGAGACAGAGATTTGCAATTTGCTCGGTTCCCAGGAGGGACTGGCGCACATCGCACTTTCGATCGTGGACGAGGGCGATGTGGTTTTGGTACCGGATCCGTGTTATCCGGTGTTTGCGGATGGTCCGTCTTTGGCGGGGGCAGAGCTTTACTATATGCCGCAGCGCGAAGAAAATCACTACATCATTGATTTGAAGGAAATTCCGGAGGAAGTCGCTCAGAAAGCGAAATTTATGATTGTTTCCTACCCGAACAATCCGACGGCGGTGCTGGCTCCAGACAGTTTCTATGAGGAATTGATTGCATTTGCAAAGAAATATGATATTATCGTTCTTCACGACAACGCCTACAGTGAGCTTGTGTTTGACGGAAGAACCTGCGGAAGTTTCCTGCGTTTTCCGGGCGCACGCGAGGTCGGCGTGGAGTTTAATTCGCTGTCAAAAACGTACGGATTGGCGGGCGCGCGCGTCGGCTTCTGTGTGGGAAATGAGGAAGTGGTCAGTCATCTGAAAACATTGAAATCCAACATGGATTATGGTATGTTCTTGCCGATTCAGAAAGCGGCGATCGCGGCGATCAGCGGTGACCAGAGCTGTGTGGCTTCGACGAGGGCGGCATATGAGAGACGGCGCGACTGTCTGTGCGACGGACTTGCATCCATCGGTTGGAAGATGGAAAAACCGGAAGGCACGATGTTTGTGTGGGCGCCGATCCCGGCAGGATTTACGGATTCGCTGGAATTTGTACAGACTTTGTTTGAAAAGGCTGGGGTTCTGGTAACACCGGGCAACGCATTTGGACCGTCGGGCGAAGGTCATGTGCGGATGGCACTGGTGCAGGACGAGGATGCGATTGCGCTGGCGGTGCGCCGGATTGCAGAGAGCGGCATTTTACAATCCAATCAGTAAAGATATAAATCAATAGAAGATAGAATGGATACAGGAATTTATAGATGAATGTGGAAAAAAATATCCGGGGAAGACAGAGAGTCCTGGTGACGGTCTGGATCTGGCATATTGTTTTAATTTTATATATTTTGTTTATCTACTCCAATTCCATGCGTCCGGCAGTACAGTCATCGGCGGAGAGCGGACGGATCCTCCGGTTTTTGCAGAAGCTGGCAGCAGAGTCCGGAGTGGCTGTACCATGGCTGACCGAACATATTGTGCGCAAATGTGCTCATTTTATTGAATATACAGGGCTGGGAATGCTGCTTAGACAGAGTGATGCCTGTGTGCGCAGGAACCGGACTGTCTCAGAAAAAATGCGGATAGAGGATTTGGTTGATCGGGGAGATGGGACTGGGAGAATGTGTGCGCTGACACCGGACGGACATGTATGGCTGGAACTCCATCGTATCGCTATTTTTGCGGTCCCGTTTCTGGATGAGACGATTCAGCTGTTTACCGAAGGACGTTCCGGGCAGCTCAGCGATGTATGGCTGGATATGGCGGGAGCACTGACTGGAACGGTGCTGTATCTGGCAGCGAGGCGGATATATTTGCGAATAAAGAAAGAATGAAGATAGATAACACATGGAGAAAAAATATGCCAGATCGAAATATAAAAATTACCCTGCAATATGACGGAAGCCGTTATGACGGCTGGCAGAAGCAGGGAAACACGGACAAGACGATACAGGGAAAATTAGAGCAGATTCTGGAGAAAATGGCGGGGCAGACGGTAGAGGTGCACGGTTCCGGACGGACAGATGCAGGCGTCCACGCATGGGGACAGGTGGCGAATTTCCATCTTCCGGCGTCCTGTGCCGGGATGAGCGCGGAGGAGTTGAAAGCGTACCTGAACCGCTATCTCCCGGATGATATCGCTGTTTTATCGGCACAGGAGGCGGGAACGCGTTTTCACAGCCGTTTAAATGCTGTTTCCAAGACGTACTGCTACCGGATTGAGACGGCAGCGAAGAAAAATGTATTTGAGCGCCGATATGTGTACGGTCTGGGGGAACCGCTGGACATAGCGTCTATGAGACGGGCGGCTGCGTATCTGACGGGTGAGCACGATTTTAAAGCATTCTGTTCGTTGAAACGGATGAAAAAATCGACGGTGCGGAATCTCACTGCTATTGAGCTGACCATGCAGGAAAGTGTGTGCGAACTGCATTTTCGTGGCAATGGCTTCCTATATAATATGGTAAGAATCCTGACCGGTACACTGATCGAGGTAGGACTTCATAAGCGGACACCGGAATCAGTGGCGGAGGCGCTTTTTTCCTGTGACCGAGCGCTGGCAGGTTTTACGGCGCCGCCGGAGGGGCTTTTTCTGGAACGGGTCGAGTATGAATAAAGCTGCATTGGTTTTTGCCAGCTGCCGTGAGGAGCTGGACAGAAATCAGAAAAAATTCATAACAAATGCAATAAGAACTGGTTTCTTTGCATTAAGTTATATAGAAAGGAAATTTCGTCCATGTTTTTGACGGGGCTTTTAACGACCATGGAAGAGCCGGTCGCCTATGATAAGATGAGCGATGAAAAGCTGCTTCTGCGAGTGGCAGAGGGAGATAAGGCGGCATTTCAGCAGCTTTATCAGAATACGGATAAAACTATATACGGTTTTATTCTATCGATTTTGCGGAATCCGCAGGACTCTGAGGAGGTCATGCAGGAGCTTTATTTAAAGGTCTGGACTTCGGCTGGAAGCTATCAGTCGCAGGGCAAACCGCTGGCGTGGATGTTTACGATCGCTAGAAATCTTTGCTATATGCGCTTCCGTGACCAGAAGCATGAAGCGGATATCGGGCTTTCGGATCTTTCTGAGATGGAGACAGGGGAATTCTGTCCCCAGATAGAGGATGCTGCGGATAAGATGGTATTACACGCAGCACTCAAAATATTAAATGAAGAAGAACGGCAGATTGTACTTCTGCGGACATCAGCGGGGTTAAAACATCGTGAGATCGCGGCAGATTTGGAGATGCCGCTGGCAACGGTGCTTTCCAAGTACAACCGTGCTATGAAAAAACTGAAAAAACACCTGAGAGAGGAGGGAGTACATTGACCGATCACTCTGAAACAGCGTGGGAACAGGATGAGATTGAGTCACATCTGCGATCGGCGATGGATGCCCTGACTCCCAACGTATTCGATAAAATCGATCTCTCGACGCCACAGGAGATCTATGTAAAACCATCCCGCCGTGTACGGATGTACCGCCGGATGCGGACCGTGGCGATGGCAGCAGCCGCCTGCCTGTGTGTGGCTGTGTTAGGAGGCGGTGTTTCATTTTACCAGAATCACCGTGTCGATTCGGTGATTGGCATCGATGTCAATCCGAGTATTGAGCTTTCCGTCAACCGGAACGAGAAAGTATTGCAGGCGAATCCGCTTAATGAGGATGCGGAGACGATCCTGGATGATATGAATTTGAAAAATGTAGACCTTGATATTGCGGTCAACGCATTGATCGGTTCGATGGTCCGGAACGGTTATCTGGATGAACTGGACAATGCGATTCTGGTTACCGTGTCCAATGAGAATGAGGAAAAGGCATCATCTTTGCGTCAGGATGTCGTAGGGGATGTAGAGTCTTCCCTGCAGGAACACGCGGTACAGGCGGTTGTCTATGACCAGCGGATGAAGGTAACCGGGGAGATTCAGGATCTGGCGGAGAAATACAATATTTCTTATGGAAAAGCGTATTTTCTGCGAGAGCTGATTCGGGATAACGACCTGACCGAAAATGATATGAAAAAATTTGCCGGTATGACGATGGAAGAGATTGCGCGGGAGATCGCGGATCGTGCTTATACGGTAGGTTATTCGAAGACGGACAGTACCATTGAGACGGATGCGGCTCTGGTTCGTGAGGTGACATTGCCGCAGACCGAGGAAGAAACCTTAGCGGAGACGACCGTGGAAAGCACCGGTCAGCCGGAAAATGAACCGACGCCGGCAGAACAGCCATCGACTGCAGTACGCCCGGTGGAGACAACCGCCGCAGCAGATGAGGACGAGGAAGAAGTCGATTCGGGAGGCAAGAAAGCGAAGATTGACTATGTAGATTACGAGAGCGGTTCGCTGAACATCGTTTTTAAGGAAAAGGTTAAATGGAAAAATCCGACCGTGTCGGTGGTAGATCCGGACGGTCAGAGCTATTCGGCGAGAATCACGGACACAGGCGGAACCTCCTGTGAGATTCACGTCAAAGGGCTTCCAGCCAATACGGAGTGCACGTTTACGCTCGGCGGAGTGGCAGTGCGGGACGGCGGCTCCTTTGGTACGGTAAAAGGCTATTTCGAGACGCCGGATATTGCGGATGATCTGATTGATGAGGATGACGACGATGCGGATGATGAGACAGTGGAGACAAAGCCGTCCGAGACATCCCGCGCGCCGGAGACACTGACAGAAGCAGTAAAAGAGAGCACGCACTCGGAGACAGAGTACAGTCAGATGGAGACAAAGCCGACGGAAAAAGAAACGAAGACAGATGCGGAGTCAGCTAATTAAAGCGGAGTGTATGAGGATATATGATTCCTGCTGCCTGAACCATGATATGTCTGGAGTTACCAGAAGTTGGATTCGGGCAGCAGGAATTTTAAGAATCATTAGAATTATTTGCAGGAAGCCTCGTGACGGAAAAATATCCGGGGCATTACGAGACTGTAAAATGTTTCGAACTGGTAAATAATTATAATTGTTCAAAAAAACATAAGTGTTTGAAAAAAATACTTGACGAAACAAAAATTTATGATATAATAATAAATGTGGCTGAGACAGCTATGAAATAAAAGATTGGGCTATCGCCAAATGGTAAGGCAACGGACTCTGACTCCGTCATTTTCAAGGTTCGAATCCTTGTAGCCCAGCTATTTTGAGACAGTGAGGATGATTCATCCTTGCTGTTTTTCTTTTATCTTTTCTATTTTTTTTCTGATTGGTAGATTCTTAAAGATTCCAACGATTGACAAATTCCCTAAAGTACAATAGACTTATCTGGAAACATAATTGAGAAAAAGTTTCAATAGTATTTTTCTCTCTATGCTTTGCTTCAAAATCAGGCGGATGTAGAAGCCTGATGACATACAATGAGTTTGACTAATGAAGAGAGATGGAGGCAGAGAATGACATTAAAGGATTTACCAATAGGAAAAACTGCAACCGTTCGGGCAGTTGGCGGAGAAGGTGCACTGCGGCATCATTTTCTGGATATGGGATTGATTCCGACTGCATCGGTTACGATGGTAAAATATGCGCCGATGGGCGATCCGGTTGAGGTGCGGATTCATAGCTATGAACTGACGTTGCGCCTGGCGGATGCAGAGAAGATAGAGATTGAGAATGTACGCGAGGCAGGAACCGAAGCAGCGGACAAAAAGGAACATGGGATTCCGATGGCGCGCGCGATCGATCACCCTGGACTCGGAGAAGGTGGAAAATACCATACAAAGGCGGAGGAACACCCATTGCCGGATGGCATCGTCCTGACGTTTGCCCTGGCAGGTAATCAGAACTGTGGCAAAACGACGCTTTTTAACCAGCTGACCGGATCCAATCAGCATGTGGGGAATTTCCCGGGTGTGACGGTGGACCGGAAGGATGGCACGATCCGCGGACATGAAAATACGAAAGTGACCGACCTGCCAGGAATCTATTCCTTATCGCCATATTCGAATGAGGAGCTGGTGACGCGCCAGTTTATTTTGCAGGAGCACCCGAAGGGAATCATCAATATCGTGGATGCGACAAACATTGAGCGCAACCTGTATCTGACCATGCAGCTTCTGGAACTGGATATTCCGATGGTTCTGGCGCTTAATATGATGGACGAGGTGCGCCAGAACGGCGGTTCTGTCCGTGTCAACGAACTGGAGGAAGAACTGGGAATTCCGGTTATCCCGATCTCAGCGGCAAAGAATGAAGGAATCGGAGAGTTGATCGATCATGCGCTTCATGTAACGCATTTTCAGGAGAAACCGGGACGGCAGGATTTCTGTGATGCGGATTATCACGGTGGTGCGGTGCACCGCTGCCTGCATGGCATTATGCATCTGATCGAAGATCACGCGCAGAATGCGGGTATTCCGGTGCGCTTTGCTGCATCAAAGCTGGCAGAAGGCGATGAGGAGATTGAGGCGCGTCTGAATCTGGACACGAATGAAAAAGAGACGCTGGAACATATTATCTGCCAGATGGAGAAGGAACGCGGGCTGGATCGGGCAGCTGCGATTGCGGATATGCGGTTTGGTTTTATCGAAAAAGTCTGCAGGCAGACAGTCGTCAAACCGAGGGAAAGCCGGGAACACCAGCGAAGTGTGAAGATTGACCGTCTTCTTACCGGAACCTACACGGCGATTCCGGCATTTATTGCAATCATGGGTCTGGTATTCTGGCTGACATTTAATGTGATTGGCGCGGTCCTTTCAGATGGTCTGGAACTGGTGATTGAATGGCTGACAGAGCGGGCAGACGCAGCGCTGACAGCGGCCGGTATCAATCCGGTGCTCCATTCCCTGCTGATCGATGGTGTGTGCAATGGCGTGGGAAGTGTTTTGAGCTTTCTGCCGATCATTGTGACGCTGTTTTTCTTCCTGTCACTTTTAGAGGACAGCGGTTATATGGCACGTGTGGCGTTTGTGATGGATAAACTGCTTCGAAAGATCGGCCTTTCCGGACGGAGCATCGTGCCGATGCTGATTGGCTTTGGCTGCACGGTACCAGGAGTCATGGCAAGCCGGACGCTTTCTTCGGAGCGAGATCGAAAAATGACGATCCTGTTGACTCCGTTTATGAGCTGTTCCGCCAAGATTTCGATTTATGCGTTTTTTACCGCTGTATTTTTCCCGCATCATGGGGCGATTGTTATGATTGCACTTTATCTGTTGGGAATCCTGATGGGAATTTTGATGGCAATGCTTCTTAAAACAACTTTATTTAAGGGTGAAGCCGTTCCGTTCGTCATGGAGCTTCCGAACTACCGGATGCCGGGGGCGCGCAATGTCGCCCAGCTTCTCTGGGAAAAGGCAAGGGATTTCCTGCAGAAAGCATTCACGGTTATTTTTGTGGCGACGATTTTAATCTGGTTCCTTCAGACATTTGATCTGCACCTGAATGTTGTGTCCAATTCCCAGCAGAGTCTTCTGGCGGTTATTTCTGGTGTGATTGCACCACTGTTTGCGCCGATGGGATTAGGCGACTGGCGTGTCTGCACGGCACTTCTGACCGGATTTATGGCAAAAGAGAGTGTTGTATCAACGCTGTCGGTTCTGTTCGGGACGACTCAGAGCCTGCGTGACATTCTGACCCCTCTTTCAGCGGTCAGTCTGCTGGTTTTCTGCCTGCTCTATACGCCGTGCGTGGCAGCGATCTCATCGGTCAGACGCGAACTGGGCGGAAAATGGGCTTGCTTTGTCGTGATGGCGCAGTGCGTGATTGCGTGGATCGTAGCGTATGCGGTCTATCTTTTGCTGGGGATGGTAATGTAGGTTTTGACAGAAAGTGAACCAAGGAAAAATTTCAAGTAACAAAAGGAGCTGCTGTTTTATTCTTTTTATGGGTTTACAGTAGACAACATTTTAGAAAAATGTTTATAATAGTAGGAAGTGAAAAAATAGACAGGAAAGTAACCGGATGGACAGTCATTCGAAAAAATGGATCTGTTTTTATCGAATAGAACCAGGAGGCGGGGACGGAGTTAATGCAGACGATCAATGAAGACATCAAAAATGGCACATTTAAGCCGGTTTATCTGCTATACGGCGAAGAGGCGTTTTTGAAGCAGAGTTATAAAAAGAAGCTGCGGGCGGCGATCTCGGGCGATGATACGATGAACTACAATTATTTCGAGGGAAAAGGGCTGGATGTGAACGAGCTGATCAGTCTGGCGGACACGATGCCATTTTTCAGCGAGCGGCGTCTGATTCTGATCGAGGACAGCGGATTTTTCAAGACTTCTTCGGAGGCGCTGGCGGAGTATCTGCCGATGATGCCGGACACGACCTGCATCGTATTTGTGGAGGAGGCGGTCGATAAGCGAAACAAACTCTACAAAAAGGTCAAGGATCTGGGGCACATTGCGGAGATGAAGCGGCAGGACAGCGCGCAGCTCGCCAGATGGGCGGCGACGATCCTGGCGCAGAATGGGCGGAAGATCACGCCCTCCACGATGAATCTCTTTTTGGAGCGCGTCGGCGATGATATGGAAAACATCCGGATGGAGCTGGAAAAACTCATTTCCTACACGATGGGCAGTGAGGTAGTGACGGCAGAGGATGTGAAAGTCATCACGACCGTGCAGATCACGAACAAGATCTTCGACATGGTAGCGGCGATCACGGCGGGAAAGACGAAGCGGGCGATGGATCTGTACGAAGACCTGCTGACACTCAGGGAGCCGCCGATGCGGATCCTGTTCCTGATTGCCAGACAGTTTAACCAGCTTTTGCTGGTGCGAGAATTGCAGGCGTCCGGCGCAGACCGGGGGACGGTTGCCTCGAAATTGAAAGTACCTCCGTTCGTAGCCGGAAAACTCAGCAGCCAGGCGGCGGCATTTACGAAAGAACAGCTCATTTCCTATGTGCAGACCTGCGTGGATGCCGAGGAGGCAGTCAAGACCGGGCGGATGGGCGACCGGCTGGCGGTGGAGCTGCTGATCAGTCAGCCCAGAAGTTCCGTGCGCTGATTCTAAAGGGCAGTGCCAGCATCAGAATCAGCGGTTCTTCGGCCGGACCCGGCTGGAAAAGAAGCAACAAAAAACCATTATTCTGTCACACCCACAGAATAATGGTTTTTTAATTTGGGTTAATTTTTAATATATAATTCGAAAGATCCGCTCTGGATAATTAAGCCAGAGTATTTACAGCCTTGGAAAGACGGGATACTTTGCGGGAAGCTGTATTCTTGTGGTATACGCCCTTGGAAGTAGCCTTGTCGATCTCGCTGGTAGCAGCTAATAATGCAGCCTGTGCAGCAGCCTTATCTTTTGCAGCAACAGCAGCTTCTACTTTCTTAACAGCAGTTTTAACTTTGGATCTGATAGCCTTGTTTCTTGCAGCTCTTGTCTCTGCAACTAAGATTCTTTTTTTTGCGGATTTAATGTTAGCCAATGTAGTGTACCTCCATCATAAATTCTTTTATTTTGATTCGTAATTCATTTTGTATTTGGTTTGCATTAAAGCCTGGACACGGACAGTTCAATGTAAACATACTATTACATTCTATCGAATAAAGGCAGTATTGTCAATATCTATTTGCCTGTTTTTAGGGAAAAATTCGGAAAAAATGAAAGGGGAGCTGAAAAAGCAGCTCTTGTCAAGTTGCATAAGCGGAATAAAAAATAAAAAAATTGATCGTTCAATATGATGAAATTGTGAAAAAATAAAAAAAGTGCTTACACGAATGGAAAAAAGACGTTATAATAGCGAACCGTAACCCAAATCGAATATAGTTTGAAAAAACGCAGTGAGATTGCATACAGCAGTAGAGATCGAAACGAGTTTCCGATTTCTGCTGCCTTTTATTTTGTGAAATTTATCACGGACAGCATCTTGTGCGTGGGTGTGTCGGACTGATTTGCCGTTGCATCTGGATAGAAGCAATTATTTTATAGGAGGAGAAGGAAAATGCCAAGAAATAAGAGAGAAAGTTTTATCTATTCCGTTATCATGTGTTTCACGATGGTACTCTGGATGAGTATGTACAATGTAACCCTTCATATGGGACATTTATCCTTGGAAACGATCCGCGAAGGATGGATCGGATTCCCGTTTGCATTCGTGTATGCGTTTCTGTTTGACTGGTTCATCGTGTCCGGTCCGGCGAAGGGAATTGCGTTCCGTTACTTTGTATCACCGGAGAGCAGCACACTTCGTAAAGTAATCACGATCTCCTGCTGCATGGTCGTTCCGATGGTATTTGTTATGTCCTTATATGGCGGTCTGGAAGCCTGCGTGAAATCCGGCGCATGGAGCCAGTTGCTCATCATCTGGCTGACCAATATTCCGAAGAACATCATCATGGCGCTTCCGTTCCAGCTCATTGTAGCAGGTCCGCTGGTGCGCCGCGTGTTCCGTACCGCATTCCCGGAGGGAACCGTGCTGCAGGAACCGGTTATGTAGGGAGATAGCAGAAAAAACTGGATATCCCCTTTTTGTGTCATTACGGATTCAGCAATACCGAAGCATAAAATACGCCGTCCCGCCATTCAAACCGCGCATCGCCGTGGTACTGTTCGGCGATCATGCGGATCGATTCGGTTCCGATGCCGCTTCCAGCAGGTTTGGTCGATACCAGTTTTTCATTCATCCAGGTAGGGCTGAATGCGCTGGTGTTGTCCGTGGTGATGGACAGGGTGGAGGTACCCGTCTGCACCGCGGAGAGACGGATGAAAGGCGGCGTGTTTTCAGAGCTGGAACACCCGGTCTGACAGGAGAAAAAGTTGTAGCCGAAGAGCGCCTGACAGATGCAGAAAGCGGCGGCACGCACGACCAACAGATAATCGATGATAAATAAATATAGAAATAAAATCATTCCGATCTCGGCGTCTACTATCAGCTTAAATAAAACGCCAAAGCAAGGGAGCGCGAGGTATTGCACCCATACACTGGACAAACCATCTACAATCGCGATTTTCAAAACAAAATCCCTCTTTTCTTCTGATTGTCTGGGAAAAGGCTGCTTACGCATGTTTCGAACCTTTTGATCCTAATATCATAAAGATGTTGGGGTCAAAAGGCATTTTGACCCCTCTGATACCAGATTGCTCCGCACTATATGCTCCCGCAATCTTCAAAAACATTCGTAATTCGCTCATTTTTCTTTGAAAAATGGCTACTTACTCATGTTTTTGGCGGGTCCCAAGGTCAAAAATGCTCCTGCAAGCAAGCTTGCGTCGAACTTCTGACCTTTTGACCCTGGTATCATCATAAAAGTATCATAACATAAAAAGAAGCAAAAAAGGCATAGTTTTTACATCTTATGAAACAGACTTGATACGCTCTGCCGATCATGCGAAAATGTGTGATCGGCAGAGCTCTTTTTTGATGTCTGACAATCCCTTACAAATTTATGAAAAACCTATGAAAAATCCCCCCGCCCCCTCGCCAAGAGAAAAAAGTTATGTTATAATTTATGGAAGAATGCGTTTTTGGCGCAGCGGTTTCAGAAACGGGACGTATCGGACCGGAAGCCGCGGCATATATAAAAAAGGAACCATGTATGCTCAACGAAGACAAGATAAAATTAATGACCGAACTGGCACTGTTTGAGAAGAAGCATGCTTCCCAGATGAAAACAGTCAATCAGTATTTTAAAAGCGACTATATCAGCCGCAATCTGCTCCGGGGATTTATAAGCTATACATTGTGCAGCATACTTCTCTTTGGAATGTGGGTATTATTTAATGTAGAAGTAGTTCTGAGTTCGATAGGAATGGATGAACTGAAGGGACTGGCTTTTCGAGGAGGAGCTTTATACCTCGGGGGGCTTTTTCTGTATGTCGTCCTGACGATCATCGTGTATGGCGGGCGGTATGAGTACGAGGAAAGGATGAACCGGATCTACATAGCGAAACTGAAACATCTGGATAAGCGCTACGATATACACCGGCGCGCCAGAAAAATGGAGAGAGAGAGGAGAGGCAGATGAGAGGACTCCTTGCAGGGAAAGAAGCACTCAAGGCTTTCTATGCGAGATACAGTGCATTTGTGAATGCATTCCTGCGTTTTATAACTGCCTTTGCGGCGGTGTTTCTGATTAACCAGAACATCGGACTGATGCCGAAACTGAGCGGCGGTCTGGTGCCGCTGTTTGCGGGAATTATATGTGCATTTCTCCCATTTGGAGCCATTGCGTTTCTGATTGGGATTTTTTTGCTGGCACAGCTCTTTGCAGCATCGATGGAAGTGGCGCTCATCACCTTGGTGTTCCTTCTGATCGTGGTGCTGCTGTATTACGGATTTCAGCCGGGTGACAGCGCGTACCTGATTGTAACGCCGATCTTGTTTTTTCTGAAGGTGCCGTTTGCAGTCCCGATGATTCTCGGACTGACTGGAAGCCTCGTATCGGTGATTCCGATGAGCTGTGGGATTTTTCTGTACTACGTGATTCTGTATGTGAAGCAGAACGGAAGCTTCTTGGCAGGCAGTGAGCAGACTGAGATCACGCAGATGCTGGCGCAGGTCATCAAAAACCTGCTGGCAAACCCGGCGATGCTTGTCATGATTGCGGCATGCTGCCTGGGGGCGCTGACGGTCTGTGTGCTCAAGAAACTGTCGATCAACTACTCCTGGGGGATCGCGATCGGAGCTGGCCTTATTTTACAGATTCTGGTTGTGTTTATCGGCGATTTCCGCTTTGGCGTTCCGGTGTCAGTGCCGGAGCTGGTTGTGGGAATGATTGGTGCGGTCATTGCATCGCTGATCTATCAGCTGTTTGTTTTTTCGGTCGATTACAGCCGGACCGAGTACACGCAGTTTGAGGATGACGATTATTATTACTATGTGAAAGCGGTTCCAAAGATTGCGATCTCGAGGACGGATGTAAAGGTACAGGAAATCAATAAAGTAAAGAGAAGATAGACTATTTTATAAAAGAAACTTGTTGTTAAAAGAAATGCGTGACGGGTCATATGTACGTGACTGGTAACAGAAACGCAGCCCGAAAGGGAGGGAAAAGAATGGCAGAGATACTGACGGAGATTTATTCGTGGATCTCGTTCGTACCGAAGATAACCTTTAAAAATTTAATAGAGATCGCGATTATAGCAATTCTGGTATATGAAATGCTGATCTGGATCAAAAATACGCGGGCGTGGACGCTTCTGAAGGGTATTGTTTTTATTCTTGCATTCTTTCTGGCAGCTGCGATCCTGGAACTGGATACGATTCTGTGGCTTCTGGAAAAGACATCGTACATTGCGGTAACGGCGATCATCGTTATTTTCCAGCCGGAGCTGCGGAAAGCACTGGAGCAGATCGGAAGCCAGAACGTGCTGACGACGCTGTTTTCAACGGATGATACGAAGAAAAATGAGGATTTCAGCGAAAAGACGATTGCAGAGCTGGTGCGTGCTTGTTTTGAGATGGGAAAAGTCAAGACGGGCGCCCTGATCGTCATCGAGAGGGGCACGCCGCTCGGAGAGATCGAGAGGACGGGCATCGAGGTCGATGGTATCGTGACGAGCCAGCTTCTGATCAATATTTTTGAGCACAACACACCGCTGCACGACGGCGCGGTCGTGATTCGCGGTAACCGTGTGACGGCGGCGACCTGTTATCTGCCGCTCTCGGACAATATGGATATCAGCAAGGCGCTGGGAACCAGACACCGTGCGGCAGTCGGAGTCAGTGAGGCGACCGATAGCGTGACGCTGGTTGTATCGGAAGAGACGGGGCGTGTGTCGGTGGCTGTGTCCGGACGGCTTAAGAGTGTCAAGGATGGAGATGAACTGAGAGATATATTGTCAGTTCTGGTAAAACGGGAAACGGAAAACACAGGTCGTTTCAGAATATGGAAGGGAAGACGCAGAAATGAAAGAAAAGCTGACGAATAATCTTGCGATCAAGCTGATTGCCCTGTTCTGTGCTTTCTTTGTGTGGCTGGCGGTCGTGAATGTGGCGAACCCGATCAAGGTATCGACGAGGGAGGTTCCGGTCACGATCACGAACGATCAGGTGCTGGAGCAGGCGGATCTTGCCTATGATGTGGTAGGCAAAAAAACGGCGACGATCAGTTTCAAGATCCGGACGAAGGATGATTATAAGGTAAAGGCGTCGGATTTCAACGCCTATGCGGATTTATCGGAAATGTATGATGTGACGGGTGCGATCCCGATCCGAGTGGAAGTGGTGAACAATGAGGAACTGCTGGAGTCCACGCCGGTTGTGAAGTCCCCGGAGGTCATCAAGATCACGACCGAGGCTCTGCAGACCAAGGCATTTACGCTGAAAGCGTATCCTCAGGGCAAGGCGGCAGAGGGTTACGAGGCGGGTGAGGTGACAATGGTGCCATCTCAGGTGACGGTCAAAGGACCAACCTCCCTGATCGGACAGATCAGCAGCGTGGGTATCCGTTTTAATATTGACGGTGCTGCGGCGGATGTCGGTGGAACAGCAACACCGGAGTATTTTGACGCCAATGGAAATGTGCTGTCAGATTTGGGAGATTCTGTCAAGACGGTTGGCGGAGATGTCTCTTATACGATGCAGATCCTGAAAGTAAAAGAAGTACCGCTTGATTTTGACGTCAGTGGTGAAGTGGCGGATGGATACCGCTATACGGGTCCGAAGACGGATATCAAGTCGGTGTCTGTGGCGGGGCTTAAGACGGATCTGGCATCGGTCAGCACGCTCACGATTCGGGGACCGTCCCTTAATGTGCAGGGCGCGACGAAGAATGTGGAGTGCGAGATCGATCTGGATGATTATCTGCCGTCCGGGCTTACGATCGTGGGACTGGACAGCACGACGATCAACGTGACACTACAGGTCGAGAAGTTGATAGAGAAGACCTTTACGGTCAAACCGGAGGATGTGACTCTAAACGGAAAGAACAGCAGCTACAGCTATACCGTCGAAGATACGAAGATGGAAGTCAAGGTACAGGGACTTGAGGAGGATTTAAGCAGCCTGTCGGCGGCGAAGATGAATATCCGGGTCGATGTATCAGGCATGGGACTGGGCGAGCACACGGCAGCGGCGCAGTTCCAGCTGGGGGACGCGTATAAGATGCTGTCGGCGCCGGCTGTGACAGTGCGGGTCAGCGAACATGGAAGCTCCAGTGCCCAGACGACGGAAAGCACCGAGAGTGACCGTGGAGACATGGGCAGCCAGAGCAGTTCCAACCGGGAGAGCGGGGCAAGCTCGGCAAAAGAAAATGTGGATGCAGAGAGCGGCAATGCTGCATAAAGTATGGTATGCCATCCACAAATGAGGAGAAAGAAGTTAAACAATGGTAAAAGCAAAAATTAAATTAAAAAACCCGACTGGTCTGCATTTGAGACCGGCGGGAATCCTGTGTAATGAGGCGGTAAAATTCGATTGTTCTGTCCAGTTCCAGTTCCGTGGCACCGTGTCCAATGCAAAGAGTGTCCTGAGCGTGCTTGGGGCGTGCATCAAGAGCGGTGATGAGATCGAGTTTATCTGTGATGGAAAAGACGAGGAGGAAGCTCTGTCGGCGATGCTGAAAATAGTTGATGACGGGCTGGGCGAGTAGGGAAAACCGGTGCGGTAAAAGAATGTGTACAGACGTACAGATAGGATGAAACTATGATCGTTTATTTGGTTTGCTATGCGGCTTCGCTGCTTCTGGCGCTTGGCCGCCATTATCTTTTATCCGGCGCAGGGCTTCTGGCGGCGGCGGTGTATCTGTATGCGTCAGACTATATCCGGAGTGGAAATCTTCTGCATCTGCGGGGGATTTTCGCTCTTTCCTTTGTAGGTGGACAGGGACTGGCGTGTATGAAGCTTAGTTATTTAAGTCAGGCATGGAGTGCGGGAACGTGGCTGGGACTTTTGGCGGCGTTTGCGGGCTTTTATCTGGCTTTTTATTATCTGGAAGCATTTTCCGGTGAGGCGTCCGTCCGCGTGGGCGGTCATTCCGGCGCGGTGCAGCGCCGGGGGTTGGAATCTTATGCCGGAACCGTCTTTTTCTGCGCGGTGGCGCTGGCGGCGCTATCGGCAGGCTGTTTCGCGATCGAGGCGGTCTATATGGGCTATATTCCGCTGCTGCTCCGGGGCGTTCCGCATGCTTATTCCTATTTCCATGTGACCGGGCTTCATTATCTGACGGTGTCCTGTGTGCTGGTTCCGGCGCTCTCTGTGATCTATTTTTGCATCGAGGGCGGTCGCAGCCGGGGACGGCTGGTATGTATGCTTCTGGCAGATGCAGCGGCGGTGGCGATTCCGCTTCTGTGCGTGTCGCGCTCCCAGCTTCTGTTTGCGGTACTGCTGGCATTGATTACCTACATACAGATGGAACACCAGCTGAATCCGATTTATGTTGTTTTTGCGCTGGCTGGGCTGATTGTGCTCTACATTCTGCTGACGATCGCGCGCAGCCATGATACTGCCTACTTGAATACGGTTTTTGAGATGAAACGGCACCTGCCGATTTTTGTGACGCAGCCGTATATCTATATTGCAAACAATTACGATAATTTCGACTGTCTGGTCAAGGGACTTGTGAAGCACAGCTGGGGCATGAAGATGCTGGCACCGTTCTGGACGCTGACGGGACTCAAGTTTCTGGTTCCGTCGTTGACGGCATTTCCGTATTATGTGACGAAGGAAGAGCTGACGACGCTGACGATGTTTTATGATGCGTACTACGATTTCGGCATAATTGGCGTGTTCATCTTTTCTGCCATATTAGGAGCGGCGGCGTATCTGCTGATGCGGATGATGCGCCAGGTGCAGAATCCGATTACCTATCTTCTGTACGCACAGTTTGCACTTTACATGCTCTTATCGTTTTTCACAACCTGGTTCAGCAATCCGTCCACATGGTTTTATTTCGCGGTGACAGCGGTTGTGACATTTCTGGTATCGCATAAGGTTGCAGGGCGGTAAAAATATATGGATTAAGATATAAAAGTGAAATAAAATCTGCTATAATAACAAAAAGACGACAATTCAGTAAGTTAAAGTGCTGCTTGTATACAGATAGAATTGCCGCATTGATCAGTTTTACAGAAAAGAGGGCAAGCCAATGATTTCAGAAAAAATGATACCGCTTATGAAAAATAACTCCGCCATCCGTATGATGTTTGAAGAGGGCAATAAGCTGGCGGCGAAATATGGACGTGAGAATGTGTTTGATTTCAGCCTTGGAAATCCGAGCGTACCGGCTCCGGCAGAGGTAAATCAGGCAATTCAGGATATCGTAAAGGAAGAAGATTCCCTGTTTGTACACGGATATATGTCCAACGCAGGCTATGAAGATGTGCGTGAGACGATCGCTCAGTCGTTAAACCGCCGGTTCGGCACCTCCTTTCACGCAGGCAACATCCTGATGACGGTCGGTGCGGCAAGTGGTTTGAATGTCATTTTAAAGACCCTGTTAAATCCAGGAGAGCAGGTCATTACCTTTGCACCATACTTTGTAGAGTATGGTTCCTATGTCCGCAACTATGACGGCGAGCTGGTGGTTGTATCTCCGAATACGGTGGATTTCCAGCCGAATCTCGTTGAATTTGAGGAAAAGATCAACGAAAAGACCAAGGCAGTGATCATCAACACCCCGAACAACCCGACCGGCGTTATTTATTCCGAGGAAACACTGCAGAAGATTGCAGCAATTCTGGAAAAGAAACAGAAGGAATTTGGTACATCGATCGTGCTTCTGTCCGATGAGCCGTATCGTGAGCTGGCTTACGACGGCGCGGTTGTACCGTATGTGACAAAATATTACCGCAATACAGTGGTTTGCTACTCTTACAGTAAGTCTCTGTCCCTTCCGGGCGAGCGTATCGGTTATCTGGTAATCCCGTCTGAGATGGATGAGAGCGCAAACGTATTCCAGGCGGCAACGATTGCGAACCGTGTTCTGGGCTGTGTCAATGCGCCATCCCTGATGCAGAGAGTCATCAAGCGCTGCGTAGATGCGAATGTGAATCTGGAAGCTTACGACCGCAACCGTAACCTGCTTTACAACGGATTGAAAGAGTGCGGATTTTCCTGCATCAAGCCGGAGGGCGCGTTCTACCTGTTTGTGAAATCTCCAGTGGAGAATGAGAAGGAATTCTGTGAGGTATGCAAACAGTACAATGTACTGGTAGTACCGGGAAGTTCATTCGCTTGCCCAGGTTATGTGCGCATTGCATACTGCGTATCATATGGACAGATCGAGAGATCGCTTCCGGCATTCAGAAAGATTGCGGAACACTATAATCTGGTATAGCGAAATTGTATCATCGTCTTGGAAAGGAAAAGGATGAGATGAAACGATGTTTTAGAATGATTCTGAATATTGTGATTCCGCTCCTTGGTTTATGTCTGGTCATCTTTTTAGGTCCCAGACTTCTGCATTTTTTCATGCCGTTTGTGGTCGGATGGATTCTGGCACTTTTAGCAAATCCGCTGGTGCGGTTTCTGGAACGGCGCGTGAAGCTGGTGCGGCGCCACGGCTCGATGCTGATCATTATTGCGGCGCTGGCGATTGTGATCGGTCTTTTTTACGGGGCGGGTCTTCTGGTTTACCGGGAAATGGGAAGTTTTCTGGCGGATGCACCGGAAATATATCAGAGTGTGATCGCTGAGATCGAGAATGCATTGCAGAATGGGCGCAAGCTTGCAGAATATTTTCCGCAGAATTTACAACCGCCGCTGCTGGCATTTTCGGATAATCTGGATGGTCTGTTTGGAAAACTGGTATCGCGGGCGGCGGAACCGACCGTGCAGATCGCCGGACATGTGGCGAAGAGTATTCCGAATCTTCTGGTAAATATGGTCATTATTATCCTGTCTTCGTACCTGTTTCTGGCGGACCGGGAGTCCATCATGCGGTGGCTGAAAGAGCATCTTCCGGCATTTGTATTCCGCTATATCGAGTATATGAAACGGGACGCAAAGGGACTGATTGGTGGATATTTTCTGGCACAATTCCGTATCATGTGTGTGGTGGCGCTGATTCTCGCGGCAGGATTTTTGGTGCTGGGTGTCCGCTACGGTGTCCTGTTGGCGTTTTTGACGGCGATTCTGGATTTTCTGCCGATCTTTGGAACGGGAACGGTGCTGTTCCCATGGGCGGTTGTGAAACTGTTTGCGGGGGAGTATGCGTATGCGACCGGGCTTATCCTGCTCTACATCCTGACGCAGGTCGTCCGTCAGATCATCCAGCCGAAGATCGTCGGGGAGTCGATGGGATTGCCGCCTCTGATGACGCTGTTTCTTTTGTATCTGGGATTTAAGCTGCGCGGGCTGACAGGCATGATTCTGGCGGTGCCGGTGGGGCTTGTCTTTATCAATTTTTATAAATATGGGGCGTTTGATTCGATGATCCGGAATTTCAGAATGCTGATGGAGTCGATTCAGAAATTCCGGAGGGAAGAATAGGGGAGGTTTCCTTCTATTTCTATATAGTAAAATTTTCTTGTTTCATAGGAAATTGCGTCCTATGAAACAAAAAACGCTCCGCGAGGATGCGCACTCGCGCGAAGCAGAAACATGTCGCAAGCGACCGCGCGAGACGCCCGAATGTGCTGAGGCACATTCTTTTTTAGTAATTTAATCTGGATAAATTATGTGGCGTATCGCGATATTTTTTCTTATATGCCCGGAGGAACGCAGCATAATTGCGGAATCCGGATTGATAGCAGGCTTCTGTGACGGGGGTGCCCCGGCGCAGGAGCTCGTTTGCGTTTTGGAGGCGTTTTTCGGTCAGGTATTCGGTAATGGTGTAGCCGGTTTCCTGGCGGAAGAGACGCATCATGTGGTATTTGCTCATGTAAAAGCGGGCGGCGAGCTGGTCGATCGTATGGTCTTCTTCTGGGTGTTCAGAGAGGTAGCGCATGAGTTCCAGGATTTTTTCGCCGGAAGGGGAGGTCGGAACGTATTCCCGATGGTTTTCGGAGGCGGCGCGATCAAGGTGTACCATAAATTCCAGGAATAATAAACGCAGAAGAAGCTCGGAGCCATAACTGCTGCCACCAAGGGATTCAAAGTTAGCATTGTCTGTGCCATTGTCATTTGTACCACCTGCCTGATAGGCATTTTCCAGTCTTGACAGCGCCTCTAAGAGCGGCGTCATGGTAAGGGAACCGAGGCGCAGAACATCGGACTGCTGTTCTCTGGCAAGCTGGAAACAGAGGTCGAGCGCACAGTCAGCACAGGAGAATGCATCCAGACATTCCGGCGACAGGTAGAGGATGATGCGCTCATATCGGCTTTTGTATGGCACGACCGGCTTGTGCAGGCAGTGCGCGCCGACGAGGACGATGTCGAGAGGGCGGAGGTGGTAGGAACGGCCTTCCACGATGTAGTCCGCTTCGCCATTTAACAGGATCAGGACTTTGTGGAAATCATGATAGTGGTAGGCAACCGGTGTATCCATCTGCCCGCGCAGGTGGAAGAGGCGGAATTCGTGGTTGAGGTAGCCGCGTTTTTCGTAGGCGGGGGATTCGTGGGTGGTATTTTCTGACATAAGGGGACTCCTTTTTTGAGTGTATTGCAGGTTGATTGTTGCGGGAAATTATATCTTGTATAAATGCATTGAGTTTGTTGTTTTCCTCTGAGATAAATATGTTTTGAAACACAGACATTTCATTTCTTAGTTCATATTATATAGCATTATATGCAATATTTAAAGCATAATTCTTCTATTAAAAGCTGCTATATTTTCCTAAAATAAAAATTAAAGAAAGAGTGGTTTCCAGAACGGAAGTAGAATAGAAATCATTGATGAAAGAATTTTATGGTATTGATTAAAATAGGCAGGAGGTATCGCGATGAAACAGGTTGTGCTTGAAAAATATCACTGTATGGGAAATGATTACCTGGTGTTTGATCCAAATAAGAATGATCTGGAATTGAATGCGGAGAATATCAAGAAGATGTGCAGCCGTCATTTTGGCATCGGCGCGGATGGCATTCTGGCGGGTCCATATCTGGGGGAGAATGATTTTTATGTACACATCTACAACGCGGACGGAAGCGAGGCGGAGAAGAGCGGCAACGGCATGGGTATTTTTGCAAAATATCTGCGGGACGCGGGATATGTGCAGAAAACGACGATCTCCTGGAAAACGCTGGGAGGCGAGGAGACAGTCTTTTATCTCAACGAGGATGCGACCCGTGTGAAAATTTCGATGGGACATCCGACGTTCTGGAGCGATGAGATTCCGGTGACCGGCGAGCGGCGGGAGATGGTAAACCAGACGATGGTATTTGGAAAGATTCCGTATGTCACGACTTGTCTTTCAATGGGAAATCCGCACTGCGTCATCTGGATGAATGAGATTTCGAAGGAAATGGTGTGCCGGATCGGCGAGCATTCAGAAACATCCGAATATTTCCCGGAAAAGGTCAATACGCAGATTTTAAATGTCCTTGACCGGACGAATATCCAGATTGAGATTTACGAGAGAGGCGTTGGATATACGCTGGCGTCCGGAAGCTGCGCCTGCGCGGCGGCGAGTGCGGCATACCGCCTGGGACTTGCCGATCCGCATATGTACGTCCATATGCCGGGTGGCACGCTGGAAGTGGAAATCAAGGAGGACGGCATGGTTTACATGGTCGGCGAGGTCGGCTATGTGGGACATATCCAGTTGGGAAATGAATTGAGCGAACAGCTTCGGATTAAATAAAAAAGTATTTGACAGAAAAATATCGGACTGCTATATTTTATTTATAAAAATTGTGAAAAGAATGACAGGGGCATTCTCACACAGCAAAACGATCATAAACGTATGCTTGAAATTTTGGGGGCTGTATAGGCAGGAAAATTCTGGGCGTATATGAAAAGAGGGCGAGGGGGCTGACTGGAAACAAAGACAGCTGCCTCGTTTTTTATAGGAGGAAATGGCGATGGGAGAGAATACGAACCGATCCGAACCTTTTTTTGATGAAGATGTTGATTTGGTAAAGCTGCAGTTTACCGATATTTTTGGACAGTGCAAAATGGTCCAGATGACGCGGAGGCAGGCGGAAAAAGCGATGAAAGAGGGGTATGCAATCAACCGGTTTGCGCTCGGCGGCTTACAGAAAGCTGGGATCGAGGGCGCGGCGGCGCCGGAGTATCTGACGGACCAGAGCGAGAGTGTGGAATTGTACTTGAAGCCGGATGCATCAACGTATCAGGTTCTTCCGTGGGATTCCGGGCAGGAAAATGTAGCGCGCGTGATCTGCCAGGTCTGCAATGCGGATGGGACGCCGTCATGGACGGATTCGCGTCATATTTTACAGGAAACGGTAAAACGTGCCGAGAAGATGGGACTGGACTTTGATTTTGATTTCCAGTGTGAGTTTTATCTGTTTCACACGGATGATGATGGGAGACCGACGACGGTGACGCATGAGGTTGCCGGGTATTATGACGCGGGGCCGATCGATCTGGCAGAGGGCGTCCGCCGGGACATGGTTCTGAGCCTGGAGGAAGCAGGATTTGCGATCGAGAGCACGCATCATGGTCTGACTGCCGGACAGCACAGCTTCGTCCTTCCGGCGCGCCGGGGCATTGAGGCAGCAGATTATTTACAGACGTTCAAGGCGGCGGTCAAACGGATTGCGAAACGCCATGGTCTGCATGCGACTTTTATGCCGAAGCCAAACATGAGCGGCGACGGCTCGGGGCTTCATGTGGGCGTGTCGATCTCTTCCAGACGGGGCGCCGAGGCGATGGCGCAGGCGAAGCATTTTGCAGTAGGCGTGCTTAAAAATCTGAGTGATATGATGATTTTTACGAATCCGACCGTCAATTCATATAAACGTCTGGCGGCGGAGCGGAGCACGGTGTTCCAGCCGGAGTTCCCGGCGGCTGTGTGGGAAAAAGGAAGTGAAAAGGCAGTTCATGTGAAGGAAGACCGGAACGGACGTATTTCCGTGGAAGTGCAGTTCCCGGATCCGTCTGCGAATCCGTATCTGGCGCTGACGGCGATTCTGGCAGCAGGACTGGAAGGAATCGAGAAGGCGCTGGTGCTGGATGAAGAAGCGGGCGATGAGAATGCGCCGCGGTTCCCGGAGACATTGGGGATATTGCTCCAGAAGCTGGATCAGAATGAATTTGCACACCGTGTATTTGGGGAAAAGTTCTGCCGGATGTACGGCGAGGGCAAGAAAGAGGAGTGGGAACGCTTCTGTGCCTATGTGACGGATTGGGAGACAGCGGAATATCTGTATCGTTGTTAGGGGGTACGAAATCGCAGTGAGGTGAGACCACGTGGGAAACATCATAGTAGCATTTTCGAAGCCGCAGGACGGACGAAATATTAGAAATATACTCGTAAAACATGGAATACAGGTCACAGCCTCCTGCACATCGGGCGCGCAGGTTTTAGCGTTAACCGATGATTTGCGAAGCGGGATTGTGGTGAGCGGCTACCGGTTTGGTGATATGACCTGCCGGCAGCTTGCCGACCAGCTGCCGCCGGGATTTGATTTGCTTCTCATTGCTTCCCCGAGCCGGTGGAGCGGCGAAGCGATGGGAAGGATTGTCTGCCTGCCGGCGCCGTTTAAAATGGGAGATTTAGTTTCGACAGTCCGCATGATTGAGCAGTCACAGGCGGAAAAAAGACGGCGGATGCGCCGCCAGCCGCCGCAGAAGCGCAGGGAAGAGGATCAGAAAGCGATCGACACCGCAAAGGCTATTTTGATGGAGCGGAACCGGATGGCGGAGCCGGAGGCGCACAAATATCTGCAGAAATGCAGCATGGACAGCCAGGTCAGCCTTATTGAGGCGGCACAAATGGTAATCAGTCTTTACAAAATGGCGTAAGATCCTTTACAATAGGATCAAAAAGGCAGAAGGAGCAGCAAAAACGATGAAATTTACAAAAATGCAGGGACTTGGCAATGATTATGTCTATGTCAACTGTTTTGAAGAAACGGTAAACGATCCGGAGAAGCTGGCGATTGCCGTCAGTGACCGCCATTTTGGAATTGGTTCCGACGGATTGATTCTGATTACCCCATCTGAGGTGGCAGACTGCCGCATGGATATGTACAATCTGGACGGTTCCCGCGGCGCGATGTGCGGCAACGGCATCCGCTGTGTGGGAAAATATGCGTATGACCACCATATCGTGGACAAGCCGCAGATTTCTGTTGAGACATTGTCCGGGATTAAATATCTGGATATGAAGGTTGAAAATGGCAAAGTAACGGCGGTCACCGTCGATATGGGCGAGCCGGAGCAGACTTCCGAGCTTCCGGAGAAGATCGAGGTAGATGGAACGGAATACGAATTTACCGGAATTTCCATGGGAAATCCGCACGCCGTTCTGTTTATGGATGAGATTGATTCCCTGGATCTGGAGACGATTGGACCGAAATTCGAGTTCCATAAGCGTTTCCCGGATCGTACCAACACCGAGTTTGTCAAGGTCATTGACCGCACACACGTAAAAATGCGTGTCTGGGAGCGCGGATCCGGCGAAACGATGGCATGTGGAACAGGTGCCTGCGCGGTTGCCGTTGCATCTATTCTGGCAGGGCATACGGAGGATGCGGTTGAGGTCGAGCTGCTGGGCGGCTGCCTGCAGATCCGCTGGGACCGAGAGAAAAACCGCGTGTTCATGACTGGACCGGCGGTGGAAGTGTTTAGCGGGGAGTATGAGGAATAATTAAACAGGAAACTTTGGGACTTCTTTCACATATGGTAGTAGTACAACGATATGTGAGAGGAGTCTTTTCTTTTGGAAGAAAAAAAGAAAGTGATGATAGATGCCGGGCACGGCGGAACGAAAGATCCGGGAGCAGTATTTGAGGATCGGATGGAAAAGGACGATACCCTGCGTCTGGCGCTGGCAGTAGGGAGGATTCTCGAGGAAAATGGGGTGAATGTCGTCTACACGCGGTCAACGGACGTTTATGACACGCCCTACCAGAAAGCAGAGATGGGAAATGAGGCGGGCGCGGACTATTTTGTTTCCCTGCACCGCAATGCGGCGAGTGAGCCGGGAAAAGGTTCGGGCGTCATGACGCTGGTGTACAAGACAGGCAGGGAATCAGAACAGCTGGCGGATTCAATCCAGAGAGAGCTGGCGCGCACCGGATATGTGGATCTCGGCGTGATCGAGCGCCCGGATTTGATTGTGCTGCGGAAAACGCAGATGCCGGCGGTTCTGGTTGAAGCCGGATTTATCGACAATCCGGAGGATAACAAGCGGTTTGACGCGCAGTTTGACGAAATTGCGGCGGCGGTTGCATCTGGGATTCTAAATGTAATCGATGACGACATGGATCGCCGTCCGGTGGAAGAGAGCGACTATTATTACCAGATCCAGACGGGGGCGTATCGCATCCGATCGCTGGCAGAGCAGCAGTTAGAAGAACTGCGTCGTATGGGATTCCCTGCATTTCTGGTGTACGATGGGACGTATTTCAAGCTTCGGGTCGGTGCGTTTAAAAATCTCGACAACGCTGTGCGGATGGAACAGGAACTGCGGAAGGCGGGATTTCCGACGGTGCTTTTGTATGAGAGGGAGGTGAAGTAGGGGAGAAAAGCTGAAAAACAGGCACTATCTGAAAATAAGAATAGAATGACTTATTTGATTGATTTTTACTGTGCTTTTGTAAAAATGAATGGAAAAAATCCTCTCATTATGGTATGCTGAAGATAGAAAGCAACCTGCATTTTCTTGTAGATAAAGGGAGGGGTTTGGTATGTCAGAGAAGAAAAAAATTATCATCACGATTGCGAGGCAGTATGGAAGCGGCGGTGCGGATACGGGCAAAAAGTTGGCGGAAGATCTGGGGATCAGTTTTTATGATAAAAACATTCTCCGTATGAACTCAGATGAGAGCGGTATCAAAGAGAGCTATTTCCATCTGGCAGACGAGAAGGCGGGCAACCGGCTTTTATACAAGATTATCAATACATTGACACCGGAAAAGGGCGCACCGTCGTTCGGTTCCGATCTCATTTCAGCCGACAATCTGTTTCGTTTCCAGTCGGAAGTGATCCGGAAGCTGGCGGCGGAGGAATCCTGCGTCATCATCGGCCGCTGCGCGGATTATGTGCTGGACGGCACCGAGGGACTGATTCGCGTGTTCCTCTACGCGGATATCAAGGTGCGCGAGGAGCGTGTGCGTGAGCGGAATCTCTACGCGGACAAAGATGTCCTCAAAAATATCCACCGGATCGACCGGGAACGCCGCGATTATAATCGTTATTATGCAGGGCGCGACTGGGAGAAGCCGGAGAATTATGACCTTTTGATTAATACGACACAGATTGGTGTGGACGGGGCGGTTCAGTTGATTAAGGATTATTTAAAAATGAGGGGGCTTTTGTAAGGGAAAAAGAATGACTTCCACTTGCAATTCAATATAGTATCGTGTAAAATGGCACATACAGCCGGGCGAATACGAGAGTGTTTGGACGGCTGTATGTGCTGTTTTGCTATTATTACAAGTAAGGGGAAAATATGAAATATCAAAATGATATTGACAAAATGAATACGAACCGGAATTTATTTCTGATGTCGCTGCCGATCTTCGTGGAGCTGTTACTGCAGCTTTTGGTCGGAAACGTCGATCAGATGATGGTAAGCCGGGTGTCGCAGCCCTCGGTGGCGGCGATTGTCAATGCGAACCAGATCATGAACCTGGTGATTATCGTGCTGAGCATGGCATCGACGGCGGTTACCGTGATTTTGTCCCAGTATCTGGGCGCGCAGGATGAAAAAAATGCATCCCGGACCTGCATGGTCTCGATCGTGCTGATCGGCGGCGTCAGTCTTGCGGCAACGATCCTGGTTTTTGCCGGGCACACGCCGCTTTACCGGGCGATCCATGTGCCGGAGGAGGTTTTTGATGAGGCGTCGCTGTATCTGCTGATTGTCGGCGCATTTATTCTGGTGCAGGGATTTTATCTGACCTTCTCAGCGATGATCCGCGCATTTGCTATGGTAAAGGAAGTCATGATTATATCAGTTATCATGAATGCCATGAATATTGTGGGAAATGCGATTTTAATCAACGGCTGGTTCGGAATGCCGCAACTTGGGGCGGTCGGGGCGGCGATCTCGACGGATATCAGTAAGTTAGTTGGTTTGGCATTGATGATCGGAATGTTTTTCAAGAGCCGCCGCGTCAAAATGGGAATGAGTTATCTGCGTCCATTTCCGGTGCAGATTTTAAAAAATCTCTGCCTGTTGGCAATTCCGACGGGGGTCGAAAGTTTTTCGTACAATCTCTCTCAGATGATGATTCTGGGAATTGTTAATTCCTTTGGCACGCTGGTTACTGTAACCAAGGGATATTGTACGATTTTTGCCAATATTGATTATGTTTATGCGATGGCGATCGCGACGGCAACCCAGATTGTGCTGGGCTACCTGATCGGAGCGCGCCGTCTGAATGATATACAGAAACGAGTGAATGCGACATTGAAGGTTGCGATTGCGGCGTGTGTCGGGATGGCGGTGCTGATGTGCCTGGGAGGTAAATACATTTTCCTGATTTTCACAGACAACCCGGAGATCATTGCGCTTGGACGGCGGATTCTGGTGATTGAGATTGTGCTGGAGATCGGGCGTGCGGTCAACATTGTTATGACCAAATGCCTGATTGCGGTCGGCGATGTCCTGACCCCGACCACGGTCGGAATCACCTTCCAGTGGGTCGTAGCTGCCGCCGGCTCCTGGTTGCTCGGCAGCAAGCTCGGCTGGGGGCTGGAAGGCGTCTGGATCGCAATGGCAGCCGATGAATGCGTGCGCGGACTCATTTACGCGGTGCATTTTAAGAAAGAACGTTGGAAGAAGAATTTTAAGGGCGTGAAGACGGAAGCAGAGTTGGGAGAGGCGTAGAAGATAAGCGAAGAAAGAAAGTGTGAGAAAAAATGAAAGAAACAGGATGGAAAAAGACAGCAGGGAATGGTTCTGATGGAAAAAGAACGGAAGGAAAGAAATCGTTTGGTCGGGGGGAGAAAGCAACTGGATTTTCCAAGAATAGTGCAAAAGTGGGAGTCAATGGGGAAAAACAGGGAAAAGCTGCTCGTAAAGTGTCTGGAGTTGAGGATAAATGGGGCACACATGGGGACAGGAAACGAAATGTAGGGGAAAAAGACGGTCAGAAAACGGTTCGTGGTGGACAGCGTGGAAAAACAAAATGTCCGATTTACCGTGAGTGCGGTGGCTGTCAGTATCTCCATTTAACCTATGATCAGCAGTTAAAAGAAAAACAGAAGCGCATGGAAGAACTGCTGGGCGGTGTCTGTCCGGTTCGTCCGATCATTGGAATGGAAGAGCCGTATCATTACCGCAATAAAGTTCATGCGGTATTTGGATTGGATCGGAAAAATAATCCAATTTCTGGCATTTACAAAGAGGGGACACATCGGATTCTTCCGGTGGATTCCTGTCTGATTGAGGATCAGAAAGCAGACGAGATCATCGTGACGATCCGGAGTATGCTTCGTTCGTTCAAGATTCGTGTTTTTGATGAGGACACCGGATACGGTCTGCTGCGTCATGTATTGATTCGCCGCGGCTTCACAACCGGCGAGATTCTGGTCGTTTTGGTGACAGCATCCCCGGTATTCCCGTCGAAGAACAATTTCGTCAAGGCGCTTCGTGAAAAGCACCCGGAAATTACTACGATTGTCCAGAATATCAACGGCAGAAGCACCAGTATGGTGCTTGGCGACAAAGAACACATTCTGTACGGAAAAGGATATATAGAGGATGTTCTCTGCGGGCTCCGGTTCCGTATTTCGTCCCGTTCCTTCTATCAGATTAACTCAGTTCAGACTGAGAAGCTGTACGGAAAAGCGATGGAACTGGCAGAACTTACAGGCAAGGAGACGGTGCTGGATGCTTATTGCGGCATCGGTACCATCGGACTTATCGCCAGCAAGCACGCAGGCAAGGTGATCGGTGTAGAGTTGAATCAGGATGCAGTGCGGGATGCGGTGCAGAATGCGAAGAAGAACGGCATCACCAATGCACAGTTCTTCTGCAATGACGCCGGACGGTTCATGTCTCATATGGCAGCCCGCAGCGAGAGCGCCGATGTCGTTTTCATGGATCCGCCGAGAAGCGGAAGTACTGAAGAATTTATCGACGCGGTAGCCCTGATGCAGCCGAAACGTGTCGTCTACATTTCCTGTGGTCCGGATACATTGGCACGCGATTTGAAAGTATTCGCAAAGCACGGTTATCGGGCGAAAGAAGCATGGCCGGTGGATTTGTTTGGGTGGACGGGGCATGTGGAGACGGTAGTCTTGATGTCAAGGAAAGATAAATAAGTGCCAGAAAGCGGCGTATTTCCTGGCTTTTTCGGAGATTTGGATTTGAAGCAAGACTTCTGAAAAAGCTCGGCTTTCTTATATGGAAACATATCCATTGCAAAATGTGTGTCAGGTTGTAACCTCGAATTAGATGTCACGATTTGAGACAGTGGATTAGATGTCAGGCATTTTGGGATGATTTTTGGAAAATGAAAAAGGGTGACAACCAATCCGGCAACTCGACCATTTTGGGTGTTTGCAGGCAGTGGATTAGATGTTAAGAATTGGAGGCGTATTTATGTTTAATCCTGGACTAAAAATAGGACAAATTATAAAGAACGCAGATATTGTTGAAATATTCAAATGCGGAAATATGGGAGGTATGCGCCGGTCAAGAACAACGAATACACTTGTTATCGTATCGGATTATACAAAAGGTCTTTATCATGATAAGTGGATCGGCGGAGTTTTACATTATACGGGCATGGGCAAATCAGGTGATCAGGACATTCATTGGGCGCAGAATGCCACATTAGCTGAGTCTGATTATAATGGAGTTGATGTTCATCTGTTTGAAGTTATAGATGCTGGAGAATATATCTACTGCGGAAGAATAGAACTTGTGAGCAAGCCATACACAGATGTGCAGCCCGGTGAAGATGGTAATAATCGAAAAGTATGGATGTTCCCAATAAGGCCTGTACCAGATAACGATGTAAAGAAGCCGCAAATGTTCGTGTTTAAGGATATGGATGACTACGAAAATCGTGGTAAGAATGTTGATGCTGAGTATACAAAAATGATGGCTGTTGACAAAAAAATAGGAACAAAGAAGCCTGTATTCGTTGCACCGATTGTTCCGAAACCAGAGCCAAAACCACAGATAGAAATACCAGCCGATATTGTCGGAAGACAGGTGAAACATAAAGCATTTGGCCTTGGCAAGATTACAGCGATTGAAGGAGCTACGATAGTCGTTCAGTTTGATAAGGTTGGATTAAAAAAGATGGGGTATGAATTCTGCATGGAAAAGAAGTTGCTGGAGTTTATATAAGGAAGATATGAAGACGATTAGAGTTGTCGCTGCAGTGATTCGTAGCGAAGATAAGATTTTTTCCACAGCAAGAGGATATGGTGAATTTAAGGGCCAATGGGAGTTTCCTGGAGGAAAGATCGAACCTGAGGAAACACCACAAGAAGCCTTAGTAAGGGAAATTCAAGAGGAGCTTGATGTAAAAGTCGAAGTTGGCGATTTGATAGACACTATTGAATATGATTATCCATCATTTCATTTAAGTATGGATTGTTTCTGGTGTAATGTTACTGAGGGTGAAATAAAACTCAAAGAAGCAGAGGACGCGCGCTGGCTTAGTAAAGATGAATTATACAGCGTTGACTGGTTGCCAGCCGATATGGGGCTGATTGAAAAATTGGGAGGTGTTTTTGGTTGAATAATGTTTTTGATACAAAAGAACGAATAGCACGTTCAAATATATATAGTATTTTTGGAAAATTTATAAGGCGCCAAATTGATAATAATGATGATGGAGAGGTATTGCTGAAGAAGGCTGGTCTATCCGCTTTTTGGGACGACTACAAAAATAAATTAAGCCCTTATTGGTATAACAGAGGATACCAGAGTAATAATGATGACTATAATCCTGAATATGTTTGTCTGTCTATTTGCGAAAAAATCGAATCTAACGAAGAAGGTTTACTTCGATTTTTAAATTTAATTCTCGATGGAATTCATGATATTGATGATAAACAGTATAATTTATTATCTAATTATCTTGGCGTAATTGGATATGAATTGCAAATAACGACAGAAAAAGACTATGGTTATGAATTAAAATATTATTCACTTATTCCTTCAACGGAGGGGGTTCAGCAGCGGAATACAGATATTTCATATTTACATTCTATGCTCGAAATGCATCATCCTGATTTAGTGATTCTGTATGATGAAGCAATTACAAATTTTGGATCAGGGCAATATGTCAGCTGTATAGAAAACTGCAGATCTTTGTTAGAGAATTTCTTTAAAAAGTTGGATACGATTAATGGAGATTATGTGAAAGGGATACTTGCGGCAACGGGCGAAAGTATAATTGATAATGGAGCACAATTGACGTCAATTAAGAAAATATATACATATTGGATCGATAATAAAAAGGGGGCTAATAGATTTAGGCTATTTCAGACAATGTATAGTGTAATGTCAGGACTTGGAACTCATCATGAGGATGTGGCAAGTAAGGAAGATGCACTTCTTCTCTTAAGGTATGTTGAGGATTGTCTGTTGTGGTGCTTTAGAAAAGGTGTAAACTGTTAATGACAAAAATGCCCTCCCGGCCATCATGGTCGAGAGGGTTTCGTGCATCTATTGGGATTATCCTTCAATCTCAATTTTCAGCCCAGACTTAAGCTCCACAGTGAAGTGGTCATCCCAGACGGTGATTCGCTCAAGCCAGCGCTTTACCAGGGCATCGTCGAAGGCCTCCAGGTGTGCGGGTTGCTGCTTGATAAAATCCTGCAACTCGTTGATGCGGGCAATCTGTGCGTCTCTGGCGGCGGTATCAACCGTGCACTTTTCGTGCTGTTCCCGGAGCTTGAAGATCTCGTCGGCAATCTCGTCGTAGGCTTCTTTGTTATTGGCTTTTTTGAGAAGCTCTTTTTGGAGTTCCTGCAGTCTTTCGTCAATGCCATCAGCGGTATTTTGCTGAGCACTACGGATCACCTTTGCAATGTTCTGCTGGAGCTGCGCCTGGTAGGTGGACTTATCGCCAAGGAGCGTGTTGATGGCCTGAACAACCACATTCTCTAATACCGTCTCATTGACGGTTCTTGCGTGGCATTCCTGTCCGGTTGGCTCCAGCCTACTGATGCAGCGCCAGACGATGGATTTGCAGCCGCGATTGTTCCAGTGGATTCTGCGGAACATTTCACCGCATTCGCCGCAAATGACAATCTGTGCAAAGCAGTGGTTGCAGCTGTAGGAGCGCTTTTTGCCATTGGCACTGGTTTTGACCACTCGCCTGCGTACCAGCTCTTCCTGTACTCTGAGAAAGATGTCCTTCGGAATAATTGCTTCGTGGTTGCCTTCTACATAGTATTGTGGAACGATGCCGTTGTTCTTGACTCTTGTCTTGTTCAGAAAGTCGGTGGTGTAGGTTTTCTGTAGAAGCGCATCACCGATGTATTTCTCGTTTCGGAGGATCTTGTTGATGGTGCTGGTCCACCATTTTGTTTTGCCTGCACCGGTGAGAATGCCGTCTGCTTCCAGTCCTTTCGCAATCCGATCCATCGAGTAGCCCTCCAGGTATTCACGGTAGATGCGTTTTACCACCTCTGCCTGTTCTGGATCGATGATGAGATTTCCATCTGCATTCTTGGTGTAGCCGAGGAAGTGATTGTGATTTACCTGTACCTGGCCATTCTGGTAGCGAAACTGGAGTCCCAGCTTTACATTCTGGCTGAGGGATTGTGATTCCTGCTGCGCCAGGGAAGCCATAATCGTAATCAGGACCTCACCCTTGGCATCCATTGTGTTGATGGATTCCTTTTCGAAGAAGACGGGAATGTTCTTATCCTTCAGCTGGCGGATGTATTTCAGGCAGTCCAGAGTGTTTCTGGCAAATCGGCTGATGGACTTGGTGATAATCATGTCGATGTTTCCGGCCTCGCAGTCGTCAATCATACGGTTAAAGTCCTCACGTTTTTTTGTGTTGGTGCCGGAAATACCATCATCGGCGTAAATACCGGCAAATTCCCATTCCGGGTTTTTCTGTATAAATTCTGTGTAATGTTCGACCTGAGCATCGTAGCTTGTAGCCTGCTCATCACTGTCAGTACTGACTCTGCAATACGCTGCGACTCTAAGCTTTGGCTTTGCATCCTGCTGCCTGGCAGTGTTTCCGACCTGCCGTTTTGCAGGGATGACCATAACATTTCCCATTATTTGACCTCGCTTTCTATCAGGCAGTATAGGTATTCTGCTTGCCTGACCGGATTTTCATAATTCTCTGTAATGTCACCAAGTCGAAAGGCGGTAGGTGGCCTTTTTATGATTGGTGCAATATAGCGGTCGTTCCGTCCAAGGTGTGTGGAGCGCTTATTAAGCTCCGCACTGACGGCATCGAAGGATGCTGGATCAATGATGGCCGGGTAGAAGTCATCTCCGAGGTAATGCCTGTTTAGCATCATGCGCTTGGCACCTGCATGGAGAAGGTTGAGCCCGGCTTCCTTTGCGGCATTGGTAAGGGATAGACCGCTTAAATAATTCTTGTAAAGGTCTCGAACCTGAGCGGCAGCAGCTTCATCTATCACTGCCTTGCCATTCTCGATCCGGTAACCGAAGGGTGTGTGTCCCATCAAATCATCTCCTTCAAAATAAGACCACAATGAAGTGCAAAGCCGATTTTCTGGCGGCTGTAAACCTCAATGTGATCCACGAATAGTTCAAATAATTTTTCACTGTATCCCAGCTGCATTTCTCCACGTTCGCAGAAGTGTAGCAGGCGCTCCGTCTCGTATACCTTTGTGGCATCCAGTGATTGGGAGCGATTCAGTGCCTCAATTTCATTGCGATAGTCATTGGCTTGCGATAGAAGAGCATTGTTTTCCTGGGTAAAAAGAATCTGGTCAATGTAGCCCTGTCCCATCAGCTTATGCAGGGTTTCTCGCTGTTCGGTGTTCTGCTCCAGCAACATTTCTAATTGTTGGATATTCAGAAGCGATGCATCGCCGGTGTTTTCCTGTAGTGCTTTCAAATAAGGCTTCAAGACCAGCTTGTGGCAGTAGACCAGCTTATTGATCATCGTGGTAAATGCAAGCTTCAAATCATCATCACGGATATAAAGCATAGAGCACCTGTTGGTGTTCTCCAGGTGAGTATTGCACACCCAGGCTGCGTATTTCCCGTAGGTGCTGGAATGGATTCTCCTACGGAAGGTATTCCCGCATTCGCTGCAGATAATCTTGCTGGAAAAGGCATAGCGCTGTTGATACTTAGCATTTCCCTTCTTGATGCCTTTCTCACTTGCTCGTTGTTCAATCAAGGCTGCTGCGGCTTCAAAATCTTCGTGGCTTATAATTGCTTCGTGGTGATCTGGCATATAGTACTGATCGAGGTGGCCGTCGTTCTTGTGGCGATTAAAATTGCTGTCGGTATAGGTCTTCTGGAAAATGCAGTCACCGGTGTATTTTTCATTCCTGATGATGTCACGAATACTGGTAGAGGTCCAGCGACCGCCCTTCTTGGTAGGAACCTGTTCCTGGTTCAGCTCCTTGGCAATGGCCTCCGTGCCTTTCCCGGAAAGAAGCTCTCGAAAGATGCGCTTTACAATTTCAGCCTGCGTAGGATCTACCAGGATTTCTCTATCCTTCCAGCGGTAGCCATAAGGCACATAGCCAAGCTTATAGCTTCCATCCAGGAAGCGTTTCTTAATGCTCCACTTGTTATTTTCAGAAATCGAAGCGGATTCGCCTTCGGCCATAGAGCTTAGGATGGAAAGAAACAGCTCACTTTCCATCGAGCCGGTGTTGATATTTTCCTTCTCGAAATAGATCGGAATATCCAGTGACAGAAGTGTTCTTACTATCTCCAAGCAGTCCGTAGTATTTCGGGAGAGGCGACTGATGGACTTGGTGATTACAAAGTCGATTTTCTTTGCTTTACAATCTTCGATTAGTCGCAGGAGCATTGGCCTTTTATCGGCCTTGGTGCCGGTGATACCTTCGTCAAAGTAGAGCCCTGCAAAGGTCCAGTCATCACGGGAGGTGATGTAGCTTTTGTAGTGCTCTTTCTGTGCATCCAGACTTTCGAGCTGTGCATCAGAATCCGTGGAAACGCGGCAGTAAGCAGCCACACGGAGCTTCTTTTTCGAAGCCAGTGAAGGTTGGATTTTATCGATTTTGGTCACCTTCTTCATGGTGATTCACCTCCTTTGTCAGTGTATATACATCACTCTAAAGGCCACATATATCAAGTGATTCTGGGCATAATCTCGACGAACATCGGAGAGAATGTATCGCGGTTTAGTTGCGTCAATTTGTTGAATTCCACCAAGGAAATAAGTCCAGCGGAGAGCAGCGCTTCGCTGGCTCTTTGGGCCATGAAGTAGTCGTAATCCTGTTGAATTTCGATGGATGATATCGGTACGGCCTTTAGATGAGAAGCGATATCCGTTGCCTGTAATACTGCTTTTGTTTCTTTCTGCATGAAAAGTACCTCCAGTTTTAGTTCTTCACTTTCCACTGGAGATTCGGGATGGATTTGAGCGGATAAAAATGACAAGGTGCATCAAGGTCTATGTATAAACTTCTTTATAGGCTATAAAAATAGGTCTATAGAAAAGTTAGGAAAGCACCATTGATACACCTTGCAGACAAAAAGAAAAAGGGCCTATAAGGACGCAAATCCTCATAGACCCTGATGGTTATCCCAGTAACTCATTTACTTTTGACTGCACAGCCGCATAATCATATCTGGCAGAAGTAAGGCGGTTCTTTCTGTCAGCGCCATTACCCCAGTCACCACGGATGACCTCACGCGCGATTTCATCAATGGATTTGAGCGTTGAAACAGAGGCACCGGATTCTGTTGTGATGAAGGCATCAAAACCGGCAGCCTTGAGCTTTGCCATCATGTTGTCAGCATTGGCCTTGTTCTTATAAGCTCCGACTTGTACACGATAAAGGGTACTCTTGGTAGGAGAAGTGCTTCCACCAAGATTTGCAGTAACCTTTGCGGCCAGATCACCGAGACGGGCATAGAGCCAGTTGCCGGGGCAGGATTTGTTGGCAAACCATCTGTGGACAGTGATCACCATCTCATCGGACTTTGGTGCATAATTCAGGGCCTTGTTCTTATCCCCAAACCATAGAAGCTTCTTCTTGCCATTACGCTTGCAGATATCTGTGCAGAGTGAGATAAGAGAAGCGTAGACCTTATCATTCATCGCATAAGGCTCCGACATGTCAGAGGCACATTCGATGGTTATGGCTCTTTGGTCATTGGCATTAGAAGAGGAGCACCAGCTGCGGTTCTTTTCCTCCACGCAGAGGGACATGCGGCCATCCTTGCCGATGCCATAATTGCAGCTTGCCTGTCTTGACGGACTGGTAAAGCATCCGCAGATGCTCTCGCAGGACAGCTGCCCCACCACGCAGTGCGGCGTGATGCGGTCGATGCCGTGTGTTCTCTGCCCGGAATGATTCGGACTGAGTTTGGTGTAGGACACCAGGGAACTGTTTGTATATTCCATATTATTTATCCTCACTTTCTGCTCTGTCATGGAGCTGTTCTAATACAATTTTGATTTTCTCCGGCACAGGCAGACCAAGGTGGGCTGCGTTCTCCAGAAGGCTCACGCCCTCATTGGAAACGTAGAAGAAAATTACTGCAGTTCTCAGTACACTGCCTGTCCCGATGACCTGTACATCCAGCACGTTGGCGATGCCCACGAGCAGGAAGATGAGCACCTTTCGGCAGATGCCCTTGTAGCCGACCTCGCTGGAGAGGTTCTTGTCCGCAATGGCACACATTACCCCGGTGATATAGTCGATCACCACAAAGGCAAGCAGTGCGTAAAGCAGACCGTCACAGCCGCCAAGGAAGTAGCCAAGCCAACCTCCGACAGCTGCAAATGCAAGTTGAATCGTGTTCCAGAATTCCTTCATAATGTTTGTCCTCCTTTGAATTTTGAGTATGAAAAAAGCACCTCGTCATGAGATGCCTGATTCCGAAATGATACAGAGTCATTCCTCTGTAATGGTGTATGTGATTTTCATGGTCTTATCTGCGGTCTTAATGACCGGAGTGCCGAGATTATTGATGGTGGCAAGGTAGGGAGTAATCAAGAACAGTTCCCGGTACAGATTGTGGACATTCGACCGAAAAATCCATTCGCGAAGTGTATATGTTTTATACCGTGCCATCTGATTTCGTCCCCAGGATGCGTAGCTTGCATCTGGCGTATCTCGTACATAGAGCTTTGGCTCGCCGTTTAGAAAATACCAGCCGTTGATCACGATGTCATCATCTACGATATAGGTCCACATGGTTGACGAGACATAGGTGATATTCGGTACCAGCTCAATGTTTGCTACATTGGTGGTATCAATGCGATACACCTGATTGCCCGTATAGCACATGAGCCATTTTCCGCTCATACCGAAGCTATAGAATTCACTGATGTCACTTGGAGCTACAATTTTCTGCGTAGTGCATTTATTGCCGTCAATACAGTCCATGTACCACTCGTAATTCTGGTGAGTGTAGTAGTCATTGTTGCCGCTGGTGTGACTATATTTACGGTTTTCTCGCCTGACTAATCCATACCATTTTCCATCTGCGGCATGATACAGGTAATTCCAGATATCTGAACTGCTGCTGTATGGTTCCTCCGTTCCATCCTTCTGTCCTCCTATGTAGTGGTAGTAGGAAGGGTAATGGTTCAGCTCAATCGTGGTTTCCTCATCGGCCTCCGTGGTCATTCTTGTCAGCGGCCGATCAACGAGCGCTGCATGAAGATAATCATCATGAATCTTTCGAAGCGTGGCCTGCGTAGAGCTATAGTAAGTGGTCATTTCCAGGCGATAGCCCTCACCGATATAAACGCGCTTGTTCCCACGCATGCAGTAAGGCTTATATTTATCCTGAACATTTGCTGACCAGGTTCCAATACGGACCATGTAGTTACCGGCATATTGAGTTCCTTTTCCGGCCAGCGTGTTGGATAGGCAGATAGCAGAAATCGTTCCATTCGCCTGTGAAGTAGCAAAGTCCCAGACAAAACGGTACCCGCCATCCACTTCCTTACTCTCGGTGAGGTTCCGACTGCCTCGCCGGATATCCTCCGTGTTATTGGCATCATCCGAGGCATAGCCGATCAGCGGATTATTCAGCGGAGCATAGATATTGTCTGCACGCTCCTCAAGTGCATTCTGGTATAAAAGAATGCCGCCCATGATGTTTTTCTTAAGCGGCAGCATCCAATCATCTCCAGTGGAATTATTAAATGTGGTGCCGTTATAAAGCATTCCTTTAATGTTGCAGTTCAGAACATCCATCGCGGCTTCCGTCACCAGGTTTGTATCTTCGTAGCGCTCCTTTTTGCCGGTATGGATATCTGTAAGTTCAATTACAGTTTTTCCTTTTAGCATAATCATTCCTCCGTATTCAGATAGTCGGTTGTGATAGATTTGAGATATCCGTCTGCACCGCTGATGATAAATCGATATTTTAGCTGTCCGGTAGTTGCTTTCTCCGCCCAGGAATCCACACTGATGGCTTCGAGAGCAGCCTTCGACATTCCGGATTTCTCCTCGGACAGCTTTGCCCACACAGCATTGATGCAGCTCCACCAGCTTGCTCCGTCATCAAAGGAGACCGCAAACAACGCCTCGTCCGAGCAGTCCGCAGTTACCTTTTCAATGCCAAGAATCGTGGAATCTGACATATCGATGTTTTCGGAATAAAGCACCTGCGGAATTGGCACTCCTGTATAGTTTACCTTCATGTCTGGGAAGAGATTCTCGGAATCATGCCAGTAAAGGATGGTTGGATCGTGCAGCGTGATGAGAAGCTTTCCATCCGGGATATCCTGTGTACCACGAGTTTCAAAAAGCTCTGCTGTGAGTTTGGTTTCTTTCAGTTTAATAAGAGCATTTTCTCCTACGGTATACAATGCGCCATCGGCATCCGAAATGAGATACCTTCGGTTGTACGGATCAAGAAAAACAGGTGCATGATCCACATATTCAAAGCTGTTTCCGGCTTCATCCTTCGGTTTAAAAGAGATGGTCTTTCCTGTAAGGGCCGTAAAGGAAATCGTGCCATTCCCGGTAACCAGACTGGAATCTGCCAGGTAACTGCTATTGGTTGGGATGGTGTCAAAGGAGACGCAGATTTCTCCGGTATCGAAAAGAATTGCATCCCAGATCATCTGAGTTGTTTCGGTTCGATTGCCGTGCACAGAGTAGCCTTCCCAGCGGATACGAAGGAACTTGTAGGTTCCCCAGATCGTACCTTCCTCTCTTCGAAGTGTCATAAGATCGGTATCTCTGCGGACGATTTTCAGATGCTCGGTATTTTCACCAAAGCCAATCCAGGAGTTGCCACTGACATAAAGGGTTGAGGCTGTTTTTCCTTTGTATTGAAACCAGTCAACGCCTTTTACGGTATCGGTGCCATCATCCTGCAAAGAATTATTTCGAAGGATCTCCATGTGCTCTGTTCTCTTTAAAAGATCTTCTATAGTTCCATAATCAAACATTGCTTACCTCCAGTTCTGTTATTTCGGTCATGTTCTGAAGCCCAAGTGAAAATGTAGCAAGTCGTCCTCGGTCAATCTCCTGGTCCTGACCAGAAATACGAGTGCTGAAAGATTTTTTCAGCTTTACGGCATCATCGGTAATCTCAGTAAAGCTATTCAGAGGAAGGGCGGCAGCATACAAAACCTTCATGTTGATAAAAGGAAGCGTATCAAAGGGCAGAATTGTAAGACCGGTTAAGCTATCGAAGTTCTCAGTCGGAATCACAAGCTTCAGCACCCGACCACGATCAAGGCGGACGTTGCTATTTCCAGAGAGAGCGTAGTCCTTACGAAGCTTGAATACCTCATCATCAAGGACATATTCCTTTTGGTAATGCATTTTCTTTTTATCAGCGGTTTCTACCACATCATGTACAATCGGTGCAAAGAGGCGAAGCGAGTCCTTCATGGACCGCATCGGCATTCCGGTTAAGGAGATAGATGCCACGTGGTCGTTTAATCCTGTCTTTTTCGGAGCAAGGAAATGTACCGTAACCGTGTCATGCAGCGTATGTGTAGGCATAGAGGAAAGAAGAATCTTCTTCAGGGTATCGTCTGCCGTGATCCGTCCATCCCAGCGTTCCTGCACACCAAGTCCCTGGCCGGTGATGGTCGCCATGATATTTTGTGCCTCGATATGCCCGGTTCCATTTTGCATGGAGATCAGCACCTCAAAGGTATGAAGCTGATTTGCCGTAAGGCCGATGATCGGGTAATAGAGCGTCAGGAGATGCTTGCCGCTGAGCCACGATTCTTTCGGGTGGAATTCCTCAACCTCATGACCATCCAGCACATAGAAAACGGAGAGTGCAGTTTTTCCATCCTCGTTCCAGGAAAGCGGAAAAGAAATCACCTTCTTGTTTTCAACTTCGTTTCCCTCGTCATCTGTGGTTGTTCCGAGATCAATGGTTGTTTCTGCAGTAAGCATCCGGGTATCAGGATTGCTTTCCACTTCCATGATCGCCTGGGCATGAAATTCCGCATTGGTCTCATCACCGGATGCAAACTCCATGTTGATAATGGACAGCCTTTCTTCTCCGGCATCCAGTGCCAGAGCATTGGTGAAGGTGTAGATGCTGAGCTTCGTTTCGCCAATGGAGCTGATCAGTCCACTGATGTTTTTGTCGTTCTTACTTTTTGCTGCAGCAAGCCTTGGATTTTTGCCGACGCATTTCACAGTTTGCTTTCCATTGATTTTTGTGTAGATAGAAGTGATTGCAGACTGTTTGGTTTCATCTGCATGGCCGCCGGTAAAGCGGAGCACATCTCCCAGGTCCAGCGCAGGATTGCCGATGGTTTCTGAATCAAAGGGTACATACTCTACCGAAGAAACTACATCCAGTATGGCATTTATAATCCGCTTTCTGGTTTCTTCCAAGCCAAACTGCAGAAGCGGATTCACGCCAAGATTCATCGTCAGCCCATCATCCGGATCCTTCGCATAGTATTCCGCTGTTTCCGTCTTTTTGTTGGTAGAGCTGACCGCTGTGTAGCGAGTAACGAAATCGGAAAAGCTGCTGCTGAACCGATGACGAATATCAATTGCCATGACTGGCGTGCTCCCGTAAGCGGTCAGAGAAAGCTTTCCATAACGATCAATGACCGCAAAGCAGCCAAGCGTCTGGGCAAGGTAATAGAGAAAATCACGCCACGATTCGATGTCATTATCCTGATAGATACCAAGTAGCTCGGTGCCATTCGGCAGGGCCTCGATTTCTTCCTTTGTTTGCGCAAGCTCTACATGACAGGCCTTCGATAACAGAGAAAGAAATTCATAGGGAGCTGCACTGGAAAGACCTTTATTAAAGGATTTATCCAGGTTCAGCATTCCATCATAGGCTTTCAGCTCCAGTGTTTTGATACGGCGATTGGCTTCGGCCACGTAGAACACACCCATCGGAATGCTTTCTGTACTGCCATCATCAAGCAGCAGATGGAACCAGAGTTTGATTTCAGCTTCATCTAAGGTGTATCGGTCGATATCACAGAACAGGCTGATGGCAAGCTCTGCGGCATACACAGAGCCAAGCTCAATTTCAGAGTTTCCGCAGCACTGTCTTGAAATATATCCGCTGCCTTTTACGATATCCTCATTTCCAAATTCATAGGTTTTCTTATCACTGGTGGTGATCGTGCCGGTCCAGTAATATTTTCTTGTGTTGCTTTTGATTGCCCGCATAAAGGCATCCGATACTGGATACACAAAACCACCTCCATTAAAATTCGTTCAGGGTAAAGCTCACTGTCCACAGTCCTTTATAGGATGTGTCCTTTTTGAGCTTCGCCTTAAATCCACTGATGTACATTTCTGTTTCTTTTTGGGATAAATTCTCGGTATCAAAATATTGAACCGTCAGCTTTGGCAGCTTGGAATAGGCCGTCAGCTGCTTCAGCCATTTCGAGGATACAGAGAAAGAGACGGATATCTTCACGACACCCGTCCTTACGACATCTCGCTGCGTAGTACCTGCTTCAGTTTCACCGCTGGAATCCGCCTCTACATCGGAAAGATCGAGGTCATAGGAATCCGGCAGTGGGAGAGCAGTACCGTTGAAATTCAAATATTGCATAAATGCCATCGTTACCGACCTCCACTTCTAAGATTTGCCCTCTGCTGGGCATTGACAATGACTTCATCTAACATCGTGCCTCCAAGATAGACCGGAATTACGATGTCTCCTGACTGGTCAGTTACACCAGCGAGGCCTTCACGGATGGCAGCAGTGATAGCAGAGAGGGTATCGGCTGTTCCGGCAGATGTAGTGGCCGTGGCAGTTTCCATTCTCCCAATCTGCGGGTTGATCACCATGCTGGTCGCAACACCATCCATTGCCTTTGCCACAAGGCTCTTGCTCTCTTCAATTCCACGGGCAAGTCCAGCCATGAAGTCCGGCATCCAGGATTCATAATCCGTGAGTGGTCCTTCATCCGGTACGGAGAAGTGCAGTACGGAGCGAATCTTGTTTGCCACACCATTTACCGCATCGGTAACTGCGCCAACAGCCGACTTGATACCATTCACGATACCCATGATAAGGTCGCGTCCCCAGCTGAATGCCTGAGAAGCCAGACCTTTGACGTAGCTGACGGCACGCTCAAAGCCAGAATGGATCACGTTATAAATCTGACCAATGATGCTGCCGACAGCCGACTTTACGCTATTCCAGATGGAAGAAACCGTGTTCTTAATGGTATTCATCACACCGGAGATGTAGCCGCTGATGCTGTTCCAGATACTCGTCACCACACCCTTGATGGCATTCAGCACAGATGTGACTACAGATTTGATAGCATTCCAGACCGTCGTAAAGATGGACTGGATCGTGGTCAACACCGTAGTCACTACAGTCTGAATGGCCGTCCAGATTGTCTGGAAAAAGCTCTGCAATGCAGTGAGAAGCGGAGTCAGGAAGGCAACGATGGCATTCCAGATTTCTTGTATTTTGGCACTGATCGCATCCATCGCCATGCCAATCAAGATTTGAATGGCCTGAAAAATTGTCTCAAATAGATATCGGAATGCTTCGAGCAGCGGACCGAAAACCGACACAAATCCGTTCCAGATATTCGTGACGGTGTCGACAATGCCCTGAACAATGCCGCTGACTGTCGTGCTGATTGCAGTCCAGATGGAAGAAGCAGTTGCAGCAATGCTCGTCCAAATACCGGAAAGAAACGTTGCAATTCCTGAGACGATGCTTCCAATCGTATCGGATATTGCCTGCCACACCGTACCGGCAAGTGTTTTGATGTTCTCCCATAGGCCAGAAAGGAAGGTTCCGATTTCCGTCCAGTGTTCTTTGATCACAATGATAAGATTTGCCACTGCAAAGACAATCGCGGCTACCACGCCTGCAACCAGTGCTGGAGCACCAAGAATGACCGCACCGACAGCAGCAAGGGCAATGCCAACGCCCATCAGGATATCCTTTACTACGGAGAATCCGTTCTGGAACATATCAATGAAGTTTTTCACAGCAGTGATAGCACCACCGATCACAAGACCAATGCCGGAGAATACCTTCATCACAGCGCTAATTCCAGAGGTCGCTGCACCGATGCCCTTGATGGCTCCCGTGACCGTATTCACGGCACCTGCAATCTTCGGTGCCATCGTCATAATGGAACCAACTGCGCTCATGATCTTTCCGACAAAGATAAGGACCGGACCAAGGGCGGCGACAAGAAGTGCTACAACGAGGATAATCTGCTTTACTGGTTCTGGCAGTTTATTCAGGAAGTCCACCAAGCCCTGCAGAGCTGATACCAGAGAGCGGATTGCAGGCATCATAAGATCCGCAAAGGAAATGGCGAGCTCCTGAAGCTGCGATTTCAGAATCGTAAGCTGACCACTTAGGTTGTCCTGCATGGTTTCTGCCATCTTCTCAGAGGTGCCATCACAGTTCTTGATCGCGCCTTCGAGCTTTGAAATGTCTCCAGGTGCGGAGTTCATAAGAGCAAGGAAGCCGGACATGGCATTCTTACCGACGAGTGCCTCTGCATTCGATGCTTTCTCAGAATCGGAGAGCTGCCCGAAGGCAGACCGACAGTCTGCAAGTATTGCCGTGAGACTTCGCATCGATCCATCGGCATTGGTGGTTGCAATCGTCACATCCCCGATGGACTTGCCGGAGAGCTTCACCTCGCCAGTAAGGTTGTTCATGATGGTACGAAGAGAGGTACCGGCCTGTGAAGATTTGATGCCAGCATTCGCCATAAGACCGATGGCCTCTGCGGTATCCT
>OGKA01000077.1_pt1 | contig 112543 bp, 113 predicted proteins | sample 1572211 | NCBI WGS metagenome assembly OGKA01 (sample SAMEA2582125, study PRJEB24529) | metagenome | biome: Human gut stool | place: China | collected 2011 | reverse complement strand
TTTGTTGCTCAGGTACTTAAAAAAAATATTTTATAATAGTGTTGCGGAATTAAGGGTAAACTATATTTTAATCATTTAATTAATTAACGACAGATGAAAAAGTTATTTTTTGTTTTGTACGCATGTTTATGCGTGGGATTGTGGAGTTGTAGTAACGATGATGAACCGACAGTACCTGCAAAGCAGGAAGTGGCAGTTAGTTTCGAAGACAAATTAACGGAACCTAATACATCATTTGCCCCTACTGAAGGTGAGGAATACAATAAATGGTATAAAGTTACATCGTTTACCGATAGTAAATCGCTGATAGAATGTAACAACTACTTTAGTGATTGGGGCTTTGGTGGCGGATTTACCTATACCAATACTACCGATGTAACTACTCCGGGCTATTCTAATCTCAGCGCGATAACCGGAAAGGGTAAGGATGGCAGTGTATATCTTACTGTAGCTTTGTCGAATCCTACTAAATTGACTAACTTGCAGGCTACTGCATATCAGTTCAAGGGAGCTTATATAACTAATACTACTTATGCTTATTTAGCTGTAAAAGATGGGAACGATGGAGGTGGATATGTAAAAGGTCCTTTCGAAAGCGGTGATTATTTTACAGTAACTGCAATCGGTCATGCAGCTTCTGGCGAAGAAGTTGGAAGAAGCACCTTCTATCTGGCAGACTATCGTGATGGAAAGAGTTCTGTTGTGAATACTTGGGAATGGTTCGACTGGACTCCGCTGGCTAATGCTGCATATGTGACTTTCGAAATGGAATCTACCGATACAGGCGATTATGGTATGAATACTCCGAGCTATTTCTGTCTGGATGACATTACATTAGTTGAAAAATAAGGTTTTATTTTTCTTAATCATAATGAGGAGGACAATATTGTAAGTGTATTAAGACTCATTTTGAGAAAAGATGTTTTTGCGTTTAATACGCATTATAACACCCAAAGAAAGGATAAGTCAGAATAAAATAATCCTCCGGGAAATTATGGTTTATAACTACAGGGCCTGAAAGGGACGGTTAAGTAACAATCGTATAGATTGAAACTTAAAAGTAAAAAATCTCCTGCTTTTAGTCATATAAATAAATGAAGACTAAAGCAGGAGATTTGTGTGTTGTAACTTATAGGTTATAAGTACGTTTATCCAATTTCTCTATTTTGAACCTTTTTGCCTTTAAAGGTGTACCATTCTTTGTTCGGTTGGTAGAACAACTGACTTTTAATCAGATTTTCTTTGGCTTTTAAGCTTCAGGTCAAGTTTATTCATGCTAGAATGAAGTCTTGACATCGTTTCTTTTCCGTTTGATTATTGTCATTTGTTGTTTTCAGGCAAATCATCTTCTGGAAAGCGGTTCTGCATAAATATAAACTATAGGCCAACTGTCATCAATCCGAAGCTGTACGATGCGTGTCTGGTCGGTTTCCCAGATAGCCAGAGGAGTCGCATGGTCATGATGATAATCAAAATCGGCAGTATATGCTTCTGCCAGATCAGGAGAGTTTTTGTCGATGGACGGAGCACCGTATATTCCTGTTATGTAGCGGTAAAGTACATCGGATGATTTTTCGTAGAATACCTGCTCGTCTTCTCCGGCAGAATTAAATATATAGAGGTTCCACCCAGGGACACCATTGTCGGACAGATGGTTATAATATGTCAATTCAAAGTCGCTGTTGAACAGGTTTACGGTACCCGTTCTCTTCTGGTCTGGCTCATCAGGAAATTCGTTCCATTTCCAGCCTAAAAAGTCTTTTGTAACAACTTGCAGATTGATTGTTTCACTTCTGAAAGTTTCTTCTTTGTCTTTATATCCTGACAGGTATGTCTTATACTCGCCGGGATAATAAAAGCAGTGACTCCATAAAAAGGTTTTTTCCTGCTGTTCCATGATACGGAATGAGTGAAGATTTTTATCCTTGTCTTCTACTATCCACACTATTGAATCAAACTGATTGGAGATGTCCCACATGGAAACGGTACGATTGAACGAAATAGAGAAAGTAGTCAAATCCAGTAAGTTGCAGGTTGTCTTATCTGCATTCAACAGAAAGGTCAGGCTTCCGTTTTCCGGTGTTTCTGTTTCAGGATTTCCGGTAATTTCGGATAATTCAGTGCTCTTTTCACATCCACATAAGGCGATGAGGCACAGCATAGGTAGTAATATTGCTTTCTTCATACTCATAATGTTGTTACAAATTCATATCTTGTATATTCTGTAAATGAGTTGTCTTTGCTTAGTTCCAGATAAACCTTTTCAGAATCTTTTGAATAATAAAAACGAAAATAGAGGAACAGAGGATCACTGCCATCGGCTGGATTTATTAATAAAGCCCTGTTGGGAAGCAAGATAGACATCGGACCTTGGAAGCTGGCGTATTTGTTATCTTTCTCATAGTAGACAAAGTAATCATTATCGGTTCTTTGGTAAAGTTCGATGGTGGAGAAATTATCATCTTTTTCGTCGATGATGCCGTCCTGTGAATAGACAGACTTCCATTTGCCATAGAACGGACTGGCATGACTGAATTCTCCGTCGCCTTGTATCGTCAATTTTTCTGCATCCGCCTCACAGATGAGGTTTTGGGTAGCCATATTAGATAGCAGTTGGATACCGTCTTGAGTCCTGAGCCAGGAGTATTTTTGACTTTCCCAAATGCCGGAAGCATTGAAGGTGAAACATTCGGCACCGCCATCAGGGGCGAAAGTATAATAGAAAGTAGAGCCGGTAAAATGGTTGTGTGCGTCGGTTGCAAGCCAGGAGCCGATAAAAGGACAATCGAGAATATACGACAGTTGGGGATTCTTCAACTGAAGAGTTGCTCCATAAAACGAATAGTTACAATCTTTTATGGATTTGCCGTTGTCAAAATCAATGTACAATTGATTGTTGGAACAGTACCATTTCAGTGTACCATCATCATAAGACCCTTTGCCGTTTTTTTCGAAAACGAGTGTCTGGGAAAAATCACTGTCATTGCCCGAAGCATATTTCCACTTACCCTCCAGTTGCCAGTCGTAACTTTTGATAATGTTTTCTATTTCCTCTCCGCCGGGAGCGTTGGAGGGAGTTTCATTGTCGTTGCAGCCTGGCAAGCAGAACAGGCTGAGACATAGTAGCATACTGCTTAATGCATACTTCATGTTCATATTGAGTATTAGTTTAAATTCGAGATGGGGTATATTAAGTTGATTGTATGATATTTCTTTCTGATGCTGTAATAATTTTTATAGGTTCTGCGTGAATCTGTCTTTTCTGTATTGCTTTGTTCTTAACTTTTGTAAAGAGTGTTTCGTGATCAAATTGCTCCAGTGACAAAGTTAGCGAAAAATGTTCTTTCAAAGAAATTATTTATGGTGTTTGTTACAGAATCATTTGAAAGGAAATACAGAGAATAATTTATGAATTATATTGGCTGCTTCTCTTTTTTATTCAGGTCGTTTACGAAGAATAAATAAAACTGTAATTTTGCACTCCTTAAAAAAATATAGGTTTGAAGTAATGATTTTATAGTGACAGAAAAATGAAAAAGAGTCTGATAGCTTTGGCTTTTGGTACACTAGGGCTGGGTATTGCCGAGTTTACCATGATGGGTATTTTACCTTATGTAGCCCAGGATTTGGGTATTAGTATTCCAGTGGCTGGTCATCTTATTTCTGCGTATGCATTGGGTGTCTGCTGTGGTGCTCCGATGCTGATCCTGGCACGCAAACGACCGTTGAAGCAAACATTGCTGGCCTTGGTGCTGCTTATGATTATCGGAAATCTCTGTGCTTCTGCTGCTCCCAATTATTGGGTGTTAATGGCTGGTCGTTTTATATCCGGTCTTCCGCACGGTGCTTATTTCGGTGTGGCATCCATTGTAGCTGGTAAGCTGGCAGATGAAGGAAAAGGATCGGAGGCTGTGTCTATCATGATAGCAGGCATGACAGTTGCCAATTTGTTTGGTGTTCCTTTGGGTACTTCCTTGAGTCATACAATTTCGTGGCGTGTTACTTTCTTGCTTGTGGTATTCTGGGGGCTGATTACCTTATATTATATATATCGTTGGGTTCCACAGGTAGAAAATTTGAAGGATAACGGGTTTAAGGGACAGTTCCGTTTCCTCAAGTCGCCTGCGCCCTGGCTGATTCTCGGAGCAACCGCATTGGGTAACGGAGGCGTGTTCTGCTGGTACAGTTATGTCAATCCGATGCTTACTGAGATCTCCGGTTTCCAGACCAGTAGTATGACGGCTCTTATGGTACTGGCGGGCTTTGGTATGGTAGTAGGTAATCTGGTCGGTGGGCGTATGTCAGATCGTTATACGCCCGGAAAGGTTGGAACAGTAGTTCAGGGTATGATTGGTGTGGTTTTGTTACTGCTGTTTTTCTTTTCGCCTAATCCATGGTGTGCAGCTATACTCATGACGTTGTGTACTGCCGGCCTGTTTGCCGTTTCCAGTCCTGAACAAGTACTGATTATTCGTGTAGCTCCTGGAGGAGAGATGTTAGGAGGTGCATGCGTACAGATTGCCTTCAATTTAGGTAATGCGGTTGGTGCTTATGCTGGTGGACTGGCTGTCAGCGAAGGATATCGCTACCCTGCATTATGTGGAGTTCCATTTGCGTTTATAGGATTACTACTTTTCTTGATTTTTTATAAAAAATATCAGCATAAGTTTTAAGGAACTATGTGTGACAATTGGTATATGAATGATTCCTCTTACCGGTAATTTATGAGGGATCATCATATACATTTGATGTTTTTTATGTTGATTCAATGCACCTCTCAGCTTGTTCAGACTAGCTAAAATTTATGCTTAACCAACAGATTCCTCAGGTTTTTACGTTGATCCTATTTTATTTTTATTCTTGTAGGCAAAAATAATATTTATTGAATTAATCCCTCAGATTATTACGTTGATCCGTTGATCCTCTATGGTTGGGCAGTTTTTTCATCGGAATATATAAAAAGAAAAACCACCGATAATTTAGTTATCGATGGTTTTCTTTTGGTGATCCGCTTGGGGGCGGAACCTTATATTTTTTATCGCTAATAATCAGTTACTTATCTTGCTGTTTATCATTTAGTCCACCTATTTCACCTCGATTGAACTTCTTTGTTCTGCACTGATATACAACTCTTTGTCAGTACTGCAAAGATACGGATTTTTGCTTTGAAAATCAACGAAAATTCCAAGAAATGTTTAACGGAATGCTTCCTGTCTGTTTTTCTCAAGAAGTTCTTCTATATCAGATTCCCGATATAAAATTTTACCTCCAATCTGATAATAGGATAAGATTCCATTATTTCTATATTCTTGTAAAGTGCGTCTTGATACTTTAAGGTAATTTGCCAATTCTGCATCATTCATATATCTATGCCCATTAAGTGTTGGGTTGTTGCTCTTCAGAATATTTTCGAGTCTTGTTAGCGTATCTTTTAACCTATTGTATATCTGAATAACTTGCTCATTATCTTGGGTAATTACTTTGCTCATAATTTTCTGTTGTGTTTTTCAATGAACTTCTGAATATCTTCTTTTTTATAATAAATCTTTTTCCCAATTTGAGAATAAGAGATTTGGTCTGTATCTCTAAGATTCTGTAATGTTCTTGGAGAAATTTTGAGGATCAGGCAAACTTCTTGATTATCCAACCATTCCTCTATTGTTTTCTGTGAAGAAGTTGTAATCAATTTATCAATGGTATCAAGGAAGTTTTCAATTTCCTTTAATGTCTTTTCATATGTAGCTGTTTCAATTCCAATGATTTCCATATCCAAAAAAGTTGAGTTTGTACAAATGTATTTTGAATATGTATATGATACAAAATGTTGTCATTAGGTGTCGTCAGGTAGCATCAGATGTCATTGTTGGTGGCTGTGTTAACCCGTTTCCAATTCTGTATTACATAGTTTACACTTTTGGTTTACACTAAATATTAAGTAGAAAAAATATACGCCTAATTATCAGCGCCTAATAAGCTTGTTGATCTTTGTCTTAGATTCAGGCATACTATTTTCACTACTATAAGTACATACTCTTAGAGTGCGCACGAAGAGAGTATCGATTTATTCACTTAATAACATTGGAATTATGTCATATATAGATAATGAGATACTCGAAAGACTTATAGGAACCATGGTAGAGGGATTTGCCCGCATTGAAAAGAAACTGGACCAGATGAACCGTCTGAAAGAATGTATGAACGGAGACAGACTGCTTGATAATGTGGATCTGGCAGAGCTCCTTGGCGTGTCACAAAGAACTCTGGCACGTTACAGGCAAGAGGGCAAGATTAAATATTACTCGGTGGAAAAGAACGGGAAATCATTCTATCTTGCCTCAGAGATACAGAGTTTCCTTCTCCAGCGAGGTAAGAACATAGTAAATAATAAGTAGCAAATAGAATAAGTGACCGTATTCTAATGGAAAGATGATACGGTCACTTATGCATTACACTGGGATTGCGGTCACTTTCAATGTTTCCAGATTGACATAGGCACCGCGATACAGTGTCTTTCCTTCCTTGAACATTCTCCAGAGCAGGCCACATCCGATATGTGCCAGTGTGGAGTTAATGAACAAATCCTGTTTTTCCAAAGCTTCCGCCAGTGAGCAGCTTGGTCCCGATTCCTTTTCCTTGATTTTTGCATAGTCCACTTCCTCGGTGATGACATTCATTTTAGGCATGGGAATATATTCCTGTGAAGAAGGTTGGAGAACTTTCTCACGTACCGTCCCGATGATGACCTGTCCTTTTGTCTGGCTGTTCCCGAAATCCATCCAGTATATGGGAGCCGAATGGTCACTGAAGTTTTCTTTGCGGACTTTCTTCAGGAATTTCCAAAGCGTAAGACGTGAACGTATATTGTCCGTACAGGTTATGATGATATTTGCTGTGCTTTCTCCAGAAAAGTTCCTGGTGGGGAAACATTGCGGTTCTGCAGTCCATGCGTATCCGAAGAAACGGTTGATGCGTGTGACAAGTGATATGGCCTTGTTCAGTCCCAGTTCCGTCTCACTGAAAAGCTGGCGTCCTATATTGGCTTGGCTTACTGTGTCGGGATCGAATACGGTGACATGCAGTCCGGGATGGCCCAATGCTTGAAGTGCCATACTCATGCGTGCCAGATTGGTTATCACTTGTGAGCCGGTACCTCCGGCTCCGATGACGAATACCGTTACCGGATGACGCGGATTGAGCAGGTAGCAGTCGGTAAAATGTATTGGTTAAAATTATAGTGTTATATAACGATAGCCTCCTTTTGATTATACGGCTAGCATCATGTTACTTGTAGTTAATTCCTATAATCTTCATTTTAATTTTAATCAGTTTACTACCACATTTTTTCAGATGAATTTTCAAGGCGATAGTCATAAAGAAAATTCTCCTTAAGAAAGGAACAAATACGATTATAAAGCAGTATTGGAATTTATCTTTAATGGAATAGATAACTTAAAAAATAATACAAGTGTCATATTTCTTACACTGATTATTTCGATAAAATGTTTTTTTTGCAAAAAAATGTATATATATGATATTATCTAAAAGGCAGAAAATAATAACAGCCATCATGGCTGGAACTATAGTAGGAGGTGGATTATTTTTCCTTTATATGTTGAGGGCGCATACTTATCTTACTGATGAACCTTCAGCTTGTGTGAATTGTCATATTATGTCCCCTTATTACGCTACATGGATGCACAGTTCTCATTCAATAAATGCTACTTGTAATGATTGTCACGTTCCTCATGAGAACTTTGTAAAGAAATGGACTTTTAAGGGAATGGATGGAATGAAGCATGTTGCAGCTTTTCTGACAAGTTCTGAACCACAGGTCATACAGGCACATCCTGCAAGCTCACAAGTAATAATGAATAACTGTATACGATGCCACCAGCAACTTAATACTGAATTTGTGGAAACAGGACGTATAGACTATATGATGTCTGAAGTTGGAAAAGGGAAAGCATGTTGGGATTGCCATAGGGAGGTACCTCATGGAGGTAAAAACAGTCTCTCTTCCACTCCCAATGCGATAGTTCCACTACCTGAATCACCCGTACCGGAATGGCTTAAGAAAATGAAGAAATAATAAAATAAAACTATAGTATATGAACAATAATTTTAAATCTTGGCATGGATGGTTGTTGTTTGGTGTTTCAATGACCGTTGTTTTTTGTTTGGGACTTGCTGTATCTGCTTTGTCAGAACGCAGGGCAGAAGTGGTAAGCATATTTAATAACAGAAAGAATCCTATGAAGGGTATTGTACCTCAGAATGAGAAGTTCCAGAGTGATTTCCCAAGAGAATATCAGACTTGGACAGAAACAGCCAATACTGATTTTCAGAGTGAATTTAATGGAAACGTAATAGTTGACGTCCTAGAACAACGTCCTGAAATGGTCATTCTTTGGGCTGGTTATGCTTTTTCAAAGGACTATTCAACACCGCGTGGACATATGCATGCAATAGAGGATATACGAGCAACATTACGTACAGGGGCTCCGGAAAGTGAAAGTGACGGCCCTCAGCCATCTACCTGCTGGACATGCAAGAGTCCTGACGTCCCACGTATGATGCAGGAAATAGGTGTTGATTCATTCTATAACAACAAATGGGCTGCTTTTGGCTCGGAGATTGTAAATCCTATAGGATGTTCAGACTGTCACGATTCTGAAACTATGGATCTTCATATAAGCCGTCCGGCTTTGATTGAGGCATTTGCACGTCAGGGAAAAGATATAACAAAGGCAACACCGCAGGAAATGCGTTCTTTGGTATGTGCACAGTGCCATGTAGAATATTACTTCAAAGGAGATGGAAAATATCTGACATTTCCTTGGGACAAGGGTATGACAGTGGAAACAATAGAACAATATTATGATGATAACAATTTCTCTGACTATACACATGCCTTGAGCCGTGCTCCTATTATCAAGGCACAACATCCTGATTATGAAATATCCCAGATGGGAATTCATGGACAGCGAGGAGTATCATGTGCAGACTGCCACATGCCGTATAAGAGTGAAGGCGGTATGAAGTTCAGTGACCATCATATCCAGAGTCCTCTCGCCATGATAGACCGTACATGTCAGGTTTGCCACCGTGAAAGTGAGGAAACTTTGCGTAATAATGTTTATGAACGTCAGCGTAAGGCTAATGAAATAAGAAACCGTTTGGAAGAAGAACTGGCTTCTGCACATATAGAAGCCAAATTTGCATGGGACAAAGGAGCTACGGATAATGAAATGAAACCTGTTCTAAAGCTTCTGCGCGAGGCACAGTGGAGATGGGATTTTGGAGTAGCATCACACGGAGCAGCATTCCATGCACCTCAGGAAATACAGAGAATCCTGTCGCATGGACTTGACAGAGCCTTACAGGCGAGATTGTCTATTTCCAGGATATTGGCAAAACATGGATATACAGACAATGTACCTATGCCTGATATTTCAACCAAGGAAAAGGCTCAGAAATTTATTGGACTGGATATTCCTGCAGAGAAAGCTGCAAAGGAGCGTTTTATGAATAAGACTGTACCAGGTTGGTTGAAAGAGGCAAAGTCTAACGGACGTATTATCTGATATTTATGTGGAAGAATACTTGGGGAGTAAAAGAAGGAATAATGACCTGTGGCGGATTGATAGCCATAGGTCTTATTTTGCATCTATTTACGGGGGCTGTTGACTGGAGCAGTTTTGCTTGGCCACTTAATATATGTATTTTAACAGTGTATGTTGTGGTTTTGATAATGCTTTATGTTTTAAGGAAAAAGCTATATTTTGTTCGTTGGACAATGTCGTATAATGCAGCTGTACCATCATTGATAGCAGTTGTATTTCTGACATTCCTTATGGGGATGATAAAACAGATGCCGTCTTCTGTTTCTTCGGACGGATTTTCCATATTTAACAGTATGCTTTCTTTTTGGCCTTTCATTCTGGTTTATATTTGGATGACTTCAATAGTGGGGCTAGTTTCTATAAAATATTTGTTCTCATTTCGTGTTGCCAGAATACCATTTCTGCTAAATCATTTAGGGTTGTTTATAGCTTTGGTTTCAGCTACTTTGGGAAGTGCTGATATGAAGAGGCTGACTATGAATACCCGTATCGGTCAGACTGAATGGCGTGCAACAGACATTAACGGGAATTTGCATGAATTGCCGTTAGCCATAGAATTAAAGAACTTCAGTATAGACGAATACCCACCGAAACTGATGCTGATAGATAATTCTACAGGAAAGGCTTTACCATATGATAAACCTGAACACCTTTTGCTGGAAGATGGGGTAAATTCAGGTAAGCTGTCAGAGTGGAAGTTTGAAATATTGGACAGAATAGAAATGGCTGCATCAGTATCAGGAGAAGATACTGTAAGGTATGTTGAATGGCCAAGTACCGGAGCCACTTATGCTGTAAACGTGAAGGCTGTTTCCTGTGATGGGAAACGAACTGCAAGTGGTTGGGTAAGCTGTGGAAGTTTTCTGTTCCCATATCAGGCTCTTCGCCTTGATAGTATTTGCAGTCTGGTAATGCCGGATAGAGAACCCAGACGTTTCTCTTCAGATGTAGTTATATATACAGAAAGCGGAAAAAAACAGGAAAAAACAATAGAAGTAAACAAACCTGTAGATATAGAAAACTGGAAGATTTATCAGTTGAGTTATGATGAAAGCAAAGGACGTTGGAGTGATATAAGTGTTTTTGAACTGGTTTTAGATCCTTGGCTTCCGGCTGTTTATGTAGGAATTATAATGATGATGTTTGGTGCTGTGTGTATGTTTGTCACTGCCCAAAAGAAAAATAATTAGAAAATAGGGAAATATGATGAGTTGGGACTGGTTTATATATTTTGCCATAGCGTCTGTATTGTTCTGGATTATAGGTTCATGGAATGCTTTTAAAGAATTCAAAATACGAGCATGTACATTTACTTTTATAGGACTTCTTGTCTTTGGAACATTTATAGGCTTGTTGTGGTATTCATTGGAGAGACCTCCTTTGCGCACAATGGGAGAGACCCGTCTGTGGTATTCTTTTTTCCTGCCATTTGCTGGGTTGATTACCTATATGAGATGGAGGTATAAATGGATACTTGGATTCAGTACTATACTGTCTGTAGTATTCATTTGTGTAAACATTCTTAAACCTGAAATTCACAATAAGGCTTTGATGCCTGCGTTGCAAAGCCCATGGTTTGCTCCTCATGTCATTATATACATGTTTGCTTATGCTATGCTTGGGGCTTCGGCCATAATGGGAATTTATCTTTTATGGATAAAGAAAAATCAAGGCGATGTCAAAGAAATGGCCTTGTGTGATAACCTGGTATATGTCGGATTGTCATTCATGACTCTAGGTATGTTGACCGGAGCATTATGGGCAAAGGAAGCATGGGGACATTACTGGTCATGGGACCCAAAAGAAACATGGGCTGCAGTTACATGGTTTTCATATCTCACATATATACATATGAGGATAGGAATGCATAATAAACGGAAAGCATCCTTGTATGTTTTACTGTTATCGTTTGTGTTTCTGCAGATGTGCTGGTGGGGAATAAATTATTTGCCGTCTGCACAAGGTAGCAGTATACATACTTATAATATGAACTGATTAAACCTTATGATTTATGAGAAGAAGAAACTTATCTATGTTGATAGCATTCTTATTTATAGGAAATGTATCAATCTCTTATGCCCAGGAAGAAAATAACGAAAAAGACAAATTTTTTGTTTCGGCCCAGATTCGTACAAGAGGTGAATACCGTAATGGAGCATTGTATCCGCGTAATGAAGGTGATTTGCCGTCCGGTTTTATAAATGAACGTGCCAGACTTTCATTGGGATATGAACGTCAACGCCTTTCTCTGAAATTCTCTGCTCAGCATGTAGGTGTATGGGGACAGGATGCCTTGGTGGATAAGAACGGCCGTTTCATATTGAATGAAGCATGGGCTGCATTTGAATTTAATGATTATTGGTTTATGCAGTTGGGAAGACAGGCTCTTTCGTATGACGATGAGCGTATTCTCGGAGGGTTGGACTGGAATGTAGCCGGACGTTATCACGATGCTCTGAAAATTGGATATAGAAAAAATGGACATCAGCTTCATGGTATATTTGCATTTAATCAGAATGACGAGAATGTTATAGGAGGAACATTCTATGATAGCAGCAAGACAAAGCTGTATAAGAATATGCAGACTTTATGGTATCATTATGATTTTGCTTCAACCCCTTTACAGTTTTCAATTATGGCAATGAATCTTGGTCAGGAGGGAGGCGATGCTGAGTCAAGAAAATCTGACACTCAATATATGCAGACATTCGGAACATACATTAAATATGCTCCCGGCCAATGGAATTTATCCGGTGCATTTTATTATCAGTTCGGCAAGAATGTATCATCACGTTCAGTATCAGCTTTTATGGGTAGTGCACGTGCTTCATATAATATAAATAAAAGCTGGTCTGTAAATGTTGGAACTGATTACTTGAGTGGAAATGATAAGTCTGACGGAACATATAAGGCTTTCAACCCATTATATGGAACACACCATAAGTTTTATGGGGCAATGGATTATTTCTATGCTTCTGATTTTATTGGAGGTTATAACCCAGGGCTTTCCGATACTCAGATTGGAGTTGGTTATAAGGTGTCTTCTTCAGTATCGATGGGAATGAATTATCATTATTTTGCTACAGCTGTGAAACTTGAAAATCTGGAACGTTCATTAGGATCTGAAATTGATTATCAGCTGGACTGGAAGATAATGAAGGATGTAAGTTTGTCTTTAGGCTATTCTGTAATGTTCGGGACTTCAACAATGGATGTTGTAAAAGGAGGTAACCATAACAGCTGGCAAGACTGGGGATGGATATCACTGAATATAAACCCACAAATCTTTTGTAAGTGACGATTCCTGTATGAGTTTTGGTGGTAATTATTCTGAATTCAAGTTTCGATAATAAAATGTATATTAAACAGAACGCTCAATTGAGTAAATTACATATAATTTACTGTAAGTAGAAAATAGAAGACCTGGCAAATAGTCATGAAATAAAAGTAAATGAGCTATTTGTCAGGTCTTCTATTATAATTGAAATTAATCTTGATATTATATGGGCCTTTTAATTTTAGCCAAGTTTAATTCTATGTTACCATTAGGTATTCTTTTTATTAATCCTTCCTTTTCCATTTTATTGAATTCAGTTGATAATGCAGGTCTTGTAACATTCAAATATTCAGCCAGCTGCGTTAAAGTATGAGGCATCTTAATGATATTAGAGTCTTTAGCCTGCTTTTTAAACAGATATACTAGGATACGTTCTCTAATTGTTTTTCTGGATAAAACATCCAAACGTACAGTTGTACATATATTACATTTTCCGGATACACAAAGAAAACTTCTTAAAATATCAGGACATTCACTGATGAGACGGAATGTGGAATCCTTTGTAGCTGTCAGAAGTATAGACTCTTCAATCGTTTTAAATGTTGCGGGGAATCTGTTGTCTTCTTTAAACAAATGAGGAGTTGCAAATGCACGTGGGGCCACAATATTTTCGATTAGAACCTCATTGCCATTTGCATCAATAATATTGACTTCTAATTCTCCTTTTAATAAGATATATAGCCTGGAACAGGCTTCTCCTTGTTCTGCAATTATTTCATTATTTTGAATCTTGAATAAATTAAAATCAAGTTCCTGAATGAGTCTCTTTTTTATATGAGTATTTAAATCACGGAATAGTGGTATTGAGAATAATATATCTTTATAATAGTCATTAAATTCAATTGTCTCCATAATCTTATTCTTTTTGAAAATGTACAAAGTTAGTATTTTCTGCCGACATTATGAAACTTTATCCGGACTAATATCCAATCTGATTATCAGATTACTGAGGATTATGTGAACATAGTGTTTTATTCATAGATGAAGTTTCATGTATGTATATTATATGCTTTTCAAAAGTTTAGATTTAAAATATTCGCTGAATAAAACATACGGTTAAGAATGAAAATGTATTGGATTGATTATTTCATCAGGTATTTTCTCTAATAAATATCAATGGTGTCATTTTTATTACATCGTATTTTTTTCATCTAAGGTAATTTTGTCGTATAGTTATAGAATATTTTATACCTAGGTAATAGAACAGAGGTTGTTCTTACCTGTAATATTAGGCAAATATTTAAGCATATTTAGAACTTTATGAGAAAAGTAAGTAGGGAAATGGACAGCAACTGGGCATTGGAAATAATGCGCAAAGCTCCATATATAACGGTTAGTTTTACAAGACCGGACGGTACTGCATATGGAGTACCATTATCTTTGGCCAGTAATGGTGATGATATTTGGTATTTTCATTGTGCTCCAGAAGGTGATAAACTTGATGCTATAGCAGTAAATCCAGAAGTATGTCTTTCTGCTGTTACAAAATGCCAACCTACGGTTGGTCCTAAAGATGGAACTTTCACTCTTCAGTACCGTTCGGCTATTGCATTTGGAAAAGCTGAGGTTGTTACTGATAATGAAGAAAAGATTTTGGCATTGAGATTAATTAGCCAACGCTTTCTGCCAAAACACATGGACGCTTTTGAGGAAGCAGTTAAAAGAAGCCTTCATCGTACAGCTGTAGTCAAAGTAGCCTTGTCGGCTCCTCCAACAGGCAAGCGTAAACAATACGATAAGAATGGCGATGAAATGAAGTATGGAAGAATGGAGTAGTAAAATATTAGATTATGAATTTGTTTGATGTTTATTCTATATTCCCTATAAATATTGTTAGGGGTTCTGGTTGTTATGTTTACGATGACAACGGTAATTCATATTTGGATTTTTATGGTGGACATGCTGTAATATCAATAGGGCATTCTCATCCGTACCTTGTAAAATGTATGTATGAGCAGATGCAGAATCTGATGTTTTACTCTAACTCAGTAGTTAATAAACTTCAGGAGAAGCTTGCATATGAATTGGGGGAAATCTCCGGGTATTCTGATTATAGTGCATTTTTTGTAAATTCTGGAGCTGAGGCAAATGAGAATGCCCTTAAACTAGCCTCGTTCCATACCGGAAAGAAAAAGGTGATAGCATTCAGAAACTCTTTTCATGGTCGTACATCAGCAGCAGTAGAGGTAACAGACAATCCTTTGATCACAGCTCCTCTTAATTGCAATGATAATGTATATTTTTTAGGAATGGATATAGCTGAGGTGGAAAGTGTATTGCGTAGTGGAGATGTTTGTGCTGTAATAATAGAAGGTATTTCTGGGGTTGGTGGAATAAGAGTTCCAGAGGATGATTTTCTTAAAGAATTGCGTAAGGTGACTATACAATATGGCGCAATTCTAATTATGGATGAAATACAGTCTGGCTACGGGCGTACAGGAAAGTTCTTTGCTCATCAATGGAGTGGCATTAAACCGGATATCATTACTGTAGCCAAAGGTATAGCCAACGGCTTTCCATTTTCAGGTGTTCTGATAAGTGACGTTTTCAAACCTCGTAAGGGAATGCTTGGAACTACATTTGGCGGTAATCATCTTGGGTGTGCTGCTGCATTGTCGGTGATACAGGTCATGAAAACTGAAAACCTGATAGAAAATGCAAATAATGTGGGAGATTATTTCATACACAAACTGCGTTCTATTGAATCGCCATTAATCACTGATGTTAGAGGACGTGGGCTAATGATAGGAGTTGAGTTTGCCATATCTGTGTCAAAGATCCGAGAGATGCTTCTGTTCAATCACCATATCTTTACCGGATATTCTGGTAGGAATATTCTGAGAATATTGCCTCCATTATGTATTACAAAGTCGGAAGTTGATTATTTCATTGATAAGTTAGTATGTTGTTTGGATAAATTAGGATGTAAGAATGATTAAGGAAGGAAAGGTCCCTTACAGGGTTTTTGTTATAGCAGGTAGTGAACCTCTTGGCTCTGCAGGGATACAGGCAGATGTCAAGGCAATATCTGCATGTGGAGGATACGCTGCAGGGGCTATCACATGTGTTGTTGATGAAGACACAGAGCATGTAAAGGATGTTTGTTTAATACCTGTTGATATGGTAGTGTCTCAAATACAGTCTTTTATGGAGGATGTCGGGGCTGACTGTATTAAGACTGGAATGCTGTATTCGAAAGATTTGGTATTGAAAGTCTCTGAGACGATAAAAAACTATGCTGGTATACCGTTGGTGGTAGATCCTGTTATGGTTAGTTCCTCGGGTGATCAACTTCTTGAAGATGAAGCTATTTTTTGTTATAAAAAGAAACTGATGCCACTAGCCACTATCATTACACCTAATATGCGAGAGGCAGAGATTCTACTCGGGCGAAAATTGAATATACATGGGATTCTAGACGACTTGAAGGAACTTTCTATTTGGGGTAATTCTGTGATAATAAAATCTGTGCCATATAAAGATAAACTTGCAGATTATTTTTATTGTCCACAAAATGGTGATTTTAGGGAATATATTAAACCTATAATTAAAACAAAGAATGTGAATGGAACGGGTGATATGTTCGCATCATCTATTGCTACTTATTTAGCAAGAGGATGGAATATTATTGATGCAATAGATAAATCTGAAGATTTTATTCATAAGGCCATAAGTTATGGAGCAAAATTTTCTTTCGGGACAGGTTTTGGGCCGGTTTTTCCATTCTACAAGAATTATACTAAATTACAGAAAGAAAATCTCAGATATAGAATGAATATCTCTCAAGACAGAAATAATAGGTGATATGTTGTTTGATGTTATTAATTATCTAGAGTGTGAAATCTTGATATATAAAATGATTATTGCATAATATTTTAAAATAGATATTGATTTTATGGAACTTAGATGTAAGAAAGTAAAGGATATTGTCTTAGAAAACTCTGCAAGTGCGTCTGTTTTCTTCAGATATGGGATAGACTATTGCAATGGAAATATGAGTTTGGAAGATTTATCTGGAGAAAATAGTGCTAATATAGATGAAGTCCTCCACGATTTGGAAAATATATCACATCAGGGGACACCATTTTATTTATGGCCTTTAGATTTGCTTTTAGATTATATTATAAAGTATCATCACAGGAATACAAAGGAAAAAGGGGCTTATCTTCTTTCTATGATTGAGAATGTGAAGGACAATTATGGAATGGAATATCCTGAATTAAATGAATTGTTTAATCAGGTTAAGTTGTCAATGCACGACTTGGAATCGCATTTTCAGAAAGAAGAGAGTGTGTTATTCCCATATTTGTATGAATTGTTCGATGCTTCACATAATGAAGAATATATAGAGACTATGCATTGTGGAACAATTTCAAATCCTATCAGAGTAATGACAATGGAGCATGAAAATGAAAGGATGCGCTATATGCATTTGAGAAAGATTACAAACGGTTTTAGAGTACCGGATGAAAATCTTTGTATAAATTATGAACAGATGATGGTTGAACTGGAAACGTTTGTGGAGGATTTATTTGAGCATATATTCATTGAAAATAATATTCTATTTCCTCAATTTGAGAAATTGGAGAGAGAATGGGTAAGATGATTAATTATGACGTAAATCCTATTTTTACAGAATGAAATTATGAATACAACACATTTGCAGCTAATTTCCTCTATGATAGAATACTATCGGGGCGATGCTAAACGAATACAACATTTTATCAAAGTATATAATTTTGCTTCATTGCTTGGAAGACAAGAACAATTGGACGAAGAAACTCTTTTTATTCTTGAAACAGCAGCAATTGTTCATGATATTGGCATACGTATATGTGAACAGAAGTATGGAATTTGTGATGGAAAACATCAGGAACTTGAAGGTCCGGCAGAAGCGGAGAAACTCTTGATAAAAACAGGTAATTATACATGTGAACAGATAGAACGGGTTTGTTGGTTAGTCGGTCATCATCACACATATACAAATATCAGTGGAATAGATTATCAGTTGCTTGTTGAAGCAGACTTTCTTGTTAATATATTCGAGGATGGATTCTCTGCTGAAATGATTGAGAATGTAAGAAATAAGATATTTAGAACACAATCAGGAATACAATGTTTAGAAGATATGTATTTGAAAGCTAACAGATTTTATGATATAGCTTGAGAATACTGTTTTTATATTGTAGTAAGATCTAAATGAAGGAATCCCCTGTCTGGGGGATTTTTTTATTTAGTAGTCATTTTTAAGTATATAAATTCTGGTATGTTGAAAATAGCAAGTAATAGAGATATGACATCTGGATCTCCATTGACTGTTTTGATTAATTTTACAGTCCCTCTTTTGTTGGGCAATCTTCTCCAGCAGACATACTCTATAGTTGATGCAGTAATAGTTGGTAAATTTTTAGGTATAAACTCTCTTGCGGCTGTTGGTGCAGGTACTTCTGTGATAACCCTTATATTGGGATTTTGTACAGGCTGTTGTTGTGGTTTTGGAATCCCTATGGCTCAGAAATTTGGTGCACATGATTATTTGACATTGCGTAGATAGATTTTTATTAGTCTGAAGATTTCAGCAGTAATGTCTATAATGATTGCCATAATAACAAGCCTGTTGTGCTCGGATATATTGGGTTGGATGAAAACTCCTGAAAAGATAATGAATAATGCTTATATATATTTGCTCATTACATTTTTGGGTATTTCATTTACTTTCTTCTATAATCTTTTTTCAAGTATTCTACGTGCTATTGGAGATAGTAGAACACCTTTTTTGTTTTTGGCTTTATCAACTCTGATAAATATATTATTGGATTTATTGACTATTCTCTTATTGGATTGGGGTGTAACTGGTGCAGCTATTGCAACGGTGCTTTCACAAGGAATATCAGCCTTACTTTGTTATATATACATTTACAGAAAGTATGATATACTTAAGGGTTCCAAACACGATAAAAAATTTGATTTAAGAATTGCAAGGCAGTTATTGTATATAGGTATTCCTATGGGACTGCAGGTTTCAATAATAGCTATAGGGATGATTATGCTGCAAAGTGCCAATAATTCTCTTGGAACTGTTTATATTGCTGCATATACTTCCGCAATGAGAATTAAAATATTTTTTGTCTGTTTGCTTGAAAGTCTTGGTATAGCTATGGCTACTTATAGTGGACAGAACTATGGTGCCGGAAAACCTGAAAGAATATGGTTAGGAATAAAATTAGCTTTAAAAATAGTAATAGTATATGTTTTAATATTGAATATAATTGTTTGGAGTTTCTCAAAAGAATTGGTTCTGTTGTTTATTGATTCCTCAGAGATTGATGTTATTGAGTATGCAGCTTTGTTCATAAGGATTTCTGCAATATTCTTTATTGTATTGGGAGTTTCATTTATATTCCAACTGATAAACTCCTTCAAATATCTTGCTGTACGTTCGTATCGAAGTACAGTACCTTCGGCATATTCCTTGTTCATTAATTCCCGATATTCCGAATTGTGTTCCTGGAATACTTCAAGCAGCATTTTGGGAGTAGAGTGTTCTCCATAATAGATATTTTTTATAATATCTGCTGTAATAGGTTTACCGTCCTGCTCAAGTTCACGGTGAATTTGAAGGATTTTAGTTCTTATCGTATCAAGATAGTGGTTTATTTCTTGATACTTCTTTTCCCTGCCAATCGCGCATTCTTTTTGCGTATTCCATTTTGTAACATCTATACTTCGCTTGATTTGTACCTCTGCACGTTTTCCGTTTATTGTGATACGCATACAGATTGGTGCTTCTCCATTTTTTAGCAGCTTTGATTTCTTCAGGAAAAACAATACCGTAAAATAGTTTCTTTGCATTGCCATACTCTTCTTTTTTTGATGGTGTAAAAATACATGTTTTGAAAAGAGTTTGTTTTATGCAAAACGCAGAGAATCAGTGAAATATAATCCAATCAGGTGGACTTGTTTTTATGTGGAAATTAAGTCCACCTATTTCACCTCCAGTAAGATGCGGTATTCTGCTTCAATTTGCGGTATGGATAAAAAGAAAAGAGGGTGTGTCAAAATGCATACCCTCTTTTTTTATGACAAAGCCCCGACTTTCCCAAGCCGAGGCTTTGTTATTACCTAAAGATTTTGTATCTTTAAACATAAGCAAAGTAATATGGCAAAGATACATTTTCGTTCTTACAATCCCAATCAAATCGTCCTTTTCCCACAAAGAATAGATGAAAATATTCCCTCGGACGATCCTGTACGCATCCTGAATGCTATGGTAGACACCCTTAACCTCAGTTCATTTCACAAGTTGTATAAAGAACAGGGGCGTTCTCCCTATGACCCACGAATGATGCTCAAGGCTGTTTTGTATGCCTATATGAACAATATCTATTCCTGCCGTAAGATAGAAAAGTCCTTGCTGCGGGATATCCATTTCATCTGGCTTGCCGGTTATGAGAAGCCGGATTACCGGACTATAAACCGTTTCCGTAACCGTGTCAAGGATGAGATAAACGGAATATTCACACAAATAGTCCTCATTCTGGCATCAAAAGGATTCATAAGCCTTGACGTTGAATATGTTGACGGCACAAAGATTGAATCAAAAGCCAACAGATACACATTCGTATGGCGTAAGAACGTAGAACGTAACCGTGCCAGGCTTCTTGAGAAGATACGTATTCTTCTACAGCAGATTGATGAGGTCGTGGCACAGGAGAATGCCTGCATTGAAAATACCGCTACCGAGTTTACCCCTTCCATGCTGGCGGATATGATATCAGAGTTAAAAGCCTCCATTGAAAATGCACCAGCCGCATCGGATAAGGAAGAAAAGAAAGCTGAGAAACAAAAGATGAAGCAAATCAAGCAATTGGAATCGCACTGTGAGAAACTTGCCGAATATAACAGTCACATGAGAATACTCGGCAAACGAAATTCTTATTCCAAAACAGATCCTGATGCTACATTTATGCATATGAAGGAAGACCCTATGGGAAACGGGCAGTTAAAACCGGGATATAATCTGCAAATCGGAACCGAAAACCAGTTCATGCTCGACTTCGGACTCTACCCTAATCCTACAGACACTCTTACATTGATTCCTTTTGAAAATTCGTTTCATGAACGTTATAACCGTTTCCCATTGGAAGGGGTTGCCGATTCCGGTTATGGCTCGGAGGAGAACTATAGTTTTATGGAAGAAAACGGAATAGAAGCATATGTCAAGTACAATTTCTTTCATAAGGAGCAAAGAGCAGACAAATATGTGACAAATCCTTTCAAACAGGAAAACCTGTATTATAACAAGGAGAAAGATTATTATGTTTGTCCCATGGGGCAACATATGAACCGGACAGGTGTACGGCATTATAAAACGGAAAGTGGATATATTGCAGAAAGCGCCGCCTATAGGGCTGCAAGATGTGAGGGATGTCCTCTCAGATGTATGTGCTTCAGCTCAAAATCACCAGGACGTACCATAGAAGTCAATCACAGGCTGAAAGAATATAAACAAAAAGCGTGTGAAAGGCTTACCTCAGAGAAAGGTATCAGACATAGAGGGCAAAGATGCATAGAGCCTGAAGCTGTCTTTGGACAAATCAAATACAACATGGGATACAAAAGGTTCAGGCATTTTGGAAAAGACAAGGTCACAATGGACTTTGCCTTCTTTGCCATTGCTTTTAATATAAAGAAAATGTGTGCTAAAATCAAGAATGAGAAGATGAAAGACAAAAATTATCAAAATATCAGGGTGGCATAAGCCATCTACGGCATATTATACCACCAAAAAGCATGGACACAGGGGAAAATAAATCATACTCTATGAAAAATGAGAACCCCATGGTTCTATAACGAAAAAGAGGATGCATCATTTTGACACATCCTCTTTCATTGTTTTGCTTTTTGTTTGAGTGATCCGCTTGGGGCTCGAACCCAAGACCCCAACATTAAAAGTGTTGTGCTCTACCTGCTGAGCTAGCGAATCAAACCTGTGTTGCATTCATTTCCTGATTGCGAGTGCAAAGGTAGGTGTTTATTTTTAATCTGCCAAATATTTTAGAAGAAAATGTGAAAATAATCTTTTGTTTAATTTTTAATCCATTGATTATCTGTGTGTTAATCAGAAAGATTTTTTTGAAAAGAATATTTAAGAACATACTTAATAATCGTCAAAAGCCTGGAAAGGTTTGTAAGATTCTTGTTTTTTTACTTACTTTTGGCAAAGTATTTGTATGATTTTAAATTGAATAGAAACACATAAAGTATAATTATATGTATTGGATTTTATTTATTGGCATTGCACTCATCAGTTATTTAGTACAGTCGAATTTGCAGAGTAAGTTTGATAAATACTCTCGCATGGCATTGAGCAACGGTATGACGGGTAGGGAGATTGCAGAAAAAATGTTGCGTGATAACGGTATTTACGATGTGAAAGTAACCAGCACTCCCGGAATGTTGACAGACCATTATAATCCGACAAATAAAACTGTCAATCTGAGTGAAGGAGTTTATAATACATGTAGCGTGGCTGCTGCGGCAGTTGCTGCGCACGAATGTGGACATGCTGTTCAGCACGCCAGAGCATATGCTCCCTTGCAGATGCGTTCGGCTTTAGTTCCGGTTGTTCAGTTCTCCTCTTCTATCGTACAGTGGGTACTGCTGGCCGGTATGTTTATGATTAATACTTTTCCGCAGTTGCTGCTGATTGGTATCTGTCTGTTCGCTATGACCACCTTATTTAGTTTTATTACGTTACCGGTAGAAATAGACGCCAGCCGTCGTGCTTTGGTATGGTTAAGCAGTGCAGGGGTAACAAATATGTCGAACCACCGTCAGGCACAGGATGCGTTGAAGTCGGCTGCATATACATACGTTGTTGCTGCATTGAGTTCACTGGCTACCTTGGTTTATTACATTATGATATTTACCAACCGCCGCGACTGATAACAGCAGTTTAATAATATAAAGCAGGCGCAGAAGTATGTAGGCCTACTACGGCTGGCATGCTTTTGCGCTTTTTTATTGTCTGTATCAGGAAATATCTTCTTCTGTATCAGCTTTCAAATTCAAATATTTCATGTATTTTTGCAACGAAATAAATAAACTTTGATTCATTATGGCAACAAAACCAGGTATACCAAAAGGAACAAGAGATTTTTCGCCTGTTGAAATGGCGAAACGTAACTATATATTCAATACCATTCGCGAAGTATTCTATTTGTATGGATTTCAGCAGATAGAAACTCCTTCTATGGAAAACCTGTCTACCCTGATGGGAAAGTATGGTGAGGAAGGAGATAAATTGTTGTTCAAGATACAGAATTCCGGAGATTATTTTTCAGGACTTACTGATGAAGAGTTGTTAAGCCGTAATGCAGCCAAGCTGGCAAGTAAGTTCTGTGAAAAAGGCTTGCGCTATGATTTGACAGTACCTTTTGCCCGTTATGTGGTGATGCACCGTGATGAAATAAGCTTTCCTTTCAAGCGTTTTCAGATACAGCCCGTATGGCGTGCCGACCGTCCTCAGAAAGGCCGTTATCGTGAATTTTATCAGTGCGATGCCGATGTCGTAGGCAGCAATTCGTTGCTTAATGAAGTAGAGCTGGTACAGATGATTGACGCAGTATTCAGCAAGTTCGGTATCCGGGTGTCTATTAAGATTAATAATCGTAAGATCCTGACAGGTATTGCAGAAATCATCGGTGAAGCTGATAAGATTGTCGATATCACCGTAGCTATTGATAAGCTTGATAAGATTGGTCTGGAAAATGTCAATGCCGAACTGGCTTCGAAAGGCATTCCGCAGGAAGCTATCGACAAGTTGCAGCCAATAATCTTGTTAAGCGGTTCGAACGAAGAGAAGCTTGAAACACTGAAATCTGTACTTGCTGCCAGCGAAACAGGCTTGAAGGGAGTAGAAGAAAGTGAATTCATTTTGAAAACAATCTCTACACTTGGAATCAAGTCGGAAGTTGAACTGGATTTGACTTTGGCACGTGGACTGAACTATTATACTGGAGCTATTTTCGAAGTTAAGGCGCTCGATGTGCAGATTGGTAGTATCAGTGGCGGTGGACGATATGACAACTTGACAGGTGTATTCGGTATGGATGGAATGTCGGGAGTGGGTATCTCTTTCGGTGCCGACCGTATATACGATGTGTTGAATCAGCTTGATTTGTATCCGGAAGATGCATCATTCGGTACTCAGCTTTTGTTTGTCAACTTTGGAGAAGCAGAAGCAGCGTATGTGCTTCCGGTATTAGCTGAGGTACGTGCAGCTGGTATTCGTGCTGAAATTTATCCTGACAGTGCGAAAATGAAGAAGCAGATGAGTTATGCAAATGCGAAAGCTATTCCGTTTGTTGCTATAGTGGGAGAGAATGAAATGAACGAAGGCAAGGTCATGCTGAAAAACATGGCTACTGGCGAACAGAACTTGCTGGCTCCCGAAGAATTGATCGCTGCTATACGCTGATAGAAAGAAAATTTTTATTTGTTATTTCTCACCCCCTTCACATGCTTAATGCAATGTGAAGGGGGTGAATTGTATATATATATCGAGTATTCAAGCAAACCAAATCATAGGCTGAATTTATCTGGAAAAGTGATTTCTATATGTGCATTAATTTATCAGCTTATTTGCCGGAATTTATCCTGATGTTTTTTTTTATTTTGTACAAAAAAATAAAAAATATCATCATGTTTTTACTAAAAGAAGCTGATAAATTTTGAAGGGTAAATGAATATTCTTGATTAGATCTTATTTTAAACTATAAATTAGAATTTTCCTCCAGTAAGATATTTCAGTAATACAAACGTAATTGGCTTGTAAGTAAATCATCAAAAGGATGCAATCGGCACGAAATATCACCGCTCTATTTTTGCATCAGAAAAAATTAGTAGCGAAGGATGATTAAAACTAACAAGATGTTTCTTACAGCTTCGGCGATGATTCTAAGTGTCAGTGCCCAGGCTTTTACTTTAAAAGGTGTGGTTGTTGATAACTCAACGAAAGAACCGCTTATTGGAGCAACTGTTCAAGTAGGTGGAACCACGACAGGAGTTATTACTGATATCGACGGACGGTTCGAAATTAAAGATATAAAAGGTAAAACATGTACGCTGATTGTACAGTATGTTTCTTATAAGACGCAGGAAATTGTTGTAGAAAAAGGACAGAAGGATGAGCTGGTTATAGCACTTGCTCCCGATAATCAGCAGCTTGATGAGGTTACGGTGGTAGCTAAAAAAAATCTGGAGAATGAACGTTCGTTGATGATGGAGCGTCAGAAGTCGAGTGTAGCTATCGAAAATATCGGGGCGAAGGAAATGAGTACAAAGGGAATTTCCAATGTAGAAGAAGGCGTGAAGAAGATTACCGGTGTGTCGGTTGCTTCGGCTGGACAAATCATTGTACGCGGACTGGGTGACCGTTACAGCACGACGACATTGAACGGGTTGCCTATTGCTTCTCCCAATCCTGATCACAAGTTGATACCGCTAGACTTGTTCCCATCTTCTACCGTGAAGAATATTACCGTAAGTAAAGTCTATGAGGCCAATTCGTTTGCTGATTATTCAGGTGCACATATCGACATCGGTACAAAAGAGCAGACTGGTGAAGATTTTTTCAGTCTTTCGTTTAATACCGGGGGTAAGTTCAATACTTTAGGGAAAGATACTTATCAGATGGATCGTGATGGAACTTTGTTTAAAACTCCGTCACTTGACAATAAGTTACGTGATATGTCGCTAGTGGATTTTGAGGAATATGCCGGAAAAAATCAGTTGTTCAATACCAGTTTTGATGTATCTCGCAGTAAGTCTTTACCTGAATTTGGTGGAAACGTAGGGTTCGGAAAGAATTTTGATATAAACGGGAATACTCTTAGCTTACTGGCTTCAATGGGGGTAAGCAATGAACAGCAAACGATGCTTGATGCCAGTGTACGTACGCTGGAGGCTACCGGAACCACATTGAATGATTTCAGTTATGACAGTTATTCCAGTGAACTGAAGATTGCCGGATTAGGTAGTCTGGGATATAGTTTCCGTAAGCAAGACCAGTTGAATTATACTTTTTTCTATGCCCGCAATGCGATAGACAATTATATGCTTCGTGAAGGATATGATTATGAAGATCATAACTTGATTGGAAGCAATAACGTAACGCATGTCTATACACTGCAAAACCATCAGTTGGGTGGAAAACACTTTTTCGGTGACAAATGGAGTATGAACTGGAGTGGTTCGTATAGCAAGACTTCGAGTGATGAACCCGACCGCCGGCAGATTATGTTTATCAGAGAAGGTAATGAAATCAATTTGTTTAAGTTGAACCGTCAGGAAACTATGCGTTATTTTGGTGTACTTGATGAAAAAGAATGGGTAGGCAATCTGTCGGGTGACTATAAATTTGGAAACCAGAACAAGTTGCAGGCTGGATTTACTTACAAGGACAAGACACGCGACTATAGCTCAACTCGCTTTTACTATAATTTGAATAAGTTGAATCCGGTGATTGGAGGTGAAGAGGATATTTATACACCTTCCGGTTTTCTGAATCAGGAAGCTATAGAAAGTGGACTTGTTTCCATCTCACGCTCTCAGCAGCCTAAAGACAGTTATACAGCTGGAAATAAAATTTATGCAGGATATATTTTAGCTGATATTTATCCGGTAGAAGCTCTATTGGTGAATGTGGGAGTACGCTATGAAAGCAGTAAGCAGTGGGTGAATTATGCAGAAGACGGAGGAAAATTGCAGCGCCGTGACTTAAACAGCAACGATTTGTTTCCTGCCATGAACTTACGTTATCAGCTGGATAAAAGAAACAGTCTTCGTTTTTCATTCTCGCGTACAGTGACGCGTCCTTCATTTATCGAAATGGCTCCTTTCCTTTATCAGGAATCGTATGGTTCGGCACAGATCCGAGGTAATGCAGATTTGAAGAACGGTTATAACTATAACCTTGATTTGCGTTATGAGTTCTTTGGAGAAAATGGTGACATGTTCTCGGCAACAGCTTATTATAAACATTTGGAAGACCCTATTGAGCAGATCCAGCAATTGTCGGGAGGAGCTACTATCCATTCGTTCCAGAATGCCAATAATGGTATGGCTGCCGGTCTGGAAGTTGAATTCCGTAAAGAACTGATACGTGATTTACGTTTGGGAGCCAATGCTTCGTTTATGTATACTGACGTAAAGCTTCCCGAAGGAGGAGCGTATACCAATACTCAGCGTGCTTTGCAAGGAGCATCTCCTTATCTGGTGAATGCTGATATCACTTATACTCCGCGTCTGGATGATGTGAAACAGTTGAGTGCAGCTTTGGTCTATAACCTGCAAGGTCCTCGTATTCAGTCGGTCGGTATTTCCGGACTGGGAGATGTCAAGCAGCAGCCGGTACATACTATGAATTTTGTGGGTAGCTTTAAATTCAATGAAAAGGTTTCATTAAAACTACAGATAAACGACTTGCTCAACCAGCCTGTTATCTTTAAGCAGGAAGTTCCTTCTACAGGAGAAAAGGTAGAAGTTGAGCGTTTCAAACGTGGAAGCAGTTTTGAAATCGGTGTGACATATAACTTATAATCGAAATAAATTCTAAACAACTAACTTAAACAAAACATTTTGAGTATGAAAAAGAATTGGAAGTTTGCAACAATGGCATTGATAGCAGGTGTTTCTCTTTTTGCAACCTCTTGCAGTAGTGATGAAGATCCTGTCAATAATCCGGGTGATGGAGGTGAAGATACCTATGTTCTTGACAGTGATATTACCGAAAATGTAACGTTGGAAACTGGAAAAACTTATACACTCAACGGAGGTGTGCATGTAAAATCGGGAGCAACTCTTACTATTCAGCCGGGAGTTACTATCGTTGCACAACATGATGAAACAGTAGATTATATTCTTATCGAACAGGGAGCTAAGATTGATGCGCAGGGTACAGCTGCACAGCCTATTGTCATGACTTCTGAAAAGAAAGAAGCAGGAGCTTGGGGAGGTTTGCATATCTGCGGTTATGCTCATACAAATAATGGATCGGGAAAATCAGAAATAGGTAATGCACCTTATGGAGGAAACAATGATGCTGACAACTCTGGTACATTGAAATATATCCGTTTGGAATATACCGGATATGCTTTTGATGAAGAACATGAAGCAAACGGAGTTTCTTTCTATGGTGTTGGTAATGGAACTACTGTAGAACATTTGCAGGCTTATCAGGGATCGGACGATGGATTTGAATTCTTTGGAGGTTCTGTCAATGTAAAATATATGGTTGTGACAAGCTGTAGTGACGACTCTTTCGACTGGACTGAAGGATGGAACGGGAAAGCACAGTTCCTGGTTGCTTATCAGGAAGGTGAATCTTCACTGGGATATGCTTGCGACTGCCTGATGGAATGTGACAATAATGGTACTAACAATGCGGCAACTCCGGTTGCACATCCGACAATTGCCAATGCTACTTTAATTGGAAACGGTGGAGATGCTCAGGGAGTACGCTTGCGTGCCGGTACTCAGGTAGAACTTTACAATACAATCATAACTGGCAAAGGCAAACCGCTGACAGTGGAAACAAATGAAACAGAGAATGCTTTAAAAGATGGTACTTCAAAACTGGAGTATGTTGCTATCAGTGGTGAATTGTCATCTAAGCAGGGAATCTATACAAATGCAGACTTTGCTCAGGCTACTGGCAATCTGACAAATCAGGAATTCTCATGGACAGGCAAATATGTAGGTACTCTTGACGGAGGAAAAGATTTGTCTGCAGACAGCTTCTTTACTAAAACCGACTATAAAGGTGCTGTAAAGAGCGGTGACGACTGGACTTCTGGTTGGACACTATAATATCAAGTCTTGCCAAGAGGCATACGAACTTCTGCTTTTTATCCGGAACCGGTTGCTGATGCTCGGTTCCGGATTCTTTTTTATTATAGGCTATTCGTTTTCATCCCTATCTTCATCCTGACTGATCAGGCGTGAAGATAGTTTCTTTTTAGGGGTAATTCCCAGTTCTTTCAGCATTTCTGCCTGGCGGATAACATTTCCTTTTCCTGCCGATAATTGTCCGAGTGCAGTATCGTAAGCTGCTGAAGCAGTCTTTAAAGTTTCACCTATACGTTCGAATGTTTCGGTAAAACTTGCTAATTTTTCGTATAAGGCAGTACCTCTTTTTACTATTTCTCGGGTGTTTTTTTCCTGATATTCTCGTTTCCACAGATCGAGTGCCAGCCTGAGTGCTGCTATCAAGTTGGTAGGACTCATCAGGACAACCTTTTTCTTGTAGGCATAGTTCCAGAGATTCGGATCTGTTTGCAGGGCCAGTACATAGGCAGGCTCGTTAGGAATGAACATCATTACAAAATCGAGCGAGGAGATATTATATTTGGAGTAATCTTTCTGACTTAGTTCATCGATATGAGCTTTTACAGAGGATAAATGAGCTTTCAGGTATTGTTCCTGTTCGCTACGTTCAGAGCTGTTTACATAATTGGCATAGGCTGTGAGTGAAACCTTTGAATCGATGATTACCTGACGGTTGTCGGGGTACTTTACCAGAACATCCGGTTGCAGGCGTTGGCCGTTTTCGTTACGTAAAGGTTCTCCATGCTCATCTTTTAAAAATTCCTGGCGGAAATATTCTTCTCCTTCCCGCAGTCCGGAATTTTCGAGAATTGATTCCAAAATCATTTCGCCCCAGTTCCCTTGTGTCTTTGAATCACCTTTCAGCGCACGGGTCAAGTTATTGGCTTCGTCACTGATTTGTTTGTTCAGTTGTACCAGTTCCTTAATTTTGTCTTCCAGTGAAAAACGCTGTTTCGATTCTTTGTCGTACACTTCAGCTACCTGATGTTTGAATTCGTTCAGATTTTCTCTGAAAGGCTTTAATAAGTTGCTGAGACTTTCGGCACTTAGTTTATTGAATGATTCTGCCTTCTGCTGGAATATTTTGTTGGCGATGTTTTCAAATTCCAGGTTGAACTGTTTATGCAGATTTGCGATTTCTTGTTTTTGATGGTCGAGTTTTTCTTCGAGTGCACGCTTTTCCGCCTGCAGGGCAGCTACCTGCCGGTTTGCTTCTACGACCAGCTTTATGTTATTTTCTGCCTGATTTTGTATGCGCAGATTCTCTTCTCTGTATCTTTCTGTTTCGGTTGCATGTTGCTTTTTTTCTGCTTCCAGCAAGTCTTCATGATGCTTTGTTTGTAAATATAGCTGAGTCTTTAATGAATTTAACTGGCGTGAAGCTATGAAATATCCGATAAGTCCTCCGATAAGGAGCGTAATGATAAGGTAAAGTATTTCCATTTTCTGTAGATGTTGTTATGTTTGGAATGTAAAGATACAGTTAAAGTTTTAATAAGGAGTGGGGCCGAGCTCATATTATTTCATATGATTAAATTTTCAATTTCATTCTGTCAAATTGATTTATAGCTTGTTAGATTTTAATAAACTATTGTTATTTTTGTAATATTATAATGTAGATTGATATGGAAAGCAATAATTTAGGGGTTTACTTTTCGGAAAAAGAAAAAGGTTTTGTTTTTACAAAAACGGGAGAGGTAATTTTATCAACATATAGGCATAGATATGAATATGAAATAATAGAACATAAGTATGGATATTGTTCAATAGCATTATATTATGATCCATCTGCTCCGGGAAAGGATAATGATTGGATATTCGAGTCACGCCTAGTACATAAAGAAAAAGGGGTTATTGATATTCAGTCTATGATTGAAGGTTATGATGTTAATGATGGGACCCATTTAAAATTTTTAAATTGTGGAATAATTTCTTATAAAAATAATTTCTATGACGTAGATTTTAAATTTTTGTTTAGATTGCCCAATATGATTCGTCCTTTTAGTGATTTTGATCCAAATATAGGAATTGCTGAGTTTTTTAGATATTATCAATTACTTATTAAAATTGTAAATGGAGAATTATATTGTATAGTAGATGTAACAGGTGTTGATTTTACAAATCTTAACGAGGAGAACAATTGTCATAATACACCTTATTTAGATAAACAGGGTAAAGATATGGGAGGTACTCAAGTTTATTTAGGGGATTATGCAGCTTATCCGACTAATTATGGTCAATATTTATCATATGATAAGAATTCAATATGGAAGACTTTGTGTATAACAGATGAATTAGGAGAGAAAATTTGTGGAAATGGTATGATTTTGGATTTTAATAATTATTTTTATCTATTTAAAGATGAAGTTCGAATCCCAAAATCTTTTTTGCCTGAATACACAAAAAAAGTGTATAGTATATATGGTGATATCCTTTTTGATGAAAAAACATTTTTTGAAGACTTGGAATATGAAAACTTGATTGATATAAAAATTCAAAATAATAGAATGTTTTGGGTTGTGTCACAATCATCAAAAATTACAAATCGTGAGTTTGTTTATCGTTTATTTAATCATAAAGGAGTCTGTTTATATACTGGCTTATATTCATTTGTAGAAAACTTTTCATGTAATATGGCTTTTTTTCGAAAATTGAAGGGGAATGAGTGTTTATATGGTTTTTTAAAATATCGTGATAGTAAAATCTATGAAATATATATGGACGAACAAATTCAATTTTCGGAACCATTTACGTCCCCAATCTTTAAGAATGGTTTTGTTTATATTTCTGGAGCTTATTATGATTTAGAACTTAATAAGGTTGGAAAAAGAAATTCAGAATTAACATATACTTCTAGAATAGAAGAAAGTTCATATCGAAATAATGGATTAAAATCTACAAATAGCTATATATATTATCAAGGGGAAAAAATTAATTTGGGAATAGATGTGTGTATAGAAAAAGAAATTTCATCAGGTTTGTTTTTAGCCCAGTATGCTGCTTGTGGTCAGTTTGATACTAAAGGAAATATATTATTCGAGCCAAAGATGAAATTTCCATTTGTGAATAAGAAGGTTGACATGGAGAAACTAAATGACGTATATTTATCTCGCTATTTCTTGAAGAAAAATTTGAAATATGGTGCAATATTAGTTGATCGTTTAAGATAATATATTAAATATTATAAGTGTCCGATAAACATATTAAATAAACTGATTCTCAGTATTATTTTTATGGATAAGCCTCCCTTATTAAAGTTGTTTCTTAATTTTGTGTATATCAATAAGTTATTGATAGATTGAAAAGTTTTATCGGACAGAAATGATTAAATATGCCAAAATGACATAACTGTAAGAGTGAAAACTATTGGCACATTATTTGTTGTTTGTGTTTTATCAGATTAAAAAATATAGAAATGATGAATATTAAACCTTTAGCAGATAGAGTATTGATACTCCCTGCACCTGCAGAAACAAGAACAAAGAGTGGATTAATTATTCCTGACACAGTTCAAGAAAAACCTTTAAAAGGTGAAGTTGTGGCAGTAGGAAATGGCACAAAGGATGAAGAAATGATATTGAAAGTTGGCGATACAGTATTGTATGGAAAATATTCAGGTACTGAAATCGAACACGACGGAGTAAAATATCTGATGATGCGTCAGAGTGACGTTCTCGCAGTTTTGGGATAATTCATAAGTTGAACTTTTAAAACATTAAGATTATTATGGCAAAAGATATTCTCTTCAACATTGATGCTCGCGATCAGTTGAAAAAAGGTGTAGACGAATTGGCTAACGCTGTTAAAGTAACTCTCGGCCCGAAAGGTCGTAATGTTATTATCGAAAAGAAATTCGGTGCTCCTCATATTACAAAAGACGGTGTAACAGTTGCTAAGGAAGTTGAATTGAGCGATCCGTTCCAGAATACAGGTGCACAGTTGGTTAAGTCTGTAGCTTCAAAGACTGGTGATGATGCAGGTGACGGTACTACTACTGCTACTGTATTGGCTCAGTCTATCGTGGGCGTTGGTTTGAAGAATGTTACAGCTGGTGCAAACCCGATGGATTTGAAACGTGGTATCGACAAGGCTGTTGCTAAAGTTGTAGAATCAATCAAGGCACAGGCTGAAACAGTTGGTGATAACTACGATAAGATTGAACAGGTTGCAACTATTTCTGCAAACAATGATCCGGTTATCGGTAAACTGATTGCTGATGCAATGCGTAAGGTTTCTAAAGATGGTGTAATCACTATCGAAGAAGCAAAAGGTACTGATACTACTATCGGTGTAGTAGAAGGTATGCAGTTCGACCGTGGTTATTTGTCAGCTTACTTCGTAACTGATACAGAAAAGATGGAATGTGTGATGGAACACCCATACATCTTGATTTACGATAAGAAGATTTCTAACCTGAAAGATTTCTTGCCTATCCTTGAACCGGCAGTTCAGAGCGGACGTCCTTTGTTGGTTATTGCCGAAGATGTTGACAGTGAAGCATTGACAACATTGGTTGTAAACCGTCTGCGTGGTCAGTTGAAGATTTGTGCAGTGAAGGCTCCGGGCTTCGGCGACCGTCGTAAGGCTATGCTGGAAGATATCGCAATATTGACAGGTAGTGCTGTTGTTAGTGAGGATAAAGGCTTGAAACTGGAACAGGCTACTGTCGAAATGTTGGGTACTTGCGATAAGGTAATTATTTCTAAGGAAAATACTACTATCGTAAACGGAGCTGGTCAGAAAGAGTTGATTCAAGATCGAATTAGTGAAATCAAAGCTGAAATGAAGAATTCTACTTCTGATTATGATAAAGAAAAACTTCAGGAACGTCTGGCTAAATTGTCAGGTGGTGTAGCTGTTCTTTATGTAGGTGCTGCCAGCGAAGTAGAAATGAAAGAAAAGAAAGACCGTGTAGACGATGCGTTGTGTGCTACTCGTGCTGCTATCGAAGAAGGTATTGTACCGGGCGGTGGCGTAACTTACATCCGTGCTATTGACGCATTGGAAGGCATGAAGGGTGACAATGCAGATGAAACAACTGGTATCGAAATAATCAAGCGTGCTATTGAAGAGCCACTTCGTCAGATTGTAGCCAATGCCGGAAAAGAAGGAGCAGTGGTTGTACAGAAAGTACGTGAAGGTAAAGGTGATTTCGGATACAATGCACGTACCGATGTTTACGAACACTTGCATGCAGCCGGTGTTGTAGATCCTGCTAAAGTAACTCGTGTTGCACTTGAAAACGCAGCTTCTATTGCAGGAATGTTCTTGACTACAGAGTGTGTCATCGTAGAAAAGAAAGAAGAAAAACCTGAAATGCCGATGGCTGCTCCGGGTATGGGCGGTATGGGTGGCATGATGTAATCTTCCCCTTTTCTATAATAAAAAACGGAAACCTCTCGTTCTGGGAAATCCAGACGGGAGGTTTTCTTGTTTTTGGAGATATTGTTTTTTAATTGATAATGCTTTTTTCTATCTCTGACTCTATTTTGTACCTTCGAAAGTAAAAAGGTTTATATAGAAAGAGATTAATTGGCTTTCAGTTTCTATTTTCTGATTTTTTTTGTATCTTTCCAAATAGAGATAAAATGTTAGGAGGAATTGATATGACAAAAGAAGAACTGATGCGTAAAGCCATAGAACTTTCAGTACAAAATGTAGCTGAGGGAGGAGGACCGTTTGGTGCAGTTATTGCTAAAAATGGTGAGATTATTGCGATGGGAGTAAATCGTGTAACTCCAGATTGTGACCCTACGGCACATGCTGAAGTTAGTGCTATCCGTACGGCTGCAAAGATATTAGGGACTTTCGATTTGAGCGGGTGTGAAATTTACACTTCCTGTGAACCCTGTCCGATGTGTCTGGGAGCTATTTACTGGGCACATTTAGATAGAATGTATTATGGAAATAGTAAGAAGGATGCTGCTGATATAGGTTTTGATGACGCCTTTATATATGAAGAACTTGATTTGAAACCGGCAGACCGTAAGCTGAAGTCTGAAGTGTTATTGCCTGAGGAGGCTATTAAAGCTTTCCGTGATTGGGAAAATAAAACTGATAAAGTAGAATATTGATATCGTTTAAAATTAGAAAGCACCACGGATTACGCTGATCTCGGAAATCTGTTATCGGTTTTTGAACAGTGTAATCTGTGGTGCTTTTTTTGACACACAGCTTAATTTCTTATTTGCTTGTAATTTACATTTTCATTGCTTTTTTCAGACATGCTGATTAATCAGTGCTGTTATCGTGTCATCGTTTCCCAAATCTTCACATGGTTTTCTTCCATGATGAGGAAACTTTTTACGAATAGTTTTTTAAGCGTCTCAATCATCTAGAGTAGTCTTGTTTTATGTTTTGCAACACAAAATTACATCTTTTGAGTATATGTTGTTATGTTGTATAGCATATTTTTGACCTCTCTTTGTATAATTCTTGATGTAAATCAATTTTACAAGCGAAAAATGAATAATAATTGGGTACTGTCAAATAATGATTGCTTAGAACTTTAATCTTGCAAATTCACTTTCGAAGTTGGGGGTAAATACTCCCTTTCCTAAATTGTTTTTTATTTCTTCTATTGACCAGAAACGCCCTCCGTCAAGTTCGTTGCTGGGAGAGATTTCTCCGTTATAAATAGTACGATGGCAGAATACCAGTTCTTTTTCTCTGTCCGACTCAAAAACATAATGTGTAAGCAGTTCGAAAGTAAAGTCGGAAATGCCGAGTTCTTCTTGAGCCTCTCTTTTTAAGGCCATTTCCACACTCTCACCTAAGTCAATATGTCCTCCAACTGAAGTGTCCCATTTATTGGGCTGAATATCTTTCCATGCAGGACGTTTTTGTAAATATAGCTCACCCTTATCGTTGAAAACATGCAGATGAACTACCGGATGGAGTAATTTGCTGCCACTATGACATTCTTTTCGTGTAGCAGTTCCTGTGATATTTCCTTCCTCATCTACTATCGGAAACATTTCTTCATTGTTGTCGAACATAATTATTGTCTGTTAAATGTTAGTGCTTTATTTATTGCTGCAAAGATACTAATTTTAGTGAGATGCAGATTTTGCCTAAACCATAATCATCTGAATATTGCTTGTTTGAAGTATTCTTTAATTCTGGTACAGTTTGATACTGCTTTCTGAATTTATTTTTTTGGGAGAGTTGTATGGTGTACCTCTTTGCCGTATATGAACTCTTATCAGCCGTAAGTGAAGTTGGCATGTGTTACTAGTAGATGTGATATTTGTTTTTGAGGATTATATTTTGTTTATTCAAATTACTATTTCTATGTGTATTCGAATCTCGTGTTTGTTTAGATGTCAGGAGGTATTCTTGATAAAGAAGGCAAAAATATAATAATTTTAATTCATTTTCTGTGCAAAAAAAATTTCTTTCCTCTCTTTAACTTATAAAAAATCATTTTTTAATTAATAAAAATACGCATTAAATACAAAATGTGCGTTTAGTAGTCTATTTAGTTATACTTCTTTCATTTATGTAAAATAAAATCTATTAATTTTTCATCTTATTGCCAATTTTTATGCTAACTTTGCAAAGTGAATATTATATTCTATAAAAGATTTTTAAAGAAAGGGAAAATATGATTACTGCAAATTTGACAGGTTATTTGGGTTATAATCAGGAACTGGTTTTTCGTAATGTTAAATCGCGCGATGTTTATTAGTGAGTTTTTCCTCCCTAAAATCTGTTTTTGCATTCTTCCTGTCTTTGTGTAGATAGGGTTATTTATAAGTTAAGCTTGTTGAAAGTTGTATTACTTGAGTTTGTACGACAGATTTTGAATACGGTTAAAAGTCTTATTTCCTTGGTGCAGCTTTATAAAGTTTTTGAGAAAAGTTTATAAAGTCAGGTGTGTGGCTGTAAATAAAAACAGTGGATTTTATTTTTATTGCTTACACCTTATATAATATATTATGGAGATACGTATATGATTTATATGTGCCAGGAATTTAATGGGGTAGAAATGAACAATTATTTATTAATCATTAATTTTATATTAACTGGCAAAAGATGAAAAGATTAAGTCTTTGGTTACTCTTTTTTGCTGTGTTAGGAATTCAATCGGTATTAGCCCAGACATATACTGTCAAGGGTAATGTGGTTTCGAAGACAGACAACGAGCCGCTGATTGGTGTATCTATCCTGCAAAAAGGAACTACTAATGGTGTGGTTACCGATATTGATGGTAACTATGAGCTACAAATTCAAGGTGGTGAAGCCACTTTGGTCTTCTCTTATATCGGTCTGCAAACGCAGGAGTTGAAAGTTACTCCTAAGACCGGAGTTTTGAACGTAGCAATGGTGGACGACTCACAACTCATGGAAGATGTTGTGGTTGTTGCATACGGTGTTCGTAAAAAAGGAACTATTGCAGGTTCTGTATCAACCGTGAAAAATGACAAGTTGGAAAATGTGCCTGCTCCAAGTTTCGACCAGGCATTGCAAGGACAGACTACTGGTTTGTCGGTCATCTCAAATTCAGGTGAACCCAGCAAGGCAGCTACCTTCCAGATTCGTGGTACTAACTCTATTAATTCTGGTACTTCACCACTTTTCATTCTTGACGGTGTGCCTATTTCTAGTTCAGACTTCAACACAATAAGTCCAAGTGATATTGAATCTATTTCTGTACTGAAAGACGCTTCTTCTACATCTATTTATGGTGCACGTGCTGCCAATGGTGTAGTCGTTATTACTACTAAGCGTGGTTTGTCAATGGATAAGGCTAAGGTTACCTTCCGTGCGCAATATGGTTTCTCACAGCTGGCACAGAATAACTGGAATATGATGAACACTGCCGAACGTATTCAGTATGAAAAAGAAATCGGACTTGATACAGGTAAAGATTACGATGTATTGTCTCGTACAGATGTAAACTGGCTGGATATGGTATTCAATGATCGTGCTCCATTGCAGAATTATGAAATTTCTGTCAATCGTGCTACCGATCGTTTAAATTACTTTGTTTCTGGAGGTTTCTACGATCAGGATGGTATTGCACAGAGTTCTACTTTCCGTCGTTATAACATGCGTGCCAATGCAGAAGTGAAAGCTTCCGACTGGTTGAAAGTGGGTACTAACTCGATGGTTGCTTACGAAGAGGTAGAACAGGCTGATGATGGATCATACGCTTTGTATACTCCGATTTCAGCTTGCCGTTTCATGCTTCCTTACTGGAATCCATATAATGATGATGGTTCATTGGCTTCAGAAAATGACGGAACATGGACTGGTACTGGTTCTAATCCTATTGAATGGATGGCAAACAATCCGGTTACCAATAAAAAATACAAAGTGTTGTCGACTGTATATGCAGAAATTACTCCAATAAAGAATTTGACTATCCGTACACAGTTTGGTGCTGATTACTCTCATTCTACAGCATTCATGCAGTCATTCCCAAGCTACATTATTAACAATGCTTCGGGTACAGCAGGACGTAACTCTTCGGATATGCTGAATCTGACAGAAACTACCACTATCAATTATCGTTGGGATATGGATAGTGATAATTCTTTCAATTTCTTGTTAGGACAAGAAGGTGTAGATTATCGTTCTGAAGGTTTCCAGGTTATCACTCGTGGTCAATCTAGCGATTTCCTGACAAACATCAGCTCTGGTACTCGTGCTGCTTCATGGGCCGACTCTACAACTTCATATTCATACTTGTCATTCTTCGGCCGTGGAGAATATCATTACAAAGATTTGTATTATGCTGATTTCTCAGTACGTGCCGATGCTTCTTCACGTTTTGGAACAGGAAACCGTTGGGCTGGATTCTGGTCACTTGGTTTTATGTGGAATCTGAAGAATGAATCATTCTTGAAAGACATTGAATGGCTGAGTGGTGCACAGATTGCGTTGAGTACAGGTACTTCAGGTAACTCTTCTATTCCTGATTTTGACCATCTGGCACTTGTTTCTGGTGGTTCTAATTATGAGGATCAGGCAGGTATCTATCCTTCACAAAGTGGAAATGAAGACTTGAGCTGGGAAAAACTTTGGTCTAGCAATGTAGCTTTACGTTTGGGATTCATTGACCGTATCAATCTGGATATTGAATTCTATAACAAGAAGACAACCAACATGTTGATGCTTGTTCCTGATTCTTACGCTTTGACAGGCGAAGGTGAACATTGGGATAATATCGGAGCTATGTTGAACCGTGGTGTGGAATTCAATGTAAGTGCTGATGTTATTCGTACAAAGGATTTTGTATGGAGTGTTAATGCAAACGCATCTTACAATAAGAACAAATTGCTTGAACTTTATAATGGAGTTCAGGAATATGAGGTTTCTACTACTGCAACAAAACTGGTTGTTGGTCATTCTGTAAGCGAATTCTATATCAATCGCTATGCTGGAGTAAACCCTGCTAACGGTGATGCTTTGTGGTATACTAAAGATGGTGAAATAACCAACGAATTCAGCGAAGAAGACAAGGTTATGACCGGAAAAACATTCGATGCTCCATGGCAGGGAGGTTTTGGTACATCTTTATCATGGAAAGGTATTTCTCTGGCAGCTCAGTTTAGCTGGGTAGCAGATCGTTGGATGTTCAATAACGACCGTTATTTTGAAGAAAGTAATGGACTGTATGCTGCATACAATCAGTCTAATCGTCTGTTGTATGATCGTTGGAAACAACCTGGTGATATCACAGATATTCCTCGCCATGGAGTAACTCCTCAGTTCGACGACCGTTTCTTGGAGAATGCTTCTTTCTTACGTTTGAAAAATGTAACCCTGACATATTCACTTCCTCAGCAATTGTTGAGCAGAAGTAAGTTCTTCAGTTCTGCAAGAGTTTATCTGCAAGGACAGAACTTGTTGACATTTACAGGATTTACAGGTCTTGATCCTGAATCTTCGGCAAATGTATATCGGGCACAATATCCTATGTCAAGACAGTTTACACTTGGTGTAGAACTTTCATTTTAATTAATTCACAGAACAAGAAAAAATGATAAAAAGAATTAGAAAATACTTTATATTGTCTGTCGTAGCCTTGCTTGCAACTTCTTGTCTCGACAAATATCCTGAAGACGCTATGCTTGCAGATAAAGCTATTAATACGGTAGACGATGCAAATCTGGCCGTGATAGGTATATACGATGCTTTCAAGAGTTCTTCTTTGTATTCTGGATACCTGACTTTACTGCCCGATTTGCAAGCTGATTTTGTTTACGCGGTAAATGGATATTCAAATACCTACGGAGATATATGGCGTTGGAATGATATTCATCCTACAAATGCACAAGTTGAGAGTGTATATGGTGCATTGTATGGAGTTATTAATCGTTGTAACTTCTTGTTGGACAATGTAGAAAAAGTAAAGAGCTCCATTAAGACAGATGAAGAATACGATCGTTTGGATCAGTATTGTGGTGAAGCGTATTTTGCACGTGCACTGGCTTATTCAGAACTGGTGAAGATGTATTGTAAACCTTATGAAAGTGATGAAGAAGCTGCAAATGAATTAGGTGTTGTACTTACTGAACACTACAAGGGTAATGAACCTATTGTACGTGCAAGTCTGAAAGATTCTTATCAGTTTATTTTAGATGATTTGGATAGAGCTGCTGAGCTGTTGAAATTGGAAGACGATTATGATGCATCAACAGATGGTGCTCTTTACGACTCACCTTATTTCTGTGAATATACTGTACATGCATTGCGTGCACGTGTATCATTGTATATGAAACGTTGGGATGATGCTATCAAATATGCATCAAAAGTTATTGACGATGGTTATTATGTATTGTCAAGTTGTAACCAACTGATTTCTTCGGGTGTTAGTTATTATAAATACATGTGGACTAACGACCACTCTACAGAAATTATCTGGAAAGTAGGATTTACTATCAATTCTTACGGTGGTGCTTTGGGTAGAATCTTTGCTAACTACGACTATCAGACATTGAAGCCTGATTATGTACCAGCTTTGTGGGTATTGAATTCGTATGACGCTAATGACCTCCGTGCTACTACATTCTTCCAATCGTTTACTACCGGATATGACCATGCACTTACTTGGCCGTTGTTGATTAAATATTTTGGAAACGAAGAATTTACAAACTATCAGATTCTTCATGTCAGCATGCCAAAAGTATTCCGTCTGTCAGAACAATATCTGATACGTGCTGAAGCATATGTACAGAAAGGCGATTATGGAAAGGCAGGTAGTGATATTACCGCAATCCGTATGGCAAGATATTCTTCTTATGGAGGTTCTACAGCAATGTCAAAAGACAATGCTATGGACATTATAGAGCAGGAGCGTGTAAAGGAACTGTATATGGAGGGTTTCCGTCTGAACGATTTGAAGCGTTGGCATAAAGGTTTCGAACGTAAACCTCAGGATCAGTCGTTGAGCAACGGAAGCAGTCTGAAAGTTGAAAAAGACGATCCACTCTTTGTTTGGCCTATTCCTCAGCATGAAATTGAAGCTCCGGGAGCCAACATCGAACCTAATGAAAGTAACAAATAAGTAAAAACATACGATAATGAAAAAACTGTTTATTGGTTGTATTACAGTTATTACTGTTTTGATGGGACTTGCCGGATGTAATTCGGAGAGAACTACCTATGAAGGTCCCAATTATCTTATGTTTTCCGATACACTTTACCGTTATGCGGTACAAGAAACCGGAGAGGTGTTCAATGTACCAGTTTCTGCCACTGTATTGGCCGATTACGATCGTACTTTTGCCGTAGAGGTGGTAGACAGCATCAGCGATGCGGTAGAAGGAAAGCATTACAGATTATTGTCGAACACTGTTACTATTAAAGCCGGTGAATGTTCGGCTAATGTACAGGTTCAGGGTGTCTATGATAACATTGATATCGATGATTATCTGACTGTTGGACTCCGTCTTGTTATTCCGAAGGAAGAACAGTGGAGCTTGTATGGAATCGACTCGAAAGTAATTTTGCAGAAAGCATGTCCGTTCGATATTAATTCGTTTACCGGATATTGCAAAGTTACCTCTACTTTCTTCGATGATTATATGCAGAATGTAACAATGCGTTTGATTAAGACATCTGTTAATCCGGAGAAAGAAAACTCTGTAATACTTCACGATTTGTATTACAACGGACACGATATTGTACTGGATTTCGACCGTGATAATCTGCTTGAACCTTTGGTTAGCATGGAAGAACAGGTTTGTGGAACAACAGCTGAAGCATTCGGTACAATTTACGGAGATGGCAATCTGCTTATGTATCAGCCTACAATGTATACTTCATATTACAGCACATGCGAAAAGTTCGTTCTTCAGTACGTAACTTTATATGTTAATGGAGTAGGTACAGTAGGAACTTATGTCAATATCTTGGAATGGATAAGCGATGCTGAAGCCGAAAAATTAAAAGAACAAGGTTATTAATTTTAATGAGATTAATTATGAAAACACTTTATATGAAATCAACTTACCTGTTCATGGTATTTGCCATGATTTTAGGTTTTACATTAACCGGATGTAGTGATGATAATTCTGGAGATCCTTCTACTTCTGCAGAATTCCCTGAACTGAAAGAATTTACATGCAATGCCGGAGAAACAAAAGATTTGTCTTTTACTGCTGGAGCAGACTGGGCACTTTCTAGTAACGCAGGATGGTGTAAATTTAAGAATGGTGAATTTACTGAAAGTACTATTTCTGGAAAGGCAGGTTCACAGACTGTGCAGGTGGTGATTACTAACGACGGACAGAATTTTGAAAAAGATGATATTGCTGAGTTGACTTTGAAAATGGGTAACTCATCTCAGGTTATCTGTAAAATAACTCGTCCTCATAAAATTCCTGTAGACATCGTTATTACTGATGAAGAAGGAAATGTTTATGATGCAGAAAACCCTATCATCATCAAAGGAAGTGCTCCTCTTTCACTTGTAGAAACAGTAATTACTGTTGAAACAGATTTTGAAGTTGGTCTTCCTGAGTATCCGGATTGGGTAGCTGTTAATGCAAAAGGTAATGGTGTATATGCTCTTAGCTTTAAAGATGATAACAAATCTGGTATAAGCAATAAATATTCTTTTGGAACTGAAAAAGGTTATACTTTGACTTTTGCTGTACAGTACAATAAAGATCTGGTAGAAATTGAAGTTCCTGTTGGATACGAAGGTTTGAAGGCTGACTATCTTTCTGTTGATCCTAGTTTTACAAGTGTTCATTGGGTTAGCAAGGATGGTAAGACAATTTCTGCTAATGGAGGCGTTTCTGGAACAGAATCTGACGTTTATGAAGAAAAGTTATCTACTACCATCACAACAAGAAATGATGATTATGAAGTAATCAAGATAGAACAGATTGGTGACTTTATGGATTATCCTGGCATGGATCCTGCATTTTATCCTAATGACTTTAACTTCAATGCAGATATGTCATGGATCAATGTTCAGAAAGATGGAGAAAACTTGTCTTTGTCATTTGCTGAAAACAGCTCAGATACAGATATTAGAGCTGCAATTATCATGGCTTTCCCTCGTGATGTATATGAGGCAATTAAGGATGATTTGAAAGGTAATATTCTGGAAGATGCTGGTGGTTATTATGATATCGCTACTAAATATACCAGAAATATTGTTGCAAATGTTGTTCAGGAATACAAGCTCCCTGAAGCTCCCGTTGTTTCATTTGCTGGATATATCGAATCAAATGGTACACTTATAAGCTTTGAAGAAGTTACAGCAAATGGCGCTGGAGAAGCTTATCTTGATAAATTCTACGAACAGACAGAGTATGGTACAGACAATGTATATACTGCTTCTGTAGAAAAGAAACTGTTGTCATACGGAGCTATGTACCTCGAAGTTAAGAACTATGAAGAAGGTATGAGCTGCGAACTTCCGAAATCTGATATCTTGACGTTTACAACAGAAAATAAAGATGGAAAATTCTATATTAAGGTAAGCGGCAATGCAGCAGATGTTACGGAGCAATTTGATTGTATAATTACTAAAGATGGTTCTCCTGTCAGTGTATGTCTGATATCATTCTTTTAAATTAATGTTTGACAAATGAATAAACTACGATTTAATATAATAAAACTGTTATTTGTATCACTCATAACCATGTTTTCAGGCGTGGTTATGAGCGGATGCTCTGATGATGATGAAGTGAGCCAGAGCCAGTACGGCTATGTTCAGTTCAAACTTTATAAAGAAGCATCGTACAATGAAGGAACAGAAGATGCAGCTCGGAATGTTGCATCGCGTGCTTCTGTTGATAAGCTTAGTGAAGCGCAGAAAATTGAAGTAGAAATGTTGTTCAACGGTACTAGTATCACTCAGACATTAGTACTGAATGCATACAATGATGTAAATGCAGAATATGGTTTGCGTAGCGACAAGTTGCAGTTACTGGTTGGTGAATATAAGATTGTAGGATATAGAATTTACGATAAGATGGATGAGGTAATTACAGGTGTGTCAGCCGATGCTGATGAAACATTCTCTGTAGTTCCTTCTGGACTGACTGTAAAGGATCTTACTATCGATGCACAGGCAAAAGGTTCTGTTAAGTTTAAATTGGAGAAAGATCTTCCTAATATTAAGTCACGTGCTAATAATGAAGGCTATCTGTTCACTGACATCAAACTGGCAACAGTTCAAGTACAGAACACCTTCAATCAGATGACTTATACATTCGAGAAACTGAAAGTAAGATATGAAGAAGAATATGAACTGACAGATCCGGATAGTGAAAATGATAAGTATACAGATCATGGAGTAGCTTACTGTGACTCTGCCGTATGGTTGCCTACTGGTAATTATAAAGTAATATCTTATACTGTATATTCTAAGCAAGGTGTAACTGAAACTGCATTGGAAACTCAGGCTGTAAGTGGAGAGACTTTTACAGTTGAAGATAATCAGCTGACTGAATATGCTGTTGTTCCTGTTTTGGTTTCAGAAACTGCTGAAAACATCAAGGATTACTTGGCTCTGAAAGAAATCTGGGAAAAGATGGGTGGAAAGAATTGGAAATATTACGGCCAGACTTATCCCGAAGGTGCAAACTGGAACTTCAATAAGGATATTGATATGTGGGGTGACCAGCCAGGTGTAACCCTTGATACTAAAGGACGAGTATCTTCTTTGAGCTTGTCTGGATTTGGTGCTTCTGGTGAACTGCCTGATGCTATCGGTCAGCTTACAGAGTTGCGTATACTTGCTTTGGGCTCACACGATGAAACATATGGTAATATGTTGTTCGGACCTGACGGTATTCAGCCTGATATGAGTGAGGCTAAACGTGATAAAATGCGTATGGACTATAAAGAACATTTCCTTGACAGAGATGTACGTGAAAACTTGTCGGAAATGTTGCAATGGACTATAAATAATTACACTTCTCAGAGTAAGATAAAGAAGTCTAGCAGAATCTCTACTAAAGATACGCAGATTGGTATTATCACTAATAAAATTACAGGTGTATCGAAAGCTGTTATGAGATTGAAGAACTTGCAACAGTTCTATCTTGCAAATTCACCTATCACTTACGATAAGATTTGTACAGACTGGACTGATCCGAATTCATCGTATGCTCAGCAATACGAAAAGGAAAACTTGAGCTGGGCTGGTATGACAAATCTTACAGATGTGGAATTATACAACTGCGTAAACCTGACAAGACTTCCGCTGGATATGGTAGGAAATCTTCCAGAACTTCAGTTGCTCAATATTGCCTGCAACCAGAATATTAGTGGTGCACAGTTGAGAGAAGACTGGTCTAAGTTGTGTGATATGCCAGCAGGACCAAGATTGCAGATTCTGTACATGGGATATAATAACTTGGAAGAATTCCCAGAAGATGCACAGTTACGTAAAATGGTTAAGTTCAAAATGCTTGACTGTACTACAAACAAAGTACATACTTTGCATTCATTTGGAACAGATATCAAGTTGTCTACTCTTTATCTGGATAACAATAAGATTACTTCTATTCCTGATGACTTCTGTGCCTTCACTAACGAAGTTGAAACTTTAGGTTTCTCTTATAACGAACTGACAGAGGTTCCTAATATATTCAATGCGAAATCTATCTATATTATGAATACTGTAGATTTCTCACACAATAATATTACAGGATTCTCTGGTGGAGACGATGGTTTCAAGGGTATCAATGCTTATACGGTTTCACTGTCGTACAATAAGCTGAAGAAATTCCCGAAAGCACTGTTCAAGTCTGGTTCTCCTATTCAGACACTTGACCTTTCTGCTAATGAGCTGACTGAAGTAAAGGAAGGCGAAATGCAGGGATCGAATGCTCATTTGTTACAGACGCTCGACCTTCGTTTTAACAAGCTGACTAAGTTGTGCGATGACTTTAGAGCTACTAATATTCCTTATCTGACAGGTATCGACTTGAGTTACAATTCTTTCTCTGAGGTTCCAACTCAGCCGTTGAACTGTAGCGAACTGAAAGCTTTTGCTATTCGTTATCAGAGAAATGAAAAAGGTGAACGTACATTGCGTGACTGGCCTGTTGGTATCATGCAGTGCCCGAGCTTGATTCAGTTGCAGATCGGTTCTAACGATATCCGTAAGGTAAATGAAACTATAACTCCGTACGTTTGGATTCTTGACATCAAGGATAATCCTAATATTTCAATCGATTTGTCTGGAGCATGTTCGGCTATTCAGAATGGCATGTATCTGTTGTTCTACGATAAGACACAGGATATCCGCGGATGTGATATTTTGGGAATAGAACGATAATTAAAGAAAAAAGAAAATAAGGAAATATTGATTATGAAAATTATAAATCGATTGATACTTGGACTGGCTGTTTTCGCAGGAATCACCACTTCTTGTAAGGAAGATGACGATTTGACTGTCCCGGGCGGACTTTCGCTTGAGGTAGAAGAAATCACAGTAGGTCCCGAACAGTCATTCAAAGAAGTTTTGGTTAAGGCAGGTGTAGACTGGCAAGCTAGTAGTTCTACACCGTGGATATCTGTATCGCCAGCTAATGGTACAGGTAGCGCAACTTGTGTACTGAACATTGACTCTACTTTGGCTTATACAGCCCGTACTGCTCAGGTACGTTTCAGCCCGTCGGGTTATGAACCGAAAATCCTGAAGGTTACTCAGTTTGGTTTTGGAAAGCAGATTATACTGGATAAGCCGGAAGTAGAACTGGAAAACTCTGCTATCGAAGAACTGCGTTATTTTGATGTTGTAGTTTCAACCAATGTACAGTTTGCTATTGATAATGTAGAATATTCTTTTGCTGAAGAGGTTTCAGCTGAAGATGAAGCCAACATGAGTGAATCAGATAAGGCAGACTGGATTACATTGCCGAAAGAATCTGACCTGGATGTTAATCTTGACAGAGGATCACGTCCACGTTCAGTTAAGGCCAGATTCAAATGGAACATGAATGCTGTACCTTATACTCGTGTAGCTAAAATCAAATTGGTCGCAAAGAACAGTGAAGATCAGCTGGTAGATAGTGAAGGAAATGAAATAGACGGCGTTTACCTGACAGTAAAGCAAAAGCCTGCTATGAGAATAGAAGACAACCGTGCCGGTGACTCTATTTCTATCGTTCTTATCAATCAGAAAGTTCAGTGTATGTATGCACTCGATGTAAGTGAAAATATGCAGAACTGGAGTGATGTTACTTTGTGGGAAGAGACAGATGAAGATTTGCCTGAACCAGCAGCTGTAGGACGTGTACGTTCATTGTCTATTGCAATGATTGATACAAAAGAAACTCTGCCACAGGAAATCAAGAATCTGAAATATCTTGAGTCATTCCGCATACAGAGTAATACCAACCGTCAGGATCGTGAAATTGTACTTGGACCTGAAATTTGTGAGTTGAAGTATCTGAAGAAACTTTCTATCACATCATATGGTTTGGTAGAATTGCCTGATGAATTTGTTAAATTAGGTGGAGCTGCCGACGACAGCTATGTTGGTCTGGAAGAACTGGGATTGGAAAGTAATAACTTTGCATCACTGAGTAAAGTGACCGACATCGTAAATAAGGAAAACTTCCCTAAACTGAAAGCGTTGAGATTATCTGGATGCAGAAGAAGTGATACACTGCTTGATTTGTCACAGATGGAAGACGGTAACAAATGGAGAGGTATTCATGTCGGTATGTATATAAATCTTGGTAAGTCAAACGATAAGGAAGAATTCATCAAACTGTTAGGATGGGATACTCTTGAACAGCTGGGACTTTCTTACGGATTCATTGAAGGCGAGTTGCCTACTGATGAGGAAATGATGAGCCGTTTCGGCAATTACAGTCAGTATGCAAGCCAGCATCCAGATGCTGATGTTTGTACGCTGCTGGCAGATACTTGCCAATGGTTGAAGACATCCGACAAGCCTGTTACTGTAAAATATGATGGTGGAGAATTCTCTGTGAAAGGTTCTGAAGTTCCATGTGTACTTCCGAACATCAAATCGCTGACACTCAACCTGAACTTTATAACAGGTAAGTTGCCTAACTGGCTTGTTTTCCATCCGTATTTGATTGACTGGTATCCGGAATCAATGGTATTCCAGCAGGAAACTGGAAAGAACTCAGCAGCTAAAGATGCTGGTTTCGATGAAGTGCCTATGGACTTTGACTATTTCTATGGAAAAGTTGCAAACGACCAGAATGCAGCATTCCCGAAATATTACGGAAAATATGTACTTGAAGGAGAAGATGTATCAGGAGAATAACATGTAATTTTAATATAAAAACAGAATGAAGAAAAGATATATATATATTGCCACACTTGCTTTGTTTCTGGGAGCATGTTCTGACAATGAACTGGAACAGGCTTATACTCCGGAGCAAAATACTGAAATATATATACCGGCTGATGCACAGCCCGGAGAACTTATTATCAAATTTAAACCGGAAATGACGGATATTCTTGACCAGACTATTAGTCGTGCGTCAAGAAGCGGAGCGGCGATGACCCGCTCCGGTATTCCCTCAACCGATGAAGTGCTTGATATACTTGGTGGATATCACTTCGAACGTATCTTCCCGGTAGACAGCAAGAATGAAGAACGTACTCGTGCTGCCGGACTGCACTTGTGGTATTTGGTTAAGTTTGACGAAAACGTTGACTTGCACGAAGCTGCACGTAAATTGTCTAAGTTGGGAGATATCAGCAATGTACAGTGTAACCACCGTATTAAGAAAGCATATACTTCAAATGAAAAGAGAGTATACGTAAGTGCTGCTGCACTGAATCATGCCCCTGCAACTTTTGCTGCTATGGCTGGTACTCCAAACGATCCGGGTTTCCCTTTCCAGTGGAACTATAATAACACCGGAGATTATGCTTTCGAAAATCAGAATGTAGATCTCAACCCACAGTATACAGCAGAGGCAGCTCCCGGATGCGATGTAAACTGTATGGAAGCATGGGAGAAATGTACAGGCGATCCTTCTATTATTGTAGCCGTACTTGATGAAGGTGTGATGTACACTCATCCTGATTTGGCTGACAATATATGGGTGAATGAAAAGGAACAGCTCTTTGGAAAGACTGATGAAGACGGAAACGGTTATAAGGGAGACAGATACGGATACAACTTCGTTACCGATTCAGGTGTGATTACCTGGAACGATGTAAACGATACCGGTCACGGTACTCACGTAGCTGGAATTATAGCTGCTGTAAACAATAACGGTGAAGGTGTATGCGGAATTGCCGGTGGTTCTGGTAAGAAAGATGGTGTAAAAATCATGTCATTGCAGGTATTTGCCGGTAATGCGGGAGTTACACTTAACATGGAAGCACGTGCTATCAAGTATGCTGCCGATAATGGTGCTGTTATTATCCAGTGTAGCTGGGGATATAACTCAGGTCTGGCTAACCCGATGGAAGGATACACTCCTGGTCCGGAAACTGAAGAAGAATGGGCTAAGAAATATCCGTTGGAAAAAGATGCGCTGGATTACTTTATCAACAATGCAGGTTCACCTAACGGTGTAATAGAGGGTGGTCTGGCTATCTTTGCTGCCGGTAATGAGTATGCTGCTGTTCCGGGTTTTCCAGGTGGTTATTCAAAATGTATTTCAGTATCGGCTATTGATGCTAACTTTACTCCAGCTTCGTATACTAACTACGGAAAAGAAGTTGGATTGAGTGCACCGGGTGGTGATTTGGAGTATTATGGTAAAGTAGGCGAAAGCGATGAAGCATATTTCGACTCTTCATTTACTCTTGAAAACGCTCAAGGTTCAATCTTGTCTACGCTTATCAAAAACGGCCAGCCAGCTTACGGATATATGGATGGTACATCAATGGCATGTCCTCATGTATCAGGAGTTGCTGCTTTGGGATTGTCGTATGCTGTAAAGATGAGAAAACATTTCAAGGCTCATGAATTTGTTGATTTGATGAAAGCTTCGGTAAGCGATCTTTATGCTGGTTATGATGGTACAAAATTGTATCACAGAAACCATAACATTACCGGAGGGGCTGTTACTAAAATGTCTTTGCCTACTTACAAAGACAAGATGGGAGCTGGTTTGATTAATGCCGGTATGCTTTTGAGTAAGATTGAAGGCAATGGTGCTGAAATGAAAGTTCCTAATGTATATGTTGGTATCGGAAAATCAGAATCAATAGATCTTGCCCGTTATTTTGTAAACGGTGAGTCACTGACTTATACATGTACTATTGCCGATGAATCTGTTGCAACAGCAGCTGTAAGCAATACAGTGTTGACTGTAAACGGTTTGAAAGCAGGTATTACCAAACTGACAGTAAGCACAAGCGACGGAAAGACTCAGACTGTAACGGTTACCGTACGTGAAGGTGCAAACGATAACGGTTGGATGTAATCAAGGAAAATTTACTAATGAAGCTATTTTATTCGATAAAATTAGTGATATTGAGTATCATGATGTGTTGTCCTGAGCTTGTAATGGCTCAGGCGGCACGTCCCTTGACACGTCAGGAGATAGACGCTGTTTTAAACCCTTCACTTCTTGAGGGGGCTGAAAAAATCGTGCAGTTTGAAGAAACCGTTGTCAATATCGGTGAAATGACAGAAGATGATAAGCCGGTTGAAACTAACTTTTATTTCAAAAATATAAGTACTCAGCCTGTGGTCATTACCCGATTGCATACAGACTGTGGTTGTACTGCTGCCAAAATTGATAAACTTAACGTGCAGCCAGGGGAGAAAGCCTGCATCAGTGTAACATACACTCCTGAGAATCACCCGGGAACGATTGATGCCAATACATTTGTTTATGCTTCGCTTTCTGATAAAAAACCGCTGGCGAAACTGGTTCTTCTTGGCAATGTATTGCCTAGCAAAGACGAATGGTACCGTTATCCGTATGCTATGGGAAAATTGAGGCTGAAACAGAATACAATGAAGTTCAACCTTCTTCCCGGTAGAAAGCAGACAGAAAGAATCTTATGTGGCAATAGCGGGAAGACCGATTTGCGGCTTTCTGTTATGAACCTGCCTAAATATATGGAATTCAGAACGGAACCGGAGGTTATTAAACCCGGACAGGAAGCAGATATCGTGATAAGCGTCGATGCTTCGAAACTTGTCGGAAAGCCTGAAAAGTTTCATGCTCCGCTGATTCTGGATGGAGTAACAGGACGTCCAAGCGACAGAACACTCAGTATTGAGATTAATTTAATCGATAAATGAAATAGTAAAAATATAATTGATAAGATATTATGAAAAGTAAAATAGTTAAGATTTTGATGTTGCTTGTCATTTCGCTGACAACCTTCTCATGTAGCGAAGACGAAGTATTGGAGCCTTCTCTTGAAGTAACACCTATTACACTTCAGGGCACATGGAAGCTGGCAGAACTGAATGGCGAACAGTTGCCCGAAGATTTCTATATCTATATAGAGTTCGACCGCAAAGGAAACTTTGAAATGTATCAGAAGCATGACAGCATGTATCCACGTTACATTACAGGTACTTATTCGGTTGAGAAAGATGGTCATTACGGATACGTTCTCAGCGGAAAGTATGATTATGAAAACGGCGACTGGAACAACGAATATATCGTAACAGATTTGATGCAGTCAGGTTCAATGGTATGGACAGTAAAAGAAGGTACTGAAGTATCTAAATACGTACGCGTAGACAAAGTTCCTGATGAAATAGTAGAAGAAGCAAAGGTTGATGCTGACGAAGAATAATAAAGCTGCACAACGATAAAGCATAAAAAAGAGAGAACGTCAAATCGACGTTCTCTCTTTTTTTTGTCATGTCAAGATATAATAAATTTTATTCTTGTTTCATTTTCCGCGATCTGTCATCCGGTCCTTTCGGGTGGATGACTTTTTCTAAACGAAGGTCGAATATCAGCGTAGAATATGCAGGAATAACATCACGCTCTACCGATCCATATCCCATACCATTAGGGATATACAGTTCGACATGCTGTCCTTCTTTCATCTTCAACAGAGCAGTCGTCCAGCCTGTAATTACACCTGAAGCCGCAAATGATCTGGGTTCGTTTACCATTCCATTCCATTCTCCAGAGAAACTTTCATCGAAGACCGTTCCGTTTATTAATTTTCCGCGATAGTGGACACTTACCGTATCAGTCGACATAGGAGAAATTCCCAGAGGTTCGATATTATCTTCCGGAAAGAGCTTCATATACACATAATCGTTTTTACCCGGAGTGTAGTCCTGATAGCCCAGATCCTCTGAAGCATCGCTCTGTAACTTATAGTTCAATACTTTTTCCCAATGTTCTCCGGCAGGAGGATTCGCGCAAACGGAGGCGATAGAGTCGATATAGGCATCGTTGCGCACTGCCCAGTCACTGTACGGATCGGCCGTTTGTGTATCTTCACTGCAAGAAGTAAAGCCTGCACTCAGTGAAACAAGGATGCCTAACAACCATAATATATTTTTATTCATGCACATTCAAAATTTTTATTGCAAAGTCTTCAACAGACTAGTGATACTAACCTTATCGGCAATAATACTATTCAGATCGGCAATAGCCACGCGTTCTTGTTCCATTGTATCACGGTTACGCAGAGTTACGCAGTTGTCTTCCAGTGTCTGGTGGTCGATAGTGATACAATACGGAGTACCGATGGCATCCTGACGGCGGTAACGTTTACCGATACTGTCTTTTTCATCATACTGGCAGTGGAAGTGGAACTTCAGGTCGTCCATGATTTCACGAGCCTTTTCAGGCAGACCGTCTTTCTTTACCAGCGGCATGATAGCCAGTTTTACTGGAGCCAGTGCAGCAGGCAATTTCAGTACGACACGAGTTTCTCCGTTTTCCAGCGTTTCTTCGTGGTAAGCAGCGCTCATGATACTCAGGAACATACGGTCTACACCGATAGATGTTTCGATAACGTACGGAGTATATGATTCGTTGATTTCCGGATCGAAGTACTTGATGCTCTTGCCAGAATATTTTTCATGCTGGCTCAAGTCGAAGTTAGTACGGCTGTGGATACCTTCTACTTCCTTGAATCCGAATGGCATCAGGAATTCGATATCGGTAGCGGCATTAGCGTAGTGAGCCAGTTTTTCGTGGTCGTGGTAACGGTAGTGGTCGTCGCCGAATCCCAGTGCCTTGTGCCATTTCAAACGAGTTTCTTTCCATTTCTGGAACCATTCAAGTTCAGTTCCCGGTTTTACGAAGAACTGCATTTCCATCTGTTCGAACTCACGCATACGGAAGATGAACTGACGTGCAACGATTTCGTTACGGAAAGCCTTACCAATCTGAGCGATACCGAAAGGAACTTTCATACGTCCTGTTTTCTGAACATTCAGGTAGTTTACGAAAATACCCTGAGCAGTTTCCGGACGCAGATATACTTTCATAGCACCGTCGGCAGTAGATCCCATTTCGGTAGAGAACATCAGGTTGAACTGACGTACTTCAGTCCAGTTTTTAGTTCCTGAAATCGGGCAAACGATTTCTTCGTCCAGGATGATCTGACGCAATTCGTTCAAGTCTGGTCCTGCATTCATTGCCTTTGAGTAGCGTTCGTGCAAAGCATCACGTTTAGCCTGATGTTCCAGTACACGTGCGTTAGTGCTGCGGAACTGAGCTTCATCGAATGCATCACCGAATTTCTTTGCAGCTTTTGCAACTTCCTTATTGATCTTTTCGTCGTATTTAGCAATCTGGTCTTCAATCAGCACATCGGCACGATAACGTTTCTTCGAGTCGCGGTTATCGATCAAAGGATCGTTGAACGCATCCACGTGTCCCGAAGCCTTCCAGATAGTAGGATGCATGAAGATAGCCGAATCAATACCTACGATATTTTCATGCAGCAATACCATGCTCTGCCACCAGTACTGTTTGATGTTGTTTTTCAGTTCCACACCCATTTGTCCGTAGTCATATACGGCTCCCAGTCCATCGTAAATTTCACTTGAAGGAAATACGAAACCATATTCTTTACAGTGTGAAACAAGTTTCTTGAAAACGTCTTCTTGTGCCATTTTTCTTTCTTATTTTTTTGATGTATGTTATTTTCATTACATAGTAGGCCACAAAGATAGGTATTTATAAGCAAAAAAGAAGAATAGCTGTCTTAATTTATCTTATGAATAGAGGGAATCTGTAAGGAAAGGTGGTTATTTTTTTCTACTTTTGCAGAAACATCCGTGAAAAAACAATGAGTACGAAAGATAAATATACACTTATGACCACAGCTCCGATTCCCCGTCTTATCGGTTCACTGGCTGTGCCTACCATCATCAGCATGCTGGTTACTTCTTTTTATGTCATGGCTGATACTTATTTTGTGGGGCAGATTAACACACAGTCGACGGCTGCGGTCGGAATTTCGTTCTCTGTTATGGCTATCATTCAGGCTTTTGGATTCTTTTTCGGGCATGGATCAGGTAATTATATTTCTCGTAAGCTGGGAGCCAAAGATTACGAAAGTGCAGAAAAAATGGCATCTACAGGCTTTTTCTATGCTTTCATGTCGGGAGCCATTATAGCCTTGTTCGGGCATTTGTATCTTTCTCAAATATGTGTTGCTCTGGGATCTACGCCTACTATCCTCCCTTATGCAGAGGAGTATTTGGGGACTATTTTGCTGGGCGCACCTTTTATGGCTTCTTCGCTGGTGCTGAATAACCAGATGCGTTTTCAGGGGAATGCGGTATACGCCATGGTGGGTATCATTGTAGGAGCGGTTCTGAATATCGGGCTCGACCCGCTGTTGATCTTTGTATTCGATATGGGTATTTCGGGAGCTGCGTGGGCTACCTTGCTGAGCCAGATATGCAGTTTTCTGGTGTTGCTCGTAATGGATAGCCGAGGTACAAATATCCGCATCCGTTTCAAAAATTTTACCTTGAAACCGGCATATTTGAAAGAAATCGTATTCGGTGGAAGCCCTTCACTTTGTCGTCAGGGACTTGCCAGCCTTTCTACCATTCTGCTGAACGTGGCGGCCGGAGCTTATGGAGATGCAGCCATTGCCGGAATGTCTATCGTTACCCGTATCTGTATGTTTATCAACTCTTTTGTGATTGGTTTCGGACAAGGTTTCCAGCCGGTATGCGGATTCAATTACGGAGCAGGCATTTACCGTCGTGTACGTGAAGGCTTCTGGTTCTGTGTCAAGACAGGAGTTGTGTTTCTGGCTGTCTGTTCGGTTATCGGTTACATTTTCTCTCCCGAGATCGTATCGTGGTTCCGCGATGATCCGCATGTTATCGAAACCGGAACACGTGCCTTACGCTGGCAGCTCATTACTTTACCTTTAGGAGCATGGGTCATTTTGTGTAACATGATGTTGCAGACTATCCGCAAGCCTGTGCGTGCCGTCACCTTGTCTTCTGCGCGGCAGGGACTGTTTTTCATCCCTTTCATCCTGATTCTCCCTCATTTCTTCGGTTTGCAGGGGGTGGAAATGTGTCAGGCGGTGTCCGATCTTTGTTCGTTCCTGCTTGCTATTCCGCTTACCATTCCTGTTTTGAATGAGATGAAAAAATAAAATTCTCATTGCCGGATGGTGCAGGGAAGCCTTTGCGGCCCACTGTCCGTACACTGATTTTCTGCACAAATTTTCCTGAAAATATGCTGATGTTTTTAGGAAAAGAAGCTGATATTTTCTTGAAAACAATAGCATCCGTATGAAAGATTCGTTCGACTAAATACAGGTTTATTTTCAGCAATATATATAATAGGAATATTTTTTTTCGTATTTTTGTCTGTTGTTTTTCCACTAAATCACTTATATGAGCGAAGATATTTTCGATAAAAACGATATCCAATCAAGCGATAAAGAAGCACATTCTGACTATAAGCCTGTCGATCAGGGCGACGAAACTGTAAAACACCAATTGAGCGGTATGTATCAGAACTGGTTTCTGGACTATGCTTCGTATGTTATTCTGGAACGTGCGGTTCCTCATATCAACGATGGACTGAAGCCTGTTCAGCGACGTATCCTGCACTCTATGAAGCGCCTGGACGACGGACGCTACAACAAGGTGGCAAATATCGTAGGACATACCATGCAGTTCCATCCTCATGGTGATGCGTCCATCGGCGATGCACTGGTACAGCTGGGACAGAAAGATCTGCTTATCGACTGTCAGGGAAACTGGGGAAATATTCTTACCGGTGATGATGCCGCTGCTCCCCGATACATTGAAGCACGTCTTTCGAAGTTTGCGCTCGATGTGGTGTTCAATCCGAAGACAACCGAATGGCAGGCTTCTTACGACGGACGAAACCGTGAACCGGTGACGCTTCCCGTCAAGTTTCCGCTGCTGCTGGCTCAGGGAGTGGAAGGTATTGCCGTAGGTCTTTCATCGAAAATATTGCCGCACAACTTCAACGAGCTGTGTGATGCGGCCATTGCTTACCTGCACGGAGAGGAGCTTCATCTGTATCCCGATTTCCAGACAGGAGGTTCCATCGATGTGTCGCGCTATAACGACGGTGAGCGTGGGGGAGTAGTGCGTGTACGTGCCAAAATCTCCAAGATAGATAATAAAACTCTTTGCATCAGTGAAATACCGTACGGAAAAACAACTTCTTCACTGATTGATTCTATCCTGAAAGCTATCGAGAAGGGTAAGATCAAGGTACGGAAGGTGGACGACAATACCGCCGACAAGGTGGAAATTCTGGTACACCTGGCTCCGGGCGTTTCGTCGGACAAGACACTCGACGCCTTGTATGCCTTTACCGACTGTGAGGTGAATATTTCGCCCAACTGCTGCGTCATCGACAACAAGAAGCCGCATTTCCTTTCTGTCAGTGCGGTACTCCGTAAGTCGGTAGACAATACACTTTCGCTGCTTCGTCAGGAACTGAACATCCAGCGCAACGAAACGCTGGAAACCTTGCATTTCGCTTCGCTGGAGAAAATCTTCATCGAAGAGCGTATCTACAAGGACAAGCAGTTCGAACAGGCTGAGAACATGGATGCCGCATGCGAACATATCGACGAACGGCTGACACCTTTCTATCCGCAGTTTGTACGCGAAGTGACTAAGGAAGATATCCTCAAGCTTATGGAGATAAAGATGGCGCGTATCCTGAAGTTCAACAAGGATAAGGCGGACGAGTTTATTGCCAAGCTGAAAGCGGATATCGAAGAAATAGACAATCATCTGGCTCATATTACTGAATATACCATCGACTGGTATACACGCATCAAGGAGAAATACGGAAAGAATTTCCCGCGGCGTACGGAGATACGAAACTTCGATACGATTGTGGCAACCAAGGTGGCCGAGGCCAACGAGAAACTGTATATCAACCGCGAGGAAGGATTTATCGGTACGGGACTGAAGAAAGACGAGTATATCTGCAACTGTTCCGATATCGACGACGTGATTATCTTCTATAAAGATGGAAAATATAAAATCGTACGTGTTTCGGACAAGCTGTTCGTAGGCAAGAACATTCTCTACGTGAATATCTTCAAGAAGAACGACAAGCGTACGATCTATAACGTGATTTATCGTGACGGAAAAGAAGGATTCCACTATATCAAGCGTTTCAATGTAACGTCGATGATACGCGACCGTGAATACGATGTGACACAGGGAACTCCTGGATCGAAAATTGTATATTTCACAGCCAATCCGAACGGGGAAGCTGAGGTTATCAAGGTGACACTCCGCCCGAATCCGCGTATCAAGAAGCTGATATTCGAAAAAGACTTCAGTACCATCAACATCAAGGGCCGCCAGTCGATGGGTAACCTGCTGACCAAATATGAAGTGCATAAAATCAGTCTGAAACAGCGTGGAGGCTCTACACTGGGAGGCAGAAAGGTATGGTTCGACCATGATGTGCTTCGTCTGAATTACGACGGTCGCGGACAGTATCTCGGAGAATTTCAGAGTGGGGAAAGCATTCTGGTTGTGCATAAGAACGGTGAATTCTATACAACCGATTTCGACTTGAATAACCACTACGATGCCGATATACAGTTTATTGAGAAATTTGATGCTGAGAAGGTCTGGACAGCAGTGCTCTATGATGCCGACCAGCAGAATTATCCATATCTGAAACGCTTTACGTTCGAGCAGACAGCCAAACGGTTGAACTATCTGGGCGAAAACAAACACAACCAGTTGATTCTGCTTTCGGGTGAAGTTTATCCCCGTTTGCAGGTTGTATTCGGCGGACACGACAGCTTCAGGGAAGCGTTGATTATAGAGGCAAGCGACTTTGTAGGTGTCAAGAGCTTCAAGGCAAAAGGCAAGCGTCTGACTACATTTACGGTAGACCGCATCGAGGAGCTGGAGCCTACCCGTCGTCCGGAACCACAGGAAGATATGGAAGATGCAGATACACCAGAAACGGAAAATGATAATGTTGCGGAAGAAGACAATGAACAAATGACATTATTTTAAAACCGGAACAATGAAACGAAAGCTTATTACGCTGTTCATCGCACTCGGGGCCGTTTTTTCTTTGTATGCGCAGGAAGACAGTTTGCGGGCCACGCGCTACGTAATGCGCTCTACAATGGCAGGAGTGGGACACAGCAACGTATTCGAAACATATCTTTCTCCGCTGGAATATAGCGGAACGGAAGTCAGGTTTATGCACGAAAGCATGCGTATGACACGTATGCTGGGAGGAAACGTATCCGGGCAAAGTCTGTTTCAGATCAATGCCTCGTATAACAAGAATATTTCTCAGACTGCTGAGATGTATGCCGGACTGGTGAACTGGAGCTATGCCCTGCATTATCAGTTCCGCATGAACGATGATAAGCTGAAGATTCTTGTAGGACCGATGCTCGACCTGAACGGCGGTGTGGTTTATAACCGGCGCAATTCCAACAATCCGGCTCAGGCTAAGGCATACGGAGGGTTGGGAGCATCAGGTATGGTTATCTACAAATTTCACATCGCACGCTATCCGCTGACGGTGCGTTATCAGGCCAGTCTTCCGCTGCTGGGCGTTATGTTCTCGCCCGAATACGGTGAGTCGTATTATGAAATCTTTTCGTTAGGCAATGGAGGACGGAATGTGCTGTTTACTTCACTGCACAATAATCCTTCACTGCGACAGATGGTTACACTGGACTTTCCGATACGCAATGTCGTGATGCGTGTAGGATATGTGTGCGACATTCAGCAGGCAAAGGTCAACAACCTGAAAGGCCATACCTATTCACACGATTTTATGATAGGCTTCGTGCGCAACCTGTATTTGCTTCGCGGGAAGAAACGTATCAGCATGCCACTTAAAGTAACTCCCTTTTAGCTTATGAAACGATTTGCGTGTATTGTATATATTGCTTTGTCCGGACTTCTGATTTTTAATTCCTGTATACGGGAAGATATTTCCGGCAATACGCCTGAAGATAACTTTGAGGCACTGTGGAAGATTATAGATGAACAGTATTGCTTTCTCGACTATAAGAACCAGGAGTATGGACTCGACTGGAATGAAGTGCACGAACGGTATGCCCGTCGTATCACGTCGGATATGACTTGGGAAAACCTGTTCGAGGTCTTGTCGGATATGGTAAACGAGTTACGCGACGGCCATGTGAATCTTTCCAGTTCACTTGCTACGTCACAGTATCGGGAATGGTTCGACAGTTATCCGCGCAATTTCAGCGATAGTATTCAGAGTATTTATCTGGGAAAAGACTATACGAATTCTTCCGGACTGACTTACAGCATCTTGGAGAACAACATCGGGTATATTTATTGCTCCAGTTTCTCCAACGGGATAGGCGATGGTAATCTGGACCAGACGCTGAACAAGCTTGCTATTTGCGACGGGCTGATTATTGATGTGAGGAATAACGGGGGAGGTAACCTGACGACAGCACAGAAGTTGGCTGCACGGTTTACAAACGAGAAGGTGCTTGTGGGATACATGTGTCACAAGACAGGTCCCGGACACAGTGACTTTTCCGAACCAAAGCCTGTTTATATAGAACCGTCCGACGGTATACGCTGGCAGAAAAAGGTAGTAGTGCTCACCAACCGGCGCTCTTATAGTGCGACAAACGATTTTGTAAACAGCATGAATCAGTTTCCGAATGTCACAATCGTAGGCGATAAGACCGGAGGAGGCTCAGGGTTGCCGTTCAGTTCTGAAATACCTAACGGCTGGTCTATCCGCTTTTCTGCCAGTCCGATGTTCGATCCGGAAATGAATCAGCTGGAGTTTGGCATCGATCCGGACGTGAAAGTAGACATGACAAGCGAAGATGTGCAGCAAGGAAAAGATACTATTATAGAAACAGCATGTAAAATATTAAAGAATTAGCTCTAATATTTTGCAAATTCAAAAATATAGTCTATCTTTGCAACCGCAAAAAGGAAATATATACTGATTTAAGTTATATTTTACTTCGCGCCTGTGGCGTAATTGGTAGCCGCGCCAGACTTAGGATCTGGTGCCGTGAGGCGTGTAGGTTCGAGTCCTATCAGGCGCACGAAAAATGGATTTAATAGATTTCTCTAAGCAGAATTTATTAAATCCATTTTTTTGTGCATTGGGGAATTGATTCTGCAAGATTGAATTAAATTCAACGTTTTACTGGATCATAGAAAGGGGTAAAATTTCTTATTGTATTAATCTGAAAATCAGGTGAGTATAATTATACTTCGTGTTTTACTCATTTAATCATTTATTTAAATTACTTTTGTCATGTAGTTTTATTAAAGGAGAAAATGCTATGGGACAGCTAAAACCAAGTCAAGTATTAAGTAAGGCATATCGACAGGTTTCAATTGAAACTGAGGATTTTAATCATTTTAAAGATGCTCTTCGTACATTGTTACTTACTGTTTCAGACGGTCAAAGAGAAGAAACACAAAAGGGACATTTGAGGAATTTTTTAAGTGATACTTTTTACAAACCATACTATATGGCTCCAGAAGAAGACATTGATTTGGCTGTAAGATTAGATAAAACAAGTAAGTCGAATATTGGTTTATTAATTGAGGTAAAGAGTACAACCAACAAAAATGAAATGATTTCTGTTGGTAACTTAAACAGGAAAGCTCTTCAGGAACTTTTGCTTTATTATTTAAGAGAAAGAATATCCAAGAAAAATTCAGATATTAAATATCTGATAGCTACCAATGTATATGAATATTTTATCTTTGATGCCCAAGAGTTTGAGCAAAAATTCTATCAAAATAAGAAACTGAAAAAAGAGTTCCAGGATTTTGAGGATGGTAGAAAAACAAGTCGTAAAACAGACTTCTTTTATTCTGAGATAGCTTCTTCATTTATCGAAGAAGTTGCAGATAGTCTTGACTATACCTATTTTGACATCCGTTCTTACGCTAAATATTTAGGTGAGAATACAGCTTCAAAAAAACTTATCGAATTGTATAAGGTATTCAGTGATGTGCATTTATTGAAATTACCGTTTCAGAATGATAGTAACTCTTTAAATAAGAGGTTTTATGCAGAATTATTACATATCATTGGCATTGAAGAGAAGAAAGAAAATAATAAGATTGTAATTGTACGTAAAGCCGTTGGACGACGTAATGAAGCTTCTTTGTTGGAAAATACAATCAATCAACTTGATGCAGAAGACTGCTTGCGAAAAGTTCCCAATATAGCAATTTATGGAAGTACCCAAGAAGAACGTTTGTTCAATGTGGCTATGGAATTATGTATTACTTGGATTAATCGAATCTTGTTCTTGAAGTTGTTGGAAGCTCAAATGTTGAAATACCACAATGGAGAGCAATGTTACAAATTTCTTTCTATACAGAAAATACGTGATTTCGATGATTTGAACACTTTATTTTTTCAAGTTCTGGCACGAAATGTTTATCAAAGGACAGCTTCTATATTGAAAGATTTTGAGTTTGTTCCTTATTTGAATAGCTCACTCTTTGAAGTTACTGAACTGGAAAGTAATACAATAAAGATAAATAGTTTATCGCAGCGGTCTGAATTACCACTATTTACTAATAGTGTATTAATTAATCGTAAAGAAAAACAACAGTTCAATAGCCTTCCAACTTTGAATTATTTATTTGCTTTTTTGGATGCATATAATTTTGCAAGCGAAGGCAGTGAGGAAGTTCAAGAAGAAGCCAAGACTTTGATTAACGCTTCTGTTTTAGGACTTATATTTGAAAAAATCAACGGACATAAAGATGGTTCGGTGTTTACTCCCGGATTTATTACAATGTATATGTGTCGTGAAGCCGTTGCTAATTCGGTCTTGACTAAATTCAATAATTTTTATAACTGGAATTGTACGTCTGTTACAGATTTGTATAATAAAATAGATGATATATTACAAGCTAACCAGCTTATAAACAGTATCACAATTTGTGATCCGGCTGTGGGGTCAGGGCACTTTTTGGTATCTGCTTTAAACGAGTTAATACGTTTGAAATATGAACTAGGAATTTTAGTGGATTCCGAAGGTAAACGTATTAAAAAATCAGATTACACACTGTCTATCGAAAACGATGAACTGATTGTAACGGATGCAGAAAACAATTTGTTTGAGTATAATCCATTGAATGAGGAAAGCCGACGCATTCAAGAAACATTGTTCAAAGAGAAAAAGATAATTATTGAGAATTGTTTGTTTGGCGTAGATATTAATCCAAACTCTGTGAAAATATGTAGGTTACGTTTGTGGATTGAATTGCTTAAAAATGCTTACTATACAGCAGAAAGTGATTATAAACAATTGGAAACCTTACCCAATATTGATATAAATATCAAATGCGGAAACTCTCTTTTGCATCGTTTTGATTTAACGGATAGCATTAAGTCTGTATTAAAAGAAACTGGTATTTCTATTGGCCAATATAGAAATGCTGTGAACAAGTATAAGAATGCTCAAGATAAAGCTGAAAAGTGGGAGCTGGATTCAATAATAGCAGAAATTAAATCTAAGCTTACCACTGAAATCGGAGCAAAAGACCCTAAAAAACTCAGATTAAATAAGCGTAGGGCAGAACTGGTGAATTTGCTTGCGCCTCAGCTGTTTGAAATGAGTAAAAAAGAACAAAAGGATTGGCAGAAACGAGTGGATGCTGTTAAAAAGGAAATAGCAGAACTTGAAAGTTATTTTGAGGAAATCAATTCCAACAAGATTTATTTGGGGGCTTTTGAATGGCGTATAGAGTTTCCAGAAGTATTGGATGCGGATGGAAATTTTATAGGATTTGATTGTGTTATTGGCAACCCTCCTTATATTCAACTGCAATCTATGGGTACGGATGCTGATGTCTTAGAACGAATGAAGTATAAAACTTATGTTCGTACTGGAGATATTTATTGTTTATTCTACGAGCAAGGGATGAATTTGCTTAAGCCCAATGGTTGCCTATGCTACATTACATCCAATAAGTGGATGAAAGCCGGATATGGAAAAGAATTGCGCCAATATTTTGTTACGGAAACAAATCCTGTTTTGTTAATAGATTTTGCAGGAGTAAAGGTCTTTGATACAGCTACTGTTGATGTGAACATATTGATGCTTCAAAAAGCTATAAATGTCCAAAGAACATTTGCTTGCATAACACAAGGAATAAATGGCTTACAGAATTTGAGCGATTTTGTGCAGCAGAACGGGTCGGAATGTGATTTTAGTAGTGCTGATTCTTGGGTAATACTGTCGCCGATTGAGCAAAGCATTAAACGTAAAATGGAAACTGTGGGAACGCCATTGAAAGACTGGAATATAAATATTTATCGTGGTGTTTTGACTGGTTATAATGAAGCTTTTATTATTACTACTGAAAAACGTGATGAAATACTTGCTAACTGCCAATCGGAAGATGAGCGTACCCGCACAGCTGAACTTATACGACCGATTCTACGTGGCAGGGATATTAAACGATATGGTTATGATTGGGCGAAGTTATATCTTATTGCGACTTTTCCTTCCCGTCACTATGACATAGAGCAATACCCTGCTGTGAAGCAACATCTTCTTTCATTCGGCAAGGAACGGTTAGAACAGACTGGCAAGACCTATTCTGTTAATGGTGAAAAGGTCAAGGCTCGTAAAAAGACCAATAATAAGTGGTTTGAAACGCAAGACAGCATCAGCTATTGGGAGGATTTTTATAAGCCAAAAATCGTGTGGGGTAATCTTAACCTTACAGCAAGTTATGCAATGATTCAAGACAATAGCTTTATTAATGCGCCTTCACCTATGATTGTGCCGGCAAGCAAATTTTTGTTAGCTGTATTAAACTCAAAATTAGCAGATTATTACATTCGTCATCTTGGAGTTACACGAAATGGTGGGTATTTTGAATACAAACCTATGTTTGTAGAAAAACTTCCTGTTCCCCAAAGTGTAGATACTAAAGTTGTAACTGACATAGAATCCTATGTAGATTCAAAAAACGAAACTGCAATAGATAAGGCTGTGTATATGTTCTATGGACTTACTGAAGAAGAAATACTGTATATTAATCAGAAAGGCAGATAATTGTTTCTGCCTTTCTGATTAATAATTTCCAAAGAACTCCAATTCTTATAGATAAATATCTTTGGCAAATTGTAACAAATATTGCTGTTCAACCTCTGAGAAACCGAATATTTTACAAATAATAGATTCTATCTTATTCATAATAACTTGGTCAATATTATTATGAATCACATTAACATATTCACATAGTGTTTGCTTCTCTTTTGGATATTTTGGAATAGGGAGAATATTGATATTTTGTGCACCAACTTGCATATCGCCGACTCCAGTTTTATTCATATTGGTAACAAAACTGTACCATAAAATAGCGTTTGAATTAAGCATCGCTTCCAAATACTCCAATCCTCCGTCGCTACAAGTTAATATGTAACATGCATTATTCAATATCATGTTCTTATTTTCTAAAGCGAAGCCCAATCGATTTCCTATGATTTTCCACACGATTTTTGGCTTATAAAAATCCTCCATATAAGCGCAGTTGCGGAGATTATAAGGGGTATCACCTTTATCTGCTCTTGTAGAGATTTTATCCCAATATTGGTCTAAATGAGCCTTTATAGCTGGATATTCATTTACATCAACTCGTGGCAATTTCCCTTTGATGCCGTTATGGGTATTGATAATCCATAAATCCGCCCAATCATAACCATATCGTTTAATATCCCTGCCACGTAGAATCGGTCGTATTAATTCATCCGTTCTGATACGTTCCTCCTCGGTCTGACAATTAGCTAATATTTCATCACGTTTTTCAGTAGTAATAATAAACGCATCATTAAAGCCAGTCTTAATTCCATAGTTAATTTGAATATCCCAATCTTTAAGTGGAGTACCTATGGCTTCCATTTTACGTTTGATACTTTGTTCTATGGGAGATAGGATAATCCAACTATTTCCATTGGAAAATTCACAATATACCCCCTGTTGCTGCACAAAATCGCTCGTTATGTTTCTGCCAAAAAAGTTTTGATGTAACGTGCCAACGTATTTCTATCAACTTTACATATTACAGCGATTTTCCGCTGAGATATATTTGCATTTAAAAGTTCCAGAATCAAGTTCTTTTTTTTGTGTAATTTGTATTTTTCTGGAGAACTTTTCTTTCCCTTGGGACGACCTAAGATTACACCTTCTGCTTTTTTTCGTGATAACGCTTCTTTGGTACGTTGGCTAATGAGATTACGTTCAATTTCTGCCGATAAACCAAAGGCAAATGCTAATACTTTGCTTTGAATGTCCTCACCTAAACGATAGTTGTCTTTGATTGTCCAAACCCTGCACTCTTTACTCATACAAAGATTAAGAATTTCCATTATCATAAAAAGATTCCTTCCTAATCGTGAGAGTTCTGCACATATTATAAGGTCGTCCTTTTTGATTTGCTTAAGTAGTTTACCTAACTCTCTTTTGCTATAGGATTTAGTACCGCTGATGGTTTCTTCTATCCAACCATCAATTTTTAAATTTTCACGTTCACAGAAATTGTTAATTTCGAAACGTTGGTTTTCTACAGTCTGTTTATCACTGCTAACTCTAATGTATCCGTATATCATAATAAACTATTGTTTTGTTCAATAAAACATGAAAGTTTTTACATACACTAATGAAAAGAGTTATAGTAAATGGATATGAAGAGAAAGAAATATCTTCCTATTCATTTTGTTTATTGTAGAGGTAGAAATGTTGTAAGGGAAAAGAAAAAGGAGCTAAGTTTATTACTTAACTCCTTCATTTTCAATAGTCGGGGTGACTGGATTCTATTATTATAGGTCAGCGATGTATCTATTTGATTATCAATTACTATTTTGCTTTATATATTGTATATTTAAGGGCATTTTGTCCCGTATTTGTCCCGTTTCTGGTGATTTAAAAACCTGATAATAACTGATTAATAGTTGCTATCAGGCTTTAATTTCTTTTAATTTGGCTTCAAGCTCATTGATTTGATTCTGTAGAGCTTGGTTTTTCTCTCTCTCTTCATTCAACATCTTTATAAGCAAAGACACATCTTGAGTTGAAGATTCATTTTTCATTTCACCATCTCCTGTTATTAGCCATACAAGATTAATAGAAGGATAATTGCGAGATATGTAACGCAATAAGTCCGCGGCTATGTATTCTTTCATCTGTCGTATATATTCGCGACTCATTCCGCTCTCTTCTGATAATTTGTTAGGGGAAATGCCTAATTCTGAGCATATTTTGAGCATTCTTTCCTTTAATTCGGTATTTACTTTTTTTGTTCTCATTACGTTATAATATGTTAATGCGATATATTTACCGCAATAAAACTTTGAAATGCGATAAATATCACGCATATTTGCGTTACGAAAGTTTTCTGACGTGACGAAAATAACAAAAAAAGATTCAGTTGCGTCTATTATTAACTAAAATCTTAAAAAAATGGTATTTACTGACATCAAATCCCAACCGAATGAGAGAGCTCGTCTGGTGAAGCTGCTCATGGAAAAAACACAGACTTCTGAATCTGTGGTGTATAGGTGGCTGTCTGGACAGATTACACCGCCACCGATAAAGCAAAAAATTATTGCAGAATTATTAAACCGACCCATTGAAGAATTATTTCCTAAGCCATGATTGATCTTGCAAATATCGAATTCTATAGCACTCCAGATGGTGATGTTATGGTGAAGCCACTGGATGGTTCTGTCAAGGTGCTGAAGCAAAACGACAGTGAGCTGATTGCTGCTATACTTCAGCTAATTAATGACAGATATCCTAAGGCTTATTCAGCCTTATGTAAATTCTACTCTCGATCTTCAATGAATAATTCATATTACACCTATATGATTGTACATCGATTTTGCAGGTGTAATTTCGGATCATTAGATACACTCCAATTAGACATTGATCAGAAGGGGAATTTTCATCTTGAGCAAGTTGCTTGTCCTCTACGGAATACCGCTGATTGTAAATTATGTGGTGTTGTTTGTTCGCCGGAACTTGATACACGATTACGTCGACAAGAACTTAATATACTTGAGCTCATAGCTTCAGGCTATACAAATCAACAAATTGCTGACCTGTTTCATATCTCTATTTTTACGGTTATTCGCCATCGAAATAATATGAGAGCACGATTAGGTCTGAATAATACGGCTGCATTAGTTGCATATTATAATTCAATTAAATCTATTTAAAGATCCTACTATGACTAATGATAATGACTCCTTAAAAATAAAAGCTGATTTAGATAAAAATCCTGCTGGTACGGAAGCTAAAATTGCTCACCACCGACACATTGAACGGCATGGCCGATATGTTGCTATTCCTGGCGACAAAAGCCATACTCGAATATTTGTACGGGACGGTGAAAATCCTGAAAAAAGGATTTCTGCATATCTCGAAAAAATAAATAACAGAACAAAGATGTGGAATTAATACGAACATAAAGAAAAAAGTAAAGCATATGAAAAAACAAGATTTTATAAAAAAATTCCCGGATGTTAAAGTTCAGCAATTTGAAACATATAAAATTCTGAGTAAAAGAGATATAATGAAAATTGTAGAAGAAGCGATGTCGTCCTTGAACATGGGATTGATTGCCTATGAATCTTCTGGTAAGAAAATCAAATGTTATACTAGCGACAAGATGAAAGCTGCATTGGATAATATGGTAAAAGGGGCAAAGGTTATAGATCCAAACACTCATGAAGAGGGTATAATAACCTCAGATAAACCATTCCTGATGTGTGGTGAGTTTTGTGTAGATGTTAATTTCCCAAGTAGTTCAGGAGCTTATAGCTGCGAATATTTTATCAAATGACAGTATGAAAAAAGTATCTTTTTTTTGTTTGGAAAGAATTGCTAATCCGTTAAAGAAAAAAATCGAAACGAAATTTTCTGAAAAGATATTACGATTTGTAAGCATTGAAGATGTACCAAAGTATGATGGTATGGTAAAGTTTACTGTAGAATATGCACTCCCTGAAGCTCTTATTTGGCTGGGAGAAGAAAAAATGTTTATTGATCTAACAGAATAAAGACTATTTAAAATGTGTATAAATGTAAAAAAGGAGAAATAACAATGATAGCGTCAAATGCCAAGGAAGATATATTTTTTCAATATTCCGAATATATACTAACATCAGGTAAGAGCTTTCGATTGAAAACAGAATTTTTACGTCATGTACAGTCTTACATAAATAGCACTTCTGAATATAATAAAAGAACATATAAAGATTTTATTAATAGCCACTTGACAGACAGACTGTATGACAATCATCAGAAGGAAGCTATTCTTGACTTCTTAACTTTTATAGGTGTTGGATTCCGTAAGAAAAGCATTAAGAAAGTCAAACCATTGGAAAAACTGGAAACTATTAACGATAAAAACAAGATACAGATTAATAAGTATCTTGACTGGCTTCAGACGGAAAATGATTATTCGGATAATACCGCTAAGTCTTATATATACACTATTAAAGACTTTTTCAAATATTCTAATGAGTTTTCGTTAGAACAGTCTAAAAGGTATATAAGGAGCCTCGAGGAGCAAAAATTCAACCCGAAGACTTTATGTCTTAGAATAACAGGTCTTGAAAAATACGCTGAGTATCTTGGGAAACCAATCAAAATGAAGCGTCCTAAGATTCCTAGGAAGTTGCAAACAGACAATATACCTACAGAGGAAGAATATACAAGACTTCTGGAATATCTCAAAACAAAAAAGAATCAAGACCATTACTATTGGCTTAAAGTTCTTGCAACAACAGGAGCACGTGCTTCTGAATTTCTTCAACTTCAATGGGAGGATATAATTAGCGGTGAAGTTACTTTGAAAGGTAAGGGTAGTAAGTACAGGAGATTTTTTTTTAATAAGAATTTACAGAGTGAAGTCAAAAAGTACATTTCTGAAACAGGTAGAACCGGACATCTTGCAATAGGTAGATTTGGGCCTATAACAAGTAGAGGATTATGCATCAATATGCAAGAGTGGGGACGTAAATGTGGCATAGATAAAAGCAAAATGCACCCTCATGCTTTCCGTCACTTCTTCGCCAAGATGTACCTCAAGAAAAATAAGGATGTAGTTCAGCTTGCAGAAATACTCGGTCATGGAAGTATTGATACAACAAGAATTTATCTACAAAAGAGTTATGACGAACAAAAAAGAGAATTTAATCGCTCAGTTACGTGGTAGTGTAGCTCAGCTGAAAGATATAACAACTGCTGTAGACGGCATTGATATATATACTGAAACAGGACATGTAGATACAGATTTCCTTATGGATGCACTTATTTGCGTCAATGAATTTATGACAGCGAGTAACCTTGTAGTAAATACAATATCTTCGCTACTTGCTCCTAATGTAGTTGAAGAAAAAGAGAAAAAGGATGATTCTGGCAGTAAATGGAGTGTTGAGGATATTCTTAAACATTGTACTCTCGAGGATAATGTGTTGAAGTTACCTCGGGTGCAATTCAACAAAAAATCCTATGCTGAAGCTAAGAAATGGATTGAAGAAGCTGGTGGAAGCTGGCAAGGAGGTAAGGTGCAGGGATTCACGTTTCCATTCAATGCCGATCGTGTATTCTCTATTCTTCATGAAGGTAAGCGGTGCAATTTACAGCAGGACTTCCAGTTTTTTGCAACACCTCCAGAAGTAGCAGACTGGCTTGTTATGTTGGCCGGTGGCGTGCATGAAGATGAAAAGGTGTTGGAACCAAGCGCAGGAACAGGAGCTATAATAGACGCAATACATCGTAGTTGTAAGGATTTAGTCGTGGACTGCTTTGAACTGATGCCTGAAAACAAGGAACTCCTATCAAAGAAAAGCAATATTAATATTCTTGGCGATGACTTTACAACATATGATCTAGGATTATACGATAAGATTATAGCAAATCCACCATTTAGTAAAAATCAAGATATAAGACATGTAAAAAGAATGTATGAACATCTTAATAATGGTGGTACTGTAGCAGCTATTATGAGTTGCCACTGGAAAATTGCAAGCGAGAAAGAATGTGCTGATTTTAGAGAATGGTTGAAAGATGTACACGCTAAGATTTGTGACATCGAAGAAGGTTCGTTCAAACAAAGTGGTACAGGGATAGAAACAACTGCTGTGATAATACAAAAATAAATAATGAGCAAAACAAAACTTTATTACCTGTTCCTGGTGGTGATGTATATCCTGCTGGAACTCTAAGAATGTGAATCCATATGAAAATAAGACAAGCAAATAAAATAGTCAAGAGAATTTTTAAGGTAACTGTATTAGGCCCAGTTTCACCATTCTCTCCTAATTGGTTCAAAGTTAATTATCAAAAAAAAGATTGTAAATGTTATTCTAAAAACCAGAGGCATGCTGCTATTCGTAAAGTTTGCCGATATGCGTCATCAAGTGATGCTGCGAGAAGACTGATAGACCTTGATAATAATTAGAAAAATGGAGGATTAATCTATGCCATGTAACTGTTTTGAAAACGCTCAGAAAAAAGTAAGAGAAATCACTGGTGATCCACATGCAATAATTCGCAGTGTGTTTACTGATATTAATGGTAAGTTATATCGACTTCCCTCAATAGAGGTTTTATATCATAAGAAAAAAAAGGATGGTTCTTTTTATAGAAATCAAAGCGAAATAGACTTGACATACCAATATTGCCCTTTTTGCGGGAAAAAAATTATAGAAGACGACTTGCCATCTAAAGAATGATAACCATGACAGATCCTACTAAAAATACAAATCCGGAGATATCGGCCGAAATAGCCGGTATCGGTTATCTCTCTCCAAGGGGAGAGGAATTGAAGAAAGTGGCGCGGATGGAACTAGGTTTTGTCCGGGAACATATTCAAGGCTACACAGAGAATGAACGAATCTTTATTCTTGATGTCCTATCTAGGGACATATTAGGACATTTATTAGACAATGATATATAAAGACATTCCTACTGAATACGACCGTATTTCAGAATTAAACCGAATATTGCGTGCTAAACGCAGATTCTTCATAAAAAAGAAAAGATATGACAAAAAAAAGAGATAATATAAAACTTGATCAGTTACACCTGATTAAACGCAGACGGATGCAGAAGTATCATGCTAGAAAAATAATTCGGGCATTTGCTCCATATGCAGCTGAAGCTGGTTTATGGCTAAAAATTACCCGCTTATTTCTATGCAATGGTTTGCATGGTCGTGTCAGACTGGAGTTCTATTCAAAGAAATAGTCCTTTTGCAGGTAATTTCTAATTTTTTTCTTTGCAAAAAATAAACAGAATATGAGCCAATTTTTCACAAAAGACAATACAGACAGAATAAAAAAGGCTGCTGAGGGACATGTCCTGGAGGTCATAAGGGACTTCCAGGATATGGAAGAACAAAAAGGATATGACTATCGCGGTAAATGCCCTGTTTGCGGCAAACAAACCTTTAATTATAATTCAAAGAAAGAACTGTACGGTTGCTTCAATAAATGCAACGTGGGCGGTCATGATGCCATAACATACCTGATGAAGGTTCAGAATATGGCATTTAACGAGGCTCTTTCTTATTTGGCTGACCGTTTTCACGTTACGCTTCTGGATAATCCAGTTCCGGAGAAAAAAAAGGCTCAGGCTTTAAAAAAGAACTCGAAAGCATTAAAAGGAGTTGATTCTTCTTCTTATTGTGTTGCAATGCTTCAAGGATCAGGCCTGACATTTGAGGATGTTGCTGCACATATCTATGATTCTTCCACTAACCATACTGTTACTTTGACTCACACCTTCAGCAAGGGTACAGTCAATTCCAAAGGTGATATCGACACAAATGGTGATGATGTCATTATCAAGTATTATGATCTGGAAGGACTGCCAGTGAAATATGAACAGAAAGATGCCAAGGGCAAACCTACCGGTAAAATGCGTGAATATTTCCGCGTTCGTTGGCAATATCCGGAAGAGCATTTGGATAAAGAAGGCAAACCTTTCAAGTACCGTTCACCCTATGGTGGTGGTACTCCGATATACATTCCGGACAAAATCCGTCAACTTTATAAAAAAGGGGAACATTTGAAACGGCTCTTCATCCAGGAAGGAGAAAAGAAGGCCGAAAAAGCATGCAAGCACGGTATGTATTCCTTGGCTATTTCCGGAATCCAGAATATTGCTTGTGGCGGAAGACTTCCTGAAGACCTGATTCGGATCATCGAGAAATGTCATGTCGAGGAGGTCATTTTCATAATGGATTCGGATTGGAACGACCTCTCAACAAATATACGTATCAACGACCAGGTCGAAAAGCGTCCACGTAACTTCTATTATGCAGCTCGTAACTTTCGGGACTATATGGGTTCGCTCCGGAACAGGGAACTGTATGTGGAGATTTATGTAGGCCATGTTCAGAAAAACGAGCAGAATGAAAAGGGAATTGATGATCTGCTGGCTGGTTCCCTTCAGGGTAAGGAACAGGAACTGATGGCCGACTTTGACAAACTGATCAATGAAAAGAACCTGACGGGTAAATATCTTCAGTTGTTTCGCATATCTGCTTATACAGATCATAAGCTGTCTACCCTCTGGGGACTGGATTCAGTTAAGCATTTTGCCGAAATGCACAAGGATGTGCTTTCACGCCTTCCGGAGTTCCGGTATGGTTCACACCGGTGGCGTATTAACGAGTCCGGTCAGCTTGAGTCTGCTCAGGCGATTGAATCTGACGAAATGTTTTGGGAGGCTGTTGAAAAATCACGCCGGAGCGGAGATACTTACACAGAGTATGAATTTCGTTATGTGCCCAGTCGTAGGTTTCTTCAGAACCGTGGCTTTGGCAGGTTCCGGAGGCTGGATGGCTCTTTTCAGTTCATCCGGCTGGAGCAGCCGTTTGTCCGGGTGATTGAAGCTTCTGAAGCTCGAGATTTCCTTTTCGAATTTGCAGAAAATAATTGTAATGAAGCGGTGAATGAAATGCTGTCAAAGGGTGTTACACAGTATGTCGGTCCAGATAAATTATCCCTGCTGCACTTTATTTATCCGGATTTCCTTCATCCGGTTGGTACTGAACAATTTTTCTATTTTCAAAAGAACTGCTGGCGAGTTACTGAGCATGAAGTTAAAGAATTGGGATATGAATCGATAAGTCATCATGTCTGGGCAGAACAGCGGCGAGATTTCCCGGCGAAATATCTTGGCAGACCGTTAATTACTTTTTCTGGGAACGGTGATACGCTGGACTATTCCATATCTCAAGATGGCAAGAACTGCCATTTTCTTCAATTTCTGATCAATACCAGTAACTTCACATGGCGTAAGAGAGAAGTGGAAATAGAACCGGAGGAGTTTCTCGAAAATCGTAAGCATTTGTTGTCTAAATTATGCGCAATAGGATATATGGCTATGGAGTATAAGGATGTTTCGGTGAATAGAGCTGTTATCGGCATGGACGGAAAGCAGTCTGAAGTAGGTGAATCCAATGGACGATCTGGTAAGTCACTTATTGGAGTCCTGATGAAACATATACTTCCTTCAGCTTACGTTAACGGGAAACGAAAAGATTTGCTAGAGGATCAGTTCGTATGGAATGATGTTGTGGAGAATACGAAGTTAGTATTCATTGATGATGTATTGATGAATTTCAATTTTGAACGCTTATTCCCGAATCTGACCGGTGACTGGACGGTGAACTATAAGGGTGGCCGTCGTATAACCTTCCCTTATGAAACTTCTCCAAAGATATATATTGCGACAAACCATGCTATTCGCGGTGAAGGAGCTTCATTTACCGACCGTCAATGGTTGTTGGGCTTTAGTGATTTTTACAATGACGCGCATAAGCCGATAGATGACTTTGGATGTAACTTCTTTACTGAATGGGACTTCGAACAATGGAACTTATGTTGGAACCTCGTGGCGAATTGTGTGCAATTATACCTTCAATACGGAGTCGTACAAGCACCTCAAGAGCGTTTGATTGAGCGCAGGCTTCGTCAGGAGATCACTGAAGTATTCATTTCCTGGGCAGATGAATACTTCAGTGACGAATCTCATATAAACGCCCGACTGGTTCGTAGGTCACTATATGATGAATACTGCAACTACGATCCGAATATGCGTAAGTATACCAATTCTCCGACTGAGTTTAAAAAAAGATTGCTTAAATATTGCCAGTTCCGTGGTTATATATTCAATCCTCAGAAATTAGATCCGGTGACTGGTAAACCGTGTAAGTTTGACCCTCGTAACGGTAATCCTATCCTGGACGATAAGGCTGGTGGTGTAGAATACTTCACTATTGGGACACCTGATTATTATTCATCTCCGGAATATGCTCAGCAAAAGGCGGCTAACAATAGTGATAGCAGATTATCATTTTAATTGAATACGTATGCTGAATGATTTATCTCGATATAGGCTTAATGCCGATTCTGATTTAGACGAGTATCGTAAGGATCTGCATAAGTTTGTACACTTCCAGGGCGAAGTGTACAACTTATTGGATGGTTTAGCCATAGGCGATACTATTAATGTATGTGACGTTGTTGTTCCAGACAGTCTGGATGTCTTTATCAAGGTAGTATGCAAGTATATACTATTGCATCAACAGGATGATGAATCGAAGTCTAGGATTGAATTTTCTGATGATTATCGTAAGATATACCGTAGACCAGGGTTTGTTAAGCCTAATCACCTTGATAGACACTTCTATTCAAGAAGGTAACACGCCCCCATTTTAATACATTGTAAAGATACGGTTTTTTTAGTTAATATGCAAATAATTAGCTATTTATATGAGTAAGAAAAATAATAAAATTATGGCCTGTGTCAGCTTGGATAATGCTATCCGGTTGAATATGGTCTGTGAGTTGGCCGTTAGGTGCAGACTTGCGGTTATTCGAAGTGATGCCAAGAAAATAATGCAACATTCCATATACGATGTCAATCTTTCAGAAGCATATTATGTACTGGTAGACGACTTCAATTTCCGTGATAGCCTATCTACAACACAACGGCTATATGAAATGGCTGCTCGAGGTATTGCTGTTATTGTGGGCGTTCGTAAGATCCCACGTGATTTTGAGTTCTTATGCGATATCTATTACCCTGAGAGCATTTTGTAAACACCAGTCGAAGCATTTGTCGAAAACCATAGTCGAAGCATTTTTTCAGGCGTACAGTACGCACTTAATGTGCACTGTACGCCTGTTCTGTTATTCATCCAGGCTTTTCCCCTCTCACCCCTTTTTTAGAGATATTAAGAATTGGTGTGCAACTGTGCGAGAAAAGCGATTCCGGCTATATAATAATATTCTTTTTTTTATTTTTTTTAAGAGTGTAAAACTACCCTTTAAATATTTAGAAAAATAATAGTACAATCGTGCGAAATGAATTTTTATACATTTAATTTATTGAAATTCAGAATGTTCTATCCGCACTGTTTTTGCACGATTCTGCACTTTTTGTACTTTTTGCGGAAAAACGCACAAAAGTACCAGCGCACTCAATTTTGTACGTATTTTGTACGAAAATAGTACGCTTATAATGTGCTGATAATTAATTATATAGATAAATTACTCCTAAGAAAAGTACTCAAGCACGATTTTTATACCTATTCTTATGAAAGGGGGGTGTTATTACTTTATCGTTATGCGAGATAATTAACGCATTATTCTTTATCTTTGCAAAAAGCATCTTTATATATGGAAAGACCATTTGTTACAATAGATTTAGCTCCACACTTACAGGATTTTTTATTTCACGAACTACGGCAGAATCGCAAATCAGGGGAACTTATGGCTGATGGCACACACGATATCGGTCGTATGATACAGTCTATGGTTACTGTAACAGATCGGCCGAGAAAGCAGGAGATAGGTGAAAATCCGCTACGTATTACCCTACCGGTACAAGAGTGGAATCATGCTATATTCAGCGAAAATTTCGTTTATATTCCAGAATGGAAACAGAAACAGTTACGATTATTCATAGAAGCTGAGTTCCGGCTTCGCATTAAGGAATACTTTTTCGTGGGATATGCTAAAGGTTTTCGCCAGGATAAGATTATACAGGCTTTCCTTCATAGTTACAATATCAAGAGAAATGCCATAAATTATGAAACCGTGAAAAAGTATGATTACCGAAATCGCCGTCGAATTACTGCTGAAATAGCTAAGGAACTTCAGTTAAGCCTTTTCCCTTAACTTTATTTCACGAATTAATTCTTAATTGATTTTGTAGCGAATCCTGCAAAACATCTTAAAATTATAAGCAATTATGCAAAACAAAGAAAGTAAACGCGCGTCTATCTGCCAAGTCTATTTTATGACAATCGCAGAATCTACTGTTACTAATATACCTGGTCTGCCTCAGATTAAGGTTATAGGTAATTGGGCGAAAATAGACTATTCAACGGTAGAATTTGCCGAAGATAAATCTTCAGATGGCAATTCTTATGAGGTTAATCTTTCTATTACCTTTTCTGACTCTTCACTGGAGAAAATGCGGGAGTTGATCGCCTGGCTTGGGATATATATTCTTGTGCGATTAGATTATACCGATGGTACATCCAGGGTAGTCGGTACGGATCAGTTTCCGGTTGTATTATCCTTGTCCGGACAAGGTTCTCCACGTTCTTTGATTTTCTCATATAAGAACCAGCAGCCTGAATTAAGTAAAATATTGTAGTCCTTTTATGCGCATCATTGCTACTATAATTTTGTAACGTTAATTATAATAGTAATATGCACTTATCACATCTATATTCAGCAATTATGCGTGCCCAATGGGCGATTGACTTGCGTGATGTGGAGTCATCGCACCAGATATTGGAGCAAATCATATCCGGTTCCTTCGATAAGTCCTCTGAAGGCACGTTGGCAGACCGTAAACCAATCGAAGGGGAACTCGTCAATAAAAATATGAAGAAGACATCTTCATTTTCCGGTGATCTTCCAGCTGATACCATTGCGATTGTTCCCGTTCATGGTACAATGATGAAGTACGGTACTTATTGTGCGTATGGGACAACCGAGATAGCTAACTTGATCTACGAGGCTGCTGCCAATCCTAATATAGCCGGTATTGTTCTTGACATGGATTCAGGAGGTGGTTGCGTTGATGCTATAGCACCTCTAACGTCAGCTATTGATTATGCACGTAAGTATAATAAGTCCGTAATAGCTCATTGTGACTTATGTGCATCTGCCAATTATTATGTCGCTATATATTGTGACGAAATAATCGCTTCGAACAGAATATCTTCAGAATTCGGTTCTATTGGTGTTATGATGTCATTTCCTGATTATGCTAAGTACTATGAGATGGAAGGCATTAAAGTTCATACTATCTATTCAGATTTGTCGAACTACAAAAATGCACCTTTGGAAGCAGCTAAGCAAGGTAAATACGACTTGATTAAGCGCGAGGAACTGAACCCGTTGGCACAACGGTTCCAGGATGAAGTGGCTTCTAAGAGAGGTGAAAAGTTGGATAAGTCTGTAGAAGGTATTCTCTCTGGACGTATGTTCTACGCTGAAGATGCGTTAAAATACGGGCTTATTGATTCGATTGGTGATAAACAGTATGCAATTAACAGGGCTCGTGAACTTAGCAGGGATCATGCGGTTTCGGCCTATTTACAAACCAAAAACATAGAATAAAATGCGAAACAGAAATCTATTACTGACAGTATCCGCTGTCATGTCTTTTCTTGGCATATCAGCCTTTGCCAAGGATGCTGACGGGCGTTCCGTCCTTTCTTCAGGTGATCAGCAGAAGCTTACCGAAAAGTGGGGAAAGCAGTTCACCGAAGCGTTCGTTAAAGATCTGGCGGAACTGGAAAATGAAGGTGTATCGGCCGAGGAATCAGTTAAGAGTGTAGCTTCGGAATTCGAGGCTCAGGCGAAGAAGGATGCCGCTACAATCACCCAGTTACGTGAGGAACTTAAACAATTGAAGGCTGAAAATGACAAGCTGGCTAAACTTCCTGGTGAAGGAGGGGAAGCAGTTATTGATCAAACAGGTGGTAAAATGAAAAAAGAGTTTAAGCCTGATATGAGTCTGATTCATAACCGGGCTTATGTCGCAGCAGCTAATGGTGATGCATGGACTGGTGACACAACAGTCGATACGACAGAACTGAAACAGGAATTTGGTAGATACGTATCTTCTGACAAATTATCTATCTTCCAGAAGTTAGTCGGACCAATCTCTTGTACTAATTACATGTCTACTATCATCACGGATAAGTTCGAAGTTCGTGCTACTCAGGCTGCTATCGATTCTGTATTGCAGACATTCACTCCACGATTCACACCCAAGGGTAAATCTAAGTTTACTCCTATGACAATCAAGCAATTCCCGATGAAGATTAACGTAGAAATTTATCCTTCAGACATCATCGATGATGTATTGGGTTATCTTTACGATGAATCGCTGGAGCCTAAGGATATGCCGATTGTTCGTTATATCGTTGAGCAGCTTATCAAACCTAAATTGGATGAAGACCGTGAGCTGGCACTTTGTAAGGGACGTTACAAAGAACCTGCTTCATCAGACAGTACTTTTACGCCGAATAAAGCAGAAGAAACCTGCGACGGATTCATTACTCAGTTGTGTGATCTGAAGAAAAATTCAGATACTGATGTTACTTGGCTTCTAGACGGTACAGCTGCATTGGGTGAAGGTGAAGAACTGCTGAAGCAGATTGATCAGGCAGTTGACGCGGTAAGCCCGCTTTATAAGAATAAGACCATGTTCATCCATGCAGATCCGGATCTTATCACAAAATATGGTCGTGCGTATCGTGATAAGTTCCCGACTACTAAGAATGAAGACGGTGAAAAGGTTAAAGTTGATTTTTCTCGATTTACATTCGGTCCGATAGAAGGTATGCGTGGTACCGGGGCGTTCTTTATTACACCGAAAGAAAATTTTAAACACATTATGTCGCGTAATCCTAAGAATGTTAGTCTGCGTATGACTTCTGATGATTATGTTGCTAAGGTGTTGGGTGAATGGAGAGAAGGTACAGGATTCTGGATCAAGGAAGCTATATTCGCATACCTTCCAACTGATTTGGTTGAAGAACTTGCTCCAGCTGATCTGGGCGTTTAATTATAGGAGGTTATATTATGCCTGATACTTTAGTTTCTGTAAAAAGAAGTAGCTCTTCGGCTGGTCGTCCGAAGGGCAAAAAACATTATGTGATTCTTTTTCGATGGGAAGATGTAAAAACCTTTGAGAAAGATACTGATGGTATTACTGTGACTGCTTTTACATTCGCGGAAGGGAAAAAGCCTATTGCAGTATATGGTACATCCAGTACCATTAAATCTTGGGATGTTTTGACCGGATCTGCTGATGCTAAGGGGTATTTGCATCATACAGCATGGGAATCTCCAGGTGATACTAAGGAAATGGCAGCTTGCCGAAATACTATTGTGAATGAAGATCTAGGCTCTATCGTTATTAATTGCGGTAATGAAGACGCTAAAATCGCTGGTACACCTTGTACCCCGCTTGTATTTAGTTCAGACGAAGGTCAGGACGATAAGGAAGCTTGCAAGAATGTTATTGAACTTGCTTCTGAAATCCCGACAACCCCATTAGGACGTATTCCGCTGAACTTAATCCCTCAGACAGGTGATCCGGACATTGACGGCTACTTAGGTTTAACTGCGGCAGCTGCCGCCTCATTAGAAGAAGGTGTATGACAAAAAAAACTGATAAACAAGAACAGGCTGCTCTAGTTGAGCAGCCTGAAAATGAAAATATGGGTGCTTTGGATATTGCATCCGAAAATAGCTCTGATAGTACAGATACCACATCACAAGTTCCATCACCTTCAGTTGAAATATCAACTAAAGGTGATGCCGAGAATGTGATTACTGAAGATGCAAATCCTTATTATTCCGTCGTGATTCCCTTTTTTAAAGCGAAACACCGGGAAGAAGAGGTTTTGAAGGTTATTGATTCTTGTACTAAATACCTGCATGAAGATATTCGCTTTGTGACAATTGGTGACCAGATAGATTATACAAAGGATATGCCTATAGAGCATATTGAATACAAAGATGCTGAAGGTAGCCAGTTGGATATTCTTGAAGTATTGAAGCTGGCCGTAATATCTGAGTCTGTTACAGATAAATTCATCCTGATTGAACCTGGTTCATATCTGATAGATTATGTTAACTTGTGTCATATCGGGTTGTTTAAACATTTTGGTATTCTCAATCCCAATCGTTACACCGGTGATGAAGCGGTTATGATGAAAAATACTGCTGCTTTGCTACGTGATAAACTACAGCTTGCAGCGTATGATTACAATACGCATTGCCCAGTTTTATTGGAGAAAGAAAAGCTGACAGACATTCTTGAAAATTGTCCGGATATCCTTTCTGGTAAGTATCACTTTCTCACCGTTTATGGGTGTGCGTATGCAGTACATCCAATTCGCTTGGACTACCATACGGACGGCTGGATTCTTCCGGTTGTTTCACAGAAGCCTGATCCCAAAACGGTTAAGCGCTTTATCTCAGATAAATGTTTTCTCTACCTGAAACATTTTCAGGAAAATGTAAATATTTTGAATCCGTTCCTGGATATTGAGTAACATGAAACAAACAATTCTCACCTGGTTACGTGCAGGTGCGAACGCCGAAGAGGGTGTGCAGCTTCTGACTGAGGCGGGCGCACCCTCTTTAACTTTACGACTGGTCAAGACAAATCCGGTGGCAAATCGCCGTCTGATGATTGACTGGTTGTGTAAGAAGTATGGCATTGATGAAGACTATACCTATGTTGCTACGGCACAGGTTGTGCTGTTTTCTGAGCGGAAACCTCTTTCATTCCGTGATGAATTTCCTTTCCTGAATGATCCGAAATGCCCGCCTGAACTCGAGGCACTGGCGTCACGTAAATTTGCCAGATATCACAATTATGTAAACTTGCATAAAAAATTACGTGATTGTACCTCTACCGAACAGTGTGCTAAAGTATCTCGCGAACTGATTAACTCATATCTCGAGAACCGGATGATATGGGAGGAACTGAATTACTACCAGCAGCATGGTTCTATCCTTGGAAAGCATCCGATTTTCGCAGCATTCCACCGTCGTAAGGAACTGTTGACCTTGAATGTCAAGCAGCTGATGATCCGCCAGAAGAGGTTGAAAAATAATATCTGGCGCGTACAGGATGAGCTTGCTAAACGTGATAAACCACACCTTGAGCTGGAGCGGTTGGCACGATTACAAGCCTACCAGTCAGAACTGGCTGAAATAAATCGGTTACTAGGTGATGAATAAGTATTTCAATTTGGACGAATTGTTTGCAGAGGTCAGGCAGTCACGACTGTACTCTCAGAGGTTTGAAAACATTCTTTGCTTCAAACTCAATAACCTTCGGGAATTGTGCGGCCGCCTTCCGGATAATAATGAAGCCTTTTTCATTGAAACCCGGAAAAGTTTTACCGCCTTCACTTTTATTGTTTACTTGATTCGCCATGCAGGATATGTTCGACACATCTATGTAGCCACTTATTCCACCAATGAACGAATAATCAATGCCTTGTTAAGATATAAGGATAAAGGCTTGATTGGCTCCGTACATCTTCATGTGTCCGAAACACTCAAGTTCCGTATGCCGCTGATCTTTGCAAGACTAAAGCAGCTGCATAACGAGGGTATCATTACGTTAACCTATGGCTGGACACACAAGAAGGTTACATGCCTGGACACGGATTCTGGATGCTATGTGGTGGAAGGTTCCGGAAACTACGGCGAAAATGCCCTCGAGGAACAGTATGTTTTTCTAAAATCCAAAAAAGTATATGAATTCAGAATCGGTAATAAAATGGACAGATAGCAATCGTCCGGAATGGTTTGCCCGAATACCTATTGATGAATATGAGAAGTTAGCTGGTATAGGTTACACACCCCAACAGATAGCTATGTATTATAACATAGAAGTTAACGAATTTATGTTTTACTTCAGCCTGCTGAAATCTCCTCTGAAGTATCATTATGATCGGGGCCAGCTTCTTCAAACAGCTAAGGAAGGTATTTCCATGGCAGATGCAGCAGCTACTGGTGAGAATGTGACACAGGCTCAGAGGCTCGACAAAATGCGCCGTTCCATCGAGTTTAAGAATAATGTTTCCAAGGTTTTTTTTGATGATTTAGATGTTTGAAAAATCTTATTACGAGCAGCTCCAGGACTACATAGAATCCGGTTGCAAATATCAGTTATCCGAAGAAGAACAGGATTATTACAATGCTCTCTTCGCTGTAGTTGGAATAACTCGAAAGTATGGGAAGGACCGTGCTATCTCTATGCTTATGCACGAGCCATTTAACTGTTCACGCCCTCGTGCCAGGGAAATGTACTACGAAGCCGTGAATCTGTTTTATCTCGATGATACGATTGAGCCGGCTGCACACCGCAATATGATATTTGACAACCTGATGAAAGCTGCACAGACCGTGCTTTTATCCTCTTCAGGTGCTAAGGATATGGAGATATACGGTAACTTGCTTACCCAGGCTTGGAAAGTTAAACAATTGGATAAACCCGATAAGGTGAAACGTCAGGAAATCAAGGAAAAAGATATCAAGGTTTATACCCTTGATTCAAACTTGATTGGCGTTCCTTCCATTGACCGTAAGGATCTGGCAAATCAAATTGATAAGATACCTGATTTGCCAGAGAAAGAACGTACTCGCCTGAAGAGGGATGCTATGGCCGTAGATATTAATTTTGAAGAGATTATCGATGACACGCAGGAAAAAACTGAAAATTACCGAGGATAGCGTGGAAACACGCTATGCAAACTGGACGGCCCAGATGCTGGCTATCATGATGCCCTGGTCACTGTACTGGGTAGCCGGTCGTGCTTCTGCCAAAACTGTTCAGGTATTGGCGGAAAGAGTACAGGAAGCAGCACAGGATTGTCCGGGCGCTCCCTTTGCGTGGGTGGCTGATACCTACTCCGATCTGCACAAGAATGTGATTCCATCGTTAATTGACGGATTGCAGTTGCTGGGGTGGGAACTGGGTACGCATTACGTGATCAATGAAGCACCTCCTGAAGAATGGAGATTGCGCATGTATAATGTATGCACTGATTGGCGTAATACCATGGTTTTCTTCACGGGATTTAACTTTACGTTTATCTCTCTGGATCGTCTGGCTATTGGTGCTGGACGTTCTTACGTGGGGGTATTCGGTGACGAGGTTAAGTACTTTCCCGAAGAGAAGTTCACCAACTTGCTGAAGGCAGTACGTGGGTTCTATGTCAAGTACGGACAGTCGGTATGGTATCGGTCCAGAACACTGACAACCGATATGCCGAATCCGAACCATCTGGGCGAATACGACTGGATTCTGAAACTGTCGGCTCAGAACAACAAGGAACAGATTATGCTGATGCTTCGGGCCGGACTTGTATATAACGACTGTAAGAAGACTTATGTTGCCCACTTGCAGGAGTACCGCGAACTGGTAGAACAACAAAGAACAGACCGCAATCTTCAGGAAAAGGTAGATAAGGCAGCCAAAGCTGTTGAACTGGCTAAGAGGAATATGAAGAGGTGGGAGGAAAGATGGATCAAGACTCGCCGCCGTGTGTCGTTCTTCTTTATTTCATCCAGCTATGTTAATGCCGATATCCTCGGGCTAGACTGGTTCTCTGATGAACTGGCTGAAGGGCTAGAAGGTTTAACCTGCAATATCCTTTCAATCATTCCTAAGATAGAAGCTAACTTACTGTTTTATCCTAATCTGTCTATCCGACACTTTTACGCCGACGGTTACTTGAATAAGATAATTGAAGTTAAGCCGTTGGGCTGGATGGAAGACTGTTCTGCACTTCGCTACCACAACCATAATTTGCCACTCGAGGCGGGTATGGATGCCGGTAATATGCTTTCCCTTGTGATAGGACAACAGCATGGGCGTGAGTACCGCGTACTGAAGGAATTCTATACGTTGCCTCCTGATACTGTACGTGAGTTGGGGGTACAGTTTGTCCGGTACTTTGCGCCCAGACGTACTAAGGTCCTGAAGCTGTATTATGACCGTGCTATGAATAATTACAAGGGCGTGAAAGCGGATATGGCGACACAGATCAAAAATGCTATAGAGTATGATGCTGAAGGGAAAAGCACAGGTTGGAGGGTACAGTTAATGTCTGTAGGACAAGGTAATATCGGCTCTAATCTGGAGTATCGCTTTATGTCAGACCTGTTGAGTGGTAATCTGGCTGGTAAACTGTTCACGCTATTAATAGACCAGTATAATTGTCCTAACCTGAAGGCTGAGATGGAGGTCTGCAAGACCAAGCTGGTAGATGATGGTGGTAGCCAGATAGTGGTCAAGTTAAAGACTGGTGATAAGTTGCCTCGTGAGCGTTTGCCAAAAGAATCTACCAACCTGACAGATGCGCTCAAGTATCTGTTAATGCGTAAGGAGTTCTTACGGATCTGGCAATCTAAGGTGACATCTTATGCCCCTTAATATATATTGACCGTTCGTTAAGGAATGGTTGGATGCACTGCCGTACTACGGTGGTGCATTTTTTTTGTGCCGTGTTGCTGGGGGGTGGGATTCCGCTTGCGTCACATTTCCCGAGCCGAAAATTAGTTGCAATCGCAACCGCTAGGAGGCGCGCGTCGGGCATCTGTACGACAAAAAACCTAGGGTTTTTCATTCCTAGACGGTTTGAAACTTCATTTTCAAGCCGTTTGTTCTGCTGGGCTGATTTTTTAGTGAAAAACTTAGCCCGAAATTTAGCGATGTCGCCCCGTTTTTGCCATGGGAGTGCCCGACAACGCTCCCGAGCTTATAAGGTAGGGACCTTTTTTATGGCTCGGAAGCGTTGTCGGGCATAGTTTGGTAGAAAGACACTCTTTAGTCTTTCTGGCTGGCGATGGCGTTCACGCAGCGGCCCACCCACCCCGTTGCTCTCCCTACCAGTGGTATAGCTAAAGCTATGTATTGTTTGACTGCTCTTCTTTATCTGCTCTTCGCCTTTAAATCGGTATCACTGGCGCCGCGGTTTATGCCTTTTGTACCTGCAAAGGTAAATGTTCCGCTTCGTATGCCAAGTTCAGGCGATGTTCCCGAAAAAATCTCCACCCTCACAGAGCTCAGGTAGTATTCAGGGCTATGCTTTTCGTGAAAACTTGTCTTTATACGCTTCGGAACACCTTTGCTGGCAGGTGTAAAAGGCGAAAACAAACCGTAGCGACAGCGAACGGAATAAAAAAAAACTCAGAGCAGGAAGAGCAGAAAAAAAGGCTCAACCCCCGAGCTCGGCACCAGAATAAATTTTAAGACCATGAAAACCTTTACCGAATCCATGCTAAACCAGTGTAGAAAGTACATGTTCAACTTCTTTGACTATCTGCCGACAAAGTACAAAGCCAGTTCAAGAGATTGGCAGGTGAGAAACTTTGTATGGGCTTTCAAGGATGGGAAATGTGCCGTTTCAGCTGCACAGTTGGTAGCAAAGAAAATCCGTGAGCAGTTCGGAGAAGAAACATGTAACATCGTGTTTGCATGCATCCCAGCCAGTAGCCAGCAAAAAAATGAAATCCGCTACAAGCAGTTTTCAGAGGAAGTTGCAAGGTTATCAGGTGCAGTCAGTGCTTACGACCATATTACGGTAGAAGGTGAACGGCTGGCAATTCATGAGAGCAAATCAGGTAAGCATGTCAATAATGTACAGGTAGTCAATTTCGACAAGGAATTTTTTAAGGGAAAGAAAGTTCTAGTTTTTGACGATGTAATTACTCGAGGTTATTCTTACGCTCGTTTTGCTTGTCATCTTGAAACGCTGGGAGCTTCGGTTTTGGGAGGTATGTTTTTAGCAAGAACTTTATTTGTATAACAATTTAATAACCAACATTATGAAAGATTTATTCGAAATTTGTGGTGAGTGCAGACACTTGTCAGACAGTGAAGTAGTTTATCAGTTGACAAACAACAGAGAAACCAGTAAAAGAGTTAATGAAATGTTATTGCGTGGCGATAATGTTTCAATAGAAGATGTTTGTCAGCTTTTGACACCGGCACGCAGGGACATGGCTCTCGCCGTGATTGAACTTTACAAACGTATCATAGACCGTAGGAGCAGCAGGGTAATTATCCGGCATAGTGAGGACATTTATAACCTGATGAAACCTTATATGGAAGATTTGGAAGTGGAGGAGTGTTGGGCTATTTACTTGAACCAGTCTAACCGTGTTGTAAGAAAACAACGTATCTCTATAGGAGGCATAACCAGTACGCAGGTGGATATAAGAGTTATTTTGCGTGAAGCTTTGAAATGTAACGCCACGTCAATGATACTTTGCCACAATCACCCGTCAGGAAATTGCCGACCCAGTAATGACGACAACCGCCTGACTGAATGTTTGAAAAATGCAGGAAATACAATGAATATAAAGCTCTTGGACCATATCGTTTATGGTGATAAAGAATACTTTAGTTATGAGGACGAGGGACGCTTGTAAGGGCTGTAAATGGCTGTGACAGCGTTTGGGAGGTGGGTAGCGTAGCAGCCGCCCGCCGCCCGATTTGCCTTCGCACTATGTTTGTCGGCAAATCGGGCGGCGGGGAATAAGGTTTTGTTGATTTACGCCTGAATCGGCGATTGCATTTCTTTCGTTACGAAAGTTTTTAATATCTTTGATGCGTATATTAAAATATGTTTTTTATGAAAAGAATTTTATTTCTGTTGTTGTCTATAATACCTGTAACCGTTTTATCACAAAATTATATATCTAAGGAAGATAGTATAGATAAAGCTTGGAAAGCAGCTATTCGTAAGGCTGAATACGAGGATAGTATGAGAATCGTTAATGAACATAATAGGTTTGTTAATAAAGTGACACCTTTAAAAAAAAGGTATATTGGCAAAATTTATTATTTGAGAAAAACACAGGGTAAATACAGACAAAATACTCCTTTTAAGTGTGTTGATATTACGGTTGATAAAAATAAGAATGTCTTGATGCATTTAGTCAACCAACGAGATACGCTATCAATGGAGATGGACTTTTGGGAATATTCTGAAAAACTAAATGTTTCTAGTAGTTTTAAAGATTTGTTCTATCAAAAGGGCGGTAGTCGTAATACTGCTATAGATTATAAAACAGTTGTCAGTGCATTGTATGTTGGTATGTCTAAGAAGAGTGTGCTGTATATAATGGGTAACCCAAAATCGCAGAGAACAACAATTACTGATAATGCGGAAATATTGTTTTGGGAGTATCCGAACAACATTTATTTGACTTTCCTGAATGGCAAATTGAAGGTTATTCAAAAATAGCAATGAGAAACTTTATATTTCTATTCTTTGCACTGCTTTCCTTTATTAGTTGTGAGGATGAAGGTGCTACATTGACCAGAGCGGGTATCGCTTCTGAAGATTTTGTTAAAGCTCGGTTGAAATTTCCAGCCGAAGCTGAGTTTGAAAGGGATATCAGAGGTAAAGAGATTTCTGATACAACATTTATCGTTTATCAGAAATTCAATGCGAAAAATGCCTTTGGTGTTAAATCGTCTTATGTATATAAGGCTAAAATGGTGTTTTTAGGCGGTGATTGGACTGATTGCGAGAATTGGACTTATAATCAGCTAGTCATCGAAAATGTATCTACTGGAGAAAAATCAATTTTCTATTCTCCGGTAGATAAATAATTCCACTTTTCTCAAAAAATATGGGGTTTCTTTTTGTTATTTCGAAAGAAACTCCCATATTTGCATCGATCTCCATTTTGTGTAGGCGACGATGGCTCGCCAAATATCTTTGCTGCGGGCATTTTTTATGTCCTAGGCATTGCTTAATACCCATAGGGTTCCGACCCCCGTGTGGAGCGTTAATGCGCCCACTGCCTGCACAAGGTGGAGATCAACGGGAAAGCGGAACCTTTCTTGTTTCCTTTCCCGTAATTAACCAACATATTGTTTCATTTTAATTGATCTCCAAAATGAAAAATCAAATTGCATTGCCTGTTAGTCAGGCAAAAGAAAGCCGTATCTCGTTATGGCTGAATCGTAAAAATGTATTGTTCTCTTCTATCATGGAAGAGAGAGTTTCTAACCGTCAGGCTGTGTTTATTTTCCAGGCGCAAGTTTCCTTCTGTATTCTTAGCTTTTCGTTTTTCATCCACTGGCTGGCTGCTGTTGCCTGCTTATGCTGGTTTGTTTATTCTCTTTTGCTTTGCCGGAAAGGAGGTTTGCGATGAAATGGTTCGTTAATAATGCCTTTTCCTATAGCCCTGTTAATGAAAAAGCAAAAGAACTGGGTAAATGGGTTGACTCTTTTAAACACACATTGCTGCCTGATGATCTGTCAAAGGATGCTTTCATCGAAGAAGCCCGGATGATTCTGGTCTTTTTGAATAAAAAATATCCTAAAACGAAACCGATTTCCCTTAATCGTGCTGATGTCGATAGAGGTGGTTGTTTCCGATTATCATTTGACCTTGCAAATGACACAAGGACTATTGCGTACATGGATATAGTTAAGGTTTTGCAAGAATATCGCTTCAGAGAAAATGGTAATCCTTTGCTGGCTGAAGAGAAAGGAGGTTTGCGATGAAACCTTATATCGTCCCGGATCAGGCTGTCGATGTGTTGCAGAACTGGATAGAACAGGATGCAGCAGCTTGTGCCGTAAGAGAACTTGATAAAGTGATTGCTTTCCTGATGAAACTGCATGAAGAAGATGCTGACGAAGTGCTGGCACACTTACGTGCAATTTATTTCCTTAAAGGTGAGCTTACCAAATTTATTCCGGAGAAAGGAGGCGAACGATGAAACTTGTATATCAGATTGACACGGAGGGAAGCCTTAACTATGTACTCGCTTTGGTTTATGAGATCCGCGCTGAGATGGGTATCTCACCTGAATCAATTACTGTTACTGACGGTAGATCGATAACCTTTGATCTGTCTGATTGGAAAAGGCTTAATAATGGTGATATCTCTGAAGAGGAATACATAACAAGACACCTTGTATCTCAATAAATTGTTGTATCTTTGTTCAGGCTTAGAATTCGATTTTTTTTTGCAAAATTTTTTTTAGCCTCGCTTCGGCGGGGCTTTTTTTATGTCCTTTTCTCAGGTGTTTTCTGAAGCTATTTTTGCACAAAACAAATTATAACTATGAACAGTCAGGCTTCAGATGATATTAAGCTTCTCTTTATTGAAGAAGAATTGTCACAATTCGGTGAAGAATTATGTGATGCGTTGTCCGATGCCCTTACCAAACAGAAACTGATTGAGTCCGGTTCTCTTCTTGATTCATTGAATTATTCGTCATTTAAGGAAGGGAAGAATCCGGGGCAACGTATGTCTTTTTATTCGTATGGTCGTTGTGTTGATATGGCCGGCTACAAGAGGAATAAGATACAGGTTGACACTAATCGTGAGGTTTGGGGTATTCGCTCGAACACCAATAAAAAGAATCGATGGTATGCTCGCAATATGTATGGTGGGCTGAACAGACTGATTAGCCGCGTCATGTATGGATTGTCTGACTATGAGATTGAACGTTTAAAGGGAATTTTAGAAAATCGAATAAAAAATGAATAAGAAAATTGGTAATATCAATTTCGTTGAAACAGCGGTTGGCACTTATGCTATCCGTATGGACTCTTTCCGTGACTCTCTGACACACCTGTTTGGATCAGCAGTAGCTGACTGGGATTGCAGCCCGACAACTGTTGCTGGAGTTCGTATAGTGCCTTGGGGGGCAGATAACAATCTTCCTTCTTCTATTCGTAACCTGCTCGAGAAAAACAATCTTGCACCAGGTATTCTTGCCCGTAAAACCGGATTGTTATACGGTCAGGGACCTATGTTGTACCGTATAGGTATCGAGAACAACGAACGTGTACAGGAATGGACTACAGATCCGGAAGTACAGGCGTGGCTGGATAGCTGGGACTATCGCCGGTTTATCCGTGAATCATTTACCGAATATAACCACCTGAACGGAGTTTTTGTCAAGTATGTTTCCGCAAGATCCGTCAGGGTGGGACGACCGTGGATTCACAGCCTTGAATGTTTGCCTTCAAAAGATTGTCGCTTGTGCTGGCCAGATAACGATGAACGTTATCTCAATGCTGTTACACATATCCTGAATGGTGATTTTGATTTCTATGGTAGCCAGAAGTATATACGATATCCGGTTTTTGACAGACATCAGCCGACAAAACAGGAGATTGCAGTGAAGTATCACTGTTTACGCTCGTTCGGACGAAATATGTACGCGATATCCTCTTTTTTTGGCTCTATGCCCTGGATGCAGGATGCTAACTCTTTACCGGAGATTATCGAATATCTGAATAGGAATATGATTGCGGCTGCCTATGTCGTACATGTACCCGATGAGTATTGGACGAAGAAGTCAGAGCGGTACAAGGCTAAGCATCTCGATGCAACAGATGAACAGATATATCAGCACATGGAATTGGTAAAAGATCAGTTGGCACGTGAGCTGGCTGATGTCATGGCAGGTAAGAACAATGTCGGCAAGTTTTTTATGACTACAGACTATGTTGATCCTGTCGATGGCAAGACACACCAGTTCACGATTGAGCCTATTGAGATGAATATTGATAAGTACATCGATGCGCTTACCAAAATTTCACGTATTGCCGACTCGAGTACAACCAGTGGATTAGGTCTGAACCCTTCACTGGCTAACATCATAATCGACGGAAAGGGTGATTCAGGATCTCAGATGCTGTATGCGCTGAAACTCTTTTACGGAGCCGATACACAGATTCCTGAAGATGTTTGTCTGGAAGCCATTAACGATGCGATTCATATCAACTTCCCGGACAAGCAGGATTTATTTCTGGGAATCTATCGAAAAGTGATTAATAAAGAAGATAATGTAACGGCTTCTGATAGAGCCACAAATCAGGTATAATATGAAGAAAAACTTAGAATTTCCGGATTGTTGGGAAGAGGTTCAGCCTGCCGAATTTGCCTACCTGCTAAAATTGCGTATGCTGCTGATCCTTTCACCAAAAGCTATATCTCTGACAGATGTCAAGAGGTTATGGTGTAGATATGTGCTAAGACATCGTGGTTTAAAGTCAAAGAAAAAAGATTATTACCTGTTGGTTAATAATCTGTCTGAAACCTTGGATTGGCAATGGAAGGTTGACGATGAGAATAAGTCTATTGCCCTGACCTTTGACTCAACGGTGAACCTGATTCCTTCATGGTCTGATTTTTGGGGCCCGGCTTCACACGGAGCGGATCTGACTTTTGGCGAATTCCGCTATGCCGTAATTATGATGAACGAATATACTCGAACACAAGACGTAGCTTACCTGTATTCACTATGTGCTATTTTGTACAGACGAAAAAAAGGAGGAAAACGTGTTCCATTTGTTTCGTCTGATTTAGCAAAAATGACGAAAGATATTGCGGGTATGCCGGATTACCTGAAGTGGGGGGTATATTGTTGGTTCGCTTCGTTCTGTTCATTTTTATTCCATGGTACATTCATTCTTGATGGTTGCGAAGTCTGTTTTGAGCCTGTTTTTTCCCCTACCAATAGCGGGAACACGCCTGAACAGTCACTTGGTATGAACTCGATACTATTCTCTATGGCCGAATCAGGAGTCTTTGGTAGCATTGAAGAAGTGGATAATACACAGCTCCTACGAGTTCTATTAAAATTATTGGATGATAAACAGAAGGCTGATAGCCTTATTCAAGCAACAAAGAAACATGATATTCAATCTTAACAACCAGGGCGCAGCTGAATTGCGCCACATGACCGGTAACTATTATGTCGGAAATGATTTTTCGGTAGTCGAAATGGATATTATCGATGCTACCGATGAACTGATTCAGGTGATTGGTCGTGCCGTTTACGACAAGGCTGAAACAAGTTATAAGGAGGGGAAAAATGATGACCGTCTTGTACAGTTGGTACAGCGCCCTATTGCGCTGTTAGCTACACTTCATTTTTTTCAACGTAGCGATGTCAGCCACGAAGATAGCGGCCGAAAGATTAAGGTAGCTTCAGACGGAACCGACAAAATACCTTGGGAATGGCAGCTTGATCGTGATGATGCTGTGCACTTACAGGCGTATTACAGCGCTGTTGAGAGATTAATACGCTGGCTTAACGAGTCAGCGGATAAGGACTGGCTGAATACGGATGCTTGTCGGAGTGCAGCAAACCTTTTGATCCGGTCAGGACGTGAATTCGATTCATACTTCCCGATTGCCCAGTCAGAGCGAATGTATATTCTGTTACTTCCATTTTTAAGAGAAATTCAGATTGCTACAGTAGCTCCTGCATACGGTAACAGTTTTCCGGAATTGCTTCAGTCCGAAACATCTGATGTTCGGTATGCAGCTTCTAAAGCTTTGGCCTTGTATACCATGTCGGTTGCTCTTCGCAGGTTGCCCCTCCAGCTTATACCTTATGCAGTTATCAGGGGATTTAATTCGGCAAATGGTATGGCAGACTCTCAACCGGCATCATTAGAGGATGCACAACGAATGTCTGCTATTCTCGAGGCTGATGCTGCTGATTGGCTGGAACGGATGAAACAGTTACGTGACGGTTCCTCAGAGGATGAAATTCAATTGTTGCCGAACAATTCAAAAACAAATAAATTCTTTCGCACATGAATGTTATGCAAAGACCGGGCACTGTCGAGCTGGCTGCCGATATGCCCGAATACATCATTGATACAGACTCTACCATTACTTTTGAAGTACAGTTTTCCGGAAGTAAAATCTTGTCTGAAGAATATGTTCCGGACGCTGCCTATCAGGTACGCATACGTAAATTAGGGCGTTTCTGTGCAAAAGCCTTGTGGGGTATATGGCCTGAAGGTAATACCACCTATCAGCAACACCTGTCAGGTACATTTAGTTTTTTGATTAACGGAGAGAAGGATGCGGACACCTATGTGCTGTTTTCTCGGTTTACAACGAAAAAAAAGGCTGAATCTCCGGGAGTATTATCTGTCATCAGCGAGAAGGTTACTCGCCCGGGCGTGCCTGAATATGCCAGTTTCTTCCTCTCTTCCGGACAAGCAGTTAATGTAACGGTTACTGATATGTCTGGTTTGGTTACTGCTGAAACCTTGTACACGCATGTCGGAGAAAATATGGTATGCTCTCTTGATGTTTCTTACGACCGGATCAAAAAACTTTTTCCTGATACAGATTTTAATCATTATACGGTAGAAGACTTGATGTTTCATGTAGACCGTACAGCCTATGCTGAACGTTTCATCTTCCGTTTCCTGAACATGTTCGATGTTCCGGAAATTGTGTGTGCTGTCGGTTCGATGGTTCTGAAGGGGGCTGATGAAAGCGAAACTGGATTCATGTGGGGAGTAGAACGTAAATTTGTCGTGAATCCTTCTGATGAGTTCACAGTCAATTCCGGAGTGATATTCCGACAGTCTGATTACAGGTTGTGGCGTGACTTCTTGGGTGCGCAGCAGGCACAGATTTTAATAGATGGCTCCTGGTATGATATTATCATAACCAACCAGAGCTATGAACGTGATTTCCGGAAGAATATTCTCAAGGCCGTTGAATTCTCTTTCTGTTTCGCCGATCCTGATAATAATAGAATACTATGATAGATATTAAGAGCTTCCGTGAGTATATCAGTGAACTGGTGTACACTACTAATCAAGAATTGGAACACAAGATTGACAATATAATACTCGCTGTGAATGAATCGCATATGGTGAAAAAAATTCAGAGCAAATCGGGTATATCATTATGTGTGAGCTATCCTGATGCTCAGGCAGTAGGTGAGTACGACAATACCAGTGATTCACAGCAGGTTTTCCTCTTCGTTTGTCAGCGAGTCGCTCCTGGTCAACTTAACGATAACGAAGAGATATTACTGTATAGCAACCTACAGAATATTATGCTGACATTGCGTGATGCTATCCGGCAATCTCATGACGAATGTGTTGATATAATACCTGAAGAGTCTTATAAGATTGAATGGGAATATCAGATATTTGGTGGGGTAAACGGACTTTCAATGGGAATTAAATTTAAGAATTATGACTAATCTGTACATTAATGGTGTTGCTGTTGTCCTGCCTTCCGGATTCTCTATATCCGTAAAGCAGGAAAACGCTTTTTTCACTAAAAACGGTGAATATACTTATGACATTGAGTTATCTCTTCAAGATCCTGTTAATGCCAGATTATATGGATTCCTTAACCGTCTGAATACAACCGAACGCCCCGAAACGAAACGGAAAGCTGTTCTGGTGGCTGATAATCGCGTATATCTTAACGGGACGGAAATCATTACTGGCTGGACAGATACAACTGTCAACATCCAGTTGGTTTCCGGAAACTCCGAATTGAATTATTTTGTCGGGTCCGATGAACTGATATCGACATTGGATATGCCCGTGACTGATCCTGTTGTTAATGGTTCGGTTTCGACTGATTATGTGAGTAAATCTTATCCGGAAGTTGACTATAATCTGATGATGACTTATGATAGCTTTAATCAGACGGATAAAAATATCTGGATTATTAACATAGAACCTCAGGAAGGACGTCCATTTGCCGGACATATAACTCCCAAAGATGATATACAGCCTTATGATTATATCCCGCAACCTTATCTGTGTGCGTATATGCGTGAACTGCTGAAGGCATTAGGTTATGAGCTCGAGTATAATGCGATAGAAGATACACCGTGGAAATCCATGTACCTGGTACATGTTATTAATACTTATAAATGGAACGAGATGTTGCCAGGATGGACGGCTAAGGAGTTTCTCGAAAATGTAGAGAAATTATTTAATGGTACATTCCTGATCGACTTTAAAACCAGGAAAGTATCATTTTTACTCAATGTTTCTTATCTGGCAAAGGTGCATCATGTACACTTGCAGAATGTCGTAGACAGTTACACAGTAGAGAGTGAGGATGAAGAAGAAGGTGATGCCATTAACTCTACTGTTCGATACAAGTTGCCGGAAACTGATTATTATAAGTTACGTTGCTTGCCGGACATTGTTAAGGAAAAGGCTAAAAGTAAAGTTGTTGAAGGGAATCTTTCTGAGTTTTTCTTGCACGAAGAGAATTATGTTACAGATACTATTTTTAATTATCAGGAAGTAAACCGGAAGGTTATCTATCTCTCTGGATCTGGAATTTGGACGGTTATTGAAATGGTTGATGAATTTGCTGCATTGGTGCGTGAGGAGTCTAAGTCGGAATTTGAGATTGAGCTTATTCCGGCAGAACTTGTTCAGAGGCAATTTTACCTGAAGAATGTTGATCCGGAAGAATCTTATTTTTCCGATTATTATATCCCTACAGCTTCTGCATCTGATAATCCCAGTGAAGAAGTTGAATTAGGTTCCATTCATGATATGGTAGCTAATCTTCAGGACAATGACGAAAGTAAGTCTAATATATACCTGGCTTTTTATACCGGATTGAATCCTGTGCAGATTGGTTATCTCGAGCCGAATTCTTATCCTTTAGCATTTACAGACAAGTTCTTACCTTCAAAGAGTTGGCCGATTGACTTGCCCGTTGGAGGACCTACATTTAATCTGGCTGATATGGAAAGCTATTTCTATAGCAACTCCTACAAGATAGACCGGGAAAATCCGGTTAAAATTACCTGCTATGATGAAAATGTATATCCGGCAAGTTCAGTCTTTGAATTTTTTAACCGCCGTTTTCTGGCTAAGGAAATTGAATATACGATAGGCCCGAACGGACGTTCAGGTCCATGGACTGGTATCTTCTATCCAGCCGTTATACCTGATACCGAAGTCGAACAGAGATGGATTCTGGCCGATGGAAGGTGGAGGGATGGCGGTGTATGGCTGGATGATGGGAGATGGCTGGATAATTAATCATTAACACACACAAACACAAATATGAGTCTGAAAATTGATAGGGTGCAGCTGGAAATTGTTATCCAGCAGGATCAGGCACGGCAGAAGATGATTGAGCTCGAGGATAAGATGCGTTCGGCTAACCGCGAGCTGAAGAATGTGAAGAAGCAATTCGGAGAAAATTCGGCGGAGTATGCGAAACAGGTTGAAGTCCTGAAGAAATTGCAGCAGGAGTATGATAATCTTTATGATGAGATTGGACTTACCAATCTCTCTTTGCGCGACCTGGGTAAACGCCAGAAGGATCTGAACGCAATACTTAGGCAGTTGAATCCGAACACGGAACTTTACAAACAATATTCCGAGCAGCTGAAGGAAGTTAATAACCGAATCAAGGAGCTGAGAGGAACGGCTAACGAAACGCGCTTCAGCTTGGCTAAATTGGCTGATGGTTTTAATCGATATGGAACGATTGCTGCCAGTATCATTGCAGGTCTGACTGGCGTTACACTCACCATGCGTAGCTGTGTGAATGAATACGCTGAAATGGAAGAAGCTCAGTCGCAAGTCGTCAAGTACACAGGATTGGCTAAGCAGGAAGTAGAAGAGCTTAACGAGGAATTCAAACGGATGGATACCCGTACAGCACGTACACGCCTGAATGAATTGGCTGGTGATGCCGGAAAATTGGGCATTACTACCAAGGATAGTGTGCTGGAGTTCGTCGAAGCAGCCGATATGATCAATGTCGCGTTGGGTGAGGATTTAGGCAAGGACGCTATCACTCAGATCGGCAAGTTAGCTGATATGTTTGGCGACGGCGACCGGTCGCTGAAAGAAAACATGTTGGCTGTAGGCTCGGCTGTTAACTCAGTTGCTCAAAATTCATCAGCTGCTGAACCTTATCTGGTTGAATTCACTGCACGTATGGGTGGTGTCGGCAAACAGGCTAACTTGGCGATTACGGATATCATGGGATTCGCATCAGCACTCGATCAGAATATGTTGCGCTCAGAAATGGCTTCTACAGCCCTTTCCGGTTTGATCCTAAAACTTTATCAGGAGCCGGCTAAATATGCGAAATTGGCTGGTTTGCAAGTCGAAGAATTTACAGAACTGATGAGTAAGGATGCTAATGAGGCTGTACTTACCTTCCTCGAGGCGCTGAACCGTTTGGGCGGTATGGATAAATTGGCTCCTGTACTCGACCAGATGAGTCTTTCCGGAGCTGAAGCTGCAAGTGTTATCTCTGCATTAGCCGGTAATGTCGACAAAGTTCGGAAGGAACAGCAGGGAGCTAACCAGGCTTTCGTAGAAGGTACTTCTATTTATAACGAATTTTCCGTCCAGAACTCTACAGTGCAGGCCGAACTTGATAAGGCAAAAAAGAGTTTTTCTGATATCCGTGTAGAACTTGGAGAACAGTTGCTCCCAGTCATGAAGTACATGGTAACAACAGGATCACTCACTGTTAAAGGCTTGAGTGCTGTCGTTTCTATTTTGATTGAAAACAAGAGAGTTATTGTTACTGCTACAGCAGCTGTTAGTGCCTACATTATTGTCGTTAAATCAGCTACATTGGCAACGAAAGCGTATGAAGTTGCAACCAAGGCTGCTACATGGGCAACCAACTTGTTTAGCAAGGCGACTAAAGCCAGTCCATGGGGACTGGTTATTTCTGGAGCAACAGCAGCTGCTACTTACTTCGCCTTTTTCCGTGATGAAACTGATAAGGCTACGGAGTCACAGAAAAATCTCAATGAGGCTCTGAACAAAAATGCTGAAGATATGGCTGCCTTACAGTCTGTACAAGATAGAGCTAAAAATTTAGATTCGCTGAATCAAAGGCAGCTTACCCAGCTGAAAGCTGATGCACAGGCTGAAGTCCAGGCTATTGAAGACAAACTTACTGCTGAAACGATTGCTTATCGCAAGTATTATGCTGAACAGAAAAAAATCATTGAAGATAGAACAGATATTGATCAGGCACAAAAATTAGCTTTATTGCGAGTCCTAGACAATAATACAGCCGAAAAAGCAGCTGAATTAGATAATTTGCTGAAGCAGAAAAATCAGTTGATAGAAATTATCAATAAGATACCTGAGAAAAAAAATATTTTTACGACTCCGGCTCTTGGTGATACTGACGATAAAGTTGATAAGGCTAAAAAGGAATATGAAACGCAATTAAAGGACTTGCGCACACAGCATGCTCTGGGACTGATTGAAGAAGAGAAGTACCAGGAACAACTGTATGCTTTAGAAGTTAAGTTCCTGGCTAAAAAAAGGGAATTGTATGCAGAAGCCAAGAGAGATACATCCCTAATCGATCAGCAAATTCTGTCTGCAATGACAGTGGAAGCTAATCGTCAATATGCTAATAAACTGGCAAATCAGACTCCGACCAAACAGGAAGATGCTTCTTTTAATATTATTGAAGAAGAAGCTCCGGAAGAAGATAATTATTTTATCGACAAGTACAAACAGAGTTTGGATGGGCAACTGGCTTTGCTGGAAGCATTTCACGATGCTGGTATTATCTCTGAAATGGAGTATCAGGACCGCCTGACTGAAATAACGAAGCAAAAGGAAGAAGAACGTGCTCAGATCAGAGTGGCTGCATTAGATACATTTAATAAGTTGGCTGGCTCAGTATCACAACATATGTCTGCGATGCAAGACTATGAGATATCTAGGGTTGAAAGTCGGTATGATGCTCAGATCAAAGCTGCTCAGAAAGCTGGTAAAGATACTACTGAACTGGAAGAGCAAAAGGAAGAAGCAGTATGGGAAATTAAAAAGAAATATGCTGATAAACAATTTGCATTAAATGTATTAGATATCTTGGCTAATACAGCTGCGGCTATTATGGTTGCTTGGAAGGCTGGTCCATTTATAGGCCCGGTTCTAGGTGCAGCAGCAGCTATTCAAGGTGCTGCTCAATTAGTCGTTGCTCAGCAACAAAGAGAACAGGCTAAGGGATTATATTCCGGCGGATATTCTGATGATTACGTTCAGGGGTACACGGCTAAAGGAGATTCTCGAGATGTAGCCGGTGTTATCCCGGTACATAAGAATGAATTTGTTACAAATCATGAAGGTGTGGCCAATCCTCATGTTAAGCAGTTCCTTGATGTCTTTGATATCGCTCAGAAAAATGGTACTATCGGTATGATTAATACTACTCAGATCTTGCAACAGGTGCGTATGAGAAATGGTAAGTACAATGGTGGATATACCACTGACAGCGCTACCCAGGTTGAAAGTATCTCCGGAGCATCCTCTTATGACATTAAGGTACTCATACAGCTGATTCTTGCTGAATTGCGTATCTCGAATAAGCATCTTAGTAATATTGCTACGAAGGAAATGACAGTGAGTGTCCGGACAATACGTGATGGTATTAAGAGGCTGGAAATGCTCGAGAAAAATGCTAGCCGGTAATGTCCTTTTTTTTATAGTGCATTACGGGTACTTTTGTCACACAAACACAAAATAATATATGCAAAACAAAAAGTTAACAATACAGCTTGCCATGGCTGCTTTCCTTACCGTTAGTGGCATGGCAATGCTGATAATGGGATTATGGACACCTCCAGTAGGCGAGATACACAGCTCGGTGCTGATTGCTTATGGCGAGGTAAGCACTTTTGCCGGAAGCCTGTTCGGCATTGATTATACATATCGGTACAAACTGAAAAAAACATTTAATAATGGACAAAACAACGCTTAAAAAAATTATGCCGTTCGCTACGGATGAGAACATAGACAAGTTCTTGCCGCACTTGAACGATACGATGGCGACTTTTGAAATTGATACGCCAATGCGTCAGGCTCATTTTCTGGCACAAATCGCACATGAAAGTGGATCTCTTCGCTATGTCCGCGAAATCGCTTCCGGAAAAGCCTATGAAGGACGTAAGGATCTGGGTAACCTTATGCCTGGTGACGGACCTAAATTTAAAGGGCGTGGACTTATACAGCTGACTGGTAGGATTAATTATTCAGCATTTAATGATTTTACAAAAAAGGAATATAATTTGCTGGAGCATCCGGAACGAGTCGAGCAACCAGACTTAGCGGCACTTGTAGCCGGATGGTTCTGGAACCGTAATAAGTTGAATGAACTGGCCGATCAGGATCAGCTGCTGAAAATTACCAAAAAAATTAACGGCGGATTCAATGGACTCGAAGATCGTACTGAGCATTTGAAAAGAGCTAAATCTGTCTTATTAAGGGGAAAATGAAAAAATTAGATTCAAGTGATGTTCTTCTTTTGTTGTGTATTGGGTTTTTATTGGTTGTTCTGTTAGGTTTGACACTCCAGTCGTGCCGGTCGGTACGACTGGATAAGTCAAATCAGACTACATCTCGAACTGATGAAAGCCATAAAAATATGCAAATTGACGATCATGTGTCGTTATCTGAATTGGCTCAATCTTGGATAGACGATAAACGTATCATTATACGCGACTATACAGTTGTGATTGATTCTTCAGGTAATACAATCCCGGTAATTGAAAAAGAAACCGAAATCTCGCACAATAAGACTTATCAGCGTGACAGTTCCTCGGTTAATTTTAATAACAAGACGACGATTGATGATCATTCTAGTAGTAATATAACCGAAGAGAATGAGATGAAATCGGTTGATAAGGAACCGCTATTCAGTTTCTCTAATTATTCACTTATAATATCGTTTGCTTTACTGGTGTTCTTGATATATTATTCTTACAGAAGGTTTTCTAGTTAGTTTTTCTTTTTTCTTCATACACTGCTTGCCTGTGAAGGTAGGCAGTTTTTTTATGTCCTTTTTTCATCTTTCTGATGAAACTATTTTTGCGTTATGAAAATATATGAGGCAATTAAAGAGATGCATGAGCTGACCAGGGCTGGCAAGACTTTCTCCTTCAGCTTTATGTCGTATTCCTATGATAAGGATAAATCGCATGGTCCGGTAACGGTACTGCATGCACAGCTGCTCCCTTCTAATCGGAAGGAACGTAACAGATTCTCTGATTATATGCTTCGGTTCAGAGATATGGATACCTATGAGGAAAAAATGTGCTGGCAACCATTGTTGCTGGAATTTAACGGACAACAATTAGAATTGACATGACAGATAATACACCGACACAAAATAAAACACCGGAGTTAAATACGGATTTTGAAAATATAGTACCCTGGAACGGTGCTAATGATTTTGGCCGTGATGTCCGATTGAAATGGGAGCGTAATTTTGAGAAACTTAAAATTAACTTTCTTGAGCTGATTACTGCTTTAGCCGATCTGGATAACTTTATCAGAAAAGATAGACCTGATGGGACAAGTTTCTTACTGTCTTTTGGTGAATTTATTGATTCCCTTATTACAGGCAAAGGCGCGGGCATATATCCTGATGGGCGTGGACAATTCTCAAGGCTGGAGGTACGTGATGCACTTGTTGTAATGCGGCTTATCATAAATGAGATTCAGGCGATGGCAGGTGATTTCTCTTTCAGCGATGCAGGATGTATCGAAAAGGTGGAAGACCTGGGAGACGACACTTACAAATTGTGGATGGAGAAGCGTACAGAATATGATGTGACAAATTTTACTGAAAACGACATAATGTATTCCATCATTAATAATCTGCTGACTGGAGGCACGGATTATTACACAAGCTGGTTCCGCTGTCTGACAAAGAACGTCAACGACAACACGCTAACGGTAGTGCTCTATCCTGATTCAGAAGTGCCTGGAGGGAAAAACTATCCTCCGGTGGCCGGATACAACGTCACTCGACGTGGTAACTCTGTATTGCCAGACGAAGGAGAAGTGAACGAGCGTGCGCAGAGCTGGCTGCTCTCCAGCCGAGAAGGGCGCATCATGTTCCTCGCCAATGTCTACAAGCCTATATTGGAAGATTACAACTACGCCATCAGTATCGGTAAATTCCCTAATATTAAAGCTTTGGATAATCTTCCGGTCACTACAGAAGACGTGGGTGTGATGGCCAAGACTATCGTCTGCGAACGGCTATATCAATATGATTATAACGGTGATGTCATATCTAACAAGGTGGACCGCGGCGAATGGTCGCTCACAGTGGCGCAGTCAGAGCAGCCTTATCGCTTTATTCAACACGATAGACTTTATCCGGACGGACAGCACACGTTTACGGAACTTGAGCAGCACACCGTCTATCATTACGGATGCAAGTGGGGTTGCTTAATAGACAAGACGGAAGATGAACCTGTATGGAACTCCCCCTCGTGGTCTTTACTTGAAGGCGACAAGAATTATCATCTTGACTTCGAAAGTTCGAATGGATGGCAGTTCTTCATTCAGCAGGTCAATACAGACATTACAGCAGTAGTAAGTTATGGTAACAGAAATATAACTAACGTTCTCATGGCTACAGATGGAGTGGAGGTAGAATGGCTTCGTGACACAGGAAACATACCATCAGATAACAGTTGGAAACCTACATACGTTGACGGTCAGAAGCATGTCATACATCTATCCGTAGCCGATATGGGTAGTGGTTGGGGAAGTGAGTATCGGAAGATAAGTTTCATCTGTAGGGTATTTATACCTGTAGGAGAAAAATTTGAAACAGTGGAAAACAAAATTAACATCAAAATATAGATTATGAAAGAAGTCTTTGTAAGGTATTCGATTCATGAATGTATTGGGAAAGTGGCTAATGGAACTTTATCCAGAGAAATGCATATTTCCGATATAATTGATATAGAAGAAGATAAAGTAGACGATTTGCAATACATTAAAGATAAGCTATCAGAAATGTATGGTTTTTTTACAAATCAGATAGATATTAAATATATAAAATATGGGAATAGTAACTAAGCATAAAGATATATCGGTACATATAGATCCTATATCGTTTACAGCCGATATTGAGGTTTTAAGTGGAAACATTGCTCAGACTTACAACAATGATAGTAAGGAATATGAGCCTGACCGAAGCGTTGTTCCGTGTATATTAATGCCTTATGTAGTCGTGTCTGACCCCGAAGGGCAAATGAACGGTAAACGTTCTATCACAGGTGTTGAATGGTATGAAGGTGCTCCTAAGAAAGATGGTAGTAATAGAATTACAAACGGAGATGATTATGTAATATCTGACACAGACACTCCTACATATTCTCTTAAGGTAAAAAAGAATGTAGAGCCGAATAAACCTTTACAAATTACTGCAATTTTTACAGTTACAGATACTCGTAAAAATACAGAGATTAAATTTGAAAGAAGTGTAAATCTTTATACAGCTTTATATGACATATCTAATTATGCTCTGTCTATTGACGCGCCTAAATCCTGGACGATTGATCCGTTGCGTGAAGTTGCTGACAGTAATGGCAAATGGTTGCATACTATTACTGCACAACTGACTAGCGGACTTCAAAAAATAGCGGATGAAAATGCAGCATATTGGTGGCAGATAAATGAAAATAATAGTGGTTGGAGAGATATTACACAAGATGAACTTGATATATATATATCAGGTAAAGATTCAGAAGGTAATTGGACTAAAGCCTTAACTTTTGATGCGAGATTTATAAGAAATACAGCTTTTCGATGCTTGTCTAGATTCTATAATGGCGAAAGACCTACATCTTCCGATTCGACTTTATCAGCTGTGTCAGTAATTAATGTACAGATGCCAAAATCTCTTAATGTTCAGATACGTCAGTTAAGCGGCAGCAAGATTAATGCAACAATGACTACTTCTGTAAAGTTTGAGTGCGTGATAACGGATAATAAACAGATTATTGGTACGGATAAGGATAAATTTTTTACTATTATTTGGAAAGCCCATTCAGGAAAGGCTGGAGTAACAGACAAAGAGATAGGAAGGGGTAGAACAATAACTTTTATTCCTTCATCTTTGGGCTTTGATAAGAATTACGGAATAAGCATATACGCAGAAGTTAAATTATATGCAGTCACTGCATTGGTGTTGAAAAACGGTAAATTAATGTTAAAGAATAACAAGGCTGTAACAGCCGCAAAATATGAATAGGTTATGGGATATTTATTAGTTAGTCCAGATGTATTGGAAACAAAGGGTATAAAGTATTACGAGCGAATACCAGATGGGCGTGGTATTGTGGATTTTACAATGATTAGAGTAATAGGTAGTGTGGAAAACGTGCAGATTGTTGGTTCAAAAAAAGAGCTTGACAAACTAATATTAGAACAGAAAGAATCAGGCATGTTTGACAAGCCGACAATACTTCCTGAATTAGGAGGAGAGTTGGTTACAGATGAGACAACTGTTGATAAAGGATTTGCTGTTAATCCAGATGCAGGTAGTACGGATAAAGGAGTCGAAGATGCTGTAATTGTTGAAAATAATAACACTGTTGAAAAGGAGGTGTAAAATGTCGAATAAAGTAGAAGCAGGGTTTACACTCATCGGATTGATGGATGGTACGACTTTAAATGGATTTTTGAGAGTTGAAGGGAATCCGTTAGTACAGAGGTATAACAAGGGTACAAATGTATTTGTGCCAGATTTTGAAGCATCAGGTTTTCCAGAAGCTAATCTACCTGTTGCGGTTGTAATAATACGCGATACAGCAGATGGAGATGTTATGATACCAACGGCAGGAAGTATAGTATGGAAATACAATGGTGTTGAATTGGAATTTGGTGACGATGATTTATGTACAACCGATGGGCTTGAGGGCGTTTTCAAGAAAATTGACAGTCGTAGCACTATAATTAACGGACAGTCATATAATTTGCCGGCTCTACAAGTCCGTAAAAACCTTGTGCCGATATCGGGATATGATAATGATCGTTTATCAGTTAGCGGTGCAGTTGAAGTAAGTGGTAATTCGGTCGCTTTTTCTGAAATAAGCAAAGAAGTAATTATTCAGGAAACTACTGGAAACGCATATAGCATGTCTATCACAGATGATAAAGGCTTTTATCTTGTAACAGAAAATGATTCTCTTACAGCTAAATGTAATATTTATAAAGACGGGAACGAGCTGTCTGATTATAATGGAATTACTTTTAAATGGGAGAAACTTCTTGGAAGTGGCAATGTTACTATGGGAACTTCACGTACTCAAGTGGTTGCAAACGCAGACGTTGATAACGTGCTTCTCTTGCGGTGCACTGCTACTATAAGTGGAGAAACAATATCTGAAACTGTTACTATTACTGACGTATCAGACCCTTATGAAGTCTATTTCGATATTACAGGAATTACAGGTAATGCAATTCGTGCAAATGAAACAGCGGTAATTGCGCCTAAAGCTAGGAAACGCTCTGACATTAGTCAAGTCGCATCAGTGTCTTCCTGGTCTTGGAATATTAGAGATAATGCTGGAAACGCATTTACCTTGACAGGGAAAGAGTCTGCAACATTTAACGCTGCTACAGCTAGTATATCCTATGCAGACATTAAGCGTGCAGGTATGGGAATCAGTGGTAGTGTAAGCGCAACAATAGGATAAAGAATTATGATTGCATCAGGTAGTTTTTCTTTAATCGGAATGCAAGATACTATAGTATATGAATCTTGCTATAAAAGGACAGAACATAACGTGAAACCATCTACTCCTGTTTCAATAGGAGTAGAAATACCTGAAGGATGGAGTGCTACAATGCTTGATGTATCAGCATCATTTCCTTATTTGTGGGAAAGTCAAAGAGCCAGAACGGAAATGTATTCGTCGAATGACATTTCTAATGCTGTTTTGGTGTATGCAGGTTATAGAATTAGCAATACGGGAAATAAAATTTCGGATGCGAATTACAAGTATAGCGATAATATAAAACTCTCTAAAGGTCAGGTTATAGAGGTAAATACAGCGGGAAGCTCTGTATCGGTTATTTCATTGTCTAATGGAAGCACGGCGAGTTTTACCCCTGTTAAAACTTTAAATAGCACCGTTCCACAAGTGTCTACCTACACAGCGGATGAAGATTGCAATGTCGTAGTTTGTGTTAAGACTACTTCTGCATACAGTGTTAAGATATACACTGCAAGTTACGGTGCATGGTCTACTCCAACCTTAAAAAACAGCTGGGGTAAACAAGGTGCAAAACTGCGAATGAGAACATGGGCAGAGGGTGTGGAGTATTTGCAAGGAGCAGATGGAGAAGAGTTTTATGATGTTGTTGTATATAATAATAAATTATATCTATGCACCAAAACTCATACCTCTGACTCTAACAACAACCCTTCAGCTTCTATATCAGGATATTTGGGTTTTTGGGAATCTGCTCAAGAATGGACTTTTATCGCAACAAAGTTACTATTAGCTGAGAAGATTAACGCAGAACAGATTAATGCAGATGGAATTAAAGCTAAAAATGTAGATATCGAAGGAAAGATTACTGCAACTTCTGGAATTCTTGGAGGATTTACAGTCACTCAATCAGCAATAGGCTCTACCGATGTTGGTGATAGTTTATTACTTATGAGAAATGGTATATCATTTAACAATAATAAAAAGACGGCTGGGATTGGTGATACCTTACCTGGATCTACAGGAATTGTATCCAAAGTTGCTGGTATATTTACGACAACTTTAGATAAATACGACTTACATTCAGAAGGTATTGGGACATTAATTGTACAATCTAAGGGAGGTGTATCACATACTGCGTTAAGTATAGTAACTGAAGGACGTGATTATGATACAGCGATTGATTTTCGTGGTAAAATTAACACTCATGGTAGTGAGTTAGGCGGATCTTTTGGTGATTACGGCCTGACTACAGCAGTTGGATTTCAGCATGTATGGGACCCCTCGGTTAGTAGATTTAGACTGGGAGATTTGTTTTTTGTAAATGGAATATTAACCGGTGTCAGATGGCACGATAATTAATAAAAATTTTAAATTAGGTAGATTATGGAAACAATAGATTTTAATGAAGTAATAAGAGATCCGGAAACTATATCAGTTGTGGGAGGACTGTTTCCAACAGCTTCTTTAAACAATATAGGCATGATTACCCCTAGTATATACTGTAAATTGCAGAGCCTTGTCATCCCTAATAATGCAAAAGATGAATATTATAAAGTAGTTGATATTCTAAAAGTAAGTCAAAGCGTTACATTAGAAGTTAGTGGTACTAGTTCTGCGGATAGCATTAATTTACGTGCAGTGTTTATTAATAGTTCTACTAAAGGTTTAACCGGAACCATCCTTGAAAAAGATGGAGATTCAAATACTGTCAGCTTTTATGTTGATACTACGAACAAAAAAATATATATCCGTAGGAAAGCAGGGTTCGTTTCATCAGTACGGGTTATTGCTACAACCGATGACAGCGTTGAATTATTCATGGACGTATATTCTGGTCCTATCGAAGATTTAACATTAGTACAATAAAGTATGTGACCATAAAGGTTATTAAAAAATAGAATTTTTATTGTAATTACCGCTAAATATACAAGACGTAATTATTGAATAGGAGGCTAAACGCCTCCTATTCTTTTGGATAAAATTTCTCCCACGTGTTATACTTTTCTTCGCTTTCTAGATCCCAGTTTCCTGTTCTAATATAGACTCCTCCCTGTTCGGAAAAGAAAAACTGCAATACAGAGTATTTAGAGCCTCCTCTTCTAGTTAAATTACAAACCATACCTGTTGAATAAGGTACATTTGTGCTTCCATTTACTGCTTTAAAAATTGAAAAGGAGTCCTCAATAGATTCCTTGTATATTAAATTTGCATCCATAATTCCCTCTCTAACCTTAGGAAGCACGGAATATGATAATCCCCTCTTTGTACTTGTACCTTGAGGCAACAGTCCTCCCACACATAAAATATCTGTTTTTATTTTATGTATTTATTTACTTATAAAACATCGAATCAAAATAAAGTATTATTTCGTTTTGATAATTCAAAAAATATTCTTATTTTTGCAAAAAAATAAAACAAAACAGTGAGACACACTTATAAACTGTACAACATTATGAAGACATTCGGTGGTAATTCAGGTTATGTAGGTTATTCAATGAGTAAAAGAGCGTTGAATGCACGTAATGAAGGTTCTTATCCTAAGACTGATTTTAAAAAAGAGTATTCTGTCACAGCATCACATTTTGATTTTCTTGAAGAAGCCGGCATTATCTATGTGTCGGAATGGCATCATACATCTAAGTACGGTAACAGAACAGACTTCTATCGTTGGTCAGAAGATGAATATATTGATCTTTACCTATCTGTAAAAAAAGAATTATCTTCACTTATTAAGTCTGTTGGGAAAGCGCCTAAAATGGCAGGATATAGCATCGAAAATATGCAACAATTCTGCATGGAACATGATGCGTATATTCAGCGAAAAAAAGAAGTCGTAAAAAAAATTCAAGATATATTCTATGAAAATTAAAGATATAACAATGATACACAAAGGGCTATATGCACATATATGTCCCCTGTGTGGAAATATACTGGCATCGTCATCTGAAGAAGAGATGATGCCTGAATTCTCAATATGCGAATGTGACAAGAACGGTAACAAATTGCCTGTTTATGAAATATACGATGAGGGTGATTATATAATGATTTGCAGAAATACTTATCCACGCTTTGTTGGTAAGGTAACGATGGGTGTGCAGTCTGACATAGAGGATGTCAAGTGGATTGATAAAGTCAATAATGTAATGGATGCAGCTAGGGCAATGAACAAGGCTGCTGAATTTTTGCGTAAAAGAAAAAACTATGATAAGCGTTGATCAACAGGTTATGTGCGAGAAACTCTACAAGGAAGGGAAGCTAAAGATTAAGGAGATTATGGCAGTGACTGGTATTCGGTCTGAACAGACCGTATACCGAATATTAGATGCTGCTGGCATTCCCAGACGGCCAACAAGGGGGACGGTCATGAAAGCTACGATTTCGATGGATAAGGAAACTGTTGATATTATTAATAGAGTAAATCCTAGGAACCTATCTGAATGGATATGTGACCTTATAAAAAATAGCGATACTTAAAAAAAATATTATCTTTGCAGTGTAGAATAAACTTTATTGAAGCAAACCGTAGCCCCGACCAAAGTAATATCTGGAAGGGGCTTCGTTTTTATTCCATTTTTTCATACTACCTTCGGGCGAAAAAATGCAAAAAATTCGTTATCGGTTAGTTTTTAACAGAAAAAATCGTTTAAACAAACAAGGTTGTGCATTGGTTCAAGTGGAAGCTAAACTTAATCAGCGCAATATATACCTGTCAACTAATCTGTATCTTCGCCCGGAATTTTGGGATAAAGACACGTCCCAAGTCGTAAACCATCCGCAATCTGTAGATCTTAATGCAATGCTTTTCGAATATCTTCTCCACCTGCAGGGGATTGAACTGGCTTTGTGGAAACGTGGTATTCAACCTACTCTTGCTCTCTTGCGTGATGCTGTACACAAGAAAGTTCCTGTTGCTATTACCTTTCCTACTTTCGCCAGATCCGCTATTTCTCAGAGTGACAAGAGGGATTCGACTAAGGAAAATCTCATGACTACGGTTTCACAGCTTGAGCAATTCCGTCCTGGATTGGATTTTGCCGACCTTACTTATACTTTCCTTAAGGACTTCGAATGTTGGTTACGTGAGCAGGGCAAAGGTGTTAATACTGTTGCCAAACACATGAGGCAGCTCAGAACTCTAATCAATGAAGCTATTAATGACGGTTATATGCCTGCTGATTCTTACCCTTTCCGTAAGTATAAGATTAAACAGGAAAAACCTCAGAAGCCATTTTTAACGCCGGACGAACTGAGAAAGCTGGAGAACCTGGTAGTGCATGACCAAAAGATACGTCACGTACTCGATGCCTTCTTGTTCTGTTGCTATACAGGTCTTAGATATTCAGATTTCCGTTCCTTGAATAATACTAATTTGATTCAAATTAACCGTTCACCTTGGTTGTGTGTTGATATGTTGAAGACTAATATTACTGTCAGGCTCCCACTGGCATTTTTATTTAACGGGAAAGCTATGCAGATTTTAAATAGTTATCCCAATATGGATGTTTTCTCGGGTATACCAATTAATTCTGATACTAATAAGATTCTTTCTGAAATAGCACAGCATGCTAAGATCCGGAAGCATTTCACTTTTCATACGGCCCGTCATACTTGTGCTACATTACTCGTCCATCAGGGGGTTGCTATAACGACTGTACAGAAGATCTTAGGACATACATCCGTTAAGACGACTCAGATCTACTCGGAGGTTATGAGTGATACTATTATTAAGGATCTGAAGAGCGTTAACAGGAAATTAAAAGTTTAATTTTTTTGATGTTATAAAATTCTTAGGTATTTTATGGGTATATTGCTTAGAATATACCCATAATGTCCTAATTCAATCTACTACAATTCAATTCGTAATAATTCACACAATATCTTTTGCGCATCCACAACAGCCTTGACGGATTGCATATTCTCATCATAATAACACAATGAACTGGCTGCTTCGGATAGACCTTCAATTATATCAAGAATCTGTTCTTCGTTGTAGTGTATTCTGCGTATGACATCTAAGATGTGTATGCTATCGATATTAATTGTTTTTTCCATTTGATTTTTATTTAGATAATGTTCGAGTGCGTAACATTATCAAAATTATATTAAAATTCTCCCTCGTAACTTTTTATAATTTCATTAGCCTTCTGGATATCATGTGGCGTATAGGTATCAGTCATGAGGATGCTGCTATGTCGCGCCTGATCACGCACACTCAGTACATCCTGATGTCTTAACATGTCCGTTATTCCTGTATCTTTCAGGCTGTAAAATTTGTAACAATCTGGGAGCTTCAGATCCTTCCGGACATAGCGGACCCAATAGTCGCGGAAAATCTTTTCCGAAACTTTATTCTTTCCTGGCATGAATCCCTCGGAAAATAGATAATAACTAGACGGCGATGAAAATATGTCAAGATCTAGCATTAGATGTATAACCTTGACTGGTAGTGTTATTGTGCCGTCTTTCTTATTTTTTGAGATTGTATCCTCTATATAGATTGTTTGTTTTGCCAGATTAATATTTCCTATTTTCAAGCGTGCCATTTCAGCCGGTCTGATAAAACAGTAATAAAGTATATAGCTTGCCAATAAGAAGTGCTTGTTTTTTTTCTCGAGATAATCATGTATCATGTTGAGATGGTGCGGTTCTATCGTTTTTCTCTTTTTTTTCTTAGCACCTCGGCCAAGCACCGATAGCCCTTCTGTTGGTATTGATTTTAAGTAATTCTTTTGACAGCACCAGTGCCCGAACTGACGCAAAAATCCTAGATAATTATCATGAGTGAAGGCTGTGTTATCTCGATTGATATAAATCTCATCCAGGAACTGAACGCAAAAATCCTTATCGAATTGATAGATGTAGGTAATAGGTATTAGCCTTCTATCGTTCCAGTCTAACATGTTCTTCAGATAAGATGCAAGCGACTTGTGTGTTTCATACCGGTAAGTACCATCTTTCAATAGCTTATCGATGTATTGCCTGTACTTTTCACAGCAATCTTTAAACAACATGTATGCTGTGCCGTTTTCCTTCTCAATCCATGGATTCCACCCTAAGATTAATTTTTCAGTTAATCTCTTAATAAGGTCATTGGCATATTTCTTTCGCTGTTTTGGATCAATGGCGTTTAACTTGATTCTCTTACGCTTCATTCTTCCTTCTGCCGGATCGTAAGCGTTGAAACTTATATAGGTTTCACGGCCACAATGGAGTGTTGGTGGCGTATAACTCTTGATTTTTTCGAGTGTAGACATTTTTTTTTAACGAGAATTAAGAAGATAATCCTCGCTAAACGGTTAATAATAGCTTAAACAACACTGTTGTGTTGTCCCGGTATTGTCCCGGTGTTTTAAAACTAAACAAGGTAACTGTTTAATTATCAAACAGTTACCTTATTCCCAGTCGGGGTGACTGGATTCGAACCAGCGACCACACGCCC
>OGKA01000074.1_pt1 | contig 113529 bp, 94 predicted proteins | sample 1572211 | NCBI WGS metagenome assembly OGKA01 (sample SAMEA2582125, study PRJEB24529) | metagenome | biome: Human gut stool | place: China | collected 2011 | reverse complement strand
CGCTTCCCGTTATGGGCTGTTTGTCGTTCCGTAAAAGCATATCGGAAACGGTATGTTTTTACAGGCTGACAAAGCCTTATTGTTCCTTGACAAAGAAAGCCTTCGGGCAGAATAAGGCAGACGGATACAATTTGTCTGTGTGGAGCCGGTCGGCCGGTGCGCCATGACCCTGTTGCAAGTCCGCAGGACGGGACCCCTACCAAACAGGTGAGCGACAAAACCAGGCCGCAAAACAGGTGTGGCAGCCTGTGGGCGAGGATACGCAGACAGGATAATGAGACTCCCGCGTTGAACGCCCTCAAAGCATTGCGCGGCGCACCCATCAGCATGGGCCGGGGTGAGATTCCCGTGGAGCTGCGGCCAGCAGCCGTCCGTTTTCTGCCTCTTTTATGGTTTTAATGAAATGGCATGAAAGGGGCCTTATTATGCAGAAAATTCAATCTGAAAATAAATATGCCCCGCCTATGCGGAGCAAAAAGAAGATCGGCAACACGACCTTTATCGTCAATTCTTTTTTCCCTCAAACGGGAAATCAGACGATAGCCTCCAAACTGGAGAACCTGATAAAAGCCGATGTTCAGAAACAAACTGTGACTTGAAAACCTCTTAACAGGCAGACAGGGAAAAGAAAGCGCGGTATAATGAAGTTGGACTTCAATATCGTGTTTGACTGCCAGATAGGAGGTATTTATGTATTATCAGTCAAACACCGCTGCCGCGCTTCAATTCCCTTACACGGCTATGAGCTCCGAAGAACTTACAGCTTTGTATTGTCGCTTATCCCGTGATGATGAATTGCAGGGTGACAGCAATAGCATTGTAAACCAGAAAAAAATCCTGGAAAAGTATGCCCGTGAGCATGGATACAGCAATTTCAAATTCTATGTTGATGATGGCATCTCAGGTACGACCTTCAACCGCCCAGGCTTTCAGCAGATGATTGCAGACATTGAGGCTGGCCTTGTCAAGAGGGTCATCATCAAGGATATGTCACGTTTCGGACGTGATTATCTGCAAGTCGGCATGTATACGGAAATCATGTTTCCCGAACATGATATTCACTTTATTGCGGTGAATGATGGTGTGGACAGCACTCAGGGTGACAACGAGTTTATGCCCTTCCGCAATATCATCAATGAATGGTACGCTAAAGACACCAGCAAAAAAATCCGTGCCGTTATGAAAGTGAAAGGCAATGCAGGAGAACATTTGACTGTTTTGCCTCCGTATGGATACATGAAATCGTCTGATGACAAAAAGCAATGGGTGAAGGATGAAGAAGCCGCCCAGGTAGTTTATGAAATTGGTCTCTATATCATGGATGGTTTGGGACCCTCGCAGATTGCAAGAAAACTGACGGAAAGAAAAATTCTTACTCCGGCTGCTTACTATGCGAGCAAGGGCAGAACAACCAATGTCACAAAGAAAGGTTCTCCTTACGCTTGGGATTCTTCTACGATTGCCGACATCATGGACCGCTGGCGTGAATACCTGGGGCACACAGTTAATTTCAAAACCCGTAAAAAATCCTACAAGAGTAAAAAGACCTTGCACAATCCAGAAAGCGAATGGAAGATTTTTGATAATACCCACGAAGCCATCTGGACGGAGGCGATTGCCGATGCAGCAAGGCTCGCAAGGCAGACGCGGCGCCGACCCACAAAGATGGGAGAAATGGGTATGTTCTCCGGCATGATGTTCTGTGCCGACTGCGGCTCCATTATGTACCAATGCAGGGCAACCAATTTCCGGCGCGATCAGGAATACTATCTGTGTTCCGGCTATCGGAAAAGCCGTGATGTATGTGGGCAGACACATTCTATCCGAACTGTTATCCTGGAAGAATTGGTTCTGCAAAATCTGCGCGAGATCGTTTCCTTCGCATCACAGCGCAAAGACGATTTTGTGAAGATGGTCATGGATGCGGATATGCGCCAACGTAACCAAGATTTGGCAAAACGGCAGAAAACATTGGCCGATGCCGAAAAGCGGATTGCAGAGCTGGACACCATTTTCAAGCGGCTCTACGAAGATACTATTTCGGGAAAACTTTCTGACGAGCGTTTTCAAAAGCTCTCTACCGATTACGAGAAAGAGCAGCATCAGCTTCAAGATGTAGCGGCTGCTCTCCGTGATGAAATCGAAGCAGAGGAACAAAAAAGCGCCAATGTGGAAAGGTTTCTCTCCGTTGTAGAACGGTATACGGAAATTCCTGAATTAACCCCATGTATCTTACATGAGTTTGTCGAGAAGATCGTTGTCCATGCCGCCAGCGATCCAAAGGGCAAGAACCGCACCCAGGAAATTGACATCTACTATAAGGGCATTGGAGCCCTGGAAGTATCGAAAGTTACTTCATCAAGGCAAGAATGAGAAAAACGGCATAGCCGAAGCTATACCGTTTCTCTCTTGCCCCACGATGTTTTCTTATCGGGAGGCACCTTTGTGTATGCTTTTTTTGTTTGCCTTAAGCAAGCCGCTTAACCAAGCAGCTTTACAAGAACTGCCTTCTGTGCATGCAGTCTGTTTTCCGCTTCGTCGAAAATTTCGTTTGCATGCGCCTCGAAAACCTCTGTTGTGATTTCCTGTTCGCGATAAGCAGGCAGACAGTGCAGCACCATAGCATCTGCCTTTGCAACACCCATCAGCTCCTTATTTACCTGATAGCCTGCAAATGCCTTTTCTCTGATTTTCTTTTCTTCCTCCTGTCCCATGGAGGTCCAGCAGTCTGTGATGACAACATCGGCATCCTTTGCGGCTGTCATGGGCTGATCTGTGATGGAGAACCTATCGGGATACTGCGCTGCAAAATCCATTACCATAGGGTCGGGACGATAGCCCTCGGGGCAGGCAATCTGTACGTTCATGCCTGTTTTCAGACCGCCGACGATGAGGGAGTTTGCCATGTTGTTGCCGTCACCGATATAGCACATGGTCAGTCCTTCCAGCTTGCCCTTGTGTTCGCGGATGGTCAGCAGGTCTGCCATAACCTGACAGGGGTGACACAGGTCTGTCAGCCCATTGATGATGGGAATGGAGCCGTATTCGGCAAGCATTTCCACTTCCTTCTGCTCGAAGGTACGAATCATAATCCCATCCAGCATACGGCTCATCACACGAGCGGTATCCTGTGTCGGCTCGCCTCTGCCAATCTGGGAATCCTTTGCACTGATAAACAGCGCATGGCCACCCAGCTGATACATCCCTGTTTCAAAGGAAATACGGGTACGGGTGGAGGATTTTTCAAAAATCATACCCAGTGTTTTGCCCTTCAGGAAATGATGCTCCTTGCCTTCCTTGACATACTGCTTCATGGTTGCTGCCAAATCAAGCAGTTCATAAATTTCCTCTGTTGTGCAGTCCAAAAGCTTCAAAAAATGTTTCATAGTTGTTCCTCTCTTTCCGAGGGACGCTGTCCCTTCCCAACCCCTGTCGGGTTTTTCTGTCAGTGATAGGTATCATTATACCCTATTTATGTTTGAAATCAAAGTGTCGCAAGTGTGTTTTTCAAAATGGAAAGCCCTTTTTCCAGCTCTGTCTGTGCAATATTCAGAGGGGGGAGCAGACGCATTTTGTGCTTTGCGGTCAGCACCAGAAGTCCGTTTTCCATCAGCGCCGTCACCACAGGCTTTACGTCAATATCCAGCTCAATGCCGAGCATCATGCCCATGCCTGCAACGCTTGTTACATGGGGCATTTTTTCGATTTCCTCACGCATGTGCCTGCCCTTTGCGGTTACGTTCTGCAGGAAGGTATCATCCATGCGGTTCAGCACCTCAACTGCACCGGCGCAGACAACGGGGTTGCCGCCGAAGGTAGAGCCGTGGTCGCCGGGAATCAGGGTATCCTGTGTTTTTTCACCGAACAGCACCGCACCGATCGGCAGACCGCCGCCCAGACCCTTTGCGGAGGATACTAAATCGGGCTGAATTCCGAACTGCTGATAGCTGTAGAAGGTGCCTGTTCTGCCGATACCTGTCTGTACCTCGTCTACGATAAAGAGAATATCCTTTTTCTGACAGGCCGCATAAACTGCCTGCACATATTCCTTCTCCAAAGGCATAACGCCGCCTTCACCCTGCACCAGCTCCATCATAACGGCGCAGACATCGTCTGTCAGCTTGGAGATGGTATCTTCTGTGTCATTTGCCTTTGCGAACACAAAGCCATCTACGAAGGGGAAGAAGAAGTTGTGATATACGTTCTGTCCTGTTGCGGAAAGTGCCGCCATGGTTCTGCCATGGAAGGAGTTTTCCAGAGCGACAATTTTACTTCTGCCCTCACCATATTTCTGGAAGGAGTATTTTCTTGCCGCCTTAATTACGCCTTCATTTGCCTCTGCGCCGCTGTTGCCGAAGAATACCTTTTTCATGCCGCTTTTTTCGCAGATTAGCTTTGCTGCCAGAACGCAGGGTTCTGTATAATACAGGTTGGAGATATGCTGTAATTTATTCAGCTGTGCCGTGACTGCCGCAACCCAGCCTTCATCCGCGAAGCCGAGGGAATTTACTCCGATGCCGCTGGTGAAGTCAATATAGGATTTGCCGGCAGGGTCATAGCAGATTGCACCCTTGCCGTGGTCGATTGCCACATTGTATCGCCCATAGGTGTGCATGACATAGGTGTCATCCAGTTTTTTAATATCTTCAAAGCTCATTGAAATTCCTTCTTTCCGTGCTTTTTCCATGCTTTTTTATTTTGTAAACATTGTGCCGATCCCTTCATCGGAGAATATTTCGATGAGGATGGAATGTTCGATTCTGCCGTCAATCATAACGGCCTTCTTTACACCTGCCTTGATTGCGGCTTCCAGACCCTTGATTTTGGGAATCATGCCGCCGCTGATAATCCCTCTTTCCATCAGAGTGGGAATATCGTCCATGGTGACAGTGGAAATCAGAGAATCGGGATCATCCACATCCTGCAAAAGACCACGGATATCGGTCAGCGTGATGATGTTTTCTGCCTGCAGGGCTGTTGCGATTTCTGCGGCGGCAGTGTCGGCATTGATGTTGTATACATTGCCGTCTAAATCTGTGCCGACGGTCGCGATAACGGGGATATAGCCGTTCGCAATGGCATTTTCAATGGGTTCTGTGTTGATGTGGGTGATATCGCCGACATAGCCGTAATCGCCCTCCAGCTTTTTCGCCTGAATCATGCCTGCATCAATGCCACACATGCCGATTGCCGTGCCGCCCAGCTGTTCAATCAGGGAAACCAGATCCTTGTTGGTTTTGCCGGAAAGCACCATTTGCACGATTTCAATGGTTTCCTCATCCGTATACCGCAGACCATTTACAAATCTGGAGGGGATATCCAGACGCTCCAGCATGCTGCTGATTTCGGGACCGCCGCCATGCACCAGAACGATGTTGATGCCGACCAGCTTCAGCAGGATAATGTCGCTCATGACAGCTTTTTTCAGCAGGGGGTGAATCATGGCGTTGCCGCCGTATTTTACAACAACTGTTTTTCCGTTGTATTTTTGGATATAAGGCAGGGCGGCTGTTAGCACCTTCGCCTTTACGTTGTTTATATTCATATCTTCCATTACCTTTCTCCTTTGCTTTTTTGAGGGTTTCATTCAAGCAGGGTGTGGGATGGAATCCCACGGTTTTATGGTATCAAGTGCGGTAGTCTCCGTTGATCTTCACATAATCGTATGTCAGGTCGCAGCCCCAAGCGGTTGCGCTTGCATCGCCCTGCTTCATTGCAATCTCAATATGTATCGCATCCTCCAGAAGGATTTCCTTCGCCTTATCCTCATCAAAGGCAACGCCCGCACCGTTTTCGCAGACCAGAATACTGCCCTTGGGCGAGGAAATATCCACCTGAATGGTATCTACGGCAAAATCACCCTCTGTATACCCAATCGCACAGAGAATACGCCCCCAGTTGGCATCCGCGCCGAACATTGCCGCCTTTGTCAGGCTGGAGGTGATCACGGATTTTGCAATCGCCTTTGCCAGAGGAATGGTCGGTGCGCCTGTAACGGTACATTCCACTAATTTTGTTGCACCCTCGCCATCACCGGCAATCTTCTTCGCCATAGAGGTGCAGATTTCATTGACAACCGCAACGAATAAATCAAAATCTGTGCCTTCCTTGTCGATGACGGGGTTTTCTGCCATGCCGTTTGCCATGATGGAAACCATATCATTTGTAGAGGTGTCGCCGTCTACGCTGACCATGTTGAAGGTGTCATCGACTGCCAACTTTAGTGCCTTTTGCAGCATTGGCGTTGTGATTGCCGCATCTGTGGTCAGGAAGCCAAGCATGGTTGCCATGTTGGGGTGAATCATGCCGCTGCCCTTTGCCATTGCGCCGATTTTGACTGTTTTTCCGCCAATCTCGATTTCATAAGCCTCCTCCTTGGGCTTGGTATCTGTTGTCATGATTGCCTGCACGGCATCCAGATTGCCCTCTCCGGAAATGATGGGAGCCAGTGCCGCAATACCCTTTTCGATGGGCTCGATGGGAAGCACCTGCCCGATGACACCGGTAGAGGCTACAATGATATCCTCCGGCTTCAGATGCAGAGCTTTTGCTGCCAGAACACACATTTTCTCTGCCTTTTCCACGCCGTCTGCATTGCAGGTGTTCGCATTGCCGCTGTTGCAGACAACTGCCTGCGCCATGCCGTCCGCAATGTTTCGTCTGGTTACGGTGATGGGGGCACCGAAAACCTTATTCTGTGTATAAACCGCTGCTGCTGTGCAGGGCTTTTCGCTGTAAATGATAGCAATATCCTTTTTTGCGGGATTGTTTGTTTTTACGCCACAATGCACCCCGCCGGCAAGAAAGCCCTTGGGTGCGGTGACACCGCTGTTTATCTTTTGCATAGTATTTCCTCCTTATAGTAAACCGGTCGTTTCATCCAGACCTAATACAAGATTCATGTTTTCTACCGCTGCGCCGGATGCACCCTTGCCCAGATTGTCGAATACGCTGATAAGCGTCATTCTTTCATCATTCCCTTCAACATAAAGCTTGAGCTCATTTGTATCACTCAGGGGATTGGATGCCAAGAAGTTCGTTTCCTCTGTGCCGACACTGATAAGCTTTGCATCCTTATAATATTCTGTCAGCAGTGCCAGCAGCTCGTCCTTTGTCACCTTCTTTTTGAATAAAGAGGCAATCAGAGGGATGCAGGTTGCCATGCCGCTGTAATAATCTACAACGATGGGGCAGAACACAGGCGGTGTATCAATCCCTGTCACATACTGCATTTCGGGCAGGTGCTTATGCTGCTGTCCCAAGCCGTACTGTCTGGGGCTGTCGAACAGGGGAGAGCGGTTCTCCGCTTCGTATTCGGCAATCATTGCCTTGCCGCCGCCGCTGTAGCCTGTCAGACTGTGCGCTGTCAGGGGATAATCCGTCCCGATGATGCCAAGCCGGATGAGGGGATAAACCGCCGCAATAAAGCCTGTGGCATGGCAGCCGGGGTTGGCAATGCGCTTTGCATGTCTGATTTTTTCCTTATGCAGAGGGGAAAGCTCAGGAAAGCCATATACCCAATCGGGATCTGTGCGGTGGGCTGTGCTTGCGTCAATAATGCAGGTGTTCGGATTTTCCACCAGCTTGACTGCCTCTTTTGCTGCATCATCCGGCAAACAGAGAAAAACAACCTCTGCCTCGTTCATGAGTCTTTTTCGCTCTGCCTCATCCTTTCGCAGCTCCTCGCTGATTAAGAGGATTTCCACATCTTTGTGATTTTGCAGCTTCTGACGCAGCTGCAGACCTGTTGTGCCTGCCTGCCCGTCGATGTATACCGTATGCTTCATCAGGCTGTTCCTTCCTTTCTTTTTCTTCTGAAATAAATGATTACCCCATGGTAATGATGAGTTATTCTTATTATATACTCCTTATGGGTGAAGTCAATAAATATATGTATAATTATTCAATTTTAGCGAATTGCAGAGCGAGAACGGGGAGAAATAAAAATACGAGAGATAAAATAGACAAAAATCAAAGCGAAAATCTGCAAAAGCTATATAGAATTTGCTGCCGTCCTGCAAAAAAATGCTTTGACAATTCCGATAGAAGCTGCGTATATGTGTATTGTATACATGATTTATGCAATATTTGTGCGAATATGTGAATAAAAAACAGGGGTGGCGTGCATTGTCGATGCAAAAGAAGAAATGTATCCGCAGAAAAACCGTTTGCGCTTGTTTTCGCACAAAAGTTAACAAAAAACCGTAAAACCTGTTCTTTTTTACAGAAAGGCTTGACTTTAGTGCTTTGGTATGTTATGAATGAAGAATAGTCCGACGGAAACGTCAGACAACAAATAAGGAAGATAGAGGTGCAATGACGATGAGTATCCTCTCCCAATAGAGCCGTGGGCGGCAGGAGGGGGGAAAGGCGGCGTTGCCGAAGTGGCTTTTTCTGCCCAAGGGAAGAAGCTGCTGGGACATTGCAAAAAATGTAATGTACTGTCACGGATGTGGAGCGCTATCGGAATTTCAGCATATTTTTATGTTTCTGATGCCGTGCGCTTTGCGCAGGGCTTTTTTGTTTCCGAAATTTGGGGACAACCGATATCATCTTATTTATTCCTTTATTACTGTTTTTATCATTTAAGATTTTCTGAAAGGAGAAGGGTTATGAAAACAAAAAGCAACATCAAAAAAGCATGGCTGGGAACACTCCTTGTGGTTGTTCTGGTAGCGGCAGCCATGTCCGTAACCGTTTTTGCGGGCGATGCAGAAGCGGCAGAGCACACAAGCAATATGTATGCAACCGCATGGTCTCTGGTGCCTCCGCTGGTTGCAATCATTTTGGCACTGATTACAAAGGAGGTTTATTCCTCTTTGTTCATCGGTATCGTGGTTGGCGGTCTGTTCTATGCGAACTTCAGCCCCAAGCTGACCTATCTGACGATTTTCACTGATATCACAGACGGCGGTATGCTGGCAAAGCTTTCCGACAGCGGCAATGTGGGGATTCTGATTTTCCTTGTTATTCTGGGTATCATGGTTGCGCTGATGAATAAGGCAGGCGGCTCTGCGGCGTATGGTCGTTGGGCAGTTAAGGCAATCAAAACAAGAAGGGGCGCACTGCTGTCCACCTTCCTGCTGGGCGTTCTGGTATTCGTGGATGACTATTTCAACTGCCTGACCGTAGGCTCTGTTATGCGTCCCGTTACAGATACGCATAAGGTTTCCAGAGCGAAGCTTGCGTATATCATCGACGCAACAGCGGCTCCTATCTGTATCATTGCTCCCATTTCCTCCTGGGCTGCGGCGGTAGCCGGTGTAGTTGAGGGCATGAATGGTCTGGAGCTGTTCATCAGATCCATCCCCTATAACTTCTATGCACTGCTGAGTATTGTAGCAATGCTGACACTGACCATCACAAATACAGACTTCGGCCCTATGCTGGAGCATGAAAGAAATGCACAGCTGAACAATGATCTCTATACCACAGATGCAAGACCCTTTGCAAGTGCAGATGCAGAATCCGAGGTAGTGGGCAACGGCAAGGTTATCGATCTGGTTCTGCCCGTTATTGTGCTGATTATCTGCTGTATCATCGGTATGATTTATACAGGTGGCTTCTTTGAAGGCGAAAGCTTCATCAATGCCTTTGCAAACTGCTCTGCACCTACAGGCCTTCTGCTTGGCTCTGCGGCGGCACTGCTGATTACCTTCTTGCTGTATATCCCTCGCCGCGTGCTGACCTTCCATCAGTTCATGGAAGCGCTTCCCGAAGGCTTTAAGGCAATGGTTCCTGCCATCATGATTCTGACATTTGCATGGACACTGTCCGGTATCACAGGGCTTCTGGGCGCGGATGTATTCGTTGCAGGTGTTCTGGCAAACAGCACAGGCGTTTTGCAGGTCTTTATCCCTATTATCGTATTCTGTATCGCGGTGTTCCTTGCATTTGCAACAGGTACCTCCTGGGGTACCTTCGGTATTCTCCTGCCTATCGTTGTGCCTATTATGCAGACAGGCAGTGAAATGCTGACCATCACCGTGGCGGCTACATTGGCAGGTGCGGTTTGCGGTGACCATTGCTCTCCTATTTCCGATACCACCATCATGGCATCCACAGGTGCGCAGTGTGACCACATCAACCATGTATCCACACAGCTGCCCTATGCACTGACTGTAGCGGCTGTTTCCGCTGTGAACTACGTTCTGGCGGCACTCATCCAGAATTGGATGATCAACCTGCCTATCGCAATCGTTTCCATGGTTGTTGTAATTCTTGCTATCCGTAAATTGTACGGGGATAAGGAAGTTTCGGCAGAGAGATAAAAAGACGTTTATAAAACAGTTTATACTAAAAGCGGCGTAACCGAAATCGGTTACGCCGCTTTTTATATCCCAACAGAAAGGCAGTTGGGGAAAGGGGTTACTTATGCAATGCGCGATACAGGAATGTTACAATCTGTGCGCGTGTGCAGGGAGCATCGGGGCTGAAGGTATTTGCGCCTGTGCCGCCTGTAATGCCGTTTTCTGCCGCCCAAAGCACTGCATCATGGTAATAATCCGATGCATTCACATCCATAAACGGATTTTCTGCCGCAACCATAGGGGACTGCTTGCTGCGCCACAGGAAGGCAACAATCTGTCCACGGGAGCAAGGAGCGTCGGGGGAGAAGGTTGTAGCGGATGTACCGCCGGTAATGCCGTTTTCGACTGCCCACAGTACCGCATTACGATAGTAGGCATCCGCAGGTACATCTGCGAAGGGCATCTCTGTGCTGCTTGGTGCAGGACTGCCTGCCGCTCTCCACAGGAAGGTTACCGCCTGCGCGCGTGTGCAGGGAGCATCGGGAGAGAAGGTTGTGGCGGAGGTGCCGCCGGTAGTGCCATTCTTCACTGCCCACTGAACTGCATCATAGTAGTAGCTGTTTGCAGAAACGTCCTCGAAGGGGTTTGGTACTTCATCTTTGGACTTATCCATGATGAATGTGGTTTTAACGGTTACGTTGGAGGAGGGCATTGTGAAGGTATATTTGCCATCCTTTTCGGTCAGTGTCAGCTTCTGATCACTGCTGTCTGTAACGATTATGCGTCGAACAGCATAGCCCTTATCGGGAGTAGCGGTCAATGTAACGGTATCTCCCTTGTCGGCTGTCTTGTGGCTGGAGATTACCTCACCGTTTTTGGTGTTTTCAACGGTAATCATATAAGCGGATTTGGCTGTACCGCCGCCACCGCCACCGCCGCCGCCGGAGGAAGAACCGCCGCCGCCGGAGGAAGAACCACCGCCGGAGGAGCCGCCAATCTGAATGTCGATTCTCTTATCAACAATGACATTGGTGTCTGCATTTACAGCCGCACAAATCAGTGTCATTTTGCCATCCTTGTCGCCAAAGCTGAGCGTATTTCCGTCAATGACAGCGTTTGTGTCGTTCTTTTCCAGTGTCCATCGGATGCTTGCAGGGTAAGCCGCCAGTTCGTCGCTGTTAAATTCCTTTCCGAATTGGTCAACTGTTTTTACAATTGCTTTTGTTAAATCAAAGGTTGTATTTTTTGCCGCCGTAGAGGATACACCGCTTACGGAAATGCCGGTTAATCTTCTCGGTGCTGCTACCGTCAGTGTGATTCGGTTGCTTTCGATTTCATCTGCGGTCGCATAAATTTCGGTGGAGTCTTCCTTGAGTGCTTTCAGTGTTCCGTTTTCCAGAAAAACCACATCGGGCTTTGTGGTATGCCATGTAAAGACAAGATTCTGCATTTCTCTGCCGTACTGGTCATATCCAACTGCTGTGAAGTGGTTTGCCAATCTGGCGTTTTCATCCAGACGCAAAACGAAGCTGCTATTCATTGTTGCTGTAATGCTTTTCAAAACGGGCTGCTGTTCTGCCTTTACAACAATATTCCTTGCTGTTTTGTTTAAGGAAGGAGAATATGCTTCCAAAATTACATCTGCATAAGAGGCATTCGGCACCTGCCCTGCTTCAACGGTAAGCATTCCATTTTCGATTGTTGCGACTGTCTCGTTATTGTCTGCCAATTTCCATTCAATATCATTGGGTACATCAAAGGGAGTTGCGTGCTGATCTCTTGCAATCAGAGGAATCTGTGTCAGGTCGTATGCCATACCTTCTACCGCATTGGGTGCGCCGCCGTTATAGTAAAATTCATCTACATACGGCTTTGCCACTACCTTTACGGTAATCGGCAGAGATTGCTTATATACCGTTTCGTTATTATCATCTTTTCCTGCAGGGTAATACAGTGTAACTGTATCCATTCCCACAACAAGCCCTGTAATTGTATTTCCGTTAATTGCGGCATAGTTCTTATCGCTTGTCAATCTCCAGTCATATTTGTCTGTAGCAAGTGTAAAATCACGACCATACTGGTCTACGCCTGTGATGGTAAGCGAGGAAAGGTCAAAGGTATTTGCCGTATCATCGTTGTAAATCAAATCGGGAATTGTGCCTGTTATGATAAGCGTATCCAGATACCGTTCGGGAAGAACCTGCAGAGCCACTCTGTTGGAGGCTGTTCCATTGACAACGGCATAAATCTGATAGGTGCCTGCTTTGTCGAAGGAAATGTCGCCTGTGGTTTCATCTACGACAATGCCGTCTGTTTCCTCTGCATACCATTTTATTCTGTCTTTTGTTACGGTAAAATCGTTGCCGTCCTCATCCTTTGCGGTAACGGTAAGCCCCGAAACATCGGTTTTGTTGTTTCCGTCATTTAGGTAGAAGGTGTCAAAGGAGCCTTCCACCGTAACGGAGGACAGCTTTACAGGCTTGATGGTAAGTTCGATGGATTCGCTGCTGAAGCCTGCCGTTTTCTCAATTTTGTGATCGGGGGCATAAACAAGGAAAAGCTTCTTGTCATCATTCGGCTTCAGTGCCTTCAGAATCGGGTAGCCGTTTCGATTTTCCCCGATTTCTGCATATTCGGATGCGTCCTTGCCGTCTTCATCCACAACTGTCCATTTGCCGCTCAAGCGAGGATTGAACCCATACCAAGCCACATCATATTCATCCAATGCCTGCACCTTAATGCTGTCCAGACGCATCGACTGCTGTTCATACAGCGTGATGTTCTCCGTATCGGGAACAAGTCTATCTAAGGCGTAAATCGGATAAACCTGCTGTGGTGTGATGATTGTGTTTTTGGAGGTGTAGTGGAAATCGCCGAAATACGGCGCTACCGGCTGACCGGAACGCAGGGTAACGGCGGCACCTGAGAAAGCTGTGTTGTTCTCATAAAGGTCTGCCATATTTAAACCGTCGGGGTCATACCCTTCAACATTGCGGTTTGCGATTCTGGCATCCAAATCCTCGATAGCGGATAATCCGTCACGACCGAATGTGTATTTTTGGTATGTTCTTTCTTTCCATCGATTCTCGTTGGTACCGTTCACCTTGGTTACATTACAACCGGAAGCCGAGAGAATCATGGTCTTGTATTTGATGTGTACCGCACCTGTATAAGGAATCGTAGTTGTCATATCCTTTACATCCACGTTAATATCAATGCCGGTATGTGCAGGCAGAGGAACGGAGATGGTGTCCTGAATGGACTGGGAATAGGATTCCTCCTTGCTGGTTTCGTAGGTCTTTTCCATTCCGTAGGAATAGGAGAAGCTCTGTTCCACCTTTGCGGTAGGCGAAAGTGCCGCCAAAACGGGAACGCTGAATTCTACGCCTATCGTGGTTTCCTCTGTCCAGTTTTGAGAATAGGTGTTGGAAACCGTTGTTGATGTAGAGGTGCTTTTTTCGTAGGTATAGCTTTTTTCTACGGTATTCTCAAAATCATTGCGGTTTTCCGCCGTTACCTTATAGCTGTCGGAGCTGCCGCCCATGGAAAATTTATAGCCTCTCTCCTCTAAAGATTCTTGTGTATCATCATTCTCTACGGATGGAGATTTAAATCTGCCCTTAATGCCTTCGATTTCAAAGTCATAGAAAAGCTGAATATAATAACCATAGCCGGTGCTTATATAAGAGTGCGAATCATTTCTTTCCTTTTTCGCTCTTGTACATACATAGTAAACAGGAGTTTCTGCTTCAGGCAGACTGTTCAAAATGCCTGTGCCATTTTTAATTTCGCTCTTGTCAATGCAACTGTTGACAGCATCTCGCAGACCCTTAGATGTATATTTTACATTTGCATAATCATTTGCAGTAAATTTTGTATAAGATTCATCATAGCTAGACCACTCATTGTTATTGACGAATGTTTTGGGCAAAATATTATTTACAATAGGTGCCCAAGCATCTGCAAATTTTGGATTCTGAATCATAGCCGTAAGGATCTGTTCCTGCGTTTTCGGCAGATTATAAGTATCCTCTGCATTAAAAATATCCCAGTCATTCGTTGAGGTCACAGCGGCAAAAGCTGTTGCCGGCAGCAGCCCTACCACCATAACCAGCGCAAGCAGGCTGCTGTATATTCGTTTTATCATAGTATTCCTCCTTTTTAGCTGAATCAATCACAGTTCTTCCCCTCGGATATCCTCCCTTCTTCAAAAAAAGTAAATAAAAAATCCACCGTACTGTTATTGTACGATGGATAAAATCTAAAAGGCTATTAACCAAAAGTTAGGTTTTTTCTTCCAGTAATTGAAAGAGCTGTTTTCTCTTGCTATGGGTATCCCCTTCAATCTGCAGTTTGGAATAAATCTGATTGATATATTGCTTGACGCTCCCCTCGGAAAGGAACAGCTTTTCCGCAATTTCCCGATTCCGCAGGCGGCTCGCCATCAGCTTCACGATTTCATATTCCCGTTCCGTCAGCGTGGCAAGGGATGCAGGACGATGCGTGGAAAGCTGCTTTTGCCGCTGTTCGGATGCCTTTCCAAGCCGTTGGATGCGTGCAAGAAGGGGCGTTTGCGGCAGCTTTTCAAGCGTTTTTTTGATATAGCGATAATTTTCCACGAAGGGCAGAAGAAACTCATCTGGCTCTGCCTCCTGCAATGCCTGTAAAAGAAGCGCCTGCGCCTCCTCTGTTTTTCCGAGCATGGCATACGCCGCAGCGGTCTGTATCCGCAGATGCAGCGTCACCAAGGCATAATGCAGCCCTGCACAGACGGCAAGCAATCCCTCGCTCCGCCCGATGACCTTTGCATAAGCACCCTGCGCCAGATAAACCTGATTTTCAACCATTTCTATCATGGGCTTGCCGGGAACAAGAATATTGACGGAGAAAAGCGTGTGCGTGCGGAAAATTTCAGGGATTTCCTCTGTTTCCCCCAGCAGGGCATAGTAATAGGCGGCAGTCGCATTGAAAATATTCAGCCATGCGATATTATGCTGCTTCAGAAGATACGCACGCCGTGCCGCGAAGGAAGCCCGTTCCTCTGTTTCGATGCAGAGGGAAAGCCGTCTTGCCAGAAAATCACAGCAGAGGGCAATGTTTTCCTGCCCATTTCCTTCGATTTGGGCATACGCCTGCTCCAGAGCAATCTGCGCGTCTGTAAATTTTCCCTGTAAGAAATATGCTTCGGCGGACATGATTTTTTCTGCCCCCTGTCCATGCCCATTCGTGATTTTGTAATAATGGGGCATACATTCCTCCATTTCGGCAAGCTCCTTTTTGAGTGCGCCGGGTTCTCTGTGATACATCATCAGAACCGAGGGCGAGCCAAACGACCAGCCGCCGATGTTCTGTATGCTGACGGCAGGGCGGGACATCTGCTTGCTTGCGCTGCGGTGGAGCCTGCTCATGGCACTGATGTCATTATACATCAGGAAGCTGAGAATCAGGTCACATTCCCCCAGAAGGTTTCCCCTTTCCTGTTCCGGCAGATTCGGATGCTCTGCGATAGCGGTCAGCAGAAGCTCCTTCATCTGCATCATTTCGGGAATCAGCCGCCAGTTGAACATACTGCGCATCAGCACGAGAATTGCGAGCGGATGCTCCTTCAGAATCGAAACGGGACACTCCTCGATTGCCTCCAGCACTGCCTTGGGCGGCAGAGAGGAAAGCAGGATGCCTGCATCCTGCTCCACAATGCGAAGCAGGGCATCATAATTTTTGCCTTGCCGATACGCCGCCATGGCATGCAGATATTGGCGGTGATCCTCATACCAGATGCCAAAACGGCTGCGGTACGCCGCTTGCTTTTCGGGCGGCAGCGTGTGAAAGGTGCGCTTTGCACATTCCTTCATCATGTGGTGAAAACGATAGACCTTCCCGTCGGGCAGACGCTTCACAAAGGCATTTTGCTCCGTCAGTGTGGTCAGCAGTTTTTCTGTATGGGGAGTTTCTGTAATAAAGTGCGCCATTTCCAGCGTAAATTCATCCGCAAGCCCCATAACCGCGAGGAACTCTCTTGCATCCGCAGGCAGGGGCGCAATCATTGCGGCGGTAAACATGGTGTAGATATCGGATTTTTGGTCGGGCAGAGTGCCGCGTTCCGCAAGCGTGCGCAGATGCAGATAAATTGCGGAAAACCAACCCTCACTCGTATAAAGCAGGGAGGAAATTTCTGCATCCGAAAGGGCAGTGCCACAGCGGTGTGCATAAACGGCAAGCTCTGCATGGTTCAGACGCAGCTCTGCCGTGCCAATCTGACAGAGCTTGCCGCCCAGACGTACCTGTGCCGCAAAGGGCAGAAAACGGTCGCGGCTTGCTACAAGGACATGCACATTTTCGGGCAAACGGTTCGCCAGCGTGCAGAGAAAGGCAGCGGTGCGTACATCTGTCAGCAGATGAAAATCGTCAATGAAAAGATAGCACGGCTTCTCTCCTGCAAGCGCATGGCAAAGGTCATCTGCCAGCAAACTGCCGCCTGCGGCATCTGTTGGGCAGGGGTAATCCAGCAAAATGGAAAGCCCTGCATGCAAAAAGGCATCCTGTACGCTTTTCCAGAAAATTGCGAGATTGTCGGAATAGACGCTGATACGGATGATGCGTGCGTTTTCCTTTTTCCTGCGTTCCGCAAGATACCAGTTGACAGCGGTTGTTTTACCATAGCCCATTGGCGCAACCACAGCTGTCAGCGCACAGTGCGAAATTGGGCGCAGTGCCTCCTGTAATCGTTCAGATATGTATATGGTGTTAAAATCCTGCTTTCGTTTCGGCATGCGATACACCTCGTTCGTTCAAGGGATTTGATATTTTTTTTAATTTTAGCATAGCTTTTTGCCTTTTGGAATACTTTTTGGACAGAGGAGGCTATGACAAAATGCAATAAAATCGCCCTTTGCAGTCAGGAGGGAAGCAGAGCTGCAAGCCCCAGTAAAATTACTGCAAACAGAAGATTTGCGAGGGTAAACCAGAGCAGATACCTCCCCTTTCCAACATTCGGTATCTGTGCGAAATATTTATAGGAAATCAGACTTGCCATAGAAGCGATTAGCGTCCCCAGACCACCGATATTCACCCCTGCAAGCAAAAGGTCATAGCGGTCGGTAAATTCTGAAAGCAGAACCGCCGCAGGCACATTGCTGATACATTGACTGCTCAGGAAGGCAATCAGCACCTCTCTGCCCTGCATGAGTGCTTGCAGTGCTTGGCGGATGGCGGAGATCCGTCCCAGATTCCCAATCAGGATAAAGAAAAATATAAACGTGAGCAGCAGGCAGTAATCCACCTCTTTCAGAATCCCTTTCTGAAACAGCAGAAACCACACCAGTGCCAACGCCAACAGCGGCAGAACGGGCAGGATGCGGAAAACTGCCAGCAGGCAAAGAAAAAACAGCACCGTCAAGCCGAAAAGCTGTTGCTTTTCTGCTCCTGTCCGTGTGGGCGGCGCTGCCTGCGGCTGTGTGGCTAAAGGGGTGTTTCCCTGCAAAAAGCAGAGCAGAAGCAGCAGAAAGAAGGACACGAGAACAAACGGCAGGGTAATTCTGAAAAACGCCCCGACCCCAATCCCCGAAATGGTATAAAGATAGAGATTCTGCGGATTGCCAACAGGGGTCAGCATACTACCCAGATTGGCGGCAATCGTCTGCAGAACAATGACGGGAATCAGCTTTTCCTCTAAATGCACGCGTTGCAGCAGTAAAATCGTGAACGGCACAAAGGTAATCAGTGCCACATCATTGGTCACAAGCATTGCGGAGAAAAAGCACAGCATGACTAGGGTCAACGCCAGCTGCCGCATTTTTTTTGCCCTCGCCAGAAGCAGATTTGCCATGCGGTCGAAGATGCCAAGCGCACGAAAGCCTGCCAATACTGCCATCAGCGAGAAAAGCAGAATCAGCACCCTTGTATCAACGTAGCCAAGATACGCTGCATCGGGCGGCACAATGCATGCCGAAAGCGCCGCCAGCAGGCAGGCAATGCAGAGTATTGTTTCTTTTTTGAAAAATGTAAGCAGTTTTTCCTTCATGGTCTCTTTTCCTTTTCTTTTTTCGTTTGTTTCCGCTTGTTTCAGCTCAGACAATTATACGGCGGCAGACACAAAGCTGCAAGCGTTGTTTTGCTTGCGGAAAGAGGAAGAACAGGGTAAAATAAAAAAAGAAGAAAGGAGGTTTCTCCATGAATCTGAATGAAATTATTGCTGTCAATTTAAAACGGCTACGCGCGGAGCGCGGCTTCAGTTTGGGAAAGCTGTCGGAGCTTTCCGGTGTCAGCAAGGTTATGCTCAGCCAGATTGAGAAGGGCGAATCCAACCCTACCATCAACACTCTCTGGAAGATTGCAGGCGGCTTACAGGTTTCCTATACAAAGCTGATTGATGAACAGATTGATGCGCCTCTGCTGATTCGAAAAGAGGAAAGCGTTATTGCGGAGTATGACGGTTATCGTGCCTATCATTACAATACAGCCAACCCTGCGCGCGATTTTGAGTTTTTCAACGGCGAATTGGATGCACACAAGGAATACACTTCCGAAGGGCATGGCATGAATACGCATGAATATCTTCTGGTGACGCGAGGGGAAATGGTTCTGCGTTACGGCGGTGAGGAATATCTCCTCAGAGAAGGGGATTTCATCCATTTTGACTGCACCCAGCCCCATACCTACTGCAATCGTGGGGAAAGCATGACGGAATTTACCAATATCGTGTATTATATCGGCTAAGGAGGACAACTATGTTTTATATCGGCTGTCATTTATCTGCCGCCAAGGGCTATCTTGCCATGGGGAAGGAGGCAGTGAAGCTTGGGGCGAATGTGTTCCAGTTTTTCACCAGAAACCCCAGAGGCGGCTCTGTCAAGGCACTGGATTTAGAGGATATCGAAAAATACAATGCCTTTCATGCGGAGCAACATTTCGGCACACTGCTTGCCCATGCACCCTATACCATGAACCCCTGTGCCGCAAAGGAGGACCTGCGCAGCTTTGCCAGAAGCACCATGAAGGAGGACTTGGCGAGATTAGAGCTTTTGCCCGATGTGATGTTTAATTTCCACCCTGGCAGCCATGTGAAGCAGGGGACGGAAATCGGGATTCCCCTCATTGCGGATGCGCTGAATGAAATTCTTTCTGCGGAAGGCAAAACGCCGGTGCTTTTGGAGACCATGGCGGGTAAGGGCAGTGAGGTTGGCAGAAGCTTTGAGGAGCTGCGCGCCATTTTGGACAGAGTAGAGCAAAAGGAGCGCATGGGCGTTTGTTTGGATACCTGCCATGTATATGATGGCGGCTATGACATCATCGGGGATTTGGATGGCGTTCTGCAGGCGTTTGATGAAATCATCGGCTTGGACAGGCTGAAAGCCATTCACCTGAACGACAGCAAGAATCCCATCGGCAGTCATAAGGACAGACACGAGAAAATCGGCGAGGGTACGCTTGGACTGACAGGCATTGCGAATATTATCAACCACCCGAAGCTGTGCCATCTGCCGTTTTATCTGGAAACACCGAACGAGGCGGCGGGCTACGCCAAAGAGATTTCTCTTTTGAAAAGCCTGCGCGAGGAAAAATAAGAAACGATTTAAGAAACGAGAAAAATTTTCAATAGCAATAAGGAGGGAATGGATATGGCAACACCTCATATTTCTGCCGAAAAAGGCGATTTTGCAAAAACAGTATTGATGCCCGGCGACCCTTTACGGGCGAAGTTTATTGCGGAAACATTTCTGACCGATGCCGTGGAGGTTAACCACACCCGTGGGATTCTCGGCTATACGGGTCTATATAAGGGCAAAAGGGTTTCTGTTATGGCAAGCGGCATGGGCTGCCCTTCCATCGGCATTTACAGCCATGAATTGTTCAATTTCTATGATGTGGAAAACATCATCCGCATCGGCTCCGCGGGGGCATTGTCCGAAAGGCTGAAGGTGCGTGATATCGTGGCAGGCATTGGCTCAAATACAACCTCAAGCTATGCCGAGCAATATCACATGCCGGGCACCTTAGCCCCCACAGCGGATTATACGCTTCTTTCCACAGCGGTGGACTGCGCGAAGGCAAGGAACATTGAAATGCACGTTGGGAATCTGCTCTGCTCCGATGCGTTCTATAATGAGGGCGGCATGGCGGAAACCGTTTCCTGGGCGAAAATGGGTACGCTTGCGGTGGAAATGGAATCGACCGCACTGTATCTGGAGGCGGCAAGGGCAGGCAAACGCGCGCTGACCATTGTTACCATTTCCGACCATCTGATTACGGGCGAAGCCACCACAGCCGAGGAACGGCAGAATACCTTCACCCAGATGATGGAAATTGCCTTGGATACGGCGGTTCGGATGGAGGAAGTCTAAATGAAAAATTATGATTGATATAAGATATTTTTATAGAAAACAAGTGGGATATTATTGACAAGTGCGCGCTTTTCTTGGTAGAATGAGTGCGTCGGTGATCGAATGTACTTTCATCACACCATGACTAGAAATTTTGCCATCGATCCCGCGTTTTCGTGGGATTTTTTTATGCTTATAGCGGAGAAAGCCGTTTTTTTCCTTAGGAAGACCATTCTGCTTGCAGAAAATGGGATTCGGGTTTCCGCTTTGCACAATGGCAAAAATCATTCGATCAAAGCAGGCAGAACGCCTGTGAGAAATAAATCGAATTTTTCAGGAGGTTTTACACTATGGCAGGAACAATTTCCAGAGGTATCAAAGCACCTATCATCCGTGAAGGGGATGACATCGTTAAAATCGTAGCAGATTCCGTTCTGGCAGCAGTGGAGCAGGATGGTTTCCAGCTGCATGAAAGAGATGTAATCTGTGTAACAGAGGCAGTTGTTGCTCGTGCAGACGGCAACTACGCATCCACAGAGGATATTGCGGCAGACGTAAAAGCAAAGCTGGGCGGTGAAACAGTCGGTGTTGTATTCCCCATCCTCAGCAGAAACCGTTTTGCAATCTGCCTGAGAGGTATCGCAAAGGGCGCAAAGAAGGTAGTGCTGATGCTGAGCTACCCTTCCGATGAAGTAGGCAACCACCTGTTTGATATGGATATTTTGGATGACAGCGGCGTAAATCCCTATACAGATGTGCTGTCTCTGGATGAATATCGTAAGGCATTCGGCTATGTGAAGCACCCCTTCACAGGCGTTGACTATGTAGAATACTACAAGGGTCTGATTGAGGAGGAAGGCGCAGAAGCTGAAATCGTATTCGCAAACCACCCCGAAGCAATCGTAAAGTATACAAAGAACGTGCTGTGCTGTGATATTCACAACAGAGAACGCTCCAAACGCCGTATTTTGGCAAAGGGCGGCGAAAAGGTTCTGACACTGGCAGAAATCCTGAACGCACCCGTAAACGGCAGCGGCTACAATGCAGAGTACGGTCTGCTTGGCTCCAATAAGGCAACAGAAACAACCATCAAGCTGTTCCCTAAGAACGCACAGGAGGTAGCAGAAAAAATCCAGAAGGAAATCATCGCACGCACCGGTGTAAAGGTAGAGGCTATGGTTTATGGCGACGGCGCATTCAAGGATCCCGTTGGTAAGATTTGGGAACTGGCTGACCCCGTTGTCGGCGCAGGCTATACAGATGGTCTGAACGGTCTGCCCAATGAACTGAAGCTGAAATATCTGGCAGACAACGATTTCGCTGACCTGAACGGCGATGCACTGGCAGATGCAATCAAGAATGCAATTAAGGCAAAAGAAGCAAATCTGAAAGGACAGATGGCATCCGAAGGTACCACACCTCGCCGCCTGACAGACCTGATTGGTTCCCTGTGTGACCTGACAAGCGGTTCCGGTGATAAGGGTACCCCTATCGTTCTGGTTCAGAATTACTTCAATAACTACGCAAACTAAGCAAGTCTGATAAGCGGATAAGTAAGATAAGTAAAATGAAAAGGAGTATCGGGAGATACTCCTTTTTTTCGCAGGAAGGGTTTTTTATTCAGAAAGGAGAAGGTTGATGGGTTTACCTGTTGCAACATTGAAAAAGGGCGAAGGACGCATGCTTAAGGCAGGCGGTCTTTGGGTATTTGATAATGAAATTGCCGCCGTAACAGAGGATGCGGTCAATGGCGAGCTGATTATGGTGGAGGATTTTGACGGCTATCCCATGGGGACGGGCTTTTATAACAGCAATTCCAAAATCACCATCCGTATGATGAGCAGAAATAAGGATGCGGTGATTGATGAGGCATTCTTGTGTGAAAGAGTGCAGGCGGCTTGGAATTACCGCAAACGGACGGTGGATATTTCCTCCTGCCGTGTTATTTTCGGGGAAGCGGATTTTCTGCCCGGTCTGGTTGTGGATAAATTCTCCGATGTGCTTGTGGTACAGTCTCTTGCGATGGGAATTGACCGCATGAAGGAAACCATTTTGCGCCTGCTCATCGAAGCTATGCTAGAGGACGGCATCCATATCCGCGGTGTGTATGAACGCAGTGATGCGAAGGTGCGCAGGCAGGAGGGCATGCAGCCTTGGAAGGGCTTCCTCAGCGAACCCTTTGACACCAAGGTGCAGATTGTGGAAAACGGCGTAAAATATATCGTTGATGTGGAGGAAGGGCAGAAAACCGGCTTTTTCCTTGACCAGAAGTATAATCGACTGTCCATTCATAAAATTTGTCAGGGAATGGATGTGCTGGACTGCTTTACCCATACAGGCTCCTTTGCGCTGAATGCAGGCATTGCGGGGGCAAAAAGCGTATTGGGGATTGATGCAAGCCAGCTTGCGGTGGATCAGGCAACGGAGAATGCCAAGCTGAATGGCTTGCAGGAGGTTGTGAAATTTCAGTGCGAGGATGTGTTTGCGCTGCTGCCCAGACTCGAAGCAGAGGGCAGAAAATTCGATGTAATCATTCTTGATCCTCCTGCCTTTACAAAGTCCAGAAGCTCTGTCAAGAATGCGGTTAAGGGCTATCGCGAAATCAACCTGCGCGCCATGAAGCTGCTGAAGGATGGCGGCTTTCTGGCAACTTGCTCCTGCTCGCATTTCATGACCTATGAATTGTTCACCCAGACCATTGGGCAGGCGGCAAAGAATGTGCATAAACGCCTGCGTCAGGTGGAATATCGCCATCAGGCACCCGATCACCCGATTCTCTGGGCGGCAGAGGAATCCTATTATCTGAAATTCTATATTTTTCAGGTTATGAATCAGCCCTAATGCGGCGATTAAAAAAAGAACGAAGGACTTTTTCTTTTTGGGAGAAGCAATTTTATGTGAACCTATGGCAGATATGAACAGAAGGATGTGGCTGTGGAAAACGTGGATAAATTCCACGTTTTATCCACAATAAAAATCCTTGAAACGTAAGTTTTCCACAAGGTTATTCACAATATCCACAGGTTGTGCAAAAAAAATTTGTGGAAAAATGGAGAGGAATGTCGTTTTTTGTGGAAATTTGAAAAGCCTGAGAATCCGCCGTTTCTGCTTCTGCGGAAAAAGTATCCGATTCCATAAATCAGATTATGGAAACGAAAGCATAAAAAGCCTACAACCCTTTTTTGATGCTCTTGCGAAAAAAATCGAAAATTTGAATATTTTTTTCAAAAGAAAGAAGGATTTTACGAAATAACGGAGAATATAACAAATAAACAGGAAATCCATTTTGATTACTTTTGAATCTCATCGGCGCGGTGCCGATTGGATATATGTTTTTGATTCTCTGAGAAGATGAGAGAATCCCGAAGGGAGTTGTTAGTATGCGTTATAACATTATTGGGAAAAACATCGATGTATGGGACAAAACAAAGGAAATGGTGGAAAAGAAGATGGATCGAATTGCCAAGCTGTTCCCTGCGGACACAGAGGCAACCATCACATTAAGCTTGGAAAAACAGGTTGCTACGGTGGAAGTAACCATTCCTATGAATAAAAGATATGCACGGGCAGAGGTGCAGGATGCGGACATGACAGCCGCTATGGATAAAACGGTGGATATTCTGGAGGGGCAGGTTGTCCGTTATAAAAAACGGATGCGCACCAAAATCAGAAACGGCGCAGATGCCTATGCGGCAGAATATGCGGCAATTCTGGTGCCTGAGGAAAGTCTGGATGACGAGCCTCTGGTAAAAATCGAGAAGGTAAAGCGTTTTGCCGTAAAGCCTATGGATGCGGAAGAGGCTGTTATGGAAATGGAACTGGTAGGGCATAGCTTCTTTGTATTCCGCGATGCGGAGACAGACGAGGTAAGTGTGGTTTATAAGAGAAAGAACGGCACCTACGGTCTGATTGAGCCCGAATATTAAAAATAAGTTGAAATCAGGATTTTGACTTGCTGAAGCAGAAAAATAAACAGACGAGTTCCTGAGCCTTAGACCGAAAGGTCTAAGGCTTTTCTTATGAAGAAAGAGGGAGAACGATGGACAGAAAACGATTTAAGAAGCAGGTAGCGTTTATTCTGGAGGCGGACAAGGAGAAGAATATTCTTAGACAGACGCACCTGAGCGGGCACGGCAGAAGGGAAAACGATGCCGAGCATGCATGGCACATGGCGATGATGATTTATCTGCTGAAGGAATACGCAAATGCGGAATTTGACCTTGCGAAAACGATGATGATGGCGCTGATTCATGATATTGTGGAGATTGATGCAGGGGACACCTATGCCTACGATACGGCAGGGCTGGCAACGCAGGCGGAACGGGAGGAAAAGGCGGCAGAGCGGATTTTCGGCTTACTGCCCGATGACCAGAGAGATGAGCTGCGCGGATTATTTGAAGAATTTGAAGCGAATGAAACACCAGAGGCAAGATTTGCGCATGTGATGGATAATTTTCAGCCGCTGCTGCTGAATAATGCCAATGACGGTGGAGATTGGCGTGCGCATAGGGTGAGCCGCAGTCAGGTCTGGGGGAGACAGGCGAAAACGGAATTGGGTTCGGCGGAAATTTGGGAATATACAAGAGAGCTGATTGAGGAAAACATTCGGAAAAAGAATATCAAAGAGGATAAATAAGTCAAAAAATGCACTACGATTTCGTAGTGCATTTTTTGGTATCAGAGCTCTTTTTTCAGCCAAGGCTTTAAACGATAGAAGAAAATGGAAAGAAGGGCGGAAAGTGTCCAGCCGAAGGGCCATGCCATCCAGATGCCGGTTGCGCCGAGACCAAGCCCTTTTGCAAAGAGAAACGCCAACGCCACACGCAGGAAGAGGTCGGTGAATGTGGTTGTCATGAAATAGAGCATGGCACTGCCACCGCGCAGCACCCCATCACACATGACCTTAATCGTTACGATGAAATAGAAGGGGGTGACGATGTGCATATAGTCTACACCTGCCTGAATTGCGGCAGCACTGCTTTCATCCAGAAACAGCCCCATGGCGGTGCGGCCGAAGAAGAAATAGAACAGGAAAAACGGTACGCAGACCAGAATACCGAGGAGCGTCCCTGCCCGAAAGCCTTCGGAAATCCGTTCCTTTTTATCTGCGCCGAGGTTCTGAGCGGTGAAGGAGGAAACGCCGTTGGACAGGGTTGTCATACAGGTGACGGCAAAGGTATTCAGCTTCTGGCAGGCAGAAAAGCCAGCAACAACGGCAGAGCCATAGCTATTGACGGCAGACTGCACGAAAAGATTCCCGACGGAAACAAAGCATTGCTGCAAAATACTTGGAATGGCGACGATGGTAACCTGTACAAGCATTTCTGCGGAAAATTTTGCATACGGCTCGGTGCTTCTTAATTGCTTGATGCGATGCAACAGCGTAAGAAAGGCGAGCACGGATGCCGCGCCCTGTGCGGCGAAGGTTGCCCATGCAACACCGGCAACGCCCATTTTCAGCCAGACCACGAAGAAAATATCCAGAAGAATATTACTTATGGAGGAGCCGATGAGGAAATACAGCGGCGTACGGCTGTCCCCCAGAGAGGTGAAGATGCCGTTGCAGATATTATAAAGATACAGGAACAAAAACCCATAGATATAGATATGCAGATAGAGTTTGGCATCGGCGAAAACATCGGCAGGGGTGCGGATGAGGCGAAGCATGGCACTTCCGCCGAAAATGCCGACAAGCGTCAGAACCACGCTGACCGCAATGCAGGCGCAGAAGATGGTGCAGATAGCCGTTTTGAGTGCGCTGTATTTTTTTGCCCCGAACAGGCGGGAAACCACAACGGCACAGCCGATATTGCTGCCAACGGCAACTGCCATGAAAATCATAGTGATGGGGTGGGATGCACCGACTGCCGCAAGCGCGGCTTCACCGATGAACTGCCCGGCAATGATGCTGTCTGCAATTTGATAAACCTGCTGAAAGGCAACACTCAGCAGCATGGGAATGGAAAACATCCAGAGCATTTTTCGGCTACTGCCCCGGGTTAAATCTGTAATCAACAAAGTCATCTCCAATCTGAATTTTTGGTGGGTATCATTTTGTTATATTTTTGTCATTTTACCTTCTTTAGACAGTATACTCTTTTTTTTGAGAAAAGAAAGCGAAAAGCGAAAGAATTTTTGGGGAGAGTGTCACTCGCCAAGGGGCTAGGATTGTGGTATCATAACAGGGAAATTGAGAAGAAAAAGCAAAGGGGTTTTGTGTATGGCAAAATTATATTTCAGATACGGCGTGATGGGCAGCTCCAAATCGGCACAGGCACTCATTACGAAATTCAACTACGAGGAACAGGGGATGCGCGTCTGGCTGATGAAGCCTGCGGCAGATACGCGCTATGGCGCAGATAAGGTACATTCTCGCATCGGGCTGGAGCAGCCTGCAGATGTGATTGACGATGATATGGATTTATATGAAGTTTTCCGTGACAGAGAACGGGAATTTTATGATGTGATTATTGTGGATGAGGCACAGTTTTTACAGCCTGCCCATGTGGAGCAGCTACGGGAGATTGTGGATTATTACAATGTGCCTGTGTTCTGCTTTGGACTGCGGACAGATTTTCGGACAAGATTGTTCCCCGGCAGTGCAAGGCTGTTTGAGTTGGCAGATTCCGTGACGGAGCTGAAAACGGTCTGCACCTGTGGCGGAAAGGCTATGGTGAACGCAAGAATTGATGCGGAGGGCAGAGTTGTTACCGAAGGAGAGCAGTTCCTTCTGGGGGGCAACGAAAGCTATCGTCCGATGTGCTATAAATGCTGGAAGAAGGCGGCGCTTGAGTCGAAATCAGAGAAATAAAGCAGAAGCGGAACAAAATGCGCTGTTTTTCGTCAGAAGAATAGTGGTATTGAGAAAAAATGTGAAATTTATATAAAGATTTCTTAAAACTTTTTGAACATCCCCTGAAATGCGCAAGTTTTCCTTGTGTACGGGGGTGTTCTTCTGCTATACTATAATAATGTAAAAGTGTGCCTATCGAGCGGCTGTCTGCTTTCGGCACATGTGAGAAAAGAAAAATGAGGTGAACCAAATGGGTTTCTTGGAAAAAATATTTGGGAACTACAGTGAAAAGGAAATCAAGAAAATCAAGCCCATCGTGGCGAAGATTGAAGCACTGGGCCCCCAGTATGAAAACCTTTCGGATGAAGAACTGAGAGGAAAGACACAGGAATTTAAGGATCGTCTGGCAAAGGGCGAAACACTGGATGATATTCTGCCTGAGGCGTATGCAGTGGTAAGAGAGGCGGCTTCCCGTCCCAATGTGCTGAATATGAAGCATTTCCCCGTACAGCTGATGGGTGGCATCGTGATGCATCAGGGACGTATTGCCGAGATGAGAACAGGTGAAGGTAAAACACTGGTGGCAACACTGCCTGCATATCTGAATGCGCTGGAGGGCAAGGGCGTACATGTGGTTACGGTCAATGACTATCTGGCACAGCGTGACTCTGACTGGATGGGTGAGGTATTCCGTTTCTTAGGGCTGAGCGTGGGCTGCATCCTGAACGGGATGGATAACAACGAACGCCGCGCGGCGTATGCCTGCGATATTACCTATGGTACAAACAATGAATTCGGCTTTGACTACCTGCGTGACAACATGGTAGTACGAAAGGAAAACATGGTGCAGAGAGACCTGCATTATGCCATCATCGACGAGGTTGACTCTGTTCTGATTGACGAAGCCAGAACACCCCTGATTATTTCCGGCAGCGGCTCCAAGTCCACGGATTTGTATCGCGTGGCAGATCTGTTTGTAAAAAAACTGAAAAAGGGTCGTATTTTGAATGAGGATGAGGCAATGAATGCCCTTCTGAAGGAGGAAATTCAGGAGGAAGGCGACTTCGTTCTGGATGAAAAGGCGAAATCCGTTGTACTGACGCAGGAAGGTGTTGCAAAGGCGGAAAAATATTTCTCCGTGGACAACCTTTCCGATCCCGAAAATCTGGAGCTGCAACATTATATCAACAATGCTTTGAAGGCAAACTATAATATGCATCTGGATAAGGATTATGTGATTCATGAGGGCGAAATTGTTATCGTTGATGAATTCACAGGGCGTATGATGCCGGGCAGACGCTATTCCGACGGTCTGCATCAGGCAATCGAGGCGAAGGAAAACGTACAGGTGCGCAGAGAAAGCAAAACGCTGGCAACGATTACCTTCCAGAACTACTTCAATAAATACGCTAAGAAATGCGGTATGACAGGTACGGCGAAAACAGAGGAAGAAGAATTCCGTAATATCTATGGGATGGACGTTGTGGAAATTCCCACAAACCGCCCCATACAGAGAAAGGATTTGGATGATGTTGTGTATCGTACCGAGGCGGGCAAATTCCGCGCGGTGGTAAGAGATATTATTGCGGCGCACGAAAAGGGACAGCCGGTACTGGTTGGTACGGTTACAATCGAAAAATCCGAAACACTGAGCAAGCTGCTGAAGATGGAGGGCGTGAAGCATCAGGTGCTGAATGCGAAATATCATGCACAGGAAGCGGAAATCGTTGCACTGGCAGGGCAGATGGGCGCAGTTACGATTGCGACAAACATGGCCGGCCGTGGTACGGACATTAAGCTGGGCGAAGGTGTTGCAGAGCTGGGCGGCTTGAAAATCATCGGTACGGAACGCCATGAATCCAGACGTATTGATAACCAGCTGCGTGGGCGTGCCGGTCGTCAGGGTGACCCCGGTGAATCCCGTTTCTATATCTCTCTGGAGGATGACCTGATGCGTCTGTTTGGCTCCGAAAAGACCATGAAGGTTGTGGATGCCATGGGCATGACAGAGGATGAGCCCATTGAGGCAGGGATGCTTTCCAAGGCGATTGAAAACGCACAGAAGAAGGTGGAGGGCAACAACTTTGCCATTCGTAAACACCTTCTGGAATATGATCAGGTCATGAATGAGCAGAGAGAAATCATTTATGGCGAAAGAAAACGCGTGCTTTACGGTGAAAACCTGAGAGACAGCATTATCGGCATGATTGGCGCGGTTGTGGAACGCACGGTGGACGCACACATGAGCGATGACCAGCTGCCTGAGGAATGGGATATGGCGGCATTCAGCGAGTCTCTGAGTGCAATTATTCCTGTCGGCAAGGTGAATATCAAGGATGAAGCACTGCCTCAGATGACAAAGGATAAGCTGAAGGAAACCCTAACAAAGCTAGGCAATCAGCTGTATGAAATGAAGGAAAAGGAAATCGGTCAGGGACAGGCTGAGGGCGAAGAACGCATGCGTGAGCTGGAGCGCGTGGTGATGCTGCGCGTGATTGACCAGAAATGGATGGATCATATTGATGATATGGATCAGATGCGTCAGGGGATTGGGCTGCATGCCTATGCACAGAGAGACCCTCTGACAGAATATAAATTTGCGGCGTATGATATGTTCGAGGAAATGAGCAATCATATTCAGGAGGATACGCTGAAGATTCTTTACCGTGTGCGTATCCAGACAGAGGTAAAGCAGGAGGAACCGCAGCAGCAGATGTTCACAAATAAGGATGATTCTGCTGTGAAGCAGCCCAAAAAGCGTGCAGAGGAAAAAATCGGCAGAAACGATCCTTGCCCCTGCGGCAGCGGCAAGAAATATAAGCAGTGCTGTGGAAGGAACGCATAAGGCATAGTCTTACGCATGGAGCGTTAGAACAGGAAAGAGGGAAACAAATGGGAGAAAAAAAGCAATATCGACTACAGATGGATTTCCCTTTTTATACACAAAGAATGACGCAGGAAACATGGGAGGGGGAGGGCTTTTCCTCCTTTCCCGAGGCGGACAGCTGGACCTTCCGCAGCTGTGGCATTGCCTCCCTGCGTATGATATTGGAGGGCTTTGGCAAGCAGGTGGAGCGCCATGGCACAATGATTGCAAAGGGTGTTGCGGCAGGTGCCTATAAAGAAGGTGTCGGCTGGATTCACTGGGGGCTGGCGAAGCTTGCGGCGGATTACGGCATTTACGGCGAGGCACTGCGCGAAAAAACAGCGGAGGACTTGAAGCGGGAGCTGGATGCAGGGCATCCCTGCATGGTTTCTGTGGCATCCTTTTTTCAAGGGGGCAAGCCCAAGCCGGACGGCAGCGGTGTTTACGGGAAAAGCGGGCATTTGGTGCCTGTGCTTGGCTATGAGACCGAGGACGGCAGGCTGACAGCATTTCTGGTGCATCATCCGTCTGCCTTTTTGAAGCAAAACAAGCCGAATTGGTGGGTGCCGATAGAAGATTTTTCGGCCTCCTTCGGTGGCAATTTTATTCGATTTTCAACGGAAAATTTTTCCGAGGAAGATAAATAGGACAAACTGTCTTTGGCGGCAAGCCCAAGCCGCAGGATGCTTTGTCAACCAATAAATCAATTCTATTTTCATTATGAAGGAGATGATTTTTTATGTTCGAGTTAGAACAGATCCGTCTGGGCCTTTCTGCTTATGACGAAAAATTAAAGGAAATGGGGGCTTCACTTTGACGTCGCTGGCGCGAAGGAGAAGATAAACGAACTAGAAGAGCTTTCTGCAGACCCCGATTTCTGGAATGATCTGGAAAAGAGCCAGAAAACATTGCAGAAGCTGAAAGCACTGAAAAATAAGGTCGGCAAATATGAAGGCCTTGTAACAACCTACGAGGACATTCTGACACTCATCGAAATGGGCATCGAGGAGCAGGATGACAGCGTATATGAAGAAGTAAAGGAAATGAACGATTCCTTCCTTGCGGAATATGAGGCACTGCGCATTGCAACAATGCTCGATGGCGAATATGACCGCAACAATGCCATTGTTACCCTGCATGCAGGGACAGGCGGCACAGAGGCGTGTGACTGGACAAATATGCTTTTCCGCATGTATTCCAGATGGGCGCAGAAGGAAGGCTTCGAGGTTGAGGTACTGGATATGCTGGACGGCGATGAAGCCGGACTGAAATCCGTTACCATTCAGGTGAACGGCGAAAATGCCTATGGCTATCTGAAATCCGAGAAGGGGATTCACCGTCTGGTGCGTGTGTCTCCCTTCGACAGCGCAGGCAGACGGCAGACCTCTTTTGCGTCCTGCGATGTTATGCCTGAAATTGAGGACGATACGGAAATTGAAATCAAGCCGGATGATATCCGTATTGATACCTACAGAGCCAGCGGTGCAGGTGGTCAGCACATCAACAAGACCTCCTCTGCAATCCGTATCACGCACTTCCCTACGGGGGTTGTGGTATCCTGTCAGGAGGAGAGAAGCCAGTTTGCCAACAAGGATAAGGCATTCAAAATGCTGAGAAGTAAGCTGCTTGCCCTCAAGATTGAGGAGCAGATGCAGAAGCTGGCGGAAATCCGTGGGGATGTAAAGGAAATCGGCTGGGGCAGCCAGATTCGTTCCTACATCTTTATGCCCTATACTCTGGTAAAGGATCACCGGACAGGCGAGGAAACCGGTAAGGTGGACGCGGTGATGGATGGTGAGATTGATAACTTTATCAGCGCATATCTGGCATGGATTCACAGCTGATTTTCCGGAGGGAAGAGCCTTGAAAGAGATTATCATTACCAAAAACGAGGAAAATCAAAGGCTGGACAAGTTTCTGCTGAAATATATGAATAAGGCCTCCAAGGGCTTTATTTATAAAATGCTGCGGAAAAAACGCATCAAATACAACGGCGGTAAGGCAGAGGGAAACGAACTGCTTCGGGCAGGGGATACCCTCAGGCTTTACCTCGCCGAGGAAACGATGCAGTCCTTTATGGAGGAAAAAACGGTGCCTGCGGCAAAAAGGCATTTCGGCATTGTGTATGAGGATGACGAGATTCTGGTGGTTTCCAAGCCGGCAGGACTGCTCACACATCCTGAAAAAAGCAGTGATACCGATACGCTGATTGATCAGGTGCTTTATTACCTTTATCAGAAGGGGCAGTATACCCCTGCGGCGGAGAGCAGCTTTACCCCGGCACTCTGCAACCGACTGGACAGAAACACAAGCGGCATCGTAATTGCGGGGAAAACCCTGCAGGGCGTGCAGGCGGTGAATGAAATCATTCGCAGCCGTAAGCTGAATAAGTTTTATCTGACACTGGTTGCAGGGGAAATACACGAGGCGGGCGAAATTACCGCCTATCTGACGAAGGATGCAGAAAAGAATCAGGTGCGCATTTCCAAACGGGAGGGAAGCGGCGCAAGAACGATGACGAAATATCGTCCGCTTGCACATGCAAAGGGCTATACCCTTCTGGAAATTCAGCTGATTACGGGTAAGACGCATCAGATTCGTGCCCACATGCAGGCAATCGGGCATCCCGTTGCAGGTGACAGAAAATACGGCTCGGAAGCGACAAATCGAAAATTCCGAGAGGAATATGCCCTTTCCAATCAGTTCTTACATGCCCTTCGGGTGGAATGGAAGGAACAGGAGGGTCCTCTGGGCTATCTTTACGGAAAGGAAATGACGGCTCCCTTGCCGAAGCAGCTGCAGGAAATCTGCGATGGTCTGTTTGGCAGGGCAGAATAAGAGAAACAACATGAAGGAGGAGAGAAGATGAAAGCCATTATTTTGGCGGCGGGCTATGCCACAAGATTATATCCGCTGACATTGCATACGCCGAAGGCTTTGCTCCCCATTGGCAAAAAACCAATCATTGATCATATTGTAGAGAAGATGAATACCGTAAAAGAGCTGGATGCGATTTATGTGGTTTCCAACGATAAATTCGCAGAGCAGTTTGCGGACTGGGCAAAAACGGCGAAAAGCCGCGTACCCATTACCGTCCTGAATGACGGCACAACAGATGATTCCAATAAGCGCGGCGCAATCGGGGATATTTCCTTTGTGATTGACGAAATGCAGATTGCGGATGACCTGATGGTAATCGCAGGAGATAATTTCTTCACCTATTCGCTGAAGGAATATGTGGATTTCTTCCATGAAAAGAACCGCGACTGTGTGTGCGTGAAGGTCTGGGAGGACGAGGCGGCGCTGAGCCAATTCGGTATTGCCCTTCTGGATGAAAACGGAAGGGTGCTGGATATTGAGGAAAAGCCCGCAAAGCCCAAATCCAATACGGTTGTATTCGCCGCATACCTCTATAAGAAAGAAACCGTTCCCATGTTTGCCGCATATCTGGCGGCAGGCAATAAGCCGGATTCCCCCGGCAACTTCCCTGCATGGCTTTACCGGCAGAAGGAGGTATATGCCTATACCTTTGAGGGGGAATGCTACGACATCGGGACACCGGAAAGCTATCGGGAAGTATGCGAACTCTATGACAAATAACACGAAGCCGTTCTGCTGATTTAAGGACGGCTTTATTTCCTTTTTATAAAAAAAGTCCCGACAAGCGGGTGAGCAAATGCATAAAGACGCATTTGTGCACTTGCTCAGACATTTGACGGGCAACGGATAAACGGAAGGAGAAAACCTGAAATGGAATGGATTGAAGTATTCGTAGCGACCAGCCGGATTGGACTGGAGCCTGTGGAGGGCGTGCTGTATCAGTGCGGACTGACAGGACTGATGATTCATGATGAGGCGGATTTTGCGGAATTTCTGGAAAACCCCAACAGAGAATGGGATTATGTGGCAGATGAGCTGGTGGAGGAAAAGGAAGAACTGGAAACAGGAATTACCTTTTTTCTGCGGGATAACCTTTACGGCAGAGAGCAGCTTGCACAGATTCAGGGCGCATTGGCGGCAGTGAAGGCAAGTGAGAAGGAATTGGATTTAGGCTCTTTGGAGCTAAAAATGAAAAATGTGCAGGAGGAGGATTGGGCGAATAACTGGAAGAAATATTTCAAGCCCTTCCCTGTCGGCGAAAAAATTATGATTAAGCCCTCTTGGGAGGAGCTGACGGAGGAAACCGATAAGGTGATTCTCAAGATTGACCCCGGACATATCTTTGGCACAGGGACACACGAAACCACGCAGCTTTGCATGGAGCTGATTGAAAAATATGTGAAAAAGGACGATATGGTTCTGGATATCGGCTGTGGCAGTGGGATTCTTTCGATTGCCTCTCTTTTGTTGGAGGCGAAGGAGGCAGATGCAGTGGACATTGACCCGAATGCCATGGCGATTGCTTACGAAAACAGCGACAGAAACGAGATTCCCAGAGAGAAATACCATGTTTGTGCAGGGAATATTCTGGAGGATGCGGCACTGCATGAAAAATACAGCGGCAAAAAATATGACATGGTAGAGGCAAATATTGTAGCGGATATCATCATTGCGCTGACGAAGCAGGTGCCTGACTATATCAAGGACGGCGGTATTTTCCTTTGCAGCGGTATCATTACCGAGCGAAAAGAGGATGTGCTTGCGGCACTGGCGGCAGGCGGCTTTGACGTGCAGGATGTGCGCGAGAAAAAGGGCTGGGTTGCCATTGCATCGAAATATGTGGGGTGATGGGGATGCCGAAATTTTTCTTTGATAAAAAAGACTGTTCCGGCGGACAGATTTGCCTGCACGGAGAGGATGAAAAGCATATTAAGACCGTTCTGCGTGCAAAGGAGGGCGAGGAGCTGACGCTTTGCGACGGCGAGGGCATGGATTACCAATGCCGCATTTCCTCTCTGGAGGATGGCGTGCAGTTAGAGGTTCTTTCCCAAGCGCCCTGCGAAACAGAGCCGAAAACAAAAATTACGCTCTATCAGGGACTGCCGAAGGCGGATAAGATGGAGTTGATTATTCAGAAATGCGTGGAGCTTGGCGTGGAGCGGATTGTGGCGGTCAGCACCGAGCGTGCCATTGTGAAGCTGGATAAAAAGGAAGGCAAAAAGCTGGAGCGTTGGCAGAAAATTGCCGAGGCGGCGGCGAAGCAGAGCGGCAGAGGGAAGATTCCCGAAATCGGCGGACAGGTGCTAAAATTCAAGGATGCCGTTGCAGAGGCAAAAAGGCTGGATGGCGCGATTATCCCTTATGAGCGGGAAGAAAAGACGGGACTGCGCGAATTTGTGCAGAGCTTTGAGGGAGAGAGCATCGGCGTTTTCATCGGGCCGGAGGGCGGCTTTGCCGAGGAAGAAATCGCACTGGCGCAGGAAAACGGCATTACGCCAATCACCCTTGGGAAACGCATCCTGCGGACGGAAACGGCAGGCATGACAACAACAGCTATCCTTTTATATGAATTGGATTGAGGAGGCAAGTATGATTTATTTTGATAATGCGGCAACGACAAGAGCGCTGCCTGCGGTAGCGGAAAAAATGAGCACAATGCTCTGCGAACAATACGGCAACCCTGCATCTGTGAGTGCTATGGGTCTGGCGGCGGAAAAGGAAATCAGAAATGCGGCGGAAATCATCGCAAGAGGGATTCACTGCAAATATGATGAGATTTTCTTTACCAGCGGCGGCACAGAGGGCGACAACTGGGCGATTTACGGCACGGCAGAGGGCTATAAAAGACAGGGAGCGCACTTTATTACAACGGAAATTGAACACCCTGCGGTGAAGAATCCTATGAAGCTATTAGAGGAAAAGGGCGCAGAGGTCACATGGCTGAAGGTAGACAGACAGGGGCATATCTCCTTGGAGGAGCTGGCAAATGCCATCCGCCCCGATACGGTTCTGGTCAGCACGATTCTGGTAAATAACGAAACGGGAACAGTGCAGGATGCGGCGGCAATCGGCAAGCTGATTAAGGAAAAGAACCCCCAGTGTCTGTATCATGTGGATGCAGTGCAGGCGTTCGGGAAATACCCCATTGATGTAGAAAAAATGAAAATCGACCTCTTAACCATGAGCGGACACAAGATTCATGGGCCGAAGGGCGTTGGGATGCTTTATATGCGCAAGGGCTTGAAGGTGAAGCCGCTGATGCTTGGCGGCGGACAGCAGAGAGGACAGCGCCCCGGTACGGAAAACGGTCCCGGTGCGGCGGCATTGGGCGTGGCGTGTGACGAAGCCTTCAAGAGCATGAAGGAAAGCATTGCACATGTGAGAGAGGTAAAGCAGACCTTGCTGGAAGGGATTCTCGCTCTGCCCGATACACAGCTGAACGGGGACAGCCTGGAGGAGGCAAGCCCCTATGTGCTGAATGTGACCTTCAAGGGACTCAGAAGTGAGGTGCTTTTGCACGCACTGGAAAGCAAGGGCATTGTGGTTTCTGCCGGCTCTGCCTGTGACAGCAAGAAGAAGGTCGGCAGCCCTGTGCTGACGGCAATGGGACTGCCCTTCTCGGAAATTGAAGGGGCAATCCGTTTCAGCTTCTGCCGCTATAATACAGTGGAGGAAGCAAAAGAATGTCTGAAAGCGTTGGAGGAACTGGTTCCCTTCTTTAGAAAATATAACAGATAAGAAAAGGAGAAAATAATGGCTGAAAAGGTTTTAATCGTGAAATACGGTGAAATTGCCATGCGCGGCAATAATAAATATATCTTCATCAACCGCCTGATTTCCGCGATTCGCAAAAATCTCGACCCCTACGGCAACTATTATGTTGTGCGTGACCCCGGTCGCTTGATTGTGGAAAATCGCGATGGCGAATTGGATTATGATTTTACCATTCCCAAGCTGGAAACCATCTTCGGGCTGCATTCCATCTGCCCTGGTGTCCGCTTGGAGAATAATGATTTTGATACCATCTGCAAGGAAGCATTGGCGCACATGCAGGAATTTTACGGCGATAAGGAAATGACCTTTAAGGTAAATACACGCCGTGCGAATAAAAGCTATCCCATGCACTCCATGGAAATGAGCATGGAGGTGGGGGCGTATCTTCTGGATCACATGCCGAATATGAGGGTAGATGTGAAGCATCCGGATGTGATGCTGAATATTGAAATTCGCAACAGCACCTATTTACATTCCAAAACCATCCGCACCTACGGCGGCCTGCCCTACGGCAGCAACGGCAAGGCAGTCAGCCTGCTTTCCGGCGGCATTGACAGCCCTGTTGCAACATGGATGATGGCAAAACGCGGCGTTGAGGTGGAGGGCGTTTATTTCCACAGCCCCCCGTATACGAGCGAATGGGCGAAGGAAAAGGTAATTGATTTGGCGAAGCGCATTGCCGATTTTACAGGGGAATTCCGTCTGTATGTGGTTCCCTTTACGGAGCTGCAGCTGTACCTTCTGGATAACACGGCGCATGACCGCTTGACGATTCATTTGAAGCGTGCCATGATGCGCGCGGCGGAAATGATCGCACACAAGGATGATGCACTGGCACTGGTGACAGGCGAAAGCGTGGGACAGGTGGCGAGCCAGACCATGCAGGGGATTCAGGTCATCAATGCAGTCTGCGATTTGCCTGTACTGCGTCCGCTGGCAGGGATGGATAAGGCGGAAATCATTGAACGCGCGGAAAAAATCGGTACATTTGAAATTTCCATTCGCCCGTATGAGGACTGCTGTACTGTTTTTGTAGCAAAGCATCCTGTGACAAAGCCTCGTCTGAATTATATTGAAAAGGCGGAGCATAAGCTGACCGAATTGGACAGACTGCTGGAGGAAGCGGTTGCCAATGCGGAAATTATCGATTTGTAATGGCGTAAGGAGGATGAAAGATGTTTGAACAGGCAACCCCTTTGACAAAGCGTATCAATGAACTGGCGAAGAAAGCGAAAACCGTTGGTCTGACCGAAGCGGAAAAGGAAGAGCAGACCTTATTGCGTCAGGAATTCCTGATTAAATTCCGCGCGAATTTCAAGACACAGCTGGATAACATTGAAATTGTGGACGAGGACGAAAAAGAAGAAAAATAAAAGCGAAGGAACTGCTGTTTCAGAAGGATGAAATAGCAGTTCTTTTTGTTTGGAAAAAGAAACAATAAAAATCTGATAATTTTTTAAAAAAAGCGGAACTTTTGCAAAATAGATTACGTCTGATTGGTATACAACGAAAACAGAAAAAAATACCACACCATTTAGTTAGGAGGAAATGAATATGAAAAAGAATATGACAAAGGTTATGGCAATGGGTATGGTGCTGACAATGCTGGCAGGCACAACTGTGTTTGCGGTAGACAGAACAGCAACAAATGATATGGCTGCAACAGGCAGTGAGATGGACGTAAAGGAAGAAGGCTTTGTAACGGATAGCGGTAAGATTATTTCCGTAGAGAAATCCGGAACAGACGGTGTTTTCGTTGTGGAAATCGAAAACAAAAATGGCGGTCTGCGTTTTGCAGTTGATGCAAACAGCCTGATTCTGGATAGAAAGGACGGCAGCTATAAAACAGTGGCTGATTTGACAGAGGGCATGGAGGTTGCAGTGGTTTACAGCGCAAACAGCCCTATGGGTATGAGCTTGCCCCCTTATCTGGGCAGCGTGACAGCAGTGGTTGCCAATGCAGATGCGGACAATATGATGGTTGGACACTTCGGGGATGACCTGACAGATGAGACAAATAAGCTGCAGCTGAATATTTCCGATGAAACAAGAATTCTGAACATGGAGGGCGCAAAAATCAAGCTTTCCGCTGCGGATGTAAAGAACCGAGATGCACTGGTATTCTATGATATTACAACAAGAAGTATTCCTGCACAGACAACCCCTTCTCTGGTGTTGCTGCTGCCACAGGCGGAGGAAGCAGGGGAAGAAATGGAAAACGAGCCTAAAATGCAGGCGCAGATGATGGTTCCTCTGAGAGAGGCGGCAAAGGAAAACGGCTATACCGTAAAATGGCAGGGCAAGCAGAAGCCTATCGTTCTGGAAAAGGACGGCACCTCCATTGAAATTACGCTTGGCAGCGCAGAATATGTAGTTGAGGGCGATATGGTGATGAAGGCGGCAATGCCCAGTGAGTTGAAGGACGGCAAGACATACGTTTCCAGCGAGATTTTTAATTAACATAAAATCGGGATTTTAAGTTGAAAAAAGGGAGTCCATTAGGTGTGTCCCAATAAGAAAACATGAAGAAAATGAAATAGCTGAAAGACTGCGGATACAAGGAAGTTTCCCGCAGGCATCCTTTGACTTAGGCTGTCAAGGGGAACTGACACAGTAGCCGTAGCTTTCAGCATTTCAGAATGCAAGGTTTCTTATCTGGGCGCACCTTTCGGACTCCCCTTTTTGTATTATAATGTACCTTTTTTCTTACTGTTTTCTCTTGCATCGACTGCAATGAAATCTACAATCTCATCGCCGCGCACGCAGGTATACCAGCCGGTATTATTTGCGGTGGAGCAGGAATGATTCGGGATGATTTCGACCCGATCACCGACCTGCAGAGTACATGTGCCGTCTGCCTTTACCTTTGCGACCTCCTCGGAAAGCCCGACAATCGTCAGCTCAGGATGCCCGACAACATGCCCGAAGCCCTTGATAGCAGAATTTCCGTGTGCCCCCTGATCCAGACCCAGACATTTGGAGCCGGCATCAAAGAGATAGAATCCCTCGGAGGGATGGGAAACAACGGTTGCCAATACGCGTAAGGAGCAAGCATCCTCGCCGCAGGTGCCAAGGGAAATCTGGATGTTATCAAAGAAGGTATAGTTGCCGGGATGGCTTACGTTGAGGGTTTTATCCTTTACGGCAATCTCAAAGGTGGGGGTAGAGCCGGAGGAAATGATTTCGCAGGGGAAGCCTGCCGCAGCCAGAGCATCAGCAGCCTTTTTCATGGTATCCTTTTCCAGCTTGGCAACCGCCTCCAAAGCGGCTCTTGTGGTGCAGCCATAAACCTGTCCGGGATGGGTGGAAATGCCGCGGAATTTCAGATTTTTCAAGGAGGAAAGCGTTTTCACGAAATCCACAACGGCATCTGCGGGCATCCCGAAGCGGTGGAAATCCATATCCACAATGACGGTATAGGAAACGGTGACACCTGCTTTTTCCGCTTCGCTGTTTAAAATTTCTGCTGCGCGGACAGTATCCAGACGGATAATCAGCTCTGCATCCTTGGCAAAGGGCAGCAGGCGGCGGATATTGACGGGGTTTGCGGTGGGGTAAGCATACATGATATGCTTTGCGCCAAGCTGATAAACCATTTCACATTCATCCAATGTGCCACAGAGAAAGCCTGTTGCGCCTGCGTCCAACTGCATTTTCGCAAGTGCGGTGCTTTTATGCGTCTTAATCATGGGCCACAGCTCTTTGCCGTTTTCGTTGCAGAGTGCCTGCCAGGATTGGATATTGTGTTCCAGCTTATCCAGATCCAAGAGGATAGCAGGGGTTTGTAATTCGTGTTTTTTCATGGGTATCATACCTCCTTTAAAATTGTGTTTCTATAAAAATACATTACCGAAAAGAAAGCCATCTGTCAATCGGCAGAATCACGATTGCAGAGGGGCTTTTTCTATGTTAAAGTGAAGAAAAGCCGATGTTTTGTATAGGAAAAATGACGAAAGGACTTTCAGCGGAGAAAGAAAAAAATGAAGTGACGATTTTAATGGATAACCGGATGGCTTCTGCTTATGCGGAGCAGGGGACAGGGGTGGAACAAAACGGAAAAATTTTCGTCTAAAAGAAAAGATGGTTCGTAAAAAATGCGAAAGATTAAGGAAATTGAAAGAATTTTTTCCTGAAATTTATGATACAATTATGACAGAGAGGTTTGTCCTTTTGGAGACAGCAGAGAACAAGAAGGGGGCAGAAGGTATGAAAAAAACAAAGCAGATTCTAACCTTGGCAACAACGGCAAGCCTGTTGATGGGCAGTATTTCAGTGCCTGCCTATGCGGCAACAACCTTTGTGGATATCAACACGGTGACGTGGTCGGGCTTTAAGCCGTTTCTGAATCAGGCGGCAGAGCTTGGGCTGATGAGCGGCTACGAGGAAAACGGCAAGCGTTACTGCAAGCCGAGAAACAACGTGACCTATTGCGAAGCGGTGCAGCTGATGTATTCCATCATGAAGGCATACACGAAGCAGGATGTCAATGATGCAACGGTGACAAAATGGAAGCCTGTAATCAGCGCGTATAACATCCCGACATGGGCGTATAAGGCAACGGCATACGGCTTGGAAAACAGTATTCTGACAACGGCGGAGCTAAATAAGCTGCAGGGCGGCACAAAGGCGGCAAACCGTGAGGATGTCGGCGTGATTTTCGGGAAGGCGATGGATACCGTAAAGGGCTATGACGTGAAATCCGGCGCAACACTGGGCTATGCCGATAAGGATGCGATTTCCGCAACGGCAGTGCCCTATCTGGAGCTGCTGTATAGAGTGAATTTGATGGTGGGGGATTCGGATAATAAATTCAATCCCAAAAAGAACATCACCCGTGCGGAGATGGCGGTGCTTTCCGTAAAATCCTATAATAAGCTGGTGGAAAACAAGGGAACGGAAACAAACCGGAAAACCGCAACAGGGACAGTGACCGACTGCAAGACGATGCAGAATGGGGATATTTTTCTGACGATGACGGCAAGCGGTTCCTCTCTGAGCCTGTTTGGGGTGAAAGGGAAGGTAACGGCGAAATATAACGGACAGACGATTGCTCTTTCGGATATCAAAACAGGGGATACTGTGAAGGTGACCTACGAAGGGCAGTATATGAGCAGTATTACGGTGACATATTCCAAGAACGGCATCAAGCAGACAACTGAAAAGAAATATGAACTGAAGGATATCACCGATTCTAAGATTACGGTCAAGGATGGCTCGACCGAAAAGAAATTTTATCTGGATGATGATGTGGAAATCAGACTGGATGGGAAGAAATCGACCGTCAGCAAGCTTTCCAGAGCCTTGGAGGATACCTCCTATGACGTAACACTGACTCTGGATAAGGATGAATATGTGCTGAAGGTTGTAGCGGTGGTGAATGCAAACAACCCCACTGACGGCACTGTGACGGATGTGGAGGATGACAAGATTACCATCAAATCCGGCAAGAAGGAATATACCTACACTCTGGCAAGCGATGTGGAGGTTACCTATAACGGCAACACGATGAAGTTCAGCAAATTCCAACGGAATTATGATGACAGCAATTTTGTGGTTTCTCTGAAGCTGGATAAGAATAACAGGGTTTCGGAGATTAAGATTACCTCTATGGAGGATGATTACAACGGCACGCTGACCTTCCTCAACAGCAAACGCATTGAATTTACGGCAGGAAGTAAGACATATCAGTATAACCTGAGTGATGATGTGACAGTGAGGATTGACGGCAAGAAGAGCAGTGTTTCTGCCCTGCGGGAAAGCTATCGCGATGGCAAGGCGTACACCATTTCGGTGGACACCAACAGGGATGACGAGGTAACGGAGATTCTTGCGGTATCGAAATTCAGCAGTAATAACAAGGGCAAGCTGAGCAAAATCAGCAAGAGAGAGCTTACGATTGTAGCGAAGGAAAAGGACTATACCTATAGTTTGGCGGATGATGTGGATGTAACCATCAATGGCAAGAGCAGGGATGTTTCCGATTTGATTGACAGCTATAAGGATTACAGCTTCAATGTTACGCTGGGGTTTGATAAGAATGGTGATGTTCGCGAAATTACCGCGGAGATGGCGGACGTGAAGGAAGGTCATCTCAGAGATTTGGTTGAGGATAAGAGAACCATTACCGTTACGGCGGCAGGGCTGAATATCAAGATGGATTTGGCAAGCAGCGTAACAGTGAAATTGGGTGGCGAAAGCATCAGTCTGACGAAGCTGAACAGCGAGCTGGACTATGCCTATGGCGATTCCCAGATTTATGTAGAGCTGGGCTATAACGGCAGTGGTGAGGTAAAAACGATTACAGCGTTCTGGGAGGATGCACGCGGCGAGCTGGTATCTGTTGACAGAAGAGCAGATGAAATCGAGGTAAGGGTAAATGGCAGCAAAAAAACATTTGAAATCAGCACCCGTGCAGAATTTGTGTATAAGCTTTCTGCGGCGGCGGATGCGGATGATTATAAGAGAAACCTCAGATATGATGAGGATTTGTATGGACTGCAGGACTTTCTGGATGCCTGCTCGGATGCAAGGGATGACTGCACGGTTGCATTGACGAAGGATTCTAAGGGCAAAATTGTAAGAATCTGTGCAATCGCAGGATAAAAAAGGAATAGAAAAAGGACGAAATGCCGGAAACGGGGTTTCGTCCTTTTTGATTGCAGAAAAGCAAAAGAAAAACCTCCGGTTTTTCTTGGCTTAAAACCGGAGGTCTGAAAGAGGAGCGGAAGGGAGCAACCCTTCCGAGTTGTAAGCGCTTATGATTTATTTATCAAGCTCGGACCAGTCACGAGTTTCACGCAATTCTGTCCACTTTTCATACTGAGAATTTTCTTTGTATTCATAATAGTGGCTGTTGGTTGCTTCCTGTACTGCCAGATAGTACCAAGCGTTGGTATCAGCATTATCTGTCCATTTTGCCATGTTTTCCAGGAGATCCTCGGCTGTCTCAGGCTTGCGGTTGAGCACGCGGTTTACCAGAGACATTGTTTCGGCACGAGTGATTTTGTTCTGAGGACGGAAGGAACCGTCTTCATAGCCGTTTACCCAGCCGTTATTGGCTGCTACAGCGATTTCGTCCTTTGCCCAGTGGTCTGCGATATCGTTGAAGCTTGCGGGTGTTTTATCGCCGTTTACATCGAAACGAGTTGCGATTGCGGCGAATTCGGCACGAGTGATCGATGCGTTGGGGCGGAAGGTAGCATCGGGATAACCGGAAATGATACCCATCGCGCTCAGTGTGGATACTGCGCTGCAGTACCAAGCATCGTTGCTTACATCTGTGAATTTATTCTGACGAGTGTAGTTTGCATCACGAACGTCATCCTCAAGCAGGCGGAAGAAAATGGACGCAACCTCTGCACGGGTGATGGAGTTCTGAGGTCTTACCTCGCCATTGCCGTAGCCAACGATGTATGCGAAGTGGTCTGTGTTATTCAGACCCAGTGCATCGTCATCCTTGATTTCTACGGTAGGTTTTTCCTCTTTTTTGCTGCCGCCATTACCACTGTCGCCAGAGGAATGGGAACGCTTCTTGTAGGTGTAAATATTGTGGAATGTGATTGTTGTGCCTTCTACGGGTTCTAGTTCAGGACGACCATTCTCACTATCCTTCTCTTTTGCAATCCCGATATAGTCCACTACAGCATTCTTATCTGTGGTAAATGTGAGGATGTATTTTGTGGTGTCATAGGTTACTTTGGAAAGGTTGCCCTCAACCTCGGAGACTCTGACTTCGTAGTATGTGTCGGGGTCTAATACATCAGCCACACCTTCACCTGCGGAGAAGGTGAAGGGTTGTTTTGTTTTGCCTGTTTTCAGATTAACCGTACCGGTGAAGGTTTTTGGTTTGTCTGTACCCGGAGTATTTGTGTTGTTGTCGCTAGATTCATCTACTTCAGCCGCGTAGGAATTTATTTCTGGATGAACAGGCATAACCTTTGCGATTGCAGTGAAGGTTCCTTCTGTGCTGTAGCCGTACTGCGATTTGAATTCTTTCTGAACCAGACTGTTCAAGACATCTGTGATGGTCTTGGTTTCGGATGGTGTGAAGTTCCAAGAACCGATGTAGGTAATAGTGATTGTAGTCACATGACCGTTTGTAGATGTCTCGTGGTTGGGATATTCAGTCCAGTCTTTGAAAGTCCAAGTACCAGCAATGCCCTGTTTAGGCTCAGTAGACTTAAAGTTGGTTGTGTCTACCTTATTAACAGCCGCCAAAACAGCTTCGGGAGAATCATAAATTGTATCATCCTTAGCGGGCAGGTCTACATCAGTAGGGGCGTTCATATCCCATGCATAAGCAACCTTATAGTTTGTAACAGGAGTGGGAGTGAATGTCCAAGTACCAGTGTAGGTAATGGTGGTTGTAGTCACATGTCCTGTAACAGAATCAGAACTAGAAGATTTTTCCCATTTATCAAATGTCCAAGTACCGGCAACGCCCTGTCTAGGCTCAGTAGACTTAAAGTTGGTTGTGTCTACCTTATTAACAGCCGCCAAAACAGCTTCGAGAGAATCATAAATTGTATCATCCTTAGCAGGCAGGTCTACATCCTTAGGAGAATCATCAGCCCATTTGTAAGCAACCTTATAGTTTGTAACAGGCTTCGCCTCGAATGTCCAAGTACCTTTGTAGGTGATGGTTTTAGTTATTACATCATCGCCGTAATTGGTTTGGATAGTTGGATCTTTCGTCCAACCGCTGAAAGTCCAAAGACCTTTTTGTTCTCCGTTATTTGCATTGGAGGTAGAATTGCTGTTGAATGTAGTATCCATAGGAACTGCAGCTTCGGTCTCATAAGAATTTCCGTTAGTAGGACAAGTTTGGTCGGAAGGAGCGAAAGTACCCCAATCATAGTTAACTTTATAAACCACGGGTTTCTTTTCCCATTTTGCGGTCAAGGTGATATCTTTGTTGGGGGCCTTAATTGTGGACCCTTCTTTGAGGAGTTCGTTCTCATACACCCAACCCAAGAATTTATAATTCTGAGAGGAGGTTTCCATCTTCCGAACAGTGTAGTCACCTAAGAAGTAGGTTTCTTCTTTGGGAAGCGTAAAATCTTCACCGTCAGGGATGTTGCCTTTTGCATAAGTTACTTTGTAGAGATTGATTTCGCCATCCAGATGCCAAGTGGCGTCATCCCCCTCAACATAGTCTGTAGCGCCGGGGCAAGATTTTAAGCCATACCATTTGCTGACAAGTGGAGAAATCTTGGTGGATTCTGTAAGCAGACCATTTGTCTTTGCACTGCCCGTAGAGTCGCTAAGTTCCACATCCCCCTTTTCTATCCGCGCTTCGATTTCAGCGGTGGGGATTGTTTCCTTGGAAATTACACCTTGATCTTTGTAGGGGGCAGGGTCAAAGGTTGTTGCATCATTTAATGCACCAAAAGTGATGAAGCTGTCGTTATTCAAGTTGATAGAATCGGTACTGCCGTTGATATAGAGGCTGGAGTTCTTATCAAAGGTCGTATTTTTGTATTTAAAGAGGCCATAAACATACACGGGGTATTTTTGGTCTTCCCACTGTGCTTTCAGAGTGATTTTCCCGGTATTATCTGTATCATGGTCTTTCAGAGTGATTGTATCGCCGCCCTGATAATATTTGCCACTATTTGTGTCGTCGTTTACTGTCCAACCTGCAAAGACTTTCCCTTTGGGGGCGTTCGGTTTGTAAGTGTCGATAGTGTATGTGCCGCAGTAGTAGGTGTTTTTGTCAACGTGAGCCTCTTTGGAAACATCAGTGCTATCCGCCATATACTTGATTTTGTATGTGTGGATTTTACCATCCATGTGCCAAGTGTACTTGCCATCCTCATCAGAATAGTTGGTTGCATCACGGGCAATATGCAAATCCCAATCATCAATCGCAACATCCTTCCAGCTGAAATACTGATTCTGCATATCAGTGCTATCGCCTAAGGAAGCAGTCAGCATTGCTTCTAAAACATCGGCGGAGATGGATTCTTTTTCAGCATCTTTAGCAGGTTTCACAGTTGTACCATTTTCGATTTTGCCAAAGGTAATGTAATCACTTTTGGGCATGCCTAAAAAAGAATAATCATTCCATCTAACAGATTTTGCCGACTTGCCATCTTTTTGAATTTTAATGTCTTTACTAAAAACAACGCCTTCCCCAGAAAGAATATTATCCTCACCCTTCTTGTCTTTGCCATTTACGAAGTAGCCATAAACATAAATGGGGTAGGAAGATGTATCTGCCTGAAGATTCAGCAATACGGGAGCACTGAACATGCCTGTCAGTCCTGCGAGTTCAGCCGCAGATACTTCATTTTTCAAGTCCTCGGTGATTTTCTCGTCTGTGGAGTTTTCTACAGCCCCTTCTTGCACAGGAGCGCCTTCTGTTGTTTTATCTGCCACAGGAGATTCCTTTACAGGCTCCTCTGTGGGAGTATCCTTTACAGGCTCCGCTGTGGGAGTATCCTTTGCAGGCTCCGCTGTGGGAGTATCCTTTGTTTCTGCTGCCGGAGAGGAATCATATCCCCCTACGGAAACATCTGTACCGCCCTCGGAACTGGGACAGTAGGATGTAACAGCGGTTTCTGTGTTTCCGCTGCTTTCAGTGGGTGGTTCGGCAAACGCAGTCGCCGGCATCAACGCAATTATCATTACGGCGGCCAAGAGCCAGGACAGAAAACGCTTGCCTGATTTCTTTTTCGTTTTCATCATAAAAAATCCTCCTTCTTTGTTCTTGTGAGACCCGAAGAAGGAGGATACGATATGTCTTTTGGCAACCGGCTGTCTTGCGAAGAAAAATTCGGTTAGACCCTTGGCTTTGCGACACCGGCTTTCGCCAGCTGTGCCTTTGTCTGTACACACGCTCTTTCAACGAGCCGCACAGATAATACTATAATGTATTTATATAGATAAAATACATTGCAAAGTCCTGTTACAATGTATTATATCACAGCTTGATAAAATTTCAAGTGCTTTTGTGTATTCTCAACATATTTGTATGCAATTATATGCAAGTTTTGTTGAAAAAAATCCGGAAAAATGATGGCGGCACGGAAAATGGGGACATGTCACCATCTAAACCTAGAAAACTTGTCTGTTTTATGGTGGAAAATGAGCACTGTTTTTATGCAAAACGCCCGAATTGAATATAATCAGCTTAATTCGATTCAATCAAGTGTTTTGCGCAAGCCTGTCCATTTTTCATAGGCAGAGTTTTCCTTGCTTGTGTTGTAGTGGCTGTTGGTTGCCTCCTGTACCGCCAGATAATACCATGCGTTTGTGTCTGCGTTATCTGTAAAGGTAATCATATCAGAGAGCAGATCTTCAGCCGTCTCGGGGTTACGGTTCAGCACGCGGTTTACCAGAGACATGGTTTCCGCACGGGTGATGTTGTTCTGCGGGCGGAAAGAGCCGTCTTTATAGCCGTTTACCCAGCCGTTATTGGCTGCTACAGAGATTTCGTCCTTTGCCCAATGGTTTGCGATATCATCAAAGGATGCAGGTGTTTTATCACCATCTGCATCGAAGCGTGTTGCGATTGCCGCAAATTCTGCGCGTGTGATGGATGCGTTGGGGCGGAAGGCAGCATCGGGATAACCGGAGAGGATACCCATCGCGCTCAGTGTGGATACTGCGCTGCAATACCATGCATCACTGCTTACATCTGTGAAGTTGTTTTCACGGGTGTAATTTGCATCACGCACATCATCCTCCAACAGGCGGAAGAAAATAGACGCAACCTCTGCACGGGTGATGGAATTCTGCGGTCTCACCTCGCCGTTGCCGTAGCCGACGATATACGCGTAATGGTCTGCCTGATTCAAGCCCAGAGCCTCGTCATCCTTGATTTCTACTTCGGGATTTACAGGTGCTGTATCCTCCGTATGAGAATGATGACGTTTTTTTGCAGGCTGTTCCGGTTTGGCATTTTCTTTCCACTGCGCGGTCAGAGTTACCTCTGCGGCAGTTTTATTGGAAATTTTGCTCAGGTCGATGGTTTCGCCAACCTGCTTGCCGTCCAGAGTCCAACCGTCAAAGGTATAGCCTTCGCGTGTGGGAACAGCTGTGGTTACGGTGTAGGTGCCAAGGTAGTAATTTGTATCTTTTTCGGGCATGTCTGTAACAGTTTCCTCGGAGGCTTCATCCAGACCGTTTGCATAAGCTACGGTATAAACATGGATATCACCATCCAGATGCCAGGAAACACTATTGTGGAAACCGGTTGCGCCTGTGTTGTAGCTCAGGCTGCCCCATTCGGTTACATCGGAGAGGGCGAAGCCGTTTGCAGAAGCACTGCCTATGCCGTCAAAGGCAACTACATCGTTCAGATTGCCTTTGAATGTGGCAGATGCACCGTTTGTGGGGGCAACATCTGTGCCGTTTGCAACATGACCGAAGGTGATGTAGTATACACTCTGTACACCTTTGTTGGAATCTTCATTCCATGTGATTGTTTTTTCTACGCCGTTTTTAATAACTTTTGTGTCACCGCTGAGGTGCGTTTCACCGTTTATGAAACGAGCGTAAACATAAACGGGGGAGTAGTGGGGTGTTTCGGAAGAATCAGATGCGTTTTTCTCCCATTCGGCAGTCAGTGTTGCATCACCGGTTAAAGTGATGTGGTCGTCTGCGTGAAGGAGTGTTTCGCTGCCATCCTGTTTCCAGCCCTTGAAGGTATAGCCTTCGCGTTTGGGTTCCTCTGCTGCAACCGTGTAGGTGCCGCGATAGTATACACGGTTATCCGCACTGCTTGCGGGCAGATTGGAAACGCCTTCGCCGTTTGGAGCGTAGGTTACTGCATGAACATCAATCTGACCATCCAGATGCCAAGAATTACCTGCATTGAAGCCTGTTGCGCCGGTGTTGAAACCCAAATCACCCCAGGTGTCTACATTGGATAATTTGAAGTTGTTTCCGGCAGCACTGCCGACACCTTTAAAGTCGAGCATAGCATCCCAATTATCTGTGAATTTTGCAGATGCACCTTTTACAGGAGCAACAGTTGTGCCTTTTTCGACTTCGCCGAAGGTGATGTAATACCAACCCCGAGAAGCATCCTCATTCCAGAGGATTTTCTGCTTTACGCCGTTTATTACAACTGCTGCAGGGTGGTTATTTCCTCTGTTGAGAGGAGTACCGTTATTTGCAAAGCAGGCATACACATAAACGGGGTAATAGGTTACATCCTCAGCAGGGGGTGCTGCGGATTCCTCTGCAAAAACAACTGCCTTTTCGGATACGGCAGAGCCTGTGCTGATGCTTTCTTCTGTTGCAGGTGCTTCCGCTTTTGCTTCAACAGAAAATGCTGCATCAAGTGCTACATCTGTTTCATCTTCAGAAGCTTCTTCGGATTTCTCCGGAGCAGCAGTGGTTTCGTCCTCGGAAGACTCCTCTGTGGCATCATTGCCTTCGGATACCTCAGAGCTTTCGTCGGAGCTTTCAGTTTTGCTTTCGGAATCGGGACAGTAGGATTCAGATGTGCTGTCGTTTGATTCTTCCGCAAACGCATTTACCGGCGCGAGGGAGAGCATCATGCTCAGTACCATCAGCCAGGGCAGAAAGCGTTTGCCCTTCTTTTGTTCTTTTGCCATTAGAAATAATCCTCCTTCTTGTCTTGTGGTAGCCATAGAAGCAGGACGATATGTGTTTGGCAACCGGCTGCCATGCGGAAAAATTTCCGTTTAGGCCCGTTGGCTTTGCGACACCGGCTTTCGCCGGCTGTGCCTTTGTCTGTACATACGCCCAACAATGAGCCGCACAGATAAAGTTGTGTGAAGCATTTATAGATACATACGCTATAAGCACCTGTTTTTATAACGTAGGATATCTCAAAATAAAACCGATAAAATGAAATCCGTTTCTATATAAATAATGTAGAAATGGTTTTGTTATAGGAAACATATAGCGAAGAAAAGACTTCCTGCTATGTGTTTTTTCTTTATTACAATCTGTTATGCTGCGATTGCGAGAGAATCACTCTGCTGTGTGTAGTGCAAAGGAGATACGCAATCGGACAGGCTGCTTGCGTTCAGCACACGCTCTGTTACAGCATAGGTCAAATCAATCTGATACCAAGCACCGTCTACGTTTACCTTGTTCCAAGCATGGTAGCTTCTGCCGGCATAGCCCTTTGTTAAGGAGCAAGGGATGTTCTGGCTGCGGCACATAGCTGCAAACAGGGAAGACAGGTCATAGCAGATGCCCTTGCTGCTGTTCAGCGTAGCGTTTGTGTCAGGGATATATTTGCTTACCTTGCCGGATGTGATTTCATCTGCAAGCTTTGCATCGTAGGTGTAATGCCCTGCAATGTAGTTGTAGATTGCGGTTACCTTTTCTGCATCGGTTGCTGCGCCCTTGCAGATTTCTGCCGCCTTTTGGCTGACTGCATCGCCTGCTGCAAACTGAACATCTGCGGTGGAGATAAGGTAGGGAGCATATTCGTTTTTGATTTTTGCATTTACGGTTTCTCTGCTGACAACCTGATAGGTTGTACCGGAAATGTTTTCACATACGGTAATGGTGTATGTGCCATTGCCCTGATCCAGAGAGAACTCTGCAGTTTTGCCGCTGGGGCAGTTTTTATAGGAGGTCTTATTGTCACCGTACTGGATGCCGACCTTCAATTTGGAATCGGAAGTGTAATTTACGGTAACAAAACCATCTTTTGCATGGGAAGTATCAATAGAACCTGTAGAAGCGCTGGCTGTTACCACGCCTGTCATAGACATTAAAATAAAGGCTGCAACAAATGTGCAAACACAAGAAAAAAGCCGTTTCATACGGAATCTCCTTTCGGTAACTGGCTGCCAGCCCTTTTTCAAGGGGTAAGGCCCTATAGCTTTGCGTCGCCACCTTTCGATGGGTTTGCTATTATCGTTTGAGATGCTGTCGACTACGGCTGCATCTTTTACTGATATTGATTGTATTATTTTTATACCTACACTATATACCTTTTTTCGCGTTTGTCAATAGAAAATCGCAAAAAAACCTGAAAAATCGACAAAAACTCGGCGTACAGACGGATGGGAGAAAGAGGTGGCAGGCACTGCACACAGGACGCGAGAGGACTTGTGTATTTTGCATAAAAAATAAGGAAGAAAAAGCAGATTCTTTTGCTTTACTTTAGCGTAGTAATGTGATACTATGATGAAGAACGAAGGAGCGACGCTCCGCAGGAACGAAAAAACGATATGAAAAAGGGGACGATAACGTATGAAAAAGTATTTGGCACTGTTTTTGACAATGGTTATGGGTGCGTCTGTTCTGGCAGGCTGCGGCGGCTCTGACAGCGCAAAGACCTTCACTGTAGGCTTCGATGCGGAATATCCTCCTTATGGCTACAGAACAGAGAGCGGCGATTATGCCGGCTTTGATCTGGATCTGGCTGCTGAGGTCTGCGAAAGAAACGGCTGGGAGCTGGTAAAGCAGCCCATCGACTGGGATGCAAAGGATATGGAGCTGAACAGCGGTGCAATCGACTGTATCTGGAACGGCTTCACCATGACAGGCAGAGAGGATGAATACACCTTCTCCAAGCCCTATGTTGACAACAGCATCGTATATATTGTAAGAGCGGATTCCGACATTCAGACAGAGGCTGATCTGGCAGGCAAGCACGTTATCACACAGGCAGGCTCCTCCGCACTTTCCGCTTTGCGGGATGAATCCAAGGCAGATGTAGTAAATTCCTTCGCATCTCTGGATGAAATCGCAGATTACAACACAGCATTCATGAATCTGGAGGCAGGCACAAATGATGCCATCGCGGTAGATATCGGCGTAGCACAGTATCAGCTGACAACAAAGGCAGATAAATTCAGAATGCTGGAAGAGCCCCTTTCCACAGAGCAGTATGCAATCGGCTTCAAGAAGGGCAATGAAGAACTGAGAGATCAGGTACAGGCAACACTGGACGAAATGGCAGAGGACGGTACTCTGGCAGAAATCGCAGCAAAGTATAAGGATTACAATCTGGATCAGATGCTTTGCCTGGGAAAATAAGAAAGAGACAGTTATGAAAAAAGCTGGGAAAGACGGTGGGAAAGCTCCTGCCGCCTTTCCTGCGTTTTAGGAATTTCTCGGATTCCTGCATTTTACGGTTAAGAAAGGAAATTTACTATGAATTTTGCGATTATTGCACAGCAGCTGGTAAGCGGCATGGGCTCCTCCCTGATGATTTTTGTGCTGACACTGCTGTTTTCCATGCCCTTGGGGCTTTTGGTTGCCTTCGGGCGTATGTCAAAAATAAAGCCCCTACAGGCAGTCATTAAGGTTTTCATTGCCATTCTGCGCGGCACGCCTCTGATGCTGCAGCTTCTAGTGGTGAATTTTGCACCTTATTATCTGTTCCGTATTTCTTTGCCCAGATGGTACCGCTTCGCTGCGATTATCATCGGCTTTTCCATTAACTATGCGGCATATTTTGCGGAAATTTACCGTTCCGGTATCGAATCTATCCCCAAGGGACAATATGAGGCGGCATCCGTTTTGGGGTATAATAAAAACCAGACCTTTTTCCGCATCATTTTCCCGCAGATGGTGAAGCGCGTACTGCCTCCTGTGACGAATGAGGTTATCACACTGGTAAAGGATACCTCTCTGGCGTTCGTACTGGCGTATGAGGAAATGTTCACCGTAGCAAAACAGATTGCATCTGCAAGAACAAGTATTATGCCCCTGTTCGTTGCGGGTGTGTTCTATTTCATCTTCAATGCTGTGGTTGCATTCGCAATGGAACGCATTGAAAAGAAACTGAGCTATTACCATTAAGAAAGGAGGGCATACAATGAATAAGGTATTGGAAATTAAGCACTGCAATAAAAGCTTCGGGGAAAACGAAGTGCTGAAGGATATTTCTCTGTCTGTAACAGAAGGACAGGTTGTGTCTATCATTGGGCCTTCCGGCTCTGGGAAATCAACCCTTCTGCGCTGTGCAACCATGCTGGAAACCATGGATGGCGGCGATTTGATTTATTTGGGAGACTATGCCGCAAAGGCGGACGCACAGGGCAAGGCGGTTTATGCCGCAAAGGAAACCCTGCAGGGCATCAAAAAGCATTTCGGTCTGGTGTTCCAGAATTTTAATCTGTTTCCCCATTATTCCGTCATGAAAAATATCACCGAACCGCCGATTCTGATCGGCAAGCGCAAAAAAGAGGAAATTTATGCCGAGGCAAGGGAGCTGCTGAAAAAAATGGGACTGGCGGACAAGGAAAACGCTTACCCCTGTGAGCTTTCGGGCGGACAGCAGCAGCGTGTTTCTATCGCGCGTGCATTGGCAATGAAGCCGAAAATTCTTTTCTTTGACGAACCGACCTCCGCGCTTGACCCTGAGCTGACGGGCGAAATTCTGAAGGTTATCAAGGACTTGGCGGCGGAACACATGACAATGGTAATCGTGACACATGAAATGTCCTTTGCAAGGGATGTTTCCGATAATATTATTTTTATGGATGGCGGCGTGATTGTGGAGGAGGGCGAACCCGAACAGGTCATCAATCATCCTCGGCAGGAACGTACCAAAGCCTTCCTGAGCCGTTTCCAGCAGTAAGGAAGTGGTCGGATGGAAGTGAAATTCATCAAAGCAAGCCCTACGGAAAATATGACGCTGCTCATCGAAACGCCTGTAGCAAGAGAGAAGCAGCTTGCTGTGGCAGAAAGGCTGATTGCCTATGGTAGTGTATATGCCGAGCAGGCAGGCTATATCGAGGAAGCGGAAAATCCCACGGCAGAAAAACGTCTGCAAATGATGGCAGGGGAATTTTGCGGCAATGCCAGTCTTTCTCTGGCGGCATGGCTGGCGAAGAAGAAAAATCTGCCGATTGGCGAAAAAACGGAAATTACGCTTGAGGTTTCCGGTGCGGAGGAGCTTGTTCGCTGCGAAATAGAACGAGAAACGGAGCACCGCTTTCTTGGCAGGGTGGCAATGCCCCTGCCGCAGTGCATCGAAATGAGAGCATTTACGCTGGACGACGAAAGAATCGAGCTGACCGCAGTTGTTTTCGCAGGCATTACGCATATCCTTGTCCCTGTGTCTCTTTGGGGCGAGAATGCGGCAAAAAAGGCAGAACGCGCGGCAAGGGTCTGGGCGAAGGAACTGCCGCCTGTGTTTGGGCTTCTGCTGTTTGATGAGAAGGAGAAAAGTCTGAAACCGCTGGTTGCGGTGGAGGATGTCAGTCTCATTTGGGAAAGAGGCTGCGGCAGCGGAACCTCTGCTGTCGGGGCATATCTGGCGGCAAGGGAGAAAAAGGATATTACCGTTTCCCTCAAGCAGCCCGGCGGCGTGATGCACGCAACGGTTTCTTATCAGAATGGAGCGGTTACGAAAATTGAAATTACGGGCAGTGTTGCTATCGTGGCAGAGGGTACGGCATATTTATAAAAAAAGCGCAGATGAAAATTCTGCGTTTTTTTGTTATGTGAGGGAGAAACCGTGTAAAATAAGTATTTTCCTGTGTTTTTTTGGCAGATAGCTTGACAGAAAGAAGGGATTTCCTCTATACTTTGCCAATAAGAACAGCGAAAAGGAGTGAAATCCTATGGTTGCAAATATTCCGAGAGTCGGTATGCGCATGGTGAAAACAGCATTGGCGGTTGCCATCTGCTTTTTTCTTTATGTTCTGCGCGGAGAGGAAGGCGTACCGATTTTTTCTACGATTGCCGCGATTATCTGTATGCAGCCCTATGCGGAAAACAGCATACAGGTTTCCATAAACCGTATTATCGGCACACTGCTTGGGGCGGTCTTTGCTCTTCTGGTGCTGTATCTGATCCAATATATTCCCTATCAGGTGCGTATCCTGCGATATCTGGTGATTTCCTTTGCGGTCATTCCTGTGATGTATGTGACGGTTTTATTGAAGCGCACGGGTGCTTCTGCGCTGGCAGGGATTGTACTGCTGAGTGTCTGTCTCTCTAATGTGGGGTATACACCGCTGGAGGGGGCAATCAATCGTTCTGTTGAAACGATTATCGGGATTCTGGTTTCTCTGGGGGTCAATAATCTGCATCTGCCACGGAAAAGGACAGAGAACTATCTTTTTGTGACGGGCTTTGACGGGGCATTATACGATGAGAAAAACGGTATTTCGCCCTATGTCTCCTTTGAGCTGAACCAGCTTTTGCAGGATGGTCTGCCGTTTACCATTGCGACAGAGCGTACACCCGCTTCGCTGATGGCGGATTTAAAGGGGCTTGATTTGCGCCTGCCTGTTATCGCGATGGATGGGGCGGTGCTGTATGATGTGAAGGATAAGCGATACCGTGCAACAAGCGGACTGCCGAAGGAATGGGTGGACAGAATCTGCACCCTCGTGAAGGAGAAGGAGTATCATTATTTCCTGAACGTAGTTTGGCAAAATGTGCTTCTGATTTATTTTGGCGAATTTAAAAATGAGGTGGAACGAGAATTGTATCTTTCTAACCGCCGATCGCCTTACCGCAATTATATTTATGGTGAAATGCCGGAGGATGGTGTTGTGGTGTATATCCTGCTGGTGCTGCAGGATACGGATGCGGATGCACTGGAGGCAGAGCTGAGAGAAATGGACACAGAGAAGGAGCTGCTTTTCCTGCGGGATAAATCGGAAACGCCGGAGACATACTGTCATTTGAAGATTTATCATAAAAATGCAACGAAGAAATATATGCTGGAGCGGCTGATGGAGGAAATTCCGCAAAAGAAATGTGTTGCCTTTGGCAGCAACCGAAACGATCTTTCCATGCTGACCTCTGCACAGCTTTCCTATGCAACCGCGGATGCCGAAGCGGAAGCAAAGGCGGCGGCGAAGCGGCAGTTAAAGGGGCATGGCGGCGACAGCATTGTGCGAAAGATTTTCCGTTTGTATGAGCGGCTGCCTTGGGAAAAGCTGCCCAAGGAGATGAGAGAATCAAAGGAATGAGAGGAATGCTATGAGCGAATTGAATGAATTTTCCAGAGCGGAGCTGCTTCTGGGAAAGGAAGGCATAGAAAAACTGAGAAAGGCGCGCGTGGCAGTGTTTGGCATTGGTGGTGTCGGCTCCTTTGCGGCAGAGGCACTGGCAAGAGGTGGCGTGGGACACCTTGCCCTTGTGGATGGAGATGTGGTAAGCCTGACAAATATCAACCGTCAGCTGATTGCAACGCAGAAAACGATTGGCAGAAGGAAAACGTCTGCCATGGCAGAGCGAATTCATGAGATTCTGCCGGAGACCGAGGTGGTGGAATATCCTGTGGTTTACGGTGCGGAAAACAGGAATTTGCTGGATTTTGCTTCGTATGATTATATTGTGGATGCGATTGATACGGTGACCTCCAAGCTGATTCTGATAGAAGAAGCGAAAAAAGCAGGCACAGAGGTTATCAGCTCCATGGGGACAGGAAATAAATTTGACCCGACCCGTTTTGAGGTAGCGGATATTTCCAAAACAAGCGTCTGTCCGCTGGCGAAGGTGATGCGGAAGGAATTGAAGGTGCGTGGCATTCGTGGCGTGAAGGTGGTCTATTCCAAGGAGCTGCCCCAAAAGCCGGCAGAATCGCAGGAGACGGGCAAACGACAGATTCCCGGAAGTCTTTCCTTTGTGCCGCCTGTGGCAGGGATGATTTTGGCAGGAGAGGTCATCCGGCATATTGCCGGCGTGGATTTGGCATAAGAAAGGGGATTGACAGCACCTTTATTTCTGTTACAATAGTCATCATCAAATAAAATATATCTTCATCGGAGAACTTGTAGTCGCAATTACAAAGTTGAAAAGATGTCGAGTGCGCTCGGTTATGCAAATAACCGGGCTGTTTTTTTGAATTGAAAAGGAGAGAAGACGTATGAATATCCAATTATCGGATCATTTTACCTATCGCAGGCTGATTCGGTTTGTCATCCCTTCTGTTGCCATGATGATTCTGACCTCGATTTATGGCGTGGTCGATGGGCTGTTTGTTTCCAATTTCGTTGGGAAAACACCCTTTGCGGCAGTCAATCTGGTGATTCCCTTCACCATGATTCTGGGGGCGTTCGGCTTTATGCTGGGGACAGGCGGTACTGCCCTTGTGGCGAAAACATTGGGGGAAGGCAGGCAGGAGGAGGCAAATCGGATTTTTTCCATGCTGATTTATTTTGCACTGGGCTTAGGTGTCCTTCTGACGATTTTCGGCATTGCAGTGCTGAAAGGGATTGTGATAAAAATGGGCGCGGATGATGCCATGCTGCGCCACTGTATGATTTATGGACGCATTGTGCTGCTGGGGATTCCCTTCTATATGCTCCAGAATATGTTCCAGAACTTTCTGATTGCAGCGGAAAAGCCGCAGCTTGGCTTAATTGTAACGATTGCCGCAGGGGTTACGAATATGGTTCTGGATGCGCTGTTCATTGCGGTGCTTGGCTGGGGCGTGGCAGGTGCTGCGGCAGCAACGGCATTGGGGCAGTGTGTCGGCGGTCTGGTTCCCTTTGTTTATTTTGCAAGGAAAAACAGCAGCAAGCTTTCTCTGGTGAAAACAAGGCTGATGGGCGGCGCATTATTTCATGCCTGTACGAATGGCTCCTCCGAGTTGGTGTCGAATGTTTCTATGTCTCTTGTGGGGATGCTGTATAATCTGCAGCTTATGAAATTTGCAGGGGAAAACGGCGTTGCGGCGTATGGCGTGATTATGTATGTCAACTTTATTTTCATTGCAATCTTCCTTGGCTATGCCTATGGTTCTGCACCTATTGTTGCCTTCAACTACGGCGCGAGACGGACGGAGGAATTGCAGAATGTGCTGAAAAAGAGCCTGAAGCTGATTCTGGGAACGGGGATTTCGCTGTTCCTGATTGCAACGGTATTTGCCGGCGTGCTTTCCGGGCTGTTTGTCGGCTATGATGCGGAGCTGTACCGGCTGACGGTGCGCGGCTTCCATCTGTATGCGATTTCCTTCCTGCTGTGCGGCTTTAATATTTACGGTTCGTCCTTCTTTACTGCGCTGAATAACGGCGTGGTTTCCGCGGCAATTTCCTTCCTGCGGACAGTGGTATTTGAGGTGGCGGCAATTCTGATTCTGCCTGTTTTCTTTGGCGTGGATGGCATCTGGTGCGCCATCACGGTGGCGGAGCTTGCCTCCATCCTGATTACCATAGGTGCTTTCTCCGCCCTGCGAAGGAGATATCAGTACCTGTGAAGTGGAGAATTATCCCTCAATTCTTACAATTTTCTTAGAATTTTATGAAGAAAAGGGGAACTTACTTGCAATGAGTGGAGATTTACGCTACAATCGGATTGAGAAAAGCGGTGTTCTGTTGCCTTTTGTCGGGCTGCGGCGCGAAGGCATGAAGGAGGAATCCCTATGAAGAAACAAAGAAAAAGCAGAGGATTGGGTATGACTTTTATTATTGTCTGTCTGGTTTTATCCGGCTGTGGCGCAGGTACGCAGGAGGCGGCGCTCGGCTCTGCGGAGGAATATGTGCAGGCGGCAAAAACGGCACTTGCAGGACAGGACAGCTTTACGGCAAATTTTGATGCCACGATTGCAATGAACAACGCAGGAAGGGGCAGCATGACTACGAAGGGAACCGTAACCTTCGTGAAGGAGCCGCTTTATATGAAAGTGGATACGGATATGGGCTTTGATAATGGCAGCCAGAGGTACATTCTTTACCTGCAAAAGGGCGAAGCGGAAAAGAACAAGGATGGCGTGAATCAATATATGAATTATGATGGACAATGGACGGAAATGACCTTGCAGAAAACCGATGCCATGAATAGCGTGCAGATTTACAACGCGGCGGAGAACATGGAAACCCTGCTTGCGGCGGCGGAAAACTGCACCATGCAGGAGAACGGCGGCAAGGCTGTCATTTCCGCGGATATCCCTGCGGAAAAGCTGTATGATGTGGAGGCGGCAGGACGTTTCTTCCAGATTGCAGGCATGAGCAGCCTTTCTGAGGTTTATTTCAAGGGTACAGGGGATGTGCCTGTTACCTTTGTGCTGGACAAAAAAACAGGCGCGCCGATTTCCTATGAAATAGATCTGGCGCAGGCCTTGGAAAAGGTCACGAATAATGTGCTTTCGGAGCTGAGCAGTGATAATGAAAGCAGTGGTATCACCGTGCAAACCTACCGCATTTCCTCCGAGCTGACACAGTTGGGCAATGTGAAGGCGGGAGAGATTCCGGATGAGGTCAAGAGCAGTGCTATCAATTATGAAAGAGAGATTTCCATGCTGGAATCCGATGAATAAGAAATAAGAGACAACAAAAACCCGTTTTGCATGGCGCAGGGCGGGTTTTTCTTTGATTTCAGTGGATTTTATGGGAAATAGGGCTTTTATTTTGCACGACATTCATGTTATAATCAAATTTAGTTTGTTTTTTGAACATGGCGGCGAAAGTGCCGTAGCGTAATAAAAAATGGAATGAGAAAAAGGAGAGAAAAACATGATCGCTGCACAGGGTGTCAGCCTCCAATATGGCGGCAGAGTACTTTTCAACGATGTGAATATCAATTTCACAAAGGGCAACTGTTATGGATTGATTGGTGCCAACGGTGCTGGTAAGTCCACATTTCTGAAAATTCTTGCAGGGGAGCTGGAACCCAACAAGGGCTCTGTATTCATCACCCCCGGGGAAAGAATGGCAGTTCTGAAGCAGGACCATTTCCTGTTTGATGAGTTTGATGTGGTAGAGTGCGTATTATATGGGCATAAAAGACTGTATGATATCCGTAAAGAGAAGGATGCGCTCTATATGAAGGAGGACTTCACAGACGAGGACGGCATTAAGGCGGCAGAGCTGGAGGGCGAATTTGCGGAGCTGGACGGCTGGGCTGCGGAATCCAATGCGGAAATGCTGCTGAACGGTCTGGGGGTTACAAATGAATTCCATTATGCGAAGATGAAGGAGCTGACAGGCGGACAGAAGGTGAAGGTGCTTCTGGCACAGGCTTTGTTCGGTAATCCCGATATTCTGCTTCTGGACGAGCCTACCAACCATCTGGATATCCATGCGATTAAATGGCTGGAGGATTTCCTGATGAACTTTGAAAATACGGTTATCGTAGTTTCCCATGACCGTCATTTCCTGAATAAGGTCTGCACAAATATCGCGGATATCGATTATGGCAAGATTACCATGTTTGTCGGCAACTATGATTTCTGGTACAGCTATACCCAGATGACACAGCGTCAGCTGAAGGATCAGAATAAGCGCGTGGAGCAGAAGATTAAGGAACTGCAGGACTTCATCCAGCGCTTTAGTGCGAATGCCTCCAAGGCGAAGCAGGCAACCTCCAGAAAGAAGTTGCTGGATAACCTGCAGATGGATACCATTAAGCCTTCCAGCCGCAGATATCCCTTCTGTAGCTTTAAGCAGGACAGAGAGGTCGGCAACGATGTGCTTTTGGTGGATGGGATTTCCAAAACCATTGACGGCAAGAAGGTGCTGAATGATGTTAGCTTTATGATTCGCCCGCATGAAAAGGTTGCCTTTGTCGGCAAGGATGAAATCGCAAGAACCACGCTGTTCCAGATTCTGATGGGCGAGCTGGAGCCGGATGAGGGCAGCTTTAAATGGGGAATTACCACAAAAACCGCATATTTTCCGAAGGATAACACAGAATATTTTGAGGGCAACAAGGACAGCCTGATTGAATGGCTGCGTCCCTTTGCAAAGGAAGGCGAGCAATACGATTCCGATATTCGCGGCTGGTTGGGCAGAATGCTGTTCAGCGGCGAGGAAGCGCTGAAGGAGGCCGGTGTGCTTTCCGGTGGTGAGAAGGTAAGATGTATGCTTTGCAAGATGATGATGAGCGGCGCAAATGTGATGATTCTGGATGAGCCTACCAACCATTTGGATCTGGAATCCATTACAGCACTGAATGAGGGGCTGACGGAGTATAAGGGGACACTGCTGTTTGATTCCCACGACCATCAGTTTGTGCAGACCATTGCAGACAGAATTATTGAAATTCTGCCCGGCGGCATCATCGACAGACAGATGACCTATGATGAATATATCGAGGATGAAAGCATTGACGCAATCCGCGAAAAATTATCCTAAACGGGATATGCTAAAAAAATAAGTTCTGTAAGCTTACTGCCTCTGCGCTTTGCGTAGGGGCAGCTTTTGGAGGGATGGAAATATGAGAGATATCTTTCTGGCAATCGGATTGGGGGTTTTGATTGGCTATAAGGGCTGGATACGAGAGAGGGGAATCCGTTGGAATAGCAGATTGCAGACGGTTTGGCTGCTGCTTTTGATTTTCTGCATGGGCGTGAGTATCGGCAGAAATGGCGAGGTGGTCAGAAGCCTGCCGATTTTGGGCGGCAAGGCACTGCTGTTTGCTGTGATGACGGCAATCGGCAGTATTGCTGTGGTTTATATTCTTTCCACGCTGTTTTTGGAAAAGGAGGGGAAGAAATGAGCCTTGTGATTTTGATTGTTCTGGTGCTTGGCGTTGGGGCAGGATACCTGATGCCTGCGGATGTAAGCGGCTTTCTGGATAGCATCTCCACCTATATGCTGCTGCTCCTTTTGTTTTCCGTTGGGATTGATACGGGGCTGAATAAGGCCGTTTTCACACGCATCAGGGAATTGGGCTTTCGGATTTTGCTGATTCCGTTCGGGGTTGCGCTCGGCTCCCTTTGCGGCGGCGCGGTGACCGCCTTTTTGCTTTCCCTGCCTGCAAAGGAGGGCTTGGCGATTTCCGCAGGCTTGGGCTGGTATAGCCTTTCGGGCGTGCTGATTACGGAGGCAGGCAACCCCGTCGGCGGCACGATTGCGTTTTTGGCAAATGTGCTTCGTGAAATGCTGACGTTTGTCATTGTGCCATTTGTGGCAAGCCACTTGAATTATTATTGCGCCATTGCGCCGGCAGGGGCAACCTCTATGGATACCACCTTGGGCATTATCAGCAAGAACACGAATGGCACGATTGCCGTGCTTGCCTTTGTGAACGGCATTGTGTGTACGCTTCTGGTGCCGATCTTAGTGCCGCTGTTTCTGTAAAAGAGAAAAATGAAAAAAATATAAAAAATGTGTTGACAAAAGTGTTTCGGTGCGGTATTATAATCAAGCGCACTGAGATGTGCGGATGTGGCGGAACTGGCAGACGCGCTAGATTCAGGTTCTAGTGGGCATTGCGCCCGTGCAGGTTCAAGTCCTGTCATCCGCAGTAATTGCGGAAAAGACCATTGTGGAGCACAGTGGTCTTTTTTATTTCCAAAGAAGAAGTTGTATTTCTGTAGATAAAAGAAAGATTTGAAAAAAAGAAAAAATTTTATCGAAAAATGCTTGACATTTTTCTCCTGATGCAGTATTATAGTCGAGCACACTAAGTTGTGCGGATGTGGCGGAACTGGCAGACGCGCTAGATTCAGGTTCTAGTGGGCATTGCGCCCGTGCAGGTTCAAGTCCTGTCATCCGCAGTATTGCGGAGGAGACCATCGAGAAAATCGGTGGTCTTTTTTTGTTTTCCGGGGGGAGTCCCTATCTGAGAGAGTGGATTGTATTTTTTGAGAACAAAATTTGAAAACGAGGATGTAGCCGATTGACAAGGAGAGCTTGACAGCCAAGAAGGAACATGTTAGTATGAGAATACTTATACTATACCAAAAGTAAATAGGTTACTGCAATAAAGCCCTTGTGAAAACATGGTGCTGTAACCCGAAAGTGCCGCGCTTGTCGCGGCACTTTTGTTTTATAATAGATTATATAATATTTTTGTGATATATGAGGGGGTGCTTTTGTGTACAGATTAGGTTTAGATATTGGTACTACATCGGTAGGGGCTGCGATACTAAATATAGACCATTATGGAGAGCCGAATAGAATCATTGATATGCATGTGAGGACTTTTGAAGCGGCAGAGAATCCGAATGATGGGTCTTCTCTTGCAGCACCTCGCAGAGAGGCGAGGGGGGCTCGCAGGCGAAATAGAAGGCATAAGCATAGATTGGACAGAATCAAAGCACTTATACAGAGCGAAGGTATCTACACAAAAGAAAAATTGGATTCTCTATATCATGCAAAAGGTAATATTCTAATGGATATTTACCAAATTAGATATGAATCATTGGAGAGAAAGTTAAATAATGAGGAGCTGACAAGGCTTTTGATTCATTTTGCGCAAAGAAGAGGCTTTAAATCGAATCGCAAAAATGAAAAAAAGGGTTCTGATGAAGGAAAGCTGCTTGCTGCAACTGCCGATAATGAAAAATATTTGAAGGAAAAAGGATATCGTACAGTTGGTGAGATGCTGTGGAAAGATGAACGGTTTGCAGAAAACAAAAGGAACAAAGGCGGGGATTATTCCAATACATTTCTGCGCAGTCAATTGAGAGAAGAAATTGGAATCATTTTTGAGAAGCAGAAGGCATTCGGCAGTTTATATGTTACGGATGCATTTTCTGAAAAATATTTGGAGATTCTTTTTAGTCAAAGAGCATTTGAAGAAGGTCCGGGGGAAGAAAGCCCTTATGCCGGAAATCAGATTGAAAAAATGGTTGGAAAATGTACCTTTGAGAAAGAGGAAAAACGTGCATCAAAGGCTACTTATACATTTGAACTATTTAATTTGTGGCAGAAAATAAATAGTATCGGTATTTTACAAGACGGCGTGAAAAGACGATTGACGGATGATGAAAGAAATAAATTGTTTGCTTTATGCCATAAAACGGAGAAGATTGATTACAAGCGGATACGCAAGGAATTGGAGCTGGGGCAAGATGCGCTGTTTTCTAATTTAACCTATGGTCAAAAAGAAGTGGAAGAGGTAGAGGCTGCAAAATTCCAGTATTTGCCTGTATACCATGAGATGCGAAAAGCATTTGATAAGATAAGTAAAAACCATGTTTTACAGATTAGCAATACGCAAAGAGACTTAATCGGTACTGCAATTACATATTATAAAACGGATGACAAAATTCAACAAGCACTTTTAGAAGGTAAATTTTCAAAAGAGGAAATCAATGCGATTTTGGGAATGAAAAATTTTTCAAAATTTGGTAGTTTGTCTGTAAAAGCAATGCAGAAGGTGATTCCTTATTTAGAAAAAGGGTTGACTTATGATAAGGCTTGCGAACAGGCCGGTTATGATTTTCGGGCACACAATGTTGCGGAAAAGAAAAAATATTTGCCGAAGCTTCCGCAAAATACATATGATATTACAAGTCCTGTGGTAAAAAGAGCAATCAATCAGACAATCAAGGTTGTAAATGAGATTATTAAAAGACATGGCTCTCCGGCTGCAGTTAATATCGAGCTTGCAAGAGAGATGTCTAAGTCCTTTAAGGATAGGAAACGAATTGAGAAAGAGCAGAATGATAATGCTGCACAGAACCAAAGAATTTATGATGAGATTAAGGATACCTTCCATGTTGCACAACCTTCCGGTCAGGATATTGTGAAGTATAAGCTTTGGCAGGAGCAGGATTGCAAATGTGTTTATACCGGCCAACCAATCAAGGCGGAGAATTTGTTTGTACCCGGTTATTATGAGGTTGACCATATTATTCCGTATAGTATTTCTTTTGATGATAGCTATACCAACAAGGTGCTTGTTCTGACAAAAGCAAACAGGGATAAAGGAAATCGGATTCCGATGCAATATGTTGCGGATAAGGAAGAATATGAAATTCGTGTAAACACGCTGATAAAAAACAGAGCAAAAAGAGAAAAGCTGCTGAAGCCTATACTTACAGAGGAAGATATGGGAGAGATGAAGCAGAGAAGCTTACAGGATACACAGTTTATTACGAGATTTATGATGAACTACATCAGGGATTACCTTTTGTTTGATGAAGCATATGATAGAAAACAGCGTGTTACCGCTGTAAATGGTCGCGTAACTGCATATATGAGAAAGCGCTGGGGGATCAACAAAGTCAGAGAAGATGGTGATTTGCACCACAGTGTTGATGCGGTTGTAGTTGCATGTATTACGCCGGGTATTGTTCAGACGGTAACAGAATATGCGAAGCGGGAAGAAAATCGATATTTGAATAAAGATGATGTTGCGATGAGGGAAAGATTTCCTATGCCATGGCCGGAATTTTCAACAGAATTGGATATTCGTACCTGTAAGGAGCCAAAAGAGATGTTGCGGAAAGTGTCTCTTGCAAATTATCAGGATGTGGATATTGATAGTATCAAACCGATTTTTGTTTCCAGAATGACAAAGAAAAAGGTAACAGGACAGGCGCATAAAGAGACGATTCGCGCCTACCGTGAAGTAGATGGCAAAATGAGAACTGTAACAAAGACATCTATTCAGGAGCTGAAGCTGGATAAGGACGGCGAAATTGAGGGGTATTATAATCCTTCCAGTGATATTCTGTTATATGAGCTGTTACGGAGCCGCCTGAAAGAAGCCGGCGGAAACGGGAAAAAGGCATTCCCTGAAGGCTTTGTGTATAAACCGACACCAAATGGGGGCGTTGCTCCAAAAGTGAAAAAGGTTAAGATTTGCGCTGTTTCTAATTTGAATATACCCGTCAATCATGGTGTTGCCGCAAATGGCGATATGGTAAGGATTGATTTGTATTATGTAGAGGGGGAAGGATATTATTTTATTCCGATTTATATTTCCGATTTAATGAAAGAGGAACTGCCTAAAAAAGCCTGTGTGTCTAATAAGGAGTATCATGATTGGAAGAACATGAAGGATGAAGATTTCCTGTATTCGATTTATCCAAATGACTTACTGCATATTAAGTCTTCTACTCCTAAGAAGTTTACAAAGAATATTCAAAAAGGCAAGGAAAATGATTCTTTTGAGGCGGAAGAAGCGTTTGTTTATTACATTAAGGCAGGAATTGGAACGGGCTCTATTACAGTTGTGACGCATGATAACAACTATACGATTAAGAGCTTGGGTATTAAAACATTAAACTGTATTGAAAAATATCATGTGGATGTATTAGGCAATAAATACAAGGCGGCGGTGGAAGAAAGAAAGTAAAGAGGTGGTCTTATGGCATACCGAAATATTTTTATATCATCACCTTCTAAAATCAATATAAGGAATAGACAATTGGTTGTAAAAACAACGGAAGAATATTCGTTTCCTATGGAGGATATTTCTACTGTCATGATAGAAAACAATCAAAGCAATATTTCCGTTGCTGCTCTTTCGGAGTGTGCAAGAAATGGCATTTTGGTTTTCTTTTGTGATGAAAAGCATTTGCCTTGTGGAATAGTCAATGGATTTCATACACATAGCAGAAAATATAAACTGTTGCAGGCACAGATACAGACGAAAGAGACATTGAAGAAACATTTGTGGTCAAAAATAGTTATTGAGAAGATTAGGAATCAAGCGAAGGTTCTGGAATTAGCATCGTTATCCGGATATGACCAAATTATGTCATTTGCGCAAAAGGTAAAACTGAATGATAAGGATAACATGGAAGCGGTTGCGGCTGCACAATACTTCAAATATTTGTTTGGAAGCGTATTTTCAAGAGGGCAAGATACTGTGACGAATGCCAGATTGAATTATGGATATGCTATTATCAGAGGCTTAGTTTGTCGCAGCTTAACAGTATATGGGCTGGAGCCGGCCCTTGGTATTCATCACCATAGCCAATTAAATGCATTTAATCTTGCGGATGACATCATGGAGGTGTTTCGTCCCATGGTAGATTTATGTGTGTATCAGATGCAGGAGAAAGAACGGGATTTTCTAACAACGGAAGATAAACAGATTTTATACCATTTAATAAGCTGTGATGTTTTGTTTGGCACACAGAAGCATCCTTTGTTTTATGGAGTGGAAAAAACAGTGCAGACCTTTCAATCGAGTATTGTTGCGGGAGAAGATCAATTAAAATTATGTGCAGTTTTGCCCTTGAGGCAGCATGAATATGAGTAAGTATATGCGGATGCTTGTATTTTTTGACCTCCCTGTAACAAAGAAGGAAGAACGAAAGGCAGCAGCAAGGTTTAGAAGCTTTTTGCTAAAAGAAGGATACTATATGGTTCAATTTTCTGTTTATTCTCGTGTTTGCAATGGAAATGACGCAGTAGAAAAGCATACAAAAAGATTAAAAGCAAGCTTACCGCCGAATGGCTCGGTTAGATTATTGGTAATTACGGAGAAGCAATATCAAAATATGGCTGTTCTTCTTGGAGTGATGTCAAAAAATGAAAAATCTTTTTCCGGAGAACAGCTTACACTACTATAAAAAGGGAAAAAACAAAATGATAAAACCCCTTGGAATCTTTAGATTTCAAGGGGTTTTATCAGCCTATTATACCATACCAAAAATAAATAGGGAACTACAACTCCCCGTGTCCGCTCCTTCCGCCCACTGCGATTATACCATACCAAAAATAAATAGGGAACTACAACTAAGGCTCTGCCCTGTATGCCAATGGCGCAGATTATACCATACCAAAAATAAATAGGGAACTACAACTTCCGCTCCCGCAGCCACTGCGTTGTCTCCATTATACCATACCAAAAATAAATAGGGAACTACAACAAGGTTTACAATAGATATTGGGCGGCGAGAATTATACCATACCAAAAATAAATAGGGAACTACAACAAACTGTTCACCATACAAAATCATCCCTAGATTATACCATACCAAAAATAAATAGGGAACTACAACAATATGCGTAGCACCGTTGCCGTATGTACTATTATACCATACCAAAAATAAATAGGGAACTACAACCGTTCATCCGGTGTCAAGGTGGTAAGGAAGGATTGAATTTCGATTTGAAAAAGAATGTATTTTTGGGGGAACAAATTTTTAAAAAGGTGTTGACAAACTCTTTTTGATACGGTATTATAGTCAAGCACACTAAGTTGTGCGGATGTGGCGGAACTGGCAGACGCGCTAGATTCAGGTTCTAGTGGGCATTGCGCCCGTGCAGGTTCAAGTCCTGTCATCCGCAGTAATTGCGGAAAAGACCATCGAGAAATCGATGGTCTTTTTTTTATGCCGGCAGAATAAGACACACCTTTAACGGCTGCCTGAAATAGGAATGCAGTGCATATCACCGATTTATCGGTGTCTATGATTTGTCAGCTGTTACAGCCGTTTTTCTGCATGAAAAAATAATGCTGCTGCTTCAGATAATCTCTGGCGTAGTCCAGAGCTTCCCCGAAACGCTGGAAATGCACGATTTCTCGTTCTCGCAGGAAGCGCAGTGGCGCGAGCACATCGGGGTCATCCGTCAGGTCAATGAGATATTCGTAGGTGCTGCGCGCTTTTTGCTCTGTTGCGATGGCGTAAGTGCAAAGAAAAAGGCAGGGGAATCAAAGGATTCCCTTGTCTTTTTGAATTTTGCGATTATTCGGTGGTAGGATTCCCGGTGTTATCGGAATCCCCGCCTGCCGTATTGCCGACAGTTATGCTATCCCCTACCTTGACCCACGTATCCGTGTCATCAACCTGAACCCAAACAGCATAGGTACCTGTTGTGACATTGTCGAATGTTGCCGTATAGCACCTAATGGGTATACGGTACTCGTACTTTTGGCTGCCGGATAGGGCGAAGTAGTAATGCTGCTCTTTACTTTCCGTATTGCGCATATCTGTGCCGGAAATTGCATTATTGTCTATGCCGTCGTAGGATGTTGTGCTCGTCGGTACAAGAGCCACATTCAGAGTCTTACCCTCATTCAGAAACAGAACTTGGAGCGGCACTGTCACTGTTGTATCCGCAACGCTAGCTTTTTCGGCAAGAACCTTGGGTTGGTACACCCGCACATCCTCCGCTGTCAGCTTCAAGCCACCCTGCGGGATATACCAGCCGGCTGTTTTTCTCTCATTCGTGAGGGAAACTTTGTCGGACGGGATGGTAAATGTCACTGAGGTTGTTTTGTGGGGGTTCTTTTCCTCTCTATCGAAGCTATTCACCGCAACCGCAGGAAGCTGCTCCGATGTGACTGTCATGCCTAAAAATACAACAAAATTTGGTGGAGTGGTATCTGTTTCCGTAGTGGCTGATCCCACGGAGATAGAATCTTGAAACAATCCGGAATTGCTAGAATTGACGGTCTCTTCCGCGCTTATGTCTGCTTCATCGGACACTGTAATCACAGAAGCGGTTCCCGTGCCTTTCAGGCGAATATAGACATTAGCTTTATCTTTGCCGGAGGTAAGCAGTGTGGGTAATTCGTCTGCTTTGCTGACCGGCGCACCGACTGTGCAGGTGTAAGTCACAACCTCTTGGCCAAAGTTCACCGTGCTACCGTTGGAATCCGTATAATTTAGTGCTGTAACGGTCAGCTGTACGCTTTCCTGCACATATTTTATCCCTTGAGAAACATTCCTTTCGTCGTCGTTTGTCGGCAGCAGATAGATTTTGTCCGGATTCGCCAGTGCCTCGGCTTCCGAATTTATGGTTCTATCCAACTGCACCCATGCCGCATTAAGTGCTGTCTGCTTTTATTTCCTTGTCAATTTCAGTGTACGACTCTATTCTGGCGTCCGTTGTCAGTTGTTTCTTCGTTGCATTGTTTGCCACAACCGTAATGGTGGCTTTTGCGGTCAGTGTGCCGTTGCTGTAGGCATAGCCGTCGGGGATTTTTATCGTCCCGACAAAGGTATAGCTGCCCGCGGTATTTCCATCGAAGGCACCATTTTTGATTTTCCAATCGCCGATTTTCGCCGTAACATCCTTGATTTCCTTGTTATCCACCAACAGCGTTACCATGCTCGGCAGGGATTTTTTCGCCTCTGTCTCGTCCTTGAGGTCGCCGACATTCATCTGAATCTCACCGATGGGGTTCTTCAAACCGTTGATTGCAATCTTCGGTGTGGATGCTGTGCCGCCGCCGCCACCACTACTGCCGCCTGTGATGGTGGGCGCTTTTACCCCTGTGGCGGTTACCGTCTTTTTCACGCTTAGGCTGCTATCCAGCATTACGCCGCTTGCCGCCACGTTCGGCTGATTGATTTTGCCTGCGCCTGTCAGTGTTACTTTTGCTTTCGGCAGTCAAGCCCTTTGCGTTGTTCAGCAGAGTGATAAATTCCGCACGGGTAATGCTGTTGTTTGGCTTGAGGGAGCCGTCGCTGTAGCCCTTCATCAAGCCCTTTTCCTGCCACTCAGCTATGACCTTCTCCGCCCAATGCCCCGAAATATCATTGGTTGCCGCCATTGCAGGCACAGCGGGCACAGCCATTGCCGCCGCCAGCGCCAGAGGCAGGAATTTTTGGGTAAAAGTGTGTCTTCCCATCTCGTTCCTCCTTTTCCGTGAAAATCATAAAATTCTAATTGTGATTTCACATTCGTTATAGCGGGAAAAATTCTTTTTGTATATCCTACTAAAGTAGGATTGGAAAAAATTTGTATATTATTTTAACAGGCGGATTCCTGCTTCGGTTTGTGTATAATCTCCATTTGTTGGGAAACACTAGCTTGCAAAAGGAAAAGAAGGGACGGTTGATTTATGAGCAACAATATGGATTTAGGCTATGAAATGTTTTGCTATCAATGCGAGCAGACGGCAAACGGCAAGGGCTGTACGAAGCTGGGCGTTTGCGGAAAAACGGCGGAGGTTGCCAATTTGCAGGATTTGCTGATTTTTCAAATTAAGGGTATCAGTTGTTACGGCAAGGCGTTGCTTGCGCAGGGGAAGGAGATTGACAAAAGCGTGATTCGCTTTATCGAAAATGTGCTGTTTACCACGCTGACGAATGTAAACTTTGATGCGGCGGTTCATGTGGAGCTGCTGAAGGAATCGCAGGAAATCAAGGATACGCTGAAAGGCATGACAGGGGAGATTGACAATCATACGGCACACGTTACCTATACCCTCCCCGAAACCAAAACCGAAATGCTCAAGGATGCACCCATGGCAGGCATTATGTATGAGGATTTAGATCCCGATATCCGCTCCTTGCGGCAGACGGTGCTGTATGGCTTGAAGGGCATCAGTGCCTACGGGCATCAGGCGAGGGAGCTGGGGTATTACAGTGACGAGGTGGACAATTTCTATATCGAGGCATTGGAGGCAATTACGGATGATACCCTGACGGTAGAGGAGCTGATTCGCTTGACGATGCGCACAGGCGAGATGGCGATTGCCGTTATGCAGAAGCTGGACGAGGCAAACACCGAGGTTTACGGCAATCCTTCTCCGCATACCGTTGATGTTCACATGAAGAAAGGTCCGTTTATCGTGGTTTCCGGGCATGATTTGAAGGACTTGGAAATGCTTTTGGAGCAGACGAAGGGCAAGGGCATCAATATTTATACGCATGGGGAAATGCTGCCCTGCCATGGCTACGAGGGTTTGAAAAAATATCCGCACTTGGTCGGGAATTTCGGCGGTGCGTGGCAGGATCAGCAAAAGCAGTTCGACAATCTGCCGGGGTGTATTTTGATGACAACCAACTGCCTGATGCGCCCGAGAGAAAGCTACAAGGACCGTATTTACAGCACGAATGTGGTCGGCTGGGAGGGTGTGAAATATATCGGCAAGAAGGAAAACGGCGAGAAGGATTTCAGCGAAATCATTGCGCAGGCGTTGGAATTGGGCGGCTATCCCGAGGATGAGGAGGCACATGAAATTTTGGTCGGCTTCGGGCATCATGCCACATTAGGCTATGCCGATAAAATCGTGGAGGCGGTCAAGAGCGGAAAGCTCAGACATTTCTTTTTGATTGGCGGCTGTGACGGCGCAAGGCCGGGGCGAAATTATTATACGGAATTTGCGAAAAAGGTGCCGCAGGATTGTATCATTTTAACCTTGGCGTGCGGCAAATACAGATTTAATAAGCTGGAGTTCGGCGAGGTGGCAGGTCTGCCGAGATTGCTTGATGTGGGGCAGTGCAACGATGCCTATTCCGCCATCCGCATTGCAACGGCTTTGGCAGATGCCTTTGGGACGGATGTGAACGGCTTGCCGCTGTCCATGATTCTTTCGTGGTATGAGCAGAAGGCGGTGGCGGTTTTGCTGGCACTCTTGAGCCTTGGCGTGAAGGGCATTTATCTGGGGCCGACACTGCCTGCATTTTTAAGCCCGAATGTGCTGCAGTATCTGGTGGATACCTTTGATTTGCGTGCTGTCAGCAACCCCGAGGATGATATCAAAACCTGCTTGAAGCAGAATATGTAAGAAGAAAAATCGGTTTCGGCGGAAGCCGATTTTTTTATTACAAAAGGAAGGGATTTTATGAAGAAAAAGCTAATCAGCCAGTTGGTGTGCGTGACAATGGCGCTTTCTCTTACGTCTGTGTCGGCGCTTGCCGAGGAATCAAACGCAGCGGCGGAGGTAAATGAGGGTGCTGCAGAGGGCAAGGAAGAAGGAAAAACAGAGCCGCAGGAAGCACCCAAGGAAGAAGTAGATGTATCTCAGGGTGGCATCTATGCTGATGCGCTTTTGTGAAACATTCGTAAAATAAAATTGATTTGTTAAATGGAGGATACCCTCTTTGCCAAATGGCAGGGAGGGTATTTTTTTATTGCAGTGCCAAAATGAGAACACTTATCAAGAAGGAAAAAAGCGGTTGCAAATGAAAAAGAGGCAAATTATAATGGAATTTAGTTAGTCGCAGCTAACAATATAAAAATCACTAGAGAAGGGTGGAGGAAAATGAAAACAATTTACAGCAGCATCAGTAAAAGAGTATTCAGTCTGCTTGTTGCACTTATTATGGCAATTTCGACAGTTCCTTTTGCGGCAGCTTCGACATTTGCGCAGGAACAGGGAATTTCCATCACAACAAGCACCATTACACCGAATACAAAATCGGTTGAGGTTACACTTGCACAAGGCATTACAGCCGGCTTTGCAAAGGTCATACAGCTTGACAGCGGAGAAGAGTATGACACGACTAAACTTTTCAGCTATACGGACTTGAGCGGTGTGATTGGATTTGCAGCTTTGAACAAAGGAAGCAATACGATTACGCTTACAACAGCACCAACGGAAGGCAAAGAGGTAATAGCGGTACTGCGTGATACATCAAGCGGTAAAATGCAGGAATATACTTCTGCACCGATTACGGTCACTGCCTCCGGCACTTCTTCCGGCGGAGAAACAGCCAAACCGACACAGGCGGAAATTTTGGCAGGCTGCGAGGTAACAATAGATGGTTTTGCAGAGGGAAAAATTACAGAGGATGCAACATCCCTTACGGCAAATGTGAACCTGCACAGCAGTGTGAAAAGCTGCTACATGATTGTTGCGGTATATCCCGCAAATACAGTCTTTGATCCCGACAGCACCGCCACAAAGCAGCTTTATTCGGTACGGGTGGAAAACGGAAAAAGCTATACCTGTAATTTCGCAGAGTCCCTTCTCCCTTTGAAGGTGGGGCAGAAGGTATGCGCTTATCTGAATGTGCCTGTTGCAGAAACGGAGAATGATGTTTTTTACAAGCAAAAGCAATCCCGTGAGCTTACGGTTGTGGACAAAAACGGCGAGGGCTTTCGGGATTACACATGGCCCGAAGTAAGCATTGCGGATAAGGATTTAAAAGCAGGCGATACCAAGCTGCACATCAATTTTTCCGCAGATGGGAGATTGCTTGCATATGCAAAGGATGAAAATGTAGATTTCAATATGACAGTTTCCATCCAGCAATATCCGCAGGATAAAACATTCGACTTTGAAGGCAACTATATGCGCAGATTGACGATTCCCCTGCAGTTTACGGAAAATCTGACAAACTATGAAATCAAACTGGCGGAACCGCTTCTGGCAGGCTATCGTGTGCGTGCCGTTGTATATTGGAACCAGAATACGGCGCTGTATATCCCCAAAGGCAATGACTATGAGGCGGCAGGCATCCCTGATGATTCCGTTTTGATTCCTGCTGTGCCTGTTGCGCCGACAGTGAAAATCAACGCAGATAAAATTAAGGCAGGTGCGAGCGCAGTAAGCGTTGTGGTTGCCGGTGATGTGGAAGAAGGCTCTAACCTTATCATCAGACAATATGCGTCTGCGGATGCGGTACAGGGGGCCGATTGGGAATTTTTCGGCAGCAAGAGTGTTTCCGAAGCAGGAATGGTTTCGGTAGAGAAAAATTCCTACGGGAAGGAATTGGAAGGAGGCAAATATGTTGCGGCAGTGCTGATGAAGGGGGCAGATGCTGTTGCATATTCCAATGCGGTTCCCATTGTTTCGGAGACAGAGATAGAAAAGCCCGTACTGACGGTGAACGGGAATGTATATGAAGGGGATACCAAGGTAAGCCTTGCGGTGAGCAAAACAGATTTGATTCCTTCCGGCAAGGGAACAATAAACTTGTATAAAGCGGATGCAGAAGGAAAGGTTGAGGTATGGGGGGAATTGGAATCTGTTGGTAGCAAAAGTCCTGTTGTCAGTGGGGATGCTGTAGAAATCGCCCTTACAAAGACTTTAACAGCAGGGGATATCCTTGTTCCTTATATCTATTACTATGATGGAGATGCAGACAGACAGTATTATTACCCCGGCACAGCCTTTACGGTAAAAGCGAAAGCAGAAGGGGACAGCATCAGCGTTTCCCCCGAAGCACTCACAGCAGATACGGAAAGCATTACGGTTTCCGTAAACGGATATGACAGCTATAAGGGCGGCTATGTGTTTGTAAGGCTTGCAGACAGAAACGATACAGATCCGGATGGTGCGGCACCCCTCAAGAGTCAGAGTTTTACGGGAAGCGGCAGCTATACCTTTGATGTAAAGGGAAAGCTTACGCCTGAAAAATATGTATTGGTATATCTTTACAAATGGGATTCTGACACTGACAGAACCCATTACAGCGATAAGGTTTATATTCCGATTGGCGGCAAGGTGGTAAAAGAGCCTTCTGTTGAAATTACCTCCTCCAAAATTCTTTCTACGGATAAGAATCTTTATGTAAAGGCGGATTTCGACAATGCGCTTACAGGCAATTTGAAGCTGTATACCTACCGCTATGGTGGTGCATTTGACAGTGCAAATGCAGGAAATGTTTTGCTGTATTCCGGTGCGGTAACGCCTTCCGCATACGGCAGTAAAATTACATTTACCAATGATTTGACGGCAGGAGATAAAATCGTTGCGGTGCTTACGCTGACAGGCGGCGCAAGCGAAGTGGTAAAAATCTCCGATGCAAAAACCATTCAGGCACCCCCTCAGATTATAGAACCCTCTGCTTATATCAGAGAGGAGCATGTATCCGAAGGCGATACAAAGATGGAAACCTATCTGAACTTTGAAAGAAATTATTATGATTCTGTAAGCTATGTACTGTATAACTACACAGGCGAGGAATTGGATGAAAGCACAGCAAAAATTGCGGCAGAAAGCAGAATTTACAGCCCCGGCGTAACAAACATGGGCTTTGGAAAAAGCGTAAAGCCGCTGAAAGCAGGCTCCAAGCTGATGATTAAGCTGACGCTTGTGAAAAACGGCGTAAGCAAAGTGGTATATTCCAATGTGAAAACCGTTGAGGCGGCACCCGATTGGGCAACACCTACCGTTTCTATTGATGTTGCCGCAGTCAAAGTGACAGATACTACCATTCCTGTAACAGTGACATACGATGCAGGCTATACGGAAATGAGCGACTATTATTGCAACGTAACAGCATATCAGTTCCCCTCCGACTATACAGATGATGACTTTGAGAAGAAGGAGCTGCATGAAAGCCAGATTACACAGCGTATCGGTCAGCGTGATGCGAATAAAGCAAGCAAGGAGCATTTCACAACCATCAATATTCCCGTTAAGGCGAATACGCTTGAGGCAGGAAAACGATTGATTGTAAAGCTTAGACTGCCTCATCCTGAATGGGCAGGAGAGGAAGCGGATTATCTTTCCTATTCCGTTCCCATTATTGGTGCGGAGGAAGAAATCCCCGCAGCAAAGGTACTGCTGTTCAACCTCGGTGCGGATACCGTAAAGGGCAGCAAAATCAGAGCAATTCTGGAGGAAATGGGAATTGCGGCAGTTACGGTTGAAAAAAGCCAGATTAACCAGTCCGTTGGATATCTTGCAGGGTACAAAGGCTTTGTAGGGAATGCAGAGGCATTTACAGGCAGTGGCTACACAGCGGAATTTATGCTGATGAGCGGCTTGAGCGAAACACAGCTTGACCAGTTTCTTGCAAAAATGCGTGCGGCAGATGCGGTGATTGACCATAAGGCAACAGTGACAGAAACCAATAAGCAGTGGAGCTTTAAAGAGCTGATTGGTGAAATCGAAGAGGAGCATGAAGTAATGCAGGCTTGGCTTGCACTGAAAAATGCAGTGAAAGAGGCAGAGGCTTTGCAGGAAGCAGATTACTCCGCAGAGAAATGGGCGGCATTTGTAAAGGTTTTGGCGGATGCAAAGAAGGTTTCCGAGGTTGAAGCGACGGCAGAGGAATATAACAATGCCACAAAAGCCTTGCGGGATGCCTATAAAGCACTGACTGCCAAGCCGGAGAGCGGCGGCGGTTCTTCCTCCGGCGGCAGAAAATCCAAAACACAGAAAAACGAAACAAAAGTAGAGGAAACGAAGGAAAACAACGAAACAAAAGCAAAGGAGAAAACAATCGTCGAAATGCAGATTGGCAGAAAGAGCATTTCTGTTAACGGGAATCTCGCTCAAAAGGATGCGGCTCCCGTGATTCAGAATAGCAGAACCTTGGTTCCCATCAGATTCATTACAGAATCTTTGGGCGGTGCGGTTGCATGGAACGGCGAAAGCAAAGAGGTTACCTTGCTTTTGGATGGAAAGGAAATTAAGATGACGATTGGGAAGACGCTTGAAAAATATGGCGTTGCACCTGTCATCATGGATAGCCGTACCTATGTGCCTGTTCGCTTTGTAGCGGATGCGCTTGGCGCACAGACTTCTTGGAATGAAGCGGAAAGAACAGTTACGCTCGTAAGGGAAGGCTAAAGCGGAAAATAAAAATGGTCTGAATCCTTGTGGTTCAGACTATTTTTTATGAAAAGGTTGAGTCAAGATTGACTCTATGAGTTAAAATAGACTCGATTTGAGTAAAATACAGTAAAATAGGGCATTGAACTGACTCCAAAAAGTTAGACAAATATTTTGAAGTAAAAATTGTTCAAGCAGCCGAAAGGGCTTGTTGTCTGTGAATTGCAGGCGACAAGCCCTTCAGTTTTGCCTTGATCCTGCGGTTGTTGTAGTAATCCAGATATGCAACGAGTTCCTGTTTGAAGTGCTCCATGGACTGAAATTCCTGCAAATACAGCAGTTCGCTCTTGAGCAGCCCAAAGAAATTTTCTATCACAGCATTGTCCAGACAATTCCCTTTTCGGCTCATGCTCTGCCGGATGCCTTTCTCCCATAGCATCCGTTGATACTGCCTGTGCTGATACTGCCAGCCCTGATCAGAATGGAGAATGAGGTTTGTTCCGTCCGGAATTTTTGCAAATGCCTCGTTCAGCATAGTTGTCACCATACGCAGCACAGGACGATCCGATATGGTATAGCTGACAAGGTCACTGCTGTGTAAATCAAGAATAGCTGACAGGTAAAGCTTTTCTCCAAACAGTTTGAATTCTGTCACATCGGTTACCCACTTCTTGTTTGGTTTTTCGGTATGGAAATCCCTGTTCAGCAGGTTTGGAGCAATTTTGCCCACTTCACCCTTGTAAGAACGATACTTCTTCATCCTGACACGACAAACCAAGCCCAACTTTTGCATAAGACGCTGAACAGTTTTATGATTTAAATAAATATTCCTATTTCGAAGTTCTGCAGTAATACGTCGATAACCGTATCTTCCTTTATTCTCATGGAAAATAGCAGTGATTTCTTCTTTCACAGAATGATATTTATCTTCTTTCTTCAGTTGTTTTAGATGATAGTAAAAGGTTGCACGAGGCAGTTGAGTGACATCCGGCAGGATTGCCAGTGAAAATTCTTGCCTTAGTTTCTGAATCACCTGTGTTTTCTGTGATGCTGTCGCTCGTTTTCCAAAACCAAGGCTTGCAAGTTTTTTAGGTATGCGTTTTCTGCACGCAATCGCTGCACCTCTGCGATCAAATCCTCCTCTACCTCTTTTTGTAGTTTCATTGGCCGTCCGGTGCTTTTGCATCCACGACGCTCGATAGCCAGCCCCTCTGAACCTTCTTCGAGATAAATTCGCTCCCAACGTTGAATGATTCCGTGATCATTTATTTCAAATTGCCTTGCCGCTTCACTGTAGCTCAGTTTTTCTTCCAGCATTGTTTCTACCACCAGTTTCTTAAATTCTGGAGTATATCGTTTGTTTGGTACTCCTTTTGGCATAAAAATCACCCCGCTTGCTAAATAGTATATCATACTGTCTAACAAATGGGGTGCAGTTCACTTATCTTTCATTAGGGATATAAGGTATTAAATCGAGAGGAGATTATTCAAATTTTAAGAGAAAGCTTGTGACAGAAGCATATTTTCGGCAGGCTTTCGGAAAGCGGATAGACAGAATCATAGAATTGGGAAGGAGTCGGAACGCAAATGCAGTCTTGGGCATTCTTTACGGAGGGCAGAAAAAATATTTTTGCGGAGCCGTTATTGCAGGAGCTTGGGAACAAATACGGAAAAACATCTGCACAGATTGCACTGCGGTATTTGGTGCAGAATAAAATTGCGGTAATTCCGAAATCCGTCCATCAGGAGCGCATGAAACAAAACCTCGCTGTCTTTGATTTTGAAATTTCGCAGGAGGATATGAAAAAAATTGAGAAATTGGATGGCGGAAAAACCCTGTTTGGGTGGTATTGAGCGGAAGGGTTCGGGAAACGAATATCTCATTACTTTGCTCCGCAAAGCAGGCTTTGCCTGCCACCCCTTCTTGGGCGGTAAGTATTCTCCGGAATGGAATCCGCAGAGGGAGCTTTGCCCCCTCGAGGAAAACAGGGCGTTTCAAGGTGCTTGCCACCGCCGGAATGCATCTGTTTATTCTTCTGTTTAAACAAGTCGAAATCCTGATTTCGACTTAGGGATCGACTTTGTCGACACCTTAAAACGGTCTGAACCCTGCGGTTCAGACCGTTTTTATATCCTCAGCCTTCGTAAATGAAGTTATCAATCCATCTGGTTTTGCCGATATAAACCGCCATGGCAACCAATATGGGCGGCTGCATTGTGCTGACAGGCTCTACTGCTGCGTTGGCGCAAGGGCAATCATTCCTTGTAGGAATCAGTGCTTGGCTGTCTGAGAATACCATTCCAGTGTTTCATAAACAATGCTCATGTGTTCTTCAATAATTTTCCGCAAGGCGGTTTCGTCCTTTGCCTTCAGCGTATTGAGAATTTCTTTATGCTGATGGAAGGAGGTTTTGAGCTGATCCAGAGGGAGGTTGGTTGCGCTATACATATAAAACATGGTGCCGATGCTCCAGTTGGATTCATAAAGCTTCATAATCTGCGGATTGCCACAGAGGGAGATATAAAGTGTATGGAATTTCGTTTCCAGCTCTGCCGCAGCGGGATATCCGGCTTCCAGTGCGGTTTCAAATTCCTGCACAACGGTCTCCATCTCCTTGATGATGCCGGGGTGATACTCAATATTGCGGATACAGAGCTTTACACAGAAAAGCTCCATCATCTGACGAGCTTCAATGATATTTCTAATCTGGGTATCGGAAAGCTGTGCAACGGTTGTGCCCTTTCTCGGCGTTGCTTCTACCAGACCAAGCGCAATCAAACGGTTGATTGCAGCGAGGACAGGGGAGCGGCTGATGCCCAGTGAATCGGATATTTCCTGCGTATTTAATTTTGTTCCGGGGGCGTATTCCCCGTTTTGAATTCGTTTTTTAATTTCTTCATAAGCGAAATCCTGTAAAGAATCTGAAGTTTTCATACTATCTCTCCTAAAATAAAAAAATAAATAAATCATACCTCAACAAATGTGAGCGTATCCCCTTAAAAAAACAATTTTTATCATTATACATCAAAAAACAGATTTTGTATACAAAAAATAGGATTTCTTTCAAAATAAGAAAACTGTGAAAATTTGATAAATTTCGACAATTCCAAAAAGTTGGTTTTTAGCAATGCGCAAAAATGCATTTTTGCAAAAATACACAAAAATAAAGAAATTTTAAAAATTAACAAAAAATTGATTGACATTTGCAAAAATGAATATTAGTATCGAATTACAAATTCAAAAAAGAAAAATTGAATACAAAAACAATGAAAACAATACAAAAGCGAAAGGGGAAATAAGTATGGATTTCACAGGAAAGAACATTATTGTGACGGGCGGTGCGAGCGGCATCGGCAAAGCAATCGTAACTGGCGTGGTAGAAGGCGGCGGTCATGCGATTATTGTTGATCTGAATCTGGATGCAGCCGAAAAGCTCAGAGAGGATCTGGGCAAGGACAAAACCTCTGCTTACAAGGTAAATCTGGCGAACAGTGCTGAAATCAGAGAGGTATTCGGCAAAATCGTTGCAGATTTTAAGCAGATACATGGGCTAATCAACAATGCAGGCATCGTAAGCACGGTACCCTTTGATGAGGTAACACAGGCAGAATGGGATAAGGTAATTGCCATTAACCTGACAGGTGTTTATACTGCAATTAGTGCAGTTTATCCCTCTATGAAGGCGAATGGCTATGGCAGAATTGTAAATGTAGCCTCCGTAGCGGCAAAAAGAGGCGGCGGCCTTTTGGGGACAAGTGCCTATGCGGCCTCCAAGGCAGGCGTAATCGGGCTGACAAAGGCGGTTGCCAGAGAAGGCGCACCTTATGGGGTTGCCTGCAATGGTGTATGCCCCAGCTTAACAATGACACCGATGACTGCCAATATGGGAGAAGAAAAGACAAAGAAGATTATCGCAACCATTCCTTTGGGACGAGGCGCACAGCCGAGAGAAATTGCAAACATGGTTCTGTTCTACGCATCTGATCTGGCAAGCTTTGCTACCGGTGAAATCAGTGATGTGGACGGTGGCGTAACAATGGACGGCTGATATCGGTAAGAAAAGGTTGAGGAGGAATTTTCATGAAAAAGAAAATTTTGGCGATTGCAATGGCAGCCATTGTTGCGGCATTGGGCTTGACCGGCTGTAATAATGGTATGGGTATCAATGATGACGGTACATATACATGGAAAATGGCGTTGAACTCTACAGCGGGGGACAATGCTTACGATACAGGCGCAGCCTTCGCGAAAAAGATAGAGGAGCTGACGGATGGCAGAGTAGAGGTTGTTCTTTATGGCGGCGGCAGCCTTGGTACAACTTCTGAGGTTCTGGAAGGGATGAAATTCGGTGTTGCCAACGTGATGTGCGAATCAATAGGTACACTGGCAACCTTTACCCCGATGGCGAATATTGACGCAACCCCGTATCTGTTCCGCGATTATGATCACTTCATGGAAACATGGAACAGCGATGTCGGCGAGGAAATCAAGGAGACCGTCGGTGAGGAAAGCGGTTTTAAGCTGCTGGGCGGCACATACAGAGGTCCCCGTATCGTAACGGCAACAAAGGAAATGAAAAATATCGAGGATTTCAAGGGCTTTAAGCTGAGAGCACCAAATCTGGAGATGTATCTGGAAACATGGAAATGGATGAAGGCAGCACCTACACCCATTGCGATGACAGAAACCTATACAGCTTTGCAGCAGAAGACGGTAGACGGGCAGGAAAACCCTATGACGGATTCCCTGAACTATGCATTTGATGAGGTCTGCAAATATTGGATTAAGACAAACCATGTTTACAGCAGTAACGTTATCATCATGGATAGAGAATACTTTGATGCATTACCTGAGGATATTCAGCAGGCAGTGCAGGAGGCAGCTGAATATGCAGGCGTAACTGTCAGCGAGCAGCAGCTGCAGAAGGAAAAGGAAGCAGAGCGGGAGCTGATTGATAAGGGCTGCCATATCGTTGAAGTGGATACAGATCAGTTTATCGAATATTTCAAGGATTTTACAGATGAAAAATTCCCTTACCTGGCAGATTGGGCAGAAAAGATTCGTGCTGTCGGCACAGAGGAGTAAATACAAAGGAAAATCATTAAAATCGAGGTGAATCGAATGAAAGGGTACGGAAAATTTCTGGACGGAATTGAAAAGATAGAAAAATTATTTCTGGCGGTAACGGTTGCAATCATGATTATTGTCATTACCTATCAGGTTATTTTAAGATATGTTTTTTCTGCGTCCAATGCGTGGAGTGAGGAGTTGGCAAGGTATCTGTTTATCTATGATGTTATGGTAGCGGCAGCCATTGCCACAAGAAGAAACAGCCATTTGCAGGTGGATGCGTTTATCGGTATTCTCAAGCCCAGAACGAAGGCAATCTATACAGTGATTGCAACTATTGTAGGGATTGTATTTCTGGTATTTCTGTTCTGCTATTCTGTTGTATTGTGTCAGGCAGCGGCAGTGAATGTTTCTGCCGGCTTGAAGATTCCGATGTCTGTGCCGTATGCATGTATGCCGATTGGTGCAGTATTGATGATCTTGACCTCTATTGAGGTTATTATGAAGCAGCTTGCAGAAATTGCGGAATTAAGCAGAAGGGAGGCGTAACATATGAATGCCGGTTTGATTGTAATTATTTTGTTATTGGTATTATCCATTTTGGGTATTCCCATTTATCTTGCGTTGGGTATTGGCACACTGGTTGCCCTGAATATGGCAGATATGCCGTTTATCGTGCTTCCGCAGAAGCTTTTTGCAGGCATGAACTCCAGCTCACTGCTGGCAATCCCGTTCTTTATGCTGGCAGGGAATATTATGTCTCGCAGTATTACAGGGAAGCTGATTGATGTTTCCAATGCCTTGATCGGCTGGATTAAAGGCTCTCTGGCGGTTGTTACCGTACTGGCATCTGCGCTGTTCGGTGCGATTTCCGGTTCCGGCGTTGCAACGGCATCTGCGGTTGGCGGCACAACCATTCCTGCCATGAAGGAGGAAGGCTACCCCGACCATTTCGCAGCGGCGATTTCCGGTATTGCGGCTATTCTGGGGCCTATCATCCCACCTTCCATTACATTGATCGTATATGCGAGCATTACGGATTTGTCCGTATCCAAGCTGTTTGTCGGCTCTGTCATTCCCGGTATCCTGATGGCAGTCGGTCTGATTATTTATGCGCTGTTCTATGGTAAGAAGAATGACCTGCCTGCGCATGAGAGAAAATCTGCAAAAGAGGTTCTGCTTATTTTCAAAGACAGTATCTGGGCTCTGCTGATGCCCGTTATCATTCTGGGCGGTATTTTCGGCGGTATTTTTACACCAACGGAATCCGCAGCGGTTGCAGTTGTGTATGCGCTTCTGGTCAGCCTGCTGATTTATAAGGATATTAAGATTAAGGATATCCCCGGCATTTTCGTGGATGGTGCGATTTCCACAGCAACTATTCTGCTGCTGGTAGGGATTTCCAAATCCTCCGGTTATGTTATCACAACATCCGGTCTGCCTCATCAGGTTCTGGAGGTATTCAGCTCCTTTACCAATAGTACAGTTGTCATTCTGCTGCTGCTGAATATTCTGTTCCTGGTTATCGGTATGCTGATGGAGGCAAACGCAGCGATTATCATGATGACACCTATCCTGCTGCCTCTGCTGGATGCGTTTGGCATTGATCCTTTGCAGTTTGGTATCATGATGAGCTTCAACCTGTGTATCGGTCTGGTTACACCACCGGTCGGCATCTGCTTGCTGATGACAAACCAGATTGCCGGAGCACGTTTTGTGCAAACGCTAAAATCGGTTTTGCCAATGCTGCTCATCGGTATTGTGGTGCTGATGCTGGTTACTTATATTCCGCAGGTTACAACCTTCCTGCCGGGATTGATTAAATAAGATGTAAAAAATAAATAAGATGTAAAAATAGATTTGAAAATGTAATTTTGAGAAAAGAAAATGCTGCATACTGCTTGGGTATGCAGCATTTTTCAGAAGGAGGAAACAGAGATGCAGGAGCAGGTAAAGGCAACGTTTCTGGTAAATGCGGCGGTGCTTCTGGAGTTTCGGGGGACGAAGCTGCTAATCGACGGGATTTATGATGAAAACGGACATTGCTTCAGCAATCTTTCCGAAAGGCAATGGGAAAAGCTGAAGGCGGGCGAGGGAGAATTTGCAGGGATTGAGTATCTGCTGTTTACCCATGAGCATGGGGATCATTTTTCGCCGCAGAGGGTGGCGGAATATCTGGAGTACCGGCAGCCGAAGGCGATTTTCATGCCGAGAGACGGCTCTGCTGCCTTGCGGGCGCTGCAGAAAAAGGCGGAGGGCATGGGGATTCCGTGTGTTCTGCTGCATCGGGAATTATGCAGGAAAACCGTTTTTCGTCCGGAGCAGGAGATTCGTATCCGTGCCTTCCAGACCAGACATCTGGATAAGCTTTACTGGGATGTGCCGCATTTCTGCTATTTATTAGAGTGCGGCGAGAAGAAGCTGCTTTTTACGGCGGATGTGGATTTTACGCAGGAGGATTTTTCCGCAGTGCGCGGCATGGCGCTGGATGCGGTGTTTGTCAATCCGCTGATGAGCCACAGCGAGGAGGGCAAGGTATTATTTGCAGCAGGCGTATTGCAGACAAAGACGAAGATTGTTTATCATATTCCCTTTGCGGGAGAGGATCAAATGATGATACGGAAGATTGTGGAGCAGGAAATGCGCGCAGGCAGGCAGGAAAATGCGCTGTTCTTTATGGAGGAAGGACAGACCTGCCTGATTTAGGAAAAAATAGGATTCTGAGGTTTTGTGATAAAAAATTCTGACAAAGACCTCTTTTTTTAGACATCATTTTGTATACAAAAATGGTTTTATGAATTTTAAATAAAAATCAGAAATACATTCTGTAAATTACGCCAAAAAGGAAAAAAATGGCGGTATTGTATTGACACATAAAAATTCTAATGATAAAATTTGAATACAAAATAAATAAAAAGAATACAAAATAAAGAAGGGGAGATACAAATGATGCAATCCATCGAACATGCTGCAGGCAGCATAAAAAGAGTCGTTGCATTCCGCTTGAAGCCCGGTATGGATGTTTTGAAGGGCATCGAGGAGATTTGCAAAGCAGAAAATATTAAAAACGGCGTAATCCTCAGCGGGATTGGCAGTCTGGACGGTGCAGCCTTTTGTAATCCTGTTCCTTTGAAGGATAAAAAAGCAGGATACGGCTACGGAGAACCTACGATTCTGTATGGTCCCATTGAGCTGACTGCGGCAGCCGGCATGATCTGCCACGATGATGACGGCAACCTTCTGCTTCATGTACACATGAGCATGAGCGACCAGCACGGCACAGGGCATGGCGGTCATCTTATTGAAGGCACAAAGGTTCTGCTGACCACGGATATGGTGATTGCGGAGCTGGATGGGCTGGTTATGGGCAGAAGATTTGATGAGGAACTCGGGGTGCCTTTGTTTGCACCCAAGCAAAAATAAAAAACATAAAAAGAATGAGAAAAAAGAAAGGTGTGAATCACATTGGCTTCTAAAGGTAAAAAATATCCCAAGGAAATGCTTTTGGATATGTACAAAACAATGTTGAGTATCAGAGCATTTGAAACAAAAGCGGCAGAATGCTTCACAAAGGGTATGCTGGCAGGGAATATTCACCTGTGCATCGGGCAGGAGGCAGTGCCCACAGGTGCTTGCTATGCACTGGAACCCGAAGATTATATGACATCTACCCACAGAGGGCATGGTCACTGTATCGCAAAGGGCGCATCTCTGGATAAAATGCTGGCAGAGCTGTTCGGTAAGAAAACAGGGTATTGTCAGGGTAAGGGCGGTTCCATGCACATCGCGGATGTAGCAGGACTGCACAGCCTTGGTGCAAACGGCATCGTAGGCGCAGGTATTCCTATTGCGGCAGGCTCTGCACTGGTGTCCAAGATTAAGGGAGATAAGCATGTTACCCTGTGCTTCTTCGGTGACAGCGCATCCAATCAGGGTACCTTCCACGAAGCGGTGAATATGGCGGCGGCATGGAAGCTGCCTGTAGTATTCCTGTGTGAAAACAACAGCTACGGCGTTTCTGTTAATATTCATTCCGTAACCAATACGGATACGATTGCAGTGCGTGCGCAGGCGTATAACATCCCCGGGAAAACGGTTGATGGCAACGATCCCGTTACTGTATATGAAGCAGTAAAAGAAGCGGTAGATTATGCAAGAGAGGGCAACGGCCCTTCTATCGTAGAGTGCATGACGTTCCGCCATCAGGGACATTATTGCGGTGACCCTGCAAATTATCGCCCTGCATCCTACATGGAGGAGGCGCATAAGAAGGACGCAATCCCCAATATGAGAAAGAGACTGTTGGATGGCGTGGCAACAGAGGAAGAAATTCTGGCTGTGGAAAAGGCAGTAGAGGATGAGATGGAAGCGGCTTATCAGTTTGCAAATGAATCCGCATATCCTGACCCTTCCGAAGCAACAACAGATGTATATTTCTCTGATAATGAAAGGAGCGTTGTAAGATGAGTAAAAAATTGAGCATCAGTAAAGCCATCGGCGAGGCTCTTCATGAGGAAATGGCAAGAGATGAAAATGTAATTATCATGGGCGAAGACATGGGTAAGATGGGGAATGTTTTCGGCATTACGGTTGGCTTTCAGGAGGAATTCGGTGAGAACCGCGTGTTTGATACCCCGATTTCCGAATCCGGCTTCTGTGGCATGGCAGTGGGGGCTGCAATGAGAGGGATTCGCCCTGTGGTAGAGTTGATGTATGATGACTTTATCACCGTTGCGGCAGATCCTATCATCAATCAGGCTGCAAAGATGAGATATATGACAGGCGGACAGGCAACCGTACCCATGGTATTGAGACTGCCCATGGGCGCAGGCAGAAGAAACGCAGGACAGCATTCGCAGTGCTTTGAAAACATTTTCTGCCACACACCCGGTCTGAAGGTTGTGGCACCCTCCAGCGCGGAGGATGCAAAGGGCTTGCTGAAATCCGCGATTCGTGATGAGGACCCCGTTATCTTTATTGAACATAAGCTGCTGTATGCAAAGAAGGAGCAGATTCCCGAAGGGGAATACACCATCCCTCTGGGTGTTGCGGATGTGAAAAGAGAGGGTACAGATATTACAATCGTAACCTGGAGCCGCGAGGTATACTTCGCACTGGAGGCGGCGGAAGAGCTGGCGAAGGAAGGCATCAGCGCAGAGGTTCTGGATCTGCGTACACTGGTTCCTCTGGATTGGGATGCCATCGTGAAATCCGTTTCCAAGACACACAATGTAATCGTTCTGTCCGAAGAAGTAAAGCGTGGCAGCTATGCGGCTGAAATTTCCGCACAGATTGCAGAGGAGCTGTTTGATGAACTGGACGCACCCGTAGAACGTGTCTGCGGTCTGAATATCGTTTCTCCCTTCAGCCCTACATTGGAGGATGAAAACTTCCCTCATCCCGCAGATATCGTAAAGGCAGTGAAAAAGGTTCTGAATAAATAAGGAGGGAAAACCATGGCTTTTGAAGTAAAGATGCCTCAGTTGGGGCTGACAATGGAAGAAGGCACAGTCACAAAATGGGTAAAACAGGAAGGCGACACGGTCAAGGCCGGTGATGTCATTCTGGAAATTACAACAGATAAACTGACAAGCGAAGTAGAAAGCGAGCATGACGGCGTATTGCTGAAAATTGTAGCGCAGGAAGGCGAGGATATCCCCGTAAAGGGTCTGCTGGCATATATCGGTGAAGCAGGCGAACAGGTTGGGGATGCACCCGCGGCAAAGGCAGAAGCACCTGCGGCTGAAGCGGCGGCACCCGTGCCCGCAGCAGCACCTGTAGCACCTGCGGCACCTGTGGCAGGCGGCAGAATCAGAATTTCCCCTCTGGCAAAGAAAACAGCAGCAAAGCTGGGGGTAGATTATACAGCAGTGGCAGGCTCCGGCCCTCTGGGCAGAATCGTGCAGAAGGATATTCTGGCGGCGGCAGAAGCTGCAAAAGCCGCACCTGCACCCGTAGCACAGGCGGCAGTAGAAAAGGCAGCGCCGAAGAAAACCGCACTGGAACTGATGGATGGCGACGAGGTTGTAAAGCTGGCAGGGATGAGAAAGGTCGTTTCCGAAAGAATGACAAAATCCGCACAGGAAATCCCTACCGTTACGCAGAATGTCCGCATTGATGTGACAGAGCTGATGGCATTCCGTAAGAAGATTAACAATGACCTTGGCGTGAAATATTCTTTGAATGATTATGTGCTGAAAGCAACGGCAAAGGCACTGAAAAATAACAAGCATATTCTGGTATCTATCGACGGTGACCAGATTATCAAGCGTGCGCATGTGAATATCGGTATGGCGGTTGCGCTGGAGGATGGTCTGATTGTGCCCGTTATCAAGGACGCGGATAAGATGAGTCTGGGCGAAATTTCCGAAGCAGCGAGAGATCTGGCAGAACGTGCAAGAACAAATAAGCTGTCGATGGACGAATATAAGGGATCTACCTTCTCCATCTCCAATCTGGGTATGTTCGGCGTAGAAACCTTTAATCCTATCATCAATCAGCCGGATGCAGGCATTCTGGGTGTCTGCGCAGTGCAGGATGAGCTGGTAATGGATGCAGAAGGCAACATCACAAAGAGACAGTTCATGCGCATTTCCTTTACATTCGACCATAGATTGATTGACGGTGCGACAGCAGCAAAATTTGAACTCGCTATCAAAGAGCTGTTGGAAAACCCCATGCAGATTCTGCTGTAACATCGGAAGAAAAAGAAGACAGAAATCAAGAGAAGAAACCTGAACGGACAGGAGGAATAGACTATGGCAGTAGAGGTTAAAATGCCTCAGCTTGGGCTGACAATGGAAGAAGGCACGGTTTCCAAATGGGTAAAGCAGGAAGGCGATGCCGTAAAGGTTGGCGATGTTCTGCTGGAAATTACAACAGATAAGCTGACCAGCGAGGTGACAGCAGAAGCAGAAGGTACACTGATTAAAATCGTGGCACAGGAAGGCGAGGATGTACCCGTAAAGGGGCTTCTGGCATATATCGGCGAAGCAGGCGAGCAGGTTGGAGCAGCACCCGCACAGGCAGCACCCGTACAGGCAGCGGCTCCTGCGGCAGAGAAAAAGCCTGCCGGCGAAACGAAAGTGGCAGTTATTGGCGGCGGCCCCGGCGGTTATGTGGCAGCCATCAGAGCGGCACAGCTGGGCGGCAAGGTAACGCTGATTGAAAAGAATAAGCTCGGCGGCACCTGCCTGAATGTCGGCTGTATTCCCACAAAGGCAATCCTGCATGCGGCAGAGGCGCTGACAGAAGCAAAGGAAATGGCGGAATACGGCATCAATATTGAAGTGAAAAATGTAGACTGGAAACAGGTGCAGGCAAAGAAAAATGCCATTACCGCACAGCTGGTAGGCGGTGTTACCGGTCTGATGAAGGCAAATAAGATTCAGGTTGTGGAGGGAACAGCATCCTTCGCATCCAAGGATACTCTGGCTGTTCTGAAAAAGGACGGTACAAAGGAAAACATGACATTTGATAAAATCATCATCGCAGCAGGCTCCGTCCCTGCGGTGCCTCCCATTCCCGGGGTAAAGGAAAATGCAAACTGCGTAGATTCGACAGGTGCTTTGTCTTTTGAAGAAATTCCCAAAAGCCTTCTGGTCATTGGCGGCGGTGTAATCGGTATCGAACTGGCAACTGCGTACTCCAAATTCGGTACAGAGGTAACGGTGGTAGAAGCCGCACCTAAGCTGCTGCCCATGATGGATGGCGAGCTGACAGCACAGCTGCGCAAGCTGATGGAGGCAAAGGGTGTAAAGATTATGACAGATGCAAAGGTGCAGTCTGTAGAAGCGGCGGCAGTCGGTGCAAAGGTCAATGTAGAGATTGGCGGCAAGGTTCAGCCCTTTGAAGCAGAAAAGGTACTGGTTGCTGTCGGCAGAAGAACAGATACAGAAGCACTGCATCTGGATGCGGCAGGCATTGCGAATGACAGAGGCCGTATCACAGTCAACGATAAAATGGAAACAAATGTACCCAATGTATATGCCATCGGTGACTGTCTGGGCAAGGTTATGCTGGCGCACGTTGCATCTGCGCAGGGTGAAGTGGCAGCGGAAAATGCGCTGGGAGAAAATGCGGTTTACAACGGTGCAACCAACCCCTCCTGTGTATATACAGACCCCGAATTTGCAGGCGTTGGGCTGACAGAAGAAAAAGCAAAGGAAATGGGGATTGCATATCAGGTAGGCAAATTCCCTCTGATGGCAAACGGTAAATCTCTGATTATGAACGGCGGCGTTGGCAGCATTAAGTTCATCATCGGGACAGAATATAAAGAGGTTCTGGGGGTACATATTCTTGGTCCCAGAGCGACAGATCTGATTGGCGAATGTGCGTTGGCCATCGGTATGGAAGCGACCGTAGAGGATATTATTGCGGCAATCCACGCACATCCCACCGTAACCGAAGCGGTCAGAGAAGCGGCTCTGGCAGCAGAAAAGAGAGCAATTCATATTCCCAATAAATAAAAATCAACAGTATAAATACAAAAAAACAAAAGATAAAGGATAAACAAAAGCTTGATGAACATAAGTGTTCACTTTTGAGATACACAGCGGCTGTGGAGTCGGATTTGCAGCCGCCCCTCCCCTCTAAAGAGGGAGCAGAATTTAGCAAGACAAAATCTCCTTCATAACTCTTTTTTTGCGGCTGTGCTGAGCCCATAGCCGCATCCCTTTTAAGTTGTTACTTTAGACATATAACTATAATAAAAGAAGATGCCTCGGCTGATTTCGTATCGGTCGGGGCATTTTCTTTTGCAAAATTTGGGAATACCCAAATAAAAAAGCCGCCCTGAAAGGTGCGCCCGGATAAGAAACCTTGCATTCTGAAATGCTGAAAGCTACGGCTACTGCGTCAGTTCCCCTTGACAGCCTAAGTCAAAGGATGCCTGCGGGAAACTTCCTTGTATCCGCAGCCTTTCAGCTATTTCATTTTTTTCATGTTTTCTTATTGGGACACACCTAAGGCGGCAAATCAGATTATTCGCTTTGCAGCAGAAGATTGAGAAAATCATTCTTCTCCAGTCCATGGAAATACTGTGCGATATCGAAATCGGCAAGGCGGCTTTCCAGAGCCTGCTGCTCCAGCTTTGTGCCAATCAGTGCCTTGGCAAGGTCGGCAGAGTCCTTTACGCCGAAGAAATCGCCGAAGAACTGCAAATCGGTAATACTGCCGTCCTCCGTATTCATATGTACCTCGATTTTTCCGCAGCCCTCAAAGCGGCGGCTCTTTTCTACGCTGTAGGAGGGAGAAAAGCCGTAATTCCATTCCCACTTATCATAGCGTTCCCTTTTGATTTTTTCAACTTCAGCCAGCTCCTCTGCGGAGAATACATAGGGCTGAACATTTTCTTCTTTCAAAATGTATTTTAAGAGAAGCGCCTTGAATTGTGCCAGCGTAAAGCCCTCAGGCAGATAAGGCGCAATGTTTGTCACTCTTGCTTTTACGGATTTTGCAGCCTTTGACTGGAATTTATCTGCGGAAACATTCAGCACATCTGCAACAACGGAAAGGTCTGAATGAAACATCAGCGTGCCGTGGTGCATGATGCGGCCCTGCTTCAGATACTGGGAATTGCCGGAGAATTTTTTCCCTTCAATGCTGATATCGTTTCTGCCATTGACCTCAGCAGGCACATTGAGAGAACGCAGCAGCTCTGCAATCGGCTGACAGAACAGACGAATATCCAGATCGGTTGCATCCTTTGCATTGAGGATAAATGTGAAGTTCAGATTCCCCAAATCATGATATACGGCACCGCCGCCGGAAAGTCGACGGACAACGGAGATATGCTTTGCATCGGCAACCTTTTGATTGACCTCTGCAAAGGCGTTCTGATTTTTACCGATGACAACGGTGTTATCGTTCTGCCAAAGCATGAAGTATTCCTGACTTCTGTCCATTCGGTCGAAAACATATTGCTCCAGAGCCAGATTAAAAGCAGGATTTGTGCTGGGGGATTCGATATAGACCATAATAGTACCTCCTTTGTATTTGTATTCAAAAATAATATCGTGAATACATTCTAACATATAAAAAGACAAAAAGGAATAGTGTTTTACAGATTTTGTCAGATTTGCTACAGAATTTTCGGGCGGCACTGCTTTCGCCCATTTTTCAGAAGCGCCAGTATATGGTGATGGGAACCTCCCTTGTCCCTGCAATCCGTCTGCCGACAGAAATAGAATCAATCAGAATTTCGACCATTTCCCTTGTCAGGTGCGTCGGGTTGATGTATTTTTCAATGATGGCGCGGCGGTTATCCCCTGCGGCAATGCGTGCGTCAAGGTCGATGATTTTCCGCTCTGCGTCCGCAATCAGCCGCTCCTGCTGCTGTAGTTCCGCTGAAAAATGCTTCGATAAATCGAGATATTCCGCTTCAGAGAGAACACCGCGCACCTTATCCGGATACAGCTCCCGCACTGCCTTATGAGCTTCCTCAATTTTTTTCTCATGGGTATGGATGCTTTTCTGTAAAGAAGCCCTCTGCTCCTTTAAATGACTGCAAAAATCAAGCTGCCGTTCCAGCTCCTCCCGATTTAGATAGGCATCGGAAATCGCATGCAATTCCTGCAAAACCATCCGCTCCAGCCGCTCCACAGAAATAAACGCTCCCCTGCAGCTCTCCTTGGAAATGTGATGATTGGGGCATTGCAGATAATATTTCCCCTTGGTTTTCGAGGAACGCAGCGTGTAGCCGCATTCCGCACAGCGCGCCTTGCGCGCAAACAGCCCGATTGTTCCGGAAGGAAAGGGCTTTGCTCTTTCGGCAAGCATTTTCTGCACGCGCTCCCATAATTCCTTCTCGATAATCGGCTCGTGCGTCCCCTCTGTCCGTATCCATTCTTCCTTGGGGCGCGGCTTGTTTTGCTTGGTTTTGTAGGAAACACTGCCGTATTTTCCCTGCACCATGTTGCCGATGTAGATTTCATTTGTCAGCATATTGGAGATAGCGAAATATTTCCAGAGCGTACTGCCCTTGCCCTTCGGCTGTCGATAGCGAATCCCCTGTAAGCGTTTATATTCCGTTGGATTTGGAATCCCTCTTTCGTTGAGCATGCGTGCGATGGCGGTTTTGCCGTAGCCCTGCGAGAAAAGCGTGAAAACCTCACGCACCACCGCCGCCGCCTCCTCGTCAATCAGCAGATGTCCCCTTCGGTCGGGGTCTTTTTTGTAGCCATAGAGCGCAAAGGAGCCGATGTGAAAGCCGTTTTTTCTGCGGTGTGTCAGCACACTGCGGATATTTTTGGATAGCTCCGCCAGATAATGCTCATCCATAATGCCGTTGATTTGCCGCAGAAGCAGATTATCCTCGTTTGCGGAATCGGCATTGTCCACCAAACTCAGAAAGCGGATGCCCCATTGCGGAAAGAGGCGGTTGATGTATCGTTCCACCACCTCTAATTCCCTGCTGAAACGGGATTGTGTTTTGCAGAGGATGATGTCAAACCGTTTCTCCTCGGCGGCATGCAGCATGCGCTTGAAGGCAGGGCGGCTGCGGTTTGCGCCGCTGTAGTCATCATCAATGTAGATTTCGTAGATTTCCCAGCCTTGGGAATGGGCATATTCCGTCAGCAGGGCGCGTTGGTTTTGTATGCTGTTGCTGTCGTTTTCGGCGGAGCCCTTGCCCTTGTCCTCCTCCGATAGGCGGCAGTAAATGGCGACCCTTTCCTTTTTCATGCTATGCGTTTTCCCTTGCGAGGATGGTGCTTGCCTTTTCTGCCTGATTGATGAGAGCTGCCCAGATTCGCGTAACATCTGCCTGCGTGGTGCGGTCTGTGCCGTTTTTGAAAATACTGCGGCAAGGTGCTTTTTCCATAAAAATCCCCCCTTTCAGTAGTAGTGTATTCCGGCAAAGGGGCGGATATTTCCGCTTCAGCCGCTTTTCCTGTTTGGGCGCATCCTTGGGGCGTTGCCGTTTTTGTCTATTTTTTCCAAAAAGAAAAATTTACCGCATTTTTCCTTGCGGAGAAAAAGCAGATATGATACCATGTGATTATAATCACAAGTGAAATTTTTGCGGATGATATAGGGGCTTTGCCGTAGTCCGCAAAAGCGCATGAAGGAGGGGTAATATGAATTGGAAGAAATGGATAAGCATTGCGGCGGCAGTATGCCTTGCGGTAACGGCGGTGCCGATGCGTGCCGTGGCGCAGGAGGAGCTATTGCAGGAGAAAATGCTTGAGGAAATCAAGGAGGAAATCAAGGAGGAAATCAAGGAGGAACTGAAAGAGGAACCGAAAGAAGAAAAAGCAGAAAAAGAGGAAAAAGAAGAACTGAAAGAAGAAAAAGAAGAAAAAGAGAAATTGCAGGAGCAGTCTGACGAGAAAACCGAGCCACAGGAGGAAAGCAAGAAAGAGCTGCCGAAAGGAATTTCTCTGCTGATGGAAGGAGAAAACAGCACAGCGGTATCCGAAAATGAAGCTGCGGATTTTGAAGGGGAAGGCGAGGAAAATGACCCTTATCTGATTGAAGATGTGGAGGATTTGAAGAATCTGGCGGAAAACGTGAAAAACGGAACGGACTACGAAGGCAAATACTTCCAGCTGACCGTAAACATTGACTTGAAGAATGAAGAATGGACACCCATCGGAACAATAGTTTATACGGGCGAATTTGGGCGTTCAGAAGAAAGATATTTTAAAGGGACTTTTGATGGTGATGGGCATCAGATTGCCAATCTTACAATAACAGGTCGTAATGAGTATGTCGGCTTATTCGGCTATGTGAGAAACGCAACTATCCAGAACTGCAATGTAGCAGGGGAAGTCAGTGGATATAACGCTGTAGGCGGCATTGTGGGTGCTGTAGATGGAAAAACGAATAATATTTTGAATTGCTCCTTCCAAGGCAATGTGACGGGGAATATGTATGTAGGCGGTATTGTGGGGCGAGTGCAAAATCAATGTGAAGTCAGCAGCTGCTATGTAATCGGAACGGTACATGGAGGAAATGATAATGTAGGCGGCATTGCAGGAGCGGGCAGAGGTGCAATTAAAAACTGCTATGCGTTGGCGGATGTTTCTGCCGGAGGAAAGTTTGCAGGCGGCATCACCGGAGATACTTATAATCTAGCCATAGAAAACTGCTATTACAGCGGGGAGGTATCCGCAAGAGGGTCTGCAGGCGGCATTGTCGGTAATGCATGGGGAGGCACGATAAAAAACTGCGTTTCTCTGGCAGAAAGTGTGACAGGCAGTAATGCAAATCGTATTGTAGGGTATTTGAATGCTGGTACGGAGAATAACTATGCTTGGAGCGATCCAGCGCTTTCCACTGATGATGCAACAGGATTAAACGGCGCAAACTTTACCTATACAAACGGAACACTTTCCAAGCAGTTCTCTGAAATTTTTAAGAATGATTCCGCGTGGAAATTCACAGACAACGGCTTGCCGATATTGAAAAACACAGGTGGCACGCAGCTTTCGGAACTGCCGAAATGCATGACAGGCGTTGGTTTTGATGGCTTTGGTATAAAAACAAACCCTTATCTCATTGAAGATGCAGAGGATTTGAAGCTGCTGGCGGAAAAGGTAAACGGCGGCGTAACATACAAAGACAAATACTTCAAGCTGACCGCAGATATTGACTTGAAGAATGAACCAAATTGGACACCCATCGGAACAATGCTGGTCGAAGAAGGAAGACCTTTTCAAGGAACATTTGACGGCGGTGGGCATCAGATTGCCAATCTCACAATATCCAACGGCGGACAGTATGGCGGCTTATTCGGCTATACGGAAGGTGCTGTCATCAAAAGCTGTAATGTCACAGGGGAAGTCAATGGATATAACTGTACAGGCGGCATTGTGGGATATGCAAACAATAATACGCATATTTTGAATTGCTCCTTCCAAGGCAATGTGGAGGGAGATGGTGAGGAAAGAGGCGGCATTGTCGGGCATACATCAAGCGGCTGTGAAGTCAGCGGCTGCTTTGTAACAGGGACAGTGACAGGTGATAGGGAGGTAGGCGGTATCGCCGGATATGGCGTTGGCACAATCAAAAACTGCTACGCCTTGGCAAATGTAACAGCAACTGCAACAGCAACTGCAACAGGAGTCATTGCAGGCGGCATTGCCGGATATGCTTACGGTGTCACCATAGAAAATTGCTATTACAGCGGGGAGGTATCCGCAAAAAATTATGCAGGCGGCATTGCCGGAACTGCATGGAGAGGCACAATCCAAAATTGCGTTTCTCTGGCAGAAAGCGTGACAGGTAGTGAATATGTAAACCGCATTGCAGGGCAAGTAATAGGTAACACAAGCTTAATAAACAACCACAGCTACAACAGAACCAAGCTTGTGATTAACGGCAAACCAGCCTATCCGACAGGCGGTGCAGGGAACGACGTAATTGGTGCGGATGTTTATATTTCCAATGGTAGGGTTATGAAGGATGTGCAGAAGGGCGAAGTATTTGCTTGGACGGGCTTTGATAAAGCTATTTGGGATATTCCCAAAGAAGCAGGTAAGCTCCCCTCTTTGCGTGAGGGTGAATATCCCGCCCTGCCCGACCTGCCCGAAGAACCTGTGCTGACGAAAAAGCGCAGTGGCGGCGGCGGTACAGCACCCCAGACCTATACCGCGCAGTTCGATACAAACGGCGGCAGTGCGGTCGATAAGGTAAAAACGGATAAAAACGGCAAAATCGAAAGACCTGCCGACCCGACAAAAGAGGGCTACATTTTCGTCGGCTGGTATAGCGACAGCAAGCTGACCAAGCCCTTTGATTTCAGCGCAGAGCTGACCGCGAATAGCACGCTTTACGCAAAATGGAAAGAAAATAACGAAATTATCCTCACGATTGGCAGTCGGAAGATTTCTGTTTTCGGCAGAGAAATCAAAAATGACGTTGCCCCGAAAATCGTGAACGATAGAACCATGCTCCCGATTCGCATTGTGGCGGAAAGCCTTGGCGGAACCGTAACATGGAACGGCGAGCTGCAGCGCGTCACCATTCAGAAGGGCGCAGATGTCATTCTCATTACCATCGGCGCAGATACGGCGTATGTCAATGGCACGGCTGTGAAGCTGGATGCCGCGGCATTCGTGGAAAACGGCAGAACCTATCTGCCCCTGCGGTTCGTTTCCGAAACCCTTGGCGCACAGGTGGCATGGAAGGAAGCCGAAAAAACAGTAACCATTACAAAATAAAATTTTGACAGATACCCTCTTTGCCAAACAGCAGGGAGGGTACTTTGCTTTTCCAAAAAGCGTATTTCGGCGCGTTTGCCCTTGCGGCGGAGTGAAATAGATGATAAAATGTGATTATAATCACAAGTAAAGCGGAAAGAGGGGGACGATTTTGTCACCAAGAGGAAAACAGCTAAATGGCTTGCTTACGCAACAGAAAATGCTGCGTGCCGCAGTAGCATTGTTTCTGGAAAGCGGCTACGAAAAAACCACAACGGCAAAAATTGCAAAGGCGGCAGGCATGACACAAAGCTCTTTCTTTCGGGCATTTGCGAGCAAGGAGGCGCTGCTGCTGGAGCTGGTGCGGCGGATGTTCGGGGGACAGTTTGCCTTGGCGGAGCAGCATAGCGGCATAGAGGACCCTGTGCTTCTCTATGCGGTGGAAACGTCGCTGCAGCTGCATATTGCGGAGCTGACAGAGCCGCTGCGCGAGCTGTATGTGGTGGGGTATTCCCTGCCGACCACCTCGGCGTATATCTATCAGAGCATGGCAGGGCGGCTGCAGTCCATTTTCGGGAAATATATGCCCGATTTGGAATTGAAGGATTTCTACGAAATGGAAATTGCATCGGCAAGCATCATGCGGGGCTTCATGGCAATGCCGTGCGATGTTTATTTCACCATGGAAGCGAAAATTTCTCGCTTTCTGGAATGTTCGCTCAAGCTGTATGATGTGCCGCAGGAGCAGAGAAAGGGCGTAATTGCGGCAGTGCTGCAAATGGATTTGCGGCGCATGGCAGAGGAAATTATTCAGAAAACAGTGGCACAGGCGGAGGAAGGCTTTGCGGCACTGCCTGCCCTCAAAAAATAAGAGGAAATGCAAAAGAGGTCTGTACCCTTTGGTACAGACCTCTTTTCGCTTATCGGGATTACATATCCTCCAAGCGTCCGTGCTTTTCATATCTGGAAACACGGCTGATTTTATTTTCCTCATCCACGAAAACAACCTTCGGCGGATTCACAGCCGCCTCCTCAGGTGTCATCTGGCAATAGCACATCAGAATGATTTTATCGCCCTTCTGCACACAGCGCGCCGCCGCACCGTTCAGGCAGATCATGCCGCTGCCTGCTTCGCCTGCGATGGTGTAGGTTTCAAAGCGTTCTCCGTTGTTGATATCTACAATCTGCACCTTTTCGTATTCCAGAATACCTGCTGCGGCAAGCAAATCGGAATCAACGGTAATGCTGCCGACATAGTCCAGCTCTGCCTGCACAACGGTTGCTCTGTGAATTTTTCCCTTTAACATATTCAAATACATATCGTTTTCTCCTTAGCCCTCGTAAATAAAGTTGTCAATCAATCTGGTTTTGCCGATATAAACTGCCATAGCAACCAATACGGGCGGCTGCATTTTGCTGACAGGCTCAACGGAAACGGCATCCACTGCCTTTACATAATCAATGCGTGCCAGAGGCTCCTTTTCAATCAATTCCTTCATGGCTGTTGTGATGGCATCTGCGGATGCTTCGCCGTCTGCCGCCAGCTTCTGCCCCAGCTTCACTGCCTGACTCAGCACCAGAGCGGCCTTGCGTTCTTCTTCGTTCAGGTATGTATTTCTGGAGCTTTTTGCCAGACCGTCTGCTTCACGCACAATAGGGCAGCCGATGATTTCAATATCAAAATTCAAATCACGCACCATGCGGCGAATAACGGAAAGCTGCTGTGCATCCTTCTGCCCGAAATAAGCGCGGTCGGGTGCTACGATATGGAACAGCTTGGAAACAACGGTGCAAACGCCACGGAAGTGAATCGGTCTGCTCTTGCCGCAAAGCTCGCCTGTCAGTCCGCTCATATCCACAAATGTGCAAGCATCCTCTGCATACATTTCAGAGGGTTCGGGGTTAAAAAGAAGCGCTGCGCCTGCGTTTTCGCAAAGTGCGGCATCCCTCTGTAAATCTCTGGGGTAGCTTGCCAAATCCTCTGTAGGCCCGAACTGTGTGGGGTTTACAAAGTCACTGACAACAACTCTGTCATTTTCCTTTACCGCTCTGTCGATCAGGCTTTTATGCCCCTCATGCAGAAAGCCCATTGTGGGAACCAATCCAACGGAAAGCCCTTCCGCTCTCCATGCCTTCACTGCTGCTCTGACTTCTGAGATAGTTTTTACGATTTTCATGGTTTGCCTCCGTATTAGTACAATTTATTGATAATGTCATCTGCGATTTTAAAGGTATGCTCTGCGGCAGGGAAGGTGCCCTCCTTAACCTCTTTGATGTATTCCGTAAAGCCCCGCTTCATCACTTCGCCTGCGTTTGCAAAATGCTTTACAAATTTCGGCTTGAAATCGGAGAAAAGCGCAAGCATATCCTGATAAACCAGAACCTGACCATCGCAGTCCGCACCTGCGCCAATGCCGATGGTGGGGATGGAAACGCTTTCTGTAATCAGCTTTGCCAGCTTTGCAGGGATACATTCCAGAACGATGGCGAAAGCGCCTGCTTCCTCAACTGCCTTTGCTTCTTCAATCAATCTGCGTGCATCTGCCTCGCTCTTGCCCTGTACCTTAAAGCCGCCGAAGGCATTGACAGACTGAGGGGTCAGCCCGATGTGTGCCACAACGGGGATAGAGGCCTCTGTGATTGCTTTAATCTGGGGACAAACAGACGCGCCGCCCTCCAGCTTGACAGCCTGACATCTGCCCTCCTTCATCAGTCTGCCTGCATTCACAACGGCATCATAAACGGAGGTCTGGTAGCTCATAAAGGGCATATCGCCGACAACGAGTGCATTTTTTGCACCTCTGGTAACAGCGGCGGTGTGGTGAATCATATCCTCCATGGTAACGGAAAGGGTATCCTCATAGCCGAGCATAACCATACCCAAAGAGTCGCCAACTAAAATGGTATTTACGCCACATTCATCCACCAGCTTTGCTGTGGAATAATCGTATGCGGTCAGCATGGTGATTTTATCTCCGTCCAATTTTTGCTGCTGCAGGGTAGCTACTGTGTTTTTCATTGCTCCAACTCCTTTTCCAAATGCTTATAATCCTTATGCGGGTGCTTTTGCTGGGCAATCCTGATAAGCTGTTTGGAAAGGGCGGTGTAGGCTGTCAGAATATCCTGACCTACAGTGCTTTCCGCTGCAAATTTCCGTATCTCCTGCAAATGCTTCGATACGGTTTGGGCATCTCCACGCTCGATGGGACCTGTAAGTGCATTTACCGCACCCTTTTCTGCCACGCTCTGCGCGTTTCCCAGAAGAAGGGGAGATAAAGCCTCTGCTGCCGCCGCTTCGGAAAAGCCGCATTTGACAAGCAGGGCGGTGCCCATATCTGCCAGTGCGACAATCTGGTTGCTGACCATAACTGCGGCTGCATGGTAGAGGGCTTTGCTGTCGGGAGAAATGGCAACTACGGTGTTTCCCATTTCGCTGAACAGTGCTTTTAGCTCCGCAAGATGTGCGTCACTTCCTTCGATGGTAAAGCACGCCTTCCCCAAATCCAGATAGGAGGTAGCTTTGCTGCTGATTGCATACAGGGGATGAATCGAATACCGATAGGCTCCTCTGTTTTCTGCATCAAAAAAAACGGTCGATGGAATCGAACCGCTGCAATGACATATATTTTTATTTTTGATAGGCAGATTACGCATGTCATCCCATATCTCACCGATTGCGCCATCCGGCACAGTGAGAAAAAGGGTATCACTGTCTTTCGTAATTTCTTCTATACTTGTATAGTATCTGCTCTGTGTAAATTCTGCGGCCTCCTTTGCGGAGACGGGTGTGCGGCTGTAATAACCGCTGATTTCGATGCCGTGCATCGCAAGATATTTACCCAGTGTGAAGCCGACCTTTCCGGCTCCGATAAAACCTGCTCTCATACCTATCACCTTCCTTCACAAAGAAGTGATAAGACAAGATACATCTGCTGCCATTTGTGCCGTTCCGAGGATACAGCCATCCGGCGAATCAAAAAAATAAAATATATAAAATTTGCAGTATAGCTTCTTTCAGAATGCCATCCGTCAGTTAATATAGCACATTTATCCCGATTTGTATAGAGGAAATTGTGAAAGAATGGCAAAAGTTTTCGGAGCGGAAGGGAGCAGCTTTGTTTCGGAAGAAAAAAAGAAAAACGGCTCGTATTTGGGAAAGAAACAGAAGGGGAGAGACAGCTTTGTTTCTGAATGGAAAAGAAGAAAAAGGTTGTGCTTATGCAAACGCACCCTCTGCTGCCATATCCTCATACAAATCGGTAATGGGGTCTCCCTTGGATTGCAGATACGCAGCGGTGAAGGGAACACCCGCGGCGGAGGAGGGGTATACGCCTAAGCCATGGTTCACATAATAGGGATCTAAGCCGGCGGCAAGAATTTCGTCCTTCGTTAGCCCCTGTGTCAGCTGATGCACGATGGTGCCCATCATCTCCAAATGGGCGAATTCCTCTGTAGCAATGTCATTCAGCGTTGCCTTTGCCTCCGGCGTTACCATCGTAAATTTCTGGCTGAGATACCGCAGGGATGCCGCCAGCTCGCCATCAGCACCCCCGTATTGTTCAATCATGATTTTCGCAAGTCTTGCATCGGGTTTTGTAATCTTCACAGGAAATTCCAATTTCTTTTCATAAATCCACATTTATTTACACTCCTTTCCTGCCAGAGAAAAATTGGCATCGTTCTGCCAAGGCCATGGATTTTCCATCCACTGCCAAGCCTGTGTATTGGCGGCATAGCTGCGGAAGGAGCATAGAGGGCCGAACGCCTCCTCGTATTTCATACGAACCGTGTCAGCGGCAGTGATGACCTGATTGTACGCTGCAATGGCATCGCTGTCATCAGGGTGTGTATTCAGAAAAAGCCCCAAATCTACAGCAATAAAGTCAAGTTCCATCAAGGATTTCAATAATTCCTCCTGATTCATACCTCTGCCCCCTTTCCAAAACGATAAAGATTCCAGCCGGAGCAATAGGGGATAGCCAGATCGGCAAAGACAGTGCCGCAGATAAGGCTTTGCTCAGCCTCCATCGGTGCTTCATAGGGCTGGAAGGGCACCATAGCCTGCGCCGGCCCAATTTGCTCCAGCACGCAGGCGTTGCAATTTCCTGTCATGGTAGCCGGTGTCAGCGTGGCGGAAGCGGTCTCTGTGTTGTTTTGTCTGCAATGCTGATTACAGGCGAAGTTTCTGCACATTTCTCTCATGCGTGTTCCTCCTTTTGGCATTTACAATATTTATACTATGGAAAAATTCGATTATGGTGCGAAGGGATTTCCGAAAAAGAAAAATGGCAATGACAGAGGACTCTTTCGAGTCCTCTGTCGTTGCCGCGTAATAATCTAAATGACGGAGAGGGGAAGCAAGGAAGGGAGAGCTTCCGCCTCAGCCGATTTTCATTTTTTTGAGTTCTATTAGGAAATAGACAAACCGAATACCAGACCTGCAATGATGATAGCACCGATTGCGATAGGGTCAAGGATTTTAACGATGAATTTGTATACAGGTGCAAGAGCGAATTTGAACTTGCCGTAGGAGGTAGCTTCCTCTACGGAATTGTCTGTACCCCAAATCCAGCCAACGAATACAGTTGTAAAGAATGCACCCAGAGGCAGCATCAGTCTGTCTGTCAGGTATTCCAGGAAGTCACCGAAGCTAGGATAGCTGATACCGTCGCCGGAGATCCAGATACCCTTCAGGTTCATGTGTGCCTGAGAAAGTGTATACATAACACCAACGATAAAGATGATAACGGATGCGCCGAGCAGTGCTTTCTTTCGTTCGAATCCCTTTTCTTCTACCAGGAAAGCAACCGTACCTTCCAGAATGGAGGTGGAAGAGGTGATTGCAGCGAAGAACAGCAGGAAATAGAATACGGTACCAATCAGCTGGCCGCCGGGAATAGCCATGAATACGCCTGCCAGTGTAGCAAACCCGAAGCCGCCGCCCATACCGGGAGCAATACCTGTCGCAAATACAGCGGGGATAATCATGAAGCCTGCAAACAGAGCAACCAGAGTATCCAGCGTACAAACGATAGCCGTGTTGGAAATCAGGTTATCTTCACTGGAGAGGTAGGAAGCGTATGTCATCATAACGCCCATGCCAAGGGAGAGGGAGAAGAATGCCTGCCCCAGAGCGGTCAGGATTGCAATGCCGTTGATAGTGGAGAAATCAACCTGCAGCATGTATTTCAGACCTTCATCTGCACCGGGAAGGGTACAGGAACGAATCATCAGAGCAATCAGCATGATGAACAGCAGGGGCATCAGAAGCTTAGACATTTTTTCGATACCGGCTGTGCCGTGGCTGATGATATAAGCCGTTAAGAACAAGAAGATGAAGGGGAAGATAACAGCACCCTGCAAAGGGAATGTGCCGTCTGCGCCCAGCAGATTATTCAGGAAGTAAGCTGTAGGGTCAGCCCAGATGGTTTTTACATCTATTATGTAGGCAACGATATATTTCATCGCCCAGCCGCCAACCTGACAATAGTAGCAAAGGATGATGAAGCCTGTCAAAACACCAAGGCCGCCAACCCAGGACCATTTTTCGTTTAATTCACGTATAGCGCCAACTGCATTTTTGTGTGTTTTACGTCCAACCGTAAATTCTGCCATCATAACGGTTGCACCAATCAGAGCAACGATAATCAGATAGATAATCAAGAAGGCACCACCGCCGCAGAAATAAGCCTTACCGGGGAATTTCCAGATGTTGCCCAGACCTACAGCAGAGCCTGCTGCAGACAGGATGAAGCCTAGCTTCGAACCAAATTGACCACGATTTTCAGCTGATGTAGACATAAGTATTCCTCCTTTACAGATAAACGATAGATTTAAAGCCCTATTGTTTCGCCGGATGAGATGTAAGAATACTGAAACGACATAAAACGCATAATGGATACATATAATGGCCTTCTTTTCAGACATCCTTTTCTCAGTCCCTCTTCTAAGTTGTATGATGCCTGATAGGGAATCTTTCCTGATAAAGAAGAAAATGTATGCAGTTCCAATATCTTACAAATTTATCCTAAGGCTAGAATAGCGGAAAATCATGTAAATTTCCATAAAAAAACCGTTAAGATTTAGGCGTGTTTCTCTTAATGTCAATGGCAAAAATGAAATGTGATTGTATAGTATGAATAAAAGGACAGTATACATAATGGCGTTTCACCTATAAAAATGCTAAATTATGGGCAAAAAAAGAGGACGAAGGGGGGAGCCTTCGTCCTTTTTATCATATCGTTTATGCAACAGTATGCTTTTATGTTTCTCTTTAAGAAATATTTTCTTTTTGAGAAATTTATTTGAATTAAGAAATAGACATACCGAATACCAGACCTGCAATGATGATAACACCGATTGCGATAGGGTCAACGATTTTTACCATGAATTTGTAAACAGGTGCCAGGGAGAATTTGAATCTGCCGTGAGAAGTAGCTTCCTCTACGGATTTTTCGGGGCTCCAAACCCAACCGACACAGAGTACGGAGAACAGTGCGCCCAGAGGCAGCAGCAGTCTGTCTGTCAGGTATTCCAGGAAGTTGCCGAAGATGGGGTATTCGATACCGTTCTTGGAAACCCAGATACCCTTGATGTTCATGTAAACCTGAGACAGTGTGTAGAATACGCCGATGATGAATACAACAACGGATGTACCAAGCAGTGCATGGTTTCTCTTAAGACCTTTTTCCTCAATCAGGAATGCAATCGTACCTTCCATGATGGAAGTAGAGGAGGTTACTGCTGCGAAGAACAGCAGGAAGTAGAACAAGAGACCGAACAGTGTACCGCCGGGGATTGCTTCAAATACGCCTGCCAGTGTTGCGAATGCGAAGCCGCCGCCCATACCGGGGTCGATGCCTGTAGCGAATACAGCGGGGATAATCATGAAGCCTGCGAACAGAGCAACCAGAGTATCCAGTACGCAAACGATACCGGTGTTGGAAATCAGGTTATCTTCATCAGACAGATAGGAAGCGTATGTAACCATGATACCCATACCAAGAGAGAGCGAGAAGAATGCCTGACCCAGAGCAACCAGAATAGCGTTGCTGTTGATGGTAGAGAAATCAACATTCAGCATGTATTTCAGACCTACGTCAGCGCCGGGCAGTGTGCAGGAGCGAATCATCAGACCAATCAGCAGTACAAACAGTAAGGGCATCAGAACCTTGGACATCTTTTCGATACCTGCTGTACCGTGACTCAGAATGAAGGCTGTCAGGAACAGGAAAATCAGAGGGAAAATAACAGCACCCTGCAGAGGGAAGCCGTTTGCGCCCAGCATGCCAAGGAAGTAAGCCGTAGGATCAGCGTATACCATCTTTGCTTCTGCAATGTAAGCGTAGATGTATTTCATAGTCCAGCCGCCAACCTGACAATAGTAACAAAGGATGATGAAGCCTGTCAGAACGCCGAGACCGCCTGCAAAGCCCCATTTCTGGCTGATGGCGCGGAAGGAACCGAGTGCATTTTTGTGTGCGTTACGGCCTACCGTAAATTCTGCCATCATAACTGTGGTACCGATCAGAGCAACCATGATGATGTAAACCAACAGGAAAGCACCGCCGCCGCAATTATACGCTTTGCCGGGGAACTTCCAGATGTTACCCAGACCTACAGCAGAACCTGCTGCGGACAGGATAAAGCCTAGCTTTGAACCAAATTGACCGCGATTTTCAGTTGTAGACATAAGTATTCCTCCTTACGTTAAGAAAATAATGAATGATAGCCGGAGTAGAAAGAACCTCCTGTTATGAAAAATTTCTTCCTGAGAAATTTTTCTGCCGCCGTAATTCCCTCCCTCCGATTTCCTTGCCTGTAAAAAAAGACATTGGAAATAAAAATTACTGCGGCGATTTGTAGTAACCTTATTCTACCGTATAATTTGCTTAATTTCAATAAAAAAATTAAAAAAATACAATATTTTTTGTTGAAATGTTTGTATTTAAATAAATACAACGCTAAGAAACGGAAAAATCGAGAAAAAGATGGCATTTATTTACAATCGATTTTTTACATAAAATGGAAAATATTAACAAGAAGTTTATACTATAAATGGAAATAATTAGGAGACTAAAAGAGAGAAAACTGTCACATTCTTGTCACGTGTCAGAGTAAAAACACCTCGTAAAAAGAAACACACCAAGAGAAATTCTCTTGGTGTGAAACAGATTTCGGTATGCCGTTAAGGGTTCTTTTCGTCAAAAAGCTTGTAATATTGCCAGTTTATCAAGCGTTGCAGCGTTTTCTGCTGTTCTTCGGAAATTTCTGTTTTGTAGGTTCCGTTTGCATCAACATAGATATTTTTTGCACAAACAGGCAATTCTCTGCGCAACTGATTATTTTCATGCTGCAAAGGGGATTCATAGTCGGACAAGAATAACTCCAGCACGGCAGAGCCGAGGAACTGCGAACTGATGAGTCCGTTCTCCGGCAGACCGATTTCCGCTGCCGTTTTTGTATTTTTGAGTGCTTTTGCGCTTTCGTTTTGCCAGATGAGATAGGGTGTTTCGTAAACGGCAAGCTGTTCCTCCGGCGAGCCGTTGGCATCAATGGGGTAATCCAGCAGGTCGAAAAACTCCATCCCGTTGGAAAAACCGGGCAGGTGGTCGCCAAAATAAACCAGAACAATGGGTTCATCGGAGCTTTCTGCATATTCCTTCAAACGCCCGATTTGCTCATCCGCATCCCCAATCCCCTGGAAATACTGCGTCAGCAGGTCTGTCTGCGTTTCGTTCAGCTCGATATCGCTGGAGAAGTTCTGCTCCAGTGTGCCGTATTTTTTCTCATAAGGTCCATGGTCCTGAATTGTTACCGTAAAGGAAAACAGCGGCGTATCCGTCTCCTTGATGTGCGTATCCAGTGTTTCGATGATTTTATCCATGGTTGCCGTTTCGTTCACATAGCCGCCGTAGCCCTGCGTCGCAAGGTCGAAGGAATCCTCTAAGAAATAAGAGGCTGCAAATCCCAGATCGGGGTATACATTCTGGCGGTTATAAAACCACGCATAGCCGGGGTGAATGGAAAGCGTTTCATAGCCAAGCTTCTGCAGCTGACGGGGCATGCCGTCAAAATCGCTGTGGATAAAGCTGTAGGAGGGCAAAGAGCTGCCGAGATACCGTGTTGCACAGCCTGTCAGCACATCATATTCCGTATTGGAGGTGCCGCCGCCGAAGTTCGGCACAACGACATGCCCGCTGATGGTGCCTTCCTCTGCGCAGATTTCCTTCCAGTTTTTCATCGGGTCGCGGTAGCCCGTAAAATCCAGATGCGCATTTTCGCTCAGGTCGGAAAATGCTTCGCCCATAATCATAATGATGTGCGGACGCTTTTCTGTGCTGACAGGGGGTGTCCAATCGGTGTCCTCCAGTGTCCGTATGTCCGCCGCAGTATACCCTTCTGGTGCCTTGACCTGCATGATGTTGAACTGATGCAGGAAGGAATAAATCATACCGCGTGTGTTGTATTGGTTCACCTGAAAATAAGGATTGTCCACAGTCGGGTAGCTGTCATACAGCGTTTGATTCGCATACCAGAGGTGATTTGCCCCAAAGCCGCAGGCAAGCACAAGCACAAGCCCCAGAATCCGCGGCAGAGGCGGCAGTACAATAGCCTTCGATTTCAGAAAGCTGCATACCGGAAGCGCCGCGAATACAATCAGCATGACTCCAATCAGCACCAGCTGATAAACGGGGAAGGTTTTCAGAATGGCGATGACCTCCTTTGCTAGGGTCAGATCCGTCGGCAGAAGCGGCTCCTGCCGCATGGAAACCTTCACACGGTCAACAACCGCAAAGAATATCAGCACAATCCCGACCAGACTGCATGAAAAGCCGATTTTTCTGGTCAGAAAGAAAAACAGCAGTAATGCCAGCAGCACCGGCAGAATATTCAGCAGCAGCATTGTGGGCGCATGCAGAATGTTCCGGCCGACATATAAAATCTTCGTTGTGGTGATGAGATAAACAATGCCCGTGATGAAAACGGCGGCGCAGAGAAGTGTGAGTGCGATGCCGGCGGGCGTGGAAAGAAATCTTTTTGCTTTATTAAGGAAAGAAGTCCTTTCGGGAGTCTGTTCCTTCATGTGGATACCTCCTTTTTGTTCTTGTATCTTTTTATCCCTATAAATACGGATTATACGAGAAAATGTCGAAAATGTAAAGGAAAGTGGCTCGTTGTGTTTTTTCGGCAGTACAAAAACCGTTGAAAAATTAAGAAAATTGTCTCTTTTCAGGGCAGAGAAATGGTGTATAATAAAAATAGTATTGTTTCAAGCATCGGAAAAAACAGGAAATTTCCTGAAAAACATCAGAGATTCGGCTTTTCTATATTGTCAGAACTTGGCAGATTTGCTATAATCATAGGGTTATGAAGAATTTTATGCGAAAAGAACTCTGAAAAAGAGGAGAATAAAAACCATGGGTGAAAAGAGAGAATACAGAAGACGGCGCAGACCTCCCGAGGATATGGAGCTGCAGCAGCGGCAGGTACGCCGTAGGCAAACGCAGGAGCCACACAGACAGCCGCACAGGCACAGAAGTGTGCAGGAAGAGCAGCCGTATATCGACCCGCATCGGGTGGCGCAGGGCAGAAGAATGTCCCGCAGAAAGGCAGAGCGGAAGAAACGGCGGCGCAGAAATATTCTGGTAGTGATTTTGCTGCTGCTGCTTCTGGTAGCGGCGTATGCCGGCGCGAAAATCTGGGTTGCGGTGCAGCAATGGGAAAACAAAGCGGAAAAATCCGATTTTACAACATCGGATGCGACCAACCCCGAGGAGGATGAAATCATCAATGTTGCCGTTTTTGGTACGGATGAGGATGGTGTCCGCGCGGATGTAAATATGGTCGCAAGCTTTAATACCGGCACGAAGGAGCTGCATTTTATCTCTGTTCCCAGAGATTCCAAGGTCATCATGACAAAGGAAATGACCGATTATCTGGAAAGCAAAAATGCCTATGTCCCCGAACAGAACGGCGTTTACGGGCAATGCAAGCTGACAGAGCTGCATGCCTATGCAGGCGAAAATAACCGCTGTGCATTCTCCGTTGCCATGCTGGAGGAAATCCTCGGCATGAAGATGGATTATTATGTGAAGGTTGATTTGTCTGCCTTCCGCCAGATTGTCGAGGCCGTCGGCGGCGTGGATTTTAATGTAGAAGAAAGATTGTATTATGTAGACCCTTATCAGGATTTGTATATCGACCTGTACCCCGGAATGCAGCATTTGGATGGGGATAAGGCAGAGCAGCTGGTTCGTTTCAGAGATGGCTATGTGCAGAAGGATTTGAAGCGTATCGAGGTGCAGCAGCAGTTCATTCAGGCGTTGATTGAAAAGGTATGCAGCTCGGATACCCTGATGCGGAATCTGAACGATCTGGTAAAGGTTGCGCTGGATTGCACCGAAAGCAATATTTCCGTGTCCGAAGCGCTGAAGTATGTGAAATATGTGAAGGCGTTAGACCCTGCAAAGATTACCAGTGATACCGTTCCTTATCTGGGTAATCCCGGAAGATATGTCGAGCTGGATGAGGATGGTATTAAGGAATTGGTGAATGAGCGTATTTACGGTATTCAGCCTGCGCAGGATAACGAAAATTCCTTTGATGAAGAAAATCAGCTGAATGAGGATATATAAAAGACAGACGAGTGAGGGATTCCATGAGCAGAACAAGAAAACACCCGAAAAGAAGAAAGCCATTCAATCCGGTGAAAACCTTTTTCAAGGTGATGCTTTCTATCGTAATGGTATTCGTGGTTTTGGCAGGCGGTGCCTGCTTCGCCTATCATAAGGTAACGGGAGAGTGGCCCTTTGGCGGTGATACGATTGCCAAGGATGCAGATGAAACCAGTATGCTGGATGCCCTTTTGGGTAGAAATATGAAGCTGAATGTGGCGGTGTTCGGCGTAGATGCGGACGGCACCAGAACGGATGTTGCCTTTGTCGTGCATTATGACAGCTCTCAGGAAAGCCTGAGCCTGCTTTCTATTCCGAGAGATACGCGTGTGGATGTCTGCCCCGATGTAGAGCAGCTTCTGGGCAAAAGATACGGTGTCATGAAGTTTAACGCAGTGCATGCCGTCGGCGGCAAGGAATATGGCCCACAGGCGGCAGTGCTGCAGCTGGAGGATATGCTGGGGATTAAGATTGACCATTATGTAAAGGTTGATTTTAACGCACTGGTAGAAATCGTCGATGCCGTCGGCGGCGTTGAGGTAGATGTGCCGCAGGATATGAAATGGGATATGAGCGATACCGGTGATATCAAGATTGACCTGAAAAAAGGTCTGCAAACGCTGGATGGCAATAAGGCATTGCAGCTGGTTCGTTTCCGTAAGGGCTATGCCAACGGTGATGTCGGGCGTATTCAGGTGCAGCAGCTGTTCTTAAAGGCGTTGGCAACAAAGGTGCTGAGTACGGAAAGCATTGTGAAAAACCTTGGGGACTATATCAAGGTGATGTATAAATATGTAGATACGGATGTAAGCCTTTCCGATGCACTGAAATATGCAAACTATATCACCAAGATTGATATGAGCAAAATGACGATGGAAACTCTGCCCGGTGTCGGTCAGTATATCAGCGGTGTATCCTACTTTATCCATGACCCTGCCGAAACGACAGAGGTGGTAGATCGCCTGTTTTATAATGTAGCCCCTGTCGGCAAGACAGATAGCGACAGCAGCAACAGCAAGGACCTGACCATTGAGGTTTCCAACGGCGGCACGGTAGCAGGTCTGGCAGCACGGTTTACGGAGCTTTTGAAGAACGAAGGCTATACTGTGACAGAGCCGACGAACTATACCGGCGAAAAGCTCGGCTATACCCGTATTCTGGTAAAGAATGAGGGCGTTGGGCAGGATTTGGTCAGCTATTTTAAGGATGCCAGAGTGGAGGTTCTGCCGAATGCAGTCGGCAGTGCAGATATCCGCATTGTTCTTGGCACCAATGAGCAGTAAGAGGCTGCGGAAAGAATAGGAGAATCAATATGGATTATAAAATGCTTTTTATCCGTGCGATAAAATCAGGCTGCCTGTGCAGTGTGCTTTATCATGGATTTATGCTGATTACGGGCATGGCAATCAGCCTCAGACAGGTTGTTACATTTACAGTGGTCTTTATCCTGTTGTATTTCCTGTGGCTGGTTCTGGTAAGTAAAAAGAATAGATAATAAGAAGAACCGAGGAAAGGAATTCTGTCCAATCCTCGGTTTTTTGTTTAAGCAAGTCAAAATCTCAGTTTGGCTTAAATCGACTTAAAGTCATTTCAGCCCAAGGCTGATGAGAAGGCTGCGGTCAACCCGCCGCATCATGGCATCATCCAGACAGCAAAGCTTTTCCCGCAGGCGCTGCTTATCAATCGTGCGAATTTGCTCCAGCAGCACAACGGAATCCTTCGGCAGTGCGTATACCGCGGAGGAAAGCGCGATATGCGTCGGCAGCTTCGCCTTGTTCATCTGAGAGGTAATGGCGGCACAGATTACTGTCGGGCTGTATTTGTTCCCGATATCATTCTGCACGATTAAAACGGGGCGGATGCCGCCCTGCTCGCTGCCCACCACAGGGCTGAGGTCTGCAAAAAATATATCTCCTCGTCTGACGATCATGTTCTCACACTCCGCTGTTTGGTCTGGTCAGCGGCGGAAGAATAATATGTAAGTGGATGCCCTTCCTGCTGACTGTTTTCAGTATGGACAAAAACAGGGGTGTTTATTCCGCGATTCGGAAGGTATCGGCATCGAATTGCGGATGGAAGGTAAATTCGTGATAGTCCATTCGGTAGCGTTCCTTGTCGTCTGCATCAGAAATGACAAAACGAACAGGCAGCAGGCTTTCGCGGTCAATCCAGAGCTTTTCTGTGGCAAGTCCGTCATCATTGCCGGGAATGACAGCCTCCAGCACGATGCACTTGGAGGAATCAAACGAAGCCGTTTCCACGCTGACCCCCTCCGATTGCATGTAGTTTCTGATAAACTGCCCCAGAAACAGCTCGCTGCGGTGCTGTGATTCGGGCACATCTCGGATGATGCAGTCATTCACTCTGGGGTTGTACTGACAGATGCGGTCGCCGTCAAAAACGGTGTAGTTGCCGGCAACGGTCTCCGGTGCGGTCAGCTCCAAGCGGTATTCCCCCGTGGATTTGTAGTATTGCTTGGTCTCATAGATCTTTTCGCCGTTTTCCGTTTGGCGGATGAGCGTTGCCGTGCAGGCATAGCCTTCCATTTCGACAAGCTGCTGTTGAATTTCCTCCAGCTCTGTCAGGTTTTTCTCCCGACTGCATGCACAGACGGCAAAAAGCAGAACGAAGGAAAGAAAAAGTGAGAAAAATCGTTTCATGGCCTTTTTCCTTTCAAATTGGGTTCCCTTCAATTTATGATTTTTGTCGGCGGAATAGTCGCAGAGGGTGGAGTTTTTGCACCTTGCGGTAAAATAGGCTTTGGCGTTGCTTGGAAAGATATGGTATCATTTGCATGAGAGAAGTGAGAGAACAATCGAAACTTGGGAGGTATGTATATGGATTATCCGATAGATAGAATTGCTTTTAGTAAATTTATTCGCCACTCAAATATCTTTGAATTAACACGGGTTGCTATGGCACAATGTTTGGAAAGCTGGTACAATGATGAGAGAGAGCAATTCCTTGATGATATGTGATGTACTCTGTAAAGGGTGGTTTCTGCCACCTGAATACATAACGGCTGGCG